>ERZ1026848.1134-NODE-1134-length-14276-cov-5.755643_pt1 | contig 14276 bp, 12 predicted proteins | sample MGYA00380154_ERZ1026848 | MGnify/ENA primary metagenome ERZ1026848 (study PRJEB33269, sample SAMEA4719790) | human gut metagenome | biome: human-associated habitat; feature: organic feature; material: feces | place: Cameroon | collected 2013-10 ...
GTAGTTAATTTAACCGTTAATTCTTTAAATTGTTAGTATATACTTGATTTGTGTGACAAGGTGTTACACAAAAGAGGTGTATTATTACAATTTGAAAATAAAAGCCTTGCCTATCTATCACAGACAAGCAAGGCGCATCCTAAAACAATCTGTTACCTTATAAAAAGACAAACCTAACTATTTCTTTTTCCGTATTGAAAACAATAACAGTGATACAATAGCGACTATCAATCCTATTGTTACAGCACGTAATACTTCGATGCACCAACGCTCCCACAAATTGTAAGTTGAAGTTTGTGTTGTGTATGCAGACGGTGGCTTGTATGCCTTATCTAATGAGTCGGCTTTCATAGTCAACAGAGCAAAGTATCTGCCCTTAATGTCTTCAAGCGAGTCACGCAATATCCTCTCCGTGCTTGTCTGTATTGAGTTTTCCTTCCAATGCCAAGCTTCACGTTTTTTGACGTTACCTTGCTCGTCTACAACGGTCGCAACAGAGTCCTTGATGGACGAAAACTGCTTGCTAACGTTATCCACAATGTTTTCCACAAATCTGTTGTGCCACATGCTGTCTGCCTTGAAAACCGTATCAGTCCTTACGATTGTACGCTCATAGACCATAGGCTTGCTCGTTGTGCAGCTACACAGAGTAATAATAAACAGCAGCAAAAGTGCCAATAATAGGAGCATTGACTTGCTCCAAAAATCATCTTTCTTTGTTTCCATATCATTCTAATTTTTTGTTTTGTTAATCCTCGTATACAATACTGTTTATACGATTAAGCCACCCTTTTTTGTTAACAATCTGACTTGGGTCATTTTTGATAATCTTGTCAATGTACGCCTTTCGTGCATTCTTTAAAGATTCGAAGAGCTTTCGTTGGTTCTGGTAGTTGTTGACTGCTGCCAGGGTTTTTGCTCCAACAATACCATCAGCCTTAACTCCCAAGAGCTGCTGCGGTTTAATTATTCCCCATTTACCACTGTTCCACAACCAATCCACCAAAATCTCTGCTACCTTTTGATTTTTGATATGGTCTGCTTTCCACGCATCCCAGTAGTGTTTTTTTAGCACCTTCTTGAAATCATCTTCGCTGATAAGTTTCACGTCTTTCTCGTCTATCTTACCGTCTCCGTTCTTATCGTAGCCTACGGTTCGCCATGTGGCAATGGTAATGCCGTACTTGGTTGCACCTCCTTTGTCACTCTTCTTGTTTGTGTACTTGGCACCTCCTTCCCATTTAAGGATGAAAGGTTCAAATTTCTTTATTTCTGCCATTTTTATTCCTCCGTGTTTGCTTGTTTATTACTTGGTGAGTTAGATTCGTTCCTCTCACCGAATGCTTTTGTTATTCCTGCTGTTGCGAAAAGTGACCCAATAGCACCTATTACTGCAGCAATACCCATTAGGTCTGTGTGAATAGTATTCGTGGTAATCACTTCATAAAGCAGGACAAATCCTATTGTCAACAGCAGAAAGCATCCTATGATGGTCACGCTTACCAAAAAGAATGCCTTACTGGACGCTCCGCTGTTTGTCTGGATGAGTTTTGTTAGATACTTTGTAAGTTTCATATTCCTTCTTCGTCTGTTCTGTCTATATAGACAGCTTCTTCTTGTTCTCTCTTACGAGGTGGACTTCTTCGCTCACACCCATTACGAATGCAGCGATTCCAACTCGCTTCTTGCAACTGTAGCTTCAGATTTATGCACTCGTCTTTGAGCTTATCTTCGTTAGCTCTGTGCTGATTAAGAATCTCATATAAGCTGTCTATCTTCTCGTCCTTGGCTTTCAGTTCACTGTCCTTGCGCTCGCATAGGTCTTTCCATCCGCTTGCGTATTGAGCCGTTGCTTTTGCTTCCTCCTGTGATGCTTTTGCAGCTTCCGTTCGCTTTTTACTATCATAGAACATAAAACATCCCAAAATGGTAACGAGGGCGGTTGCTACCGCTTGTAGTATTTCTGCATTCATAGATTTTCCTTTTATTATGTTGAATGTACTTCCGTTTGTCTTGTTGACTGTGCAAGTGTAGCCATGTATTGACCATTACGATAGTGCAAGATTACTTTGTTGTAACCTGCTATAAAGTAATTGTCTACCCATCCAGAGCCCGCTTCTCCATATTTACTTTTCTTTTGATTCCAATTCGCTGTAGGATATTCATCTGTATCCATTCCTTGAACGTAACTGTTCCTGCCATATATAAAACTACCATCATCACGAACATTGGTAAGGACAATTTCGATAGCTACACAAAATTCTTTCGTATCAGAAACACCAAGAAAAGCACGCAAACTTGACAATGTAGGCAATCCGATACCTCCGTTTTTAGAAGAGTCGCTTGCAAAGAAGAACAAAGACTTAGTAGGGTTTAGAACAAACACAGTTTTTCCCTTGTTGTTCGTTACTGTCTCAAAGCCAATGCCACAGATACATCCATCAAGAATGCCATTACCGCTACCAACGAATGCGTAATTATACGTTCCGTTTTTCGCAGACAAATACATCGCTATATTCTTATCAAGTCCCCACTGGTTCGTATCGTCATTGTTTTCAAAGCGAGCCACTGATCTTAACCCACTTGATGTTGGCAGTACATTACCTCCAATTCCTGCAAAACATGACTTACTATCATTTCTGAAAACCACATATGCATCATTTGTGAATGGGTCGTTCGTAAGTCCGTTACCGCTAATACTGAAGCCCGCTATCTTACCGCTGCTTATTGTTACATTGTTGAATGTGCCACTTGTCGCATTGATATTACCGCTTATGTTTACTTCTGAGGCGTTCAACTGACCTCCATATGTCACTTTATACTTCGCCTTCTCCGCTGTCTCTTCACCAATCCATAAAGGGTAGCCGTTTACTTCATCCTCAACACCACCAAAGCAACCTTGCACATTCTGCTTGCTGTTCGTGATGAGCATACGGTTAGTTTGCCCAAATCGCAGCACCGCATTATCTGCTATGATAAGTGGCGTGTAGATAGGTCTTTGCATATTATTAATGTGTAGCCATTCTGCGCTGTCTTCGCCTGTTTTAGGTGCATTTGAGGTCGTGGATAGATGAGTCTTCTGACATACGTATATCTCAAAGTTGCCTTTCGTGTCCGTTACGGTCACTATGTCACGGTATCTTATACCTCCAGTCAGATTTGAGTCGTTGTGATACTCAACTCCTGCTACCCATTCACTTGTGCGTTCTATAAGACCAGGAATACCCTTCAAATCTTCTGAACTGTCTACATATCCCGTGTACATCATGCCGCTTTCGAGTTTTGGCTCGCATATCCACACCTTACGCCAAAGGTCTACATGAGGCACAGAGTCCAATCTAAAGAACAACTGCTGCTCAACCGATGCAGTTAGGCTCGATGCCGCCTTGAATGTCAGCGTGTGAAAGCTCCATCCGCTTGCTAACGACCATACAACACCCAAGTTAGCCGACGGAGTGCGTTCCTCGTTATCCACATAAATCTTGCTGCCTGTGTCAACAAGGCTTGGAGCAAGATAGGTAGAGAGGTCACGGCTATCGTCAACAGCATAGGAAGTAACCGTGCCCGTGCCCTTGCCCGTGCTACCACCCACAATGCTGCGTATTACATATATACCGCTTGTAGACGGTGTAAGATAGTCGGTCTTTCTGCCACTGGCTGTTTGCCTAATAATTAAGCTTGCAGCCGATGTGCCGTTAAGTGTCACAGTTGTGGCAATAGGGTATGATGCACTTGATACAGTGCTTTGCACACTAATAGCATACTCTATTCCTGCTTTAAGATAGACGTTTGCAATAGCATAGGAGGTCGCGGATACAGTCTTGTTAAGGGTAATAACATTGGTAGCTCGTTTTGCCCAAAAGCTCAGTGTATACCACTGACCGTTAACTATATTGTTTAGTCCTCCGTTAGGATGATGTATCGTCTGTACAAGCACGTCCTTGTAATTAGCAGCTCCACTCACACCGCTACATCTGTCGAAGTAGGAGTTATGTCCATGCAGCTTGTTGCTTGTATCTATACCCTCACCGTCGCCAATCGGTGCGCTATGACTCAACATGCTATACTTGCTTTGTGTTACCCACGCTTCCATGTTGCCCGAATCGGTAAATGACGCATTGCGAAGGATATTGCCGTTAGTTCCGCTCTGATAGATAGTCACAAGCTCGGGAGTAGAGTAGGCGTTTGGTTTTTTTGTGTAGGTAGTCTTTACACATTTCCACACATAAGGCTTTTGTTCCGTAGGCTGCGGAAAGAGGTTGCTCCAGCCAGACACGCTGCCATACGAGGCCACCGCTTTCTTGTCCGTAGCCACGAAAAGCGACACCTGTGACGCTATGCCGTTGCCATCCGTACCGTTATCTCCAGGGTCACCCTTGTCGCCTTTATCACCTGTTACACAGACATAGCTCACGCTCTTGTCACTCGCGTCGTTCTTGCGTTCCATCTTCATCCATAGGAAAGGATATGTTTCGGTGGTTGCTATCGGCGCGTCTTGCCATGTGGAGTAATAGCAGTCTGTAGGTGCAGTGGATGAATTTTTACTCGTCTTGTTTTTACTGATGTTGTAGCTATAGGCCGTGTATGCTCCATCCTCACCATCCGAAGGAGCCCACCTGCAAGTGAACGAACCCTTGAATGTTCTTAGTTTTAGTTTTGGCATGTGCTCTCCTTTTTAATTGTTTATACCTTGAATATGTCAACTATCGCTCTTGCACAGTTTGCACACAGACCGCGATACTCGTCAAACTCCTCAAAAGTAGCGATGTCATTCTTAGCATCATCACTCAGCTCCTTGCCGTTAATCTTTGCCATGAGTGCGCTGATTGTGTTGATAGAAATAGCATGTTCTTCCTTCTGAGGATAACCTGCTTCAATGAGCAAGCTCTTGAGGTGTCCATAGTCGATGATACCGTCTGTCTGTACAACAAAACCGCTGAATCCTTCTACTACATTAGACCCGTTCTTTCCTTTTGCCGACTCGCTATTGTCAGCAGATGTTCTCGTCTGTGTGTCAGTTCGAAAATCCATGTATGCTATACGCGTCTCACGGTCGTATACCATAGGCTTCTCTGTCATAAACACTCGTCTGATATTTCCATACTGATGTTTCATTTTTATTTCCTCCTATTTTTTGTTCTTATTATTTTCTTCTTGTTCAGCAGCCTTTTTCTCAAGTTCTGCCTTGCGTGCAGCTTCCACATTCTTCATGATTTCAGCTTCCTTTTTGACATTTTCCGCACCCTTGGCTTTCATAACATCCATATCAACGGGTTCATTCTTGTCGGTAAAGATAAGTTTTCCATCCTTGTTCCTGCCTATAGGTCGTTTGTCAATACCTGTGATTCTAACATCGTCAAAGTAAAAATGATTACCACCTTCATCCTTGAACTTGCCAGTAAAACTTGTCACGTTAGCAAGGGCGAAACCATCAATAAGCTGTTTGATTTTTGACGTGTTAACAATGAGTTTGTGGTGCTTTCCATAGAAAACAACCTCCAAGGCATAACGCCCCGTGCCGTAGCTTGTCTCAACGTTCCTTACCCAATCTACCACTTCAAGCTCACTGTTAAGTACAACTGATGCAGTAATCTTAGGAGCGTCTATAATGCGCATACCCATACTGTCCGTTTTCTTCGGCAATTCTATGCCGAGTTCGCTCATATCTATTCCTGTTTCCATTTTATATAACCTTTTACAATGTTTATTTCCCCATTTTATCATTCCCCATGCTGCTGCGTCTATCTCATGAAGTCTGCGTTTGTTGGTTACCTTAGCTCTTCTTTTCAGCCAACTTACCTTGTTGCTCTTCCTCCAGTACATATCACCACCTTTGTAGAATACGTAACCGAGGAAGTCTAAACCTTCGCTGATAGGGCGTATTTTAGGTTCGTGTATCTTAAAACCTAATTCTTTAAGGAAAGCTTCCGCCATTTTCATTTTTCTCTTAACCTCGCCCTTGGTTCTTCCGAATATTACGAAATCATCAAGGTATCGCAGGTAAAGGTGAACTTTTGCAACCTCCTTCATATGTCTGTCAAATCGCATAAGAGCTATATTTCCGCTGTCTTGGCTTGGTCGGATTCCAAGAGGTATGCCCTTACCGCTTATAGTAAACCTCTCGAACGGTTCCATGTAGGCATCGATAAACTCTTTATCCTTAAAGAGGTATTCCAAGTTATTCCTCAACACGGCATGTGTTATGTTAGCATAGTATTTGCAAATGTCGCCTTGTGCATACCACAAGCATTCCTCACTTTTTTCTCGCAGCCATTTCTTTACTTGCAACGCACCTGCTATCTGTCCATAGCCGATTCTCGACGCATAAGTGTGCGAAATCAATGTGCGTTCTATTCTGTTGTGACTTACTAAGACCAAGGCTTGATGTTCAAGGTTATTTGGATGAAAGTTAAGTTTGCTGATTTTTCTCCTCTTCTTGCCATTGTTCACATCCATATGCTTATATTCGTCAGTTCGCATTTTGCGGTCGTGGATAATATTCTGCACTTCCACAAGGTCTTTAATCCATTGTTTCTTGTGCTTCTTTACACCGTAGTTCTTTTTACGTCTTGTAGATACTCTATCCGCTTCCTTTAATGTGTCCCATTGCCACATCTGGTCGTATATGTAACCTTGTCTTTTCGGCATTTTTCTCGTGTTATCAAGTAACTCGTATTATTTATCGGTGGCTTGCTTCTCTCTATGCAGAGCTTTCAACTTCCAATTAGGATTTACTAACACCACTGGCAGGTCGCTGACGTTGCCTGCGCAAGTTCGATTTGTTTCGGCTTATCACAGGCTATACTTATGCACCAGCTGCCGAGGCTCAGATAAGGCGGACATTTTCCCATGACGCAGTACTAATGTCCTTAAATTTCGTCCTCCGTTTCCGAAAGACGTTGAAGTAATTCGAGCCGAGTAGTTCGAGTTCGTGTTCGCCCAGGCGTTATTCGAGTTCGCACGCTCGAGACCGCAGTCCGAACCGTTGTTCGAGTTGCCACCACACAGCCACAGCTTTCCTTATCCTTTGCCTACCTTGCCACGAGCATGAGCAAGGAGTTTTTATGGTTTATGATTTGGGTGTGGGATAAATCCCCCACACCCCCTTGGGGAGATTTTAATAATTTCTATGCACTTGCGAGAATCTTTTTGAGTTCCGCTGAGGTAACTTCTTTAATCTCACCATGATAATCAAGCCGAGCCGAGGAGTTCGAGTACGTGTACGCCCAGGCGATAGCCGAGTGCGCACGCTCGAGACCGCAGGCCGAACCGTTGATCGAGTAGCCACCACACAGCCACAGCTGGCCATCTGCTGTATAAGTGTAGCTATCGCCATAGCTTATGCCTGTATGCTCTTTGGATGGCACATAACTCATGTACTGTGAGCCACTTGTGGTGACAAGCGTAATGTCATGTGTTGACGTGCTATTGGCTATTCTCGTCATTTTGCGATGGTCAACTGCTGCGAATGTATCTACAGTTGGTTTTTCTACCTTTGGCATAAAGTTTCCATCCCACTGATATACATCGTTGCCTACTGAGCAGAGGTGTCCGTCCATTTCCCAGTACTGACCGTAAGGATTCTCCCATACTCCTACGTTTACACTGTGACATGCGTAATTATCCGCATCCATGACTTCAACTTTGCCATCATTGTAACCAAGAGCGAGACATGCACCTGTCTTGATATTCTTCTGTCGTGTAAATCCGTCTGTTAATGTTGATGTTGAGCTCTTTTCAGTTCCATCCAAACCTGGGCCGAAAATCTTAGTACCATCCTTAGCTGTTATATTCTGAATATCACGGTTTCCATACTTAGCCATCATGTACTGTAACAGGAAATTGCGGAAAGGCTCGCCAGCCAAACCATAATTTTTGTTTCTTGCTTGCGCAAGGTCGAAGAAATTGTATATCTTCTGACTTCCAGTAGGTACTACAAATGGGATGCTTCGCAACTGGTTATTCTGCATAAAGCATTTAAACATGCCTACAGGTACGTTCTTTGTGTACCAACCACCAGGCAATGGAGTGAGCGATATATGGTGACGAAGGTGCTTAACACCGCTGATAACCACTTCTTGTATAAAGTTCCAATAACCACCGTCCAACATACCGAACCAGTCTGCCTTTTGATATGCAGCCACAACCGCACCGTTACTCACGACTTGGTCGCCATCCGCTGTGTATCGGTGGTCTTTAGGGTTAAGACGTGTATAGTGGCCATCGGGAGACATTAGGATGCCAGTAATCTTAGATAGCCATATCTGACGCATAAGGCTGCTGCCGCCAGTGTCGCAGCTTGTACTTCCTTTGCTCGATGCCGTGTTCTCTTCGATATAAAATGCGTTCTCGTCCAAGAACTGCTGTTGGTTTTCCTCCATCATCACTCTAAGATTGGAGAGAGTGATACGCTTTAGCGAGCCACCTGCCACAACCATTATGTAATCTGTCTCGTTAAGACTTGTTGATAGTCCTTGTTCTGTAATTTTGCTGAATGCTGTCATATTTGTTGTTTTTTAAATTATTACGATATTGTTGCTTCCACTTCAACTGCCACATCTGAGTGATAGTATTTGTCGGTATTGTTCGTATCGGGTATACATTTTGCCATATCCGCTGTAAGAGTCACGCTTGAGCCTGAGCCTGTGTATGTCTTAACATTGATAGCGTTCCATACCTCCCAACTCCACGTGATTGTACTGTTAGTGTACGGAGAACCATTCTGGGTTAGGGTGAGCAAATATTTTGCATTGCTTGTCTTTGATATGGCATCGGGATTTGCACCGTCTGGTATCGCTTTTATCTGCCACTCGTCCGACTCATCTGTTATTCTCTGTGCATCAACAGCTTTCACTACCCATGCGTCTCCTTCCTTGTGCAGGAGCTTAACGCTATATACAGAGCTACCGTCAACATCGTCACGTGTCACCGTGAGCGTTTTTCCATTTTGGCCTTCGATAAGAACAAAGTCCTTGTACCATTCCAGTTTCCAATTTGCAGCAAGCTCATCGTCTGGTATGTCCTTTACGCCGTACATACATCGGGCTGTAAGAGTTGTTTCGGTATTTTTTGTTGCTTCGAGTGATACAATGTTCGTGCTTATAATCACTGAGTAGCTGTCAGCACCTGCTTCTTGTATAAGTACATCTTCTGAGCCTTTGTATGTGTCACGCACATTGTTGCATATATAGCTAATCTCGAATCCGATGATTTGGTTAGACACCACCGTAGGACTTGCAGCATTGTCGATAAAACGGAGATAACAGTAACCGTCTGTCTCCTTTTTAGCAAATTTACCGTCCGTTGAAAGCTGCCATCCTACATAGTTGCCACTTGTTGCCGTACTTGCGTTAAATGCAAGCTCCACACCTCTGTAGGTCCACTTGATGTTAGTTATCGTTACAGGATTGCCTACCGCACTGCTAAGACCTACTTTGAGTGTAGGCTGATTGTAGATGTCTGTTTTCCAATCTGCAGACAAAGTGCCGTTCGTAGGATCTATCGCCTGAAACAAAGCAGCTCCACTCTCAGTTCCGTTCTGGTCGAATTTTACGACATTCTTTACAATGAAAATTTGGTCTCCTGTTCGGAGAAAGCGCACCGTGAACGCTCCTTTAACTGTGTTACCCATATGTTACTCGTCCCATTTGTTAAGTTTTGACTTGAACTGCTCGTACTCTAAAAGCTCACCACCCAACTGACGTGCAGCTGTGGCAGGGTCACTTTCAATCTTGAGCAATTCGTTTTCATTCACTGCCATCTTCGAACGTGTGTTGTTCGTGATATGGTATTTTGCTTTAAGCCCTTTGGCTTCTGCCTTGTCTGTATCTACTATTGCGTATCTCATATTTAACTTTATTCTTAGAAAAAAAGCACATTGCCATTCTCGTCCGTGAGTACTGTGTTTGCATCTTCTGTGGTCAGTATTGTTGCAGGTTCACGCTCTTCAATGTCCATTGCCACGTCAAACCAACAAAGGTTCTTCTCATTACCTATTCCCAATGATTCAACGCTACATTCCATACTTTCGCCAATCTGACGGTTTATGCGGTCCGCGTACTTGTATGAGCTTGTTGTCGTGTCGTATACTCTTGCTTGCGTCCACCATTGTATCTCATAGTAGAGCTGAGGGTATTGTATAAGCTGACTTCCTGCTGAAAATATGCCCTTATTATAGTAACGCTGCTGTCCAGGCACAATGTCATTTCCTCTCGCCACCTCATGTTGCGTCAAGATACTCATGTTGCGTATAATGCTGATACCCGTACTTGCTTGTACATTGCCATTAGCGTCAAGTATCTGCACTTCATATTGCTCACTCCACACAAAGCGAAGGTCAAACTTGATTGTTGGGAAGCTGATAGCCGTGATTTCAGGTCTGTCAAGCGTGTTTGCGGCAAGTGCTGTTGTCTTTCCTCGCTCAACAAGGCGCATTGTCCAACCTTTAGGCAGTTCAGTCAGCGTTGATGTTCCCGATGTGAGTGTAACTGTCACGGTACGCTCATAGCTTTTACCGTTAACAAATTTGTCACGTTGTCCTTCTTGCTCGATACCCTCTGCTACAAGGAACTCGTAAAACAACAACTCGTCTTTGAGGGGGTCGTATGTCAGTAACTCACAATCAACAGAGCAATCAATTTTGTTGCTGCCCTTGTCTGTTGTTGTCAACACTATTCCACTTCCGCTGACATTATTGTTAGTACCAGTTCGGAAGTCGTAGAATTTACCTCTATAGCGTAGCTCTGCCACTTCTCCAGGCACAAGGTTTTTCTTAACCTTCAGACTGCCGTTATCGTCTGTGTTGTCCTTGATAATGTCGTAGTCAACGCCAACTTTCCATACGGTTGCGATAGGTTTAGAGTTAATAAACCACTCATGCTGGTCGCTTGCAAGATTGAGGTTGTTAATTCCCGATGTGTATATACCATCGGGGTCATTCACTCTTACTTCTGGTCGGATGATAGTTGGGGTAATCTTGCGGTCTGGCTCATACTGCCCAAGTGCCGTGTTTGCAGCTTGTGCCGTAGGCGAATCAGGCGTGATACACACCAACGAGCAACTTATTACCAATGGCGAGAAGTCAAGTCGTGTGTGCTTGCGTTGCGACTGAAATGTTCTTTTTTTATTAGCCATTCTGTATAATGTTTATAAATTAATATTCTATAGCTGTAGACACCCTCTCTCCTTCTTTGCCGTTGTCGGCTGTCACATAAAATAAGGTGCTTATACCTCCGTGATTTGGGTTGATGTGCAAGTCCTCAAACGAGATTTCAAACGTAGAACCGCAGTTTATATGTTCCGGCATCGCGTTCCAAACATCATCAGCTGCTGTGTCGCCTGTGTTTCGCTCCACCATGAATGTATATTCTTCTGTGTGGTCTTGCATATAACCGTCAAGGACGCTCACCGTAACTGTTTCAACCTCGTCTGGTGCCATGTAACCACCAAGGCTTTGGTCGATGTGCATTTTCCTGCCGAGCTTTACAAACTGCTGTATCGTTCCCGACATGTAGATGTTGTTGAGATATGCACTATAACCTGTCATGTTAAGACCGAAAATGCTAAGGTTAGACAGGTCTCCGAACTGAGCGGCTATCATGTTCTCTGTAAACTCCCAGTCGTTCACGTCCTTCAGATAACGCTCGTAGGTAAGGGTAGAGTAGCGTGAGCTTTGTCTTGTCTTATCCGAGAAGTTACCGTAAGCAACGAAGTGCATCATGCTTGCAGGGTGATGTAAGGCTTTCCAGTGTTTGTCACTTCTGAGGACGTAACGGAATGCGTTGTTGATACCTCCATTCACGCTCATAACCTCCACTATGCGGAAGTAGGCGGTGAAGAAGCCACCAAAGCGGAAGTTGCCTATACCATCGTCGTAGTCGTCTGTGGAATTGTTGGACAGCGTAATGTGGTCGTGCCATATTCCTTGACAGATGTCGTCAACTGCTATCTTTCCAATCTCTCCTTTTTCAAGATGCAAGTATACTGTGCCTCTCTGTAGCTCGTTTCCTTCCTCGTCATGTTCTATCTCTACACTCTCAATAATACCACCTCCTGCCGCTCTCCAGTCGTTACCAACTCGTATTGATATGCGGTTGAAGCGATACTCTGGAGCTTCCATAAATGAACGCAGTGTGAGGGATTCAAGATAGCCCACACCTCTACCGTCTATCTTTCCACCGAAACCTGCTTGACCATCAGCAAAGGATTCTCCGAACTGTGCGCCTTCATGTAGGCTTGCAATCTCCTTTGAGACAAGTCCTTTAACGAAGTTGATAAGACCCATTGCCGTGTCCGCTCGAACCTTGGAAAGGAAGCTATTTCGTGTGCGACGTGCAGAGTAGACATTACTATCTGTCTCAGGTGTGGTATCATTCATTCCGATAACATAGACTCCTCCACCATTGGAGTTTTCACTTCCAATCTGTATTCCGTTTACGGTAATAGAGTTAACCTTGTCTTCAAGTTGACCAAGACGACTATAGGCTGCTTTCTCGCCCACTATGTAGGTTGGACTGTCATAAGGTATGTCCAATTTGATTTCGATACCTATGATACGAGAGTTACGGTAATGCTTACCATCCTTATCTGTATCCGAAAACAACGGATTGATGAGCTTCACTTGCTCGCCAAGAGGGTGATAGTTGTATGTACCGTTGTTGAAGAACTTCTCACTATCAAGAACACAGGTGAAGTTGGAGTTATCCACCATTGATTTCTTGTAGTAGTTCTTCGCTCTGGCGTACAAGGCTTCTTGCGCATCTGAGATTAGAGGTGTATCTGTTATCTTGCTTGCGTCCCAGTTGTAGAGATAGAACTTATCACCTATCTTCGGACACATTACAGAATCTGGTAGTGTGCGACCGTATGTGTCATTGGCAACAATCTCGAAATAGTTAACCTTGTCTATTATCTTGAAGCTTACTTCAAATTCCATCCCTGTTAGCGCACCGCTCTCAAACCTAATCATAAGGTTGAGTCCCTTCTTTATCCAACTCGTTTCGAAGTTCGTTGCAAAAGAGTCATTTGATGTTACTTGCCAGAATGTAGCTGTATTTTTTGTTCCATCCTCGTTTTCGACAGTGCTTTCATACGTTTTGATGGCACTTACGGCACAACTCACCTTAGGATATTCATCTTCAAACTTTACTACTCCTTCGATGGCTTGTGAATCATTCTTGACCACATTTACATTCTCGATATACCCATTTTTACTGTAATAGCCTTCTTCGTCAACGTCCTTGTTTGGAAGCATGAGGTAATCAGTAGCTATACCGTCTGTAGTCACATCTGCGTCAGCTCCTGAGAAATATCCCGAAGGTATGTTCTTGTCTGATCCGAAAGCGTACAGTCGAGTGATGAAAGATGATTTTGATTCTGATTGTGACATAGACAGCATATTAACCCCTTGTTCAAAGGTTATCTGTCCATTCATTTCACAGTAACCAAGGTATATGATAGAGCCATCCACCCACCACTCACAATCAAGAGTCTCACATATCGTATTGAGAGCTTCTATTATGCTTATTGAACTATACTCTACAAGGAATCTCTTTTCCGTGTCGAACACTTCTTTATTATATGTCGTGTAATCGACTGAGAAATCCTTGTTGTGGTATTTATAGTTTAATGCCTTTAAGTTGCTTAGAACAACGTTTAAGTGTACAGAAACATATGTTGTGAGCTTGAATGATGTCTCGTTAGCACCATACTGAGGACGATACTTACATATCTTGTTCTTCCAGCTCATGTAATAGGCATCCATCTGCAGCTCATAGTCGTAACCGTCAGTGGTTTCGTTATACTTCGGGAAGTATGCAGATGTAAGGACGAAAAGACCGAATTCTGCTATCTCCACAGAGTCACCAATCTCAAAATAGACAGGCTCTTCTGTAGAAAACTTCAAGACGATGTAATGGTGGTCCATAAGCTGCCGAGACATCTTAGAACCATCACAAACATCTTCGAGAGCGAAGAACGGCTGATTATTTCTGTATATCTGTATCATCTGTTACGTATTTGCTTTTTTCTCCTCTGTCACTTGGGTCTGGCTCGTTGAGCTTTAGGCTGAATGATGCCATTTCCCTCATGAACTGTCTAAACTGCGTACACGATATATAAATGCACCTGTACCATACATTCGGCTGAAAGGAGGAGTGAATAACAATCTCCCCTGTTGCAAGAACTTCGTTGCAGAACTTCTCATATTTCGACAAGAAGGAATCTACGTCTTTGGCTGACAAATTGAATCCTACTGTTATCTCTCGTTCGTCCAAGCA
>ERZ1026848.1135-NODE-1135-length-14275-cov-9.262166_pt1 | contig 14275 bp, 10 predicted proteins | sample MGYA00380154_ERZ1026848 | MGnify/ENA primary metagenome ERZ1026848 (study PRJEB33269, sample SAMEA4719790) | human gut metagenome | biome: human-associated habitat; feature: organic feature; material: feces | place: Cameroon | collected 2013-10 ...
TAATTAAATAAATAAAAGAGAGTTATAGCAAATGTTAAACTGATGTGGTGCTTTTACGACAAAAAGGCATCGCATGGCGTGTGCGCCTAAGCGAAGTAAAATAATGATAAGCACCACTGGTTTACGTTTGAAGTTATGCAAATAAAAAAATAAACTAAAAACAATAAACTAAAACAATAATTTATGAAGAAAAAAAAGTACGACCGACCGTACGTCGAGGTATTAACGCTTGAGACAAACAGAGGCATGATGATTAACTTCTCCATACAAAACGGACATCCTGGAGGACTCCATTCAATGAAGCGTCCAGGTCCGAGTAACTCTAATTGGGAGGACGACCTTGACGAGGCTGTTGACGATTGCGACACAAGCGAATTTAGTTATTGCAAATAATCTAATCGATTTTTGTGGTGAACCACATTGGCGTTCGCCATTCTATTTTGATTTTTTCTATTAAACCTTTATTAATATGAATTTGTTATACACATTGGCGCTGACTTACGTGTATATCTTCAACTCACAGGGACAGTACCTCTCGGTGGGCGAAGATGGCAAGCCGGTGCTTTCAAACAAACCGGTTGCGATGGAGGTCACCGATGCAAACGAGACTCCAGCAAAAGACGCCGATCGCAAGAACTTTAACGGCACAGACATCAAGTGGATATTGAAGTCGTCTGCCGACGGCACTTACACATTGGGCTATCAGGATAGCGACGCCTACTCTACAGCCTTTGTCTACACCACACAGAATGGCACAATCGCCACTTCGTACGAAGAGCCTGCTGCGACTTTTAAGTCTGCACAGTGGAAGTATTCTACAGAAGCTCCTAAGCAGCAAGCGGTGACGCTCAACGAGGCACAAAAATACGAACGCCCTACATTCACCGGATCTTTAGTAGACGTCACTTTGAAGCGCACATTCTATGCAGGCGAGTGGAACACTCTTTGTCTGCCATTCCCATTGGCTGCAAGTCAGATTGCTGAAACATGGGGCGAAGGCACAAAGCTTGCAGAGTTTGTAAGCAAGTCGGATACAAAGGCAATCTTTGACTATTGCTACGAAATAAAAGCGGGAAAGCCGTGCTTGATTTGGCCGGAAAAAGTAGAAGAAACACAAGTCTACAAATTAGCAGGCATCGACTCTGACAAATGGGCAGAAAGTGATAGCCCCGAATATATAGTTGGAGACATTAAGTTCGTTGGTTTCTACTCTCCTACATTGGTAGAAAAAGGTTCATACGCCTTTGGAGATGTCAACAAACTGTATCACCTTGACATAGATATGAATGCCAATGGTTATCGTTGCTATCTGAAGGACATAACTGGAACTGGTCATCAGCTCACTTGGGGCATCGACGACAACACAACGGGCATTGATGGCACTTTCGTAACGCCTGAGACTCCTAAGGTTGGCAACATATACACCGTTAATGGTCAGCTCGTGCGCCGCAACTCTACTGCTGCAGGTCTGGCTCCGGGCGTATATATCATGAACGGCATTAAACTCATAGTTAAATAAAAATATACGACCCTATGAAGACATATATAAAACATCATTTTGCTGCGATAATAACGCTGCTCGTACTCGCTGCGACGCAGGCGTTCGCAGCGGAGAGGAAAACAGTTCTGTTGGAGAACTACTCGCCTAATGGTGCAAAGTTCTCACAAACTCAAAATATTGATTTCAGCTATCAATGGATAGAAGCAGAGATTGACCTTAGCAATTGCGGAACATCAGTTTTACTGCAGAACATAATCTCCTTTGGCGATGATATTGCCCAGTGGAGCACAGCAGGAAAGTACAATCTCCACCTTTACTACACACCATCAATCAAGCAGCTTGAAATAGACTATTTGGCTAATGGCGGAGGTAGAGACCAAACATTGGTAACGCTGTCAAGCACAACTTTGAAGTTGAAACTCTCTTCTGAAGGTCTTGCCGTTAACGGTGTAGTTCAGAAGAACGCTTCTTCGTTGTCTAACCTTTTGGCTTTGAATTCTATCTCTATAGGTAGCCAGCAAGGTGACAATCGTAGCTATGCTACATATAAGAGCGTCAGCATTGTTCCACCATTCACAGTTCCGGCATACGGCTCTACATATTTTATTTGTCCAGCCGACTACCCGACAAGATGCTTCACGGTTACTACATCTAATAATGATGAGCAGATTACTGTGACAACAAAGTCAGACAGCAACAACGGTCAGAAGTGGATAACAAAGAAAGGCAACTATTCTACTTCGTATCCTTGGCACATCGTAAACATCATGTCGTCTAAGGCTCTCGACATGGCAGGCAACAACACCAAGGTAATGCCACTTCAGTGGACATCTGAAAACGACGACAAAAAGGGAAATGCCAATCAGGAGTGGAAATTCGAGGAGGTAGATGCAACAAATCATACATATAAGATTTACGCTTACACACAGAACAAGACATACTACCTCACATACGACGGAACCAACGGCGGCAAGCTTGGTCGTACAACAGATTCTAACAGCGCCACTGCCTTCGGCTTCATCAAAACCGACGCCACGTCTGGAGGTGGCGGAACATCTTCCAATGGTTCGTTCGATGTTAGCTGGATAAGCAACCAGAGCAAGGTGAGCGACCATAAGGAGGACGCACACGCTACATTCATCCCTTACGCTTCTGTAGAGCAGATGAAGGCGGACACTAAGCACTACGCAGAGCCGTGGCAGCAGCCCGACGAAACAAAGGCTGAATATATCAACCTCAACGGAACTTGGAAGTTCAAGTATGTTGCAGGTTCATCATCTGGTCCTGGCTCAAGCGAGTTCTATGCAAGCAACTATGACGATAGCGGTTGGAAAAACATCCGCGTGCCGCTCTCTTGGGAAATGGCTAACTACGGCAAACCGGTATACACAAACGTAGGTTATCCGTTCCAAGACAAAGCTCCAAACGCAAACGAGGGTTGGACTCAATATGGTGTTACCGATCACAACGCAACGGGCTTCTACCGCCGCACCATCACTATTCCTGAGAAATGGAAGGACAAGCGTGTGTTTGTACACTTCGACGGCGTATACAGCGCAGCCGTGGTATGGGTGAACGGCAAGTACGTAGGCTACTCGCAAGACTCTAACACCGACGCCGAGTTCAACATCACCGGCTTCGTAACTACTGGCGACAACCAGCTCTCTGTACGTGTATATCGCTGGTGCGACGGCTCGTATCTCGAAGGTCAGGATATGTGGCACCTCTCTGGTATACACCGCGACGTATATCTCGTGGCTACTCCGAAGGTGTTCGTGTCTGACCACTACATCTCATCAACGCTCAACAACAATGCTACAAGCGGCAGCATGTCGGTGAAGCTGACTATAGACAACCGCAACAACACTTCGGCAACAAAGACTCTGCAGGTAACGCTGCTAGACCGTGACGGCAAGCAGATTGCTACCGGAACACAGACATACAGCGGAACATCAACAACAGAAAAGACCGTTACACTCAACAGCCTCAGCAACCTGCATCCGTGGAGCGCTGAAGACCCGTATCTCTACACAGTTGTAGTAAGCCAGAAGGACGAGAACGGAGCAGAGGAAATGGCGTTCTCTACAAAGTACGGTTTCCGCAACATTACAAAGAGCGGCAACCTCATCTACATCAACGGCAAGCGTGTCTACTTCAAGGGCGTGAACACTCAGGACACTCACCCGGAGTATGGTCGTGCTATCGACATGGAGACCATGATGAAGGACCTCACAATGATGAAGCAGGCTAACGTGAACACAGTGCGCACATCGCACTATCCGCGTCAGCCAAAGATGTACGCTATGATGGACGCTCTCGGCTTCTACGTAATGGACGAGGCTGACGTAGAGTGCCACGGCAACCAGGATTTGTCAAAGAACAGCAGCTGGATAACAGCTATGGACGACCGCACAAAGCGCATGGTGCTGCGCGACCGCAACCACCCGAGCGTTATCTTCTGGTCGTTGGGCAACGAGTGTGGCGGCGGTAGCAACTTCTCTACAACATACAATACGTGCAAAAGTCTCGACTCACGCCTCGTTCACTACGAGGGAGCAGGCAGCGGAACTAATTACTCTGACCTTGGTTCTAACATGTATCCAACCGTTTTGTCAGTACAAGGAAACAAAAGCGGACTGAATGGCAAGCCTTACTTCATCTGCGAGTATGCTCATGCAATGGGGCAGGCTGTTGGTAACCTGAAGGAATACTGGGATCAGATTGAGAACAGCACCGGCATCATCGGTGGTTGTATCTGGGACTGGGTAGACCAGTCGGTTTACGACCCTGCAAAGCTTGTTAACGGTAAGAAGAAGAGCGATAACGGCTTCAACTATTGGGTTTCTGGTTACGACTACAACTCAACAAGCGGTGTAGGCATGGGCTTCCAGGGCAACTTCCTCAACAACGGTATCGTCACACCAGACCGCACATGGACTGGCAAGCTCTCTGAGGTGAAGAAGGTGTACCAGTATGTGAAGTTCAGCGACTTCAGCGCTTCTGAGAAGTCTGTAAACATTGCGAACAAGTATGCGTTTATGCCTATCTCGTCTGACAACTTCGAAATCGGCTATCGCGTGATGAAGGACGGATACTTGGTAGAGAACGGCAAGGTCGAAAGCTTCAGCTCTATCGATGCAGGTTCTTCTGCTACCGTAAAACTGCTAATAAAGACATCAGTTTCCGACGACGCTGAGTATCTCGTAAACGTAGAGTTGCGCATAAAGAAGCCGACTAAGGCGAACGTTGCCGACTGGACATCATGGGCAGAGGAAGGCTACAGCATTGCAGATGAACAATTCTCACTCTCAAATACCTCAATAGGTCTGCCGGAGCTGCCAAGCTACACTTCCGGAAATGGTTCGTTAAGCGTAAGCGGCAATACTGTTTCTGGTACCGACAACAACGGCAAGGCTTATTCTATCGTATTCAACTCGTCTGGCAAGATGACCTCATGGACATACGACGGCAAGAGCCTTATCGCTGCAGGTCCTGACTTCAACAGCTATCGTAAGGTGGACAACGACCGCGGCTTCAGTCCAGAGTTCAGCAATTCGTCAAGCATGAGCGTAACAAGCTCACTTAGAAAGAGCGGTAACAATGCAACGATGTCTGTTAATGGTTCGGCTACGAACTGCAGCTACACCGCCGACTACACATTCTACCCTGACGGCACTGTAGACATGAAGGTGACGTTCTCGCCAAGCGGAGAACTCGCCCGTATCGGCTTAGGCATGCAGTTCGCTTCCGGTTTCGAGAACGTAGAGTTCTATGCACGCGGTCCTCGCTCTAACTATAGCGACCGCAAGACGGGTTCTTACCTCGGACGCTTCACCACGACGGTAGACGACATGGTTGACGAGATGATTCACCCGCAGACCTTCGGCGACCACGAGGACTTGCGTGAGCTGATTCTCACCAACAATACCGCAGACGTGCAGCTCGGCGTAAAGGTGGGCGGACGCGCTTCGTTCTCGCTCTCGCACTACGACGAGACAAAGTGGTGTACATCAGGCGACTCTATGTGGAGTTCAGACCTCCACTGGTACGACCTTACACGCAACTCGCAGGTTTACGCTCACTTCGACTATATGCAGCGCGGCTTGGGCAACAACTCTTGCACTGGTGAAGATTGCCTCTCCACCTATCAGTGCCCGTCATGGGGCAGCCACACATACACGCTGCGCTTCAGGCCACAGTCGGCAGAGAGCGATAATATTGTAGCAGAGTAAGCAACAGACACATTTTTTGATATACATAAAGACTCTCCCGATAGGTAGCAGGCGAAAGCCTGAGCCTATCGGGAGAGTCTTTTTAAGTTTATATAACACTAATTCTGCGCCTCGTTTATCAGAAAACATGTATTTTCGCAGCGTTAACTTTTAAGCTACTAAAGAATGAAAACGACCGACTATCAACCTTTACTGGAACACATAAGAGAAGAGATTGAGATATACGCTAAAGAGGGCAAGCAGGCTGACTATATCCCGGCACTGGCGAATGTAGACCCTGACCAGTTCGGACTGTGCCTGCACATGCTCGACGGCAGGACATACAGCATCGGAGCTTCAGACGTGAAGTTCTCGATACAGAGCATCGCAAAGGTGTTTTCGCTTGCCATCGCTCTGAGCATCTTAGGCAAGGATCTGTGGACACGCATCGGAAAGGAGCCGTCAGGATCGGCGTTCAACTCGCTCGTGCAACTGGAGTACGAGCACGGCAAGCCGCGCAACCCGTTCATCAACGCCGGCGCATTGGTGACTGCCGACGTGATTCTCTCGCATCTGGAGAACCCGAAGGAGTTCTTCCTGCGCTTCGTGCGCACCATCGCCGGCAACGAGGACATCAACTTCTCGGAAGAGGTGGCGCAGTCGGAGCTGAGCTGCAGTTATCTGAACGCTTCCATCGCCTATCTGCTGAAGCATCACGGCAATCTGCATAACGACGTGAACGATGTGCTGCAGTTCTACAGCACCATTTGCTCGTTGGAGATGAGCTGCGAGGACCTCTCGCACGCATTCATGGCGTTCGCAAAGAGCAATGAGCCGTTCTCGCATGCCGGCGTAAACCTTACTATCTCAAGGGTAAAGCGCATCAACGCCATCATGCAGACGTGCGGCTTCTACGACGAGGCGGGCGACTTCGCGTTCCTCGTGGGGCTGCCTGGCAAGAGTGGCGTGGGCGGCGGCATCGTGGCGCTCTACCCGTCGCGCTACTCGATAGCGGTGTGGAGTCCGAGACTCAACGCGAAGGGCAACTCTATCATGGGCATGAAGGCTCTGGAACTGTTCACGTCAGAAACGGAGGAATCAATATTCTGATGTTCTCCCACGGATTGCAGATACACAGATGCTATTTTTAGGGGGTGCACTTGTCTCCGCTCGGCTTTGCCGCTTGCCAGAGCAAGAAGTGCACCAACCGAGCAAGAAACGGATTAAACGAATTTTGGCTGCGTAAATTCAAACTAAGAGTTTAATCCGCTGTTAAAATTCCTACTGCAAGAAAAACCTTAAAAATAATAAAAGAATGGGTGTTCCCCATAAAAATGTGTAAGACAAAGCAATTATTACCCCTTAAAATGTGTATCTTTGCATCGTTATTCCCCCTAAAAATGTGAATAAGAGGTGGAATATTCCCTCATTTTTTGTGAAATAAAAATGTTTTATTATGGATAGATTAGCAATAAGTGAACTTCTGCAATGGAAAGCCAAAGAACATCGTAAACCTCTAATTGTAGAGGGAGCAAGGCAGGTGGGTAAGACTTGGCTTGTCAAAGAGTTTGCTCGTCAAAACTATAAGCAGTTGGCGTATGTGAACTTTGAAGAGATGAAGATGTTGCAAAACCTCTTCGAGCAAGACTTTAATATACCTCGAATTCTTATTGCCATAGGAGCCGCAACAAATGTGACCTGTACAGAGGGCGAGACATTGATATTCCTTGATGAGATACAAGCTGCGCCACACGCCATAACTTCGCTTAAATATTTTGCAGAGAATGCACCTGGCTATCACGTTATTGCGGCTGGTTCACTTTTAGGAATAGAGTTACACAATGGAGAGTCTTTCCCCGTAGGTAAGGTAGATTTTCTGTCCCTATACCCCATGAATTTCATTGAATTTGTGATGGCTATGGGAGAAAAGAATCTGGCACAACTACTGCAAACAAAAGACTGGAACATGATAACTATGTTTGCCCCAAAGCTTCAGGAATACTTAAAATATTATTACTATGTTGGAGGTATGCCTGAGGCGGTATTGAGTTTTAGCCAAAATCGCGACTGGAAGGATGTAAGGTCGATACAAAAAGGCATACTGAACAGTTACCAAAGAGACATGTCTAAGCACGCACCATCTGAGATAGTGCCTCGTATTACTGATTTGTGGAATTCGCTGCCTGCCCAACTAAGCAAGGAGAATAAGAAATTCATATACGGAGTGGTGCGTGATGGCGCAAGAGCCAGAGAGTATGAAATTGCTTTGCAATGGTTGCAAGATGCCGGATTAATATACAAGGTATGCAATGTGAAGGCTCCAAGACTGCCGCTTGTCAGCTATAAAGACAGAGTGGCTTTTAAGATTTTCGGTTTAGATGTTGGACTTTTAGGGGCAATGTCTAATCTCAAAGCTTCTACAATTGTGACAGGCAATAGTATCTTCACAGAGTTTAAAGGGGCGTTGACAGAGCAATATGTATTGCAGCAACTAATTCTGAGATATGAACCGTACTACTACGCCAAATCGAACAGCACCCTGGAAATTGATTTCTTGCTACAAGATGACGAGGACGAGATTGTCCCGTTAGAAGTAAAAGCAGAGACTAATGTCAAGGCTAAAAGTCTGCGTCAGTTTGTATGTGACAACAAATCGAGAAAAGCATACCGCATCTCAATGAACGACTTTAAGCAAGAAGATTGGGTTACGAATGTACCTCTTTATGCTGTAGACGACTTCGATTTTTAGGATGGACATGCGGATAAATCGGGAAACGAGCAGTATAATCGAAAGATTTTGACTAACTTTGCCAATCGGCAAAACGTGTATTAAAAGAGATAATGACAGAGAAGATTTATTATAAATTCATACAATTCGCCCTGGGCACGTACGATGGGAAGGAGTTTCTGGACGGGTCGGCGCTGAACGGTTTCGACTGGCAACGCTTCTACGCCTTCGCAAAGAAACAAACGCTGGCAGGAATCATCATAGAGGGCATCGCACGACTGCCGAAGGCGGTAGCACCCAAGCAGGGACTGCTTATGAACTGGTTCATGATGAGCCAGAACATTCGCCGCCAGAACATGATGTTGAACGCGGCGACGGCGGAGATATATAATAAGGTGAAGGCGGCGGGCTACGACTGCTGCATTCTGAAGGGTCAGGCGAACGCGGCTATGTACGCCAACCCTGCGGCGCGCACGCCGGGTGATGTGGACATGTGGGTGGACGCATCGCGCGAGGAGATAAGACAACTGGCGCAAACGCTGGCTAAGGAGAACGGACGGATTGACGAGGAGAGCTACAACCACATTGCGCTCACGACGAACGGCATATCGGTAGAGCTGCACTATACGCCGGGCTTCATGGCTAACTTCACGTACAACCACCGCTTGCAGCAATGGTTTCGCGAGAGCATCTACACACAGTGTCGCAACATGATAGCACTGCCCGACGAGGCGGGCGAGGTGGCTGCGCCTACTGCCGACTTCAACGCCGTCTACCAGCTCTACCATCTCTATCACCATTACTTCTACGAGGGTGTGGGACTGAGACAAGTGGTGGACTATTACTATGTAATTTTGAATTTTGAATTAGGAGTTTTGAATTGTCGCTTACGCGATGAGGAGTTGAAGAATTGTGAATTGGAAACTCAAAACTCAAAATTGAATAATTCAAAATCGGCAAAGCCGACAATTCAAAACTCAAAACTCAAAACTCAAAATTCTCTAAAGCGTCTCGGCTTATGGCACTTCGCCGGCGCAATGATGTACGTGCTGCACGAGGTGCTGGGCTTGCCGGAGGAGAAGATGATTGCGCCGATGGACAAGAAGCGCGGAGAGATGCTGCTCAACGACATACTCTGCGGCGGCAACTTCGGACATCACGACGAACGCCATGCCTGGGGACGCGACACCTACGACGGCAACGGCTTCAAGCATGGCGCAATTGGACACAATCTGCTGCGACTGCACCGCGACCTGCGACTGCTAAGATACTATCCGTCGGAGGCGCTGAGCGAGCCGGTGTTCAGACTGTGGCATTATTACTGGCGCTGGAAGATGAAAAAGTCTAAACCTTAAAATAGTCCTGCAACTCGACAACAGCCGCGGCATCGTGGTTGTCGAGATCTTTTATTATCACGCCGTGCTCAAGCAGCGCGATGCGTGTAGATATCTCAGTGGTGTGCTGCAGGTTGTGGCTCGACACGATGACCGTTGCACCCGTCTCCTTGTTGTATTCAACAAGAATCTTCTTCAGCATGTTCTGGCTGCGCGGGTCGAGGAAGTTGAACGGCTCGTCGAGAATAACCAGTTCGGGACGGTTGAAAAGCGCCGCGATGATGCCCACCTTATGGCGATTGCCCGCAGAGAAGTCGCGTATGTACTTCTTCTGGTTGAGTATCTCGCCGCCCATCAACGGCTCGAAATAGGTAAGGCGTTCCGCAATCTGATCCTTCGTCATGCCCGACACACGACCGATGAAGTCGAAATACTCCTCCGCCGTGAGGAAGTCGATGAGGAAACCGTCGTCGATGTACGCACCGGTATACGCTTTCCAGTCCTCGCTCAGCGCCGGATTGATGGGAGAGCCCCCTCCAACTCCCCCGTCGGGGGAGAGCTTGAGGCTGCTTGGAACAAGTTCAACGTTATCCGCAGACGGATGCATAGTAACAACACCCTTGTCAGCCTTCAGAAGGTCGAGCATAAGGCGGAAGAGCGTAGTCTTGCCGGCACCGTTGTTGCCCACAAGACCAAGAATGTCACCGTTGTTGATGGTGAAACTTTCAATGTCCACGGCAGTGTTCGTGCCGAAGTGTTTCTCAAGATTACAGAGTTCTATTTTCATATACTTCTAATTATTTACATTCTAACTCTTGCTTCAGGAACTTCGCCGTGTAGCTTTCTTTGCATTCAGCTACTTCCTCCGGCGTTCCCTTTGCGAGCAAGCGTCCGCCGCCGCGTCCACCTTCCGGTCCCATGTCGATGATATAGTCGGCGAGCTTTATCACGTCGAGGTTATGCTCGATGATAATCACCGTGTTGCCACGGTCGACCAGTTTCTCTATCACCTCCATCAGAATCTTTATGTCCTCGAAGTGCAGACCCGTTGTCGGTTCGTCGAGAATATAGAGCGTCTTGCCGGTGTCGCGCTTGCTGAGTTCGGTAGACAGCTTCACACGCTGACACTCGCCACCCGAGAGTGTCGTCGAAGGCTGACCCAACTTGATGTAACCCAAGCCCACCTCCTTCACGGTTTTTAATTTCTGCAGAATGTTAGGCACGTTTTCAAAGAACTCTACAGCCTGATTGAACGTCATATCGAGTACGTCGGCGATGCTCTTTCCCTTGTAGCGCACCTCAAGCGTCTCACGATTGTAGCGCTTGCCGTGACACTCCTCGCACGGCACGAGCACATCCGGCAGGAAGTTCATCTCGATGGTGCGGTAGCCGCCGCCCTTGCATGTCTCGCAGCGTCCGCCCTTCACGTTGAACGAGAAGCGCCCTGGCTTGTAGCCGCGTATCTTCGCCTCGGGCAGATTGACAAACATGGCGCGTATGTCGTTGAACACGCCGGTATATGTAGCCGGATTGGAGCGCGGCGTGCGACCAATCGGCGACTGGTCTACGTTCACCACCTTGTCTATATTATCTATGCCCTCGATACTGTCGTAGGGCATCGGCTTCTTCAGCGAGCGGTAGAAGTGCTGCGAGAGAATAGGCTGCAACGTCTCGTTGATAAGCGTCGACTTGCCCGATCCGCTCACGCCCGTCACCACGATGAGCTTGCCCAGCGGAAACTCTACGTCAACATTCTTCAGGTTATTGCCCTTCGCACCGCGTATCACGATGCTCTTGCCGTTGCCCTCGCGTCGCTTGGCAGGTATCTCTATCTTACGCACTCCGTTAAGGTAGTCGGCTGTGATAGTGTGCTCCTTCAGCATCTGAGTGGGCGTTCCCTGGAACACCACCTCGCCACCACGAATGCCCGCCTTCGGACCAATGTCAACGATATAGTCGGCGTTGAGCATCATGTCGCGGTCGTGTTCTACCACAACCACGGTGTTGCCCATGTCGCGCAGCTCCTTCAGCGAGTGGATAAGACGGTCGTTGTCGCGCTGATGCAGACCGATGCTCGGCTCGTCGAGGATGTAGAGCACATTGACGAGCTGCGAACCGATCTGAGTGGCAAGGCGAATGCGCTGGCTCTCGCCGCCGGAAAGCGTAGCCGACTGGCGTGAGAGCGACAGATAGTCGAGACCCACGTCGAGCAGGAAGTTGATACGTGTCTTTATCTCCTTCAATATCTCCGTAGCGATAACCTTCTGACGAGAGTCGAGGTGGGCTTCTGCCTCGTCTATCCACTGCTTGAGCTGCTGAATGTCCATCGCAGACAGCTCCGCAATGTTCTTATCCCAGATGCGATACGACAGCGCTTCGCGGTTAAGGCGTGCGCCGTGACACTCAGGACACTCAGTCATAGCGAGGAACTGGTCAGCCCATTTCTGTCCGGCCTGCGAGTCGTCGTTCTCCATGACGGTGCGCAGATACTTTATGACGCCGTCGAACGTGCAGAAGTAGTCGCTCGACGTACGCACCACGTCCTTGCTGATGCGTATCGTTTCGAGCGAGCCGTACAACACCTCGTTGAGCGTGTCCTCAGGTATCTCGCTCACCGGCGTCTTCAGCGTACATTCAGCCGCTTCGAGAATGGCACCAATCTGCCAGAATATCATCTGGTTCTTATACTTGCCCAGCGGAACAATGGCGCCCTCGTATATAGACAGCGAGTCGTCGGGGATGACCTTCTTCATGTCAATCTCGTTGACATAACCCAAGCCCTTGCACTTGCTGCAGGCGCCTTCGGGCGAGTTGAACGAGAACATATTGGGTGCAGGGTCGCGGTAAGAGATGCCCGATGTAGGGCACATCAGTCGCTTTGAGAAGTTCTTTGCCACGCCCGTGTCCTTGTCGAGAATCATTATCTGTCCGTCGCCCTCGCGCATTGCCGTAGCGACAGTCTTGCGCAGGCGGTCGTCGAAGCCGTCGCGCATCTGCATCTTGTCTATCACCACCTCAATGTTATGGTTCTTGTAGCGGTCGGTCTTCATGCCGCTTCTTATCTCCGTAATCTCGCCGTCGATGCGCACGTAGAGATAGCCCTTGCGACGAAGTGTCTCGAAGAGTTCGCGGTAGTGACCCTTGCGCTGCCTTACGAGTGCAGCGAGTATGTATATGCGCTTGCCGGCATAGTCGGAGTTGATCATCTCGATGATGCGCTCCTCGGTATACTTCACCATCTTCTCGCCCGTAACATAGCTGTAAGCCGTTCCGGCGCGAGCATAGAGCAGACGCAGATAGTCGTATATCTCGGTCGTTGTGCCCACGGTAGAGCGTGGGTTCTTGTTTGTTGTCTTCTGTTCGATGGATATAACCGGACTCAGACCGGTTATGTTGTCGACATCGGGTCGCTCCATTCCGCCAAGGAAGTTGCGTGCGTATGCCGAGAACGTGTCGATGTATCGGCGCTGACCCTCGGCATATATCGTGTCGAAGGCAAGCGACGACTTGCCCGATCCGCTCAGTCCGGTGATCACCGTGAGCGAGTCGCGTGGTATCTCCACGTCAATGTTCTTCAGGTTGTGGACGCGTGCGCCCCAAACGTTTATCTTTTCTCCCATAACGTTATTCCGTTGGATTAACCCCATTGCTTTCGGTATAGCCACGCAGCAGGTTCACATCCTTCTTGATGTTATACTTTCTTCCGTCGGCTCCCTTCGCCTTCACGAGCACGAAGTAGACGCCCTGCTTCACATCCTTGCCGTTGAACTTGCCGTCCCATCCGCCCGCAGGGTCGTGCCATTCGTATATCTTCTGTCCCCAGCGGTTGAAGATGTAGGCGTCGAACTCCACGATGCTCTGGTAGTTGTTCTTGGCGCGATAGATGTCGTTGATGCCGTCGCCGTTGGGCGAGAAGGCGTTGGGCATCTCGAGCTTACTCTCCGATATCTGTATGGTTATCGGCTGGGCGTCCTGCCAGTAGTCCTTGGTGTAGGCTACGGTGTCGGTGCCGTTGATGAACGTGGCGTAGAGCACGATGCGGTGCGAACCCGCCTCGGTGAACGTGTACTCGGTCTCTTCCTCGTAGCGCACGAGGTAGGGCTGTGTCTCTCCCTCCTTGGTGAAACGCCACTCGTAGTGGGGCGTGTACATGCCTACGTTTTCGGCATTGGCGTGGAACACCACCGTGAGCGGTGCCGAACCGGAATAGCTCGTGCCGGTCTCCTCGCCTTCGTCGGTGGTGAACGTAGCTTGCGGGTCGATTGTCGGCACCTCGTCGGCGTATGCCTGCAGCGTGGTGCAGAGAACCAACAATAAAAGTGTTCTGATGTATCTCATTGTCTACTCGTTTACTTATCGTCTTGTTTACTTGTCTACTCGTTTACTTGTAATGCAAAGTTAGTTATTATCTCGCACACAGCAAAACGCTGCAACCTATTTATAACGTTACTAAAGTTTCGCAAGTGAAAATTCACAAGCGTGATTTAACGTAATTTTGGAA
>ERZ1026848.1136-NODE-1136-length-14273-cov-11.824026_pt1 | contig 14273 bp, 10 predicted proteins | sample MGYA00380154_ERZ1026848 | MGnify/ENA primary metagenome ERZ1026848 (study PRJEB33269, sample SAMEA4719790) | human gut metagenome | biome: human-associated habitat; feature: organic feature; material: feces | place: Cameroon | collected 2013-10 ...
CTATCCTCTTCGTCGGCAGCGTCAGATGTGTATAAGAGACAGGTATAAGGGGCATTTTCTCAAACCTATCTATCTAATTATCAAACACTTAGCATTCAACCTCTCGCTGAGAGTGTAGCTTCAGCCACCCCCATTCGCCGAGATGGTAGCTGTTTCTCGCCGAGATGGTAGCATAAAAACCACCCACTCCCCGAGAGTGTAGCAACACCAGGAAAGATGGGTTCAGACATCGGCATATAGGGTGCTTGCAAGAGGCATATTGGGCATCAGCCTACACCCAATATGGCATCAGCCTACGCCATATACGGCATGAGTTTGCATCATATATGACGCAGGCGAGTATCATATATGACGCTGGCGAGTATCATATATGACGTAAGCAATCATCATATATGACACAGACGAAAGAGTACCATCTTGAACCAAAGTGAACCAAAAAGGACGAAAGTGAACCATCTTGGACCAAAGTGTGCAAATCGCCCCTGCCGGATGTCGTATCTTTGCATATGTAATCGGGAAGAGTCCGATACACAACAAGAGTTATTCATCTTTTAAATTTTTAGTAGTATGTCAGTAAGTTTTAGTTTAGCAAAGCATTTGGCAAAGCCAGGTGACAAGACCTCAGACAGCAAGTATTATGCTTGCACACAAATCAACGATTCCATCTCGCTCAAGATGTTTGCGGGATTGATCGAGAAGCAGACCACCGTATCTCGTGCAGACTGCACCGCAGTATTGGTGAGCGCAGTAGATAACCTCGTAGCAGAGCTTCAGCGTGGCAACCAGGTGGAGTTTGGCGAGCTGGGCAAGTTCCGCCTCCAGCTTACCAGCACAGGAGTAGATGATCCTGCCAACTTCCGCAGCGACGTCAACATCACCGGGGCAAACATCCAGTATATTCCTGGAGAGGGAGTGAAGAACAAGTTCAGCGACCTGGATTACAAGCAGGTGGCATCCAGAGCTCTGCAGATTGCTGCCATGAAGGCTGAGAAGGCGGGCGCCAAGACGATCAACATCGAGGAGGCTAAGAAGTACAAGAAGGACGAGACGGCTGGCGACGGCACAGACGATACCGAAAAGCCAGGAAGCACCACCGGAGGCGGCACATCGCAGGGCACAGGCAGCACAGGTGAGAATACCGGCAATACCGGCGAGGATTCCGGCAACGGCGACAATGTAGATTTGTAAAACATTAACTATTAACAGATTAGGTATATGAGTATCAAGAACAAGCAGACATGGAATGAGATCATCAAGTTTGTAGTGACGGTATTAACAGCCCTTTTGGGGGCTATGGGAGTATCTTCCTGCTCTTTTTAGGGCACCGCCACTAGGGTTAAACAATGGATTATCTGGTTTAATGGATAGACTATGAGAAAGATTGATATGATTGTGGTGCATTGCAGCGGTAGCCGCTGCAATCACCCTTACACAGTAGAGCAGCTGCGCCACGACCATGTGGAGGTGAACGGCTGGTTTGACATCGGCTATCATTATTATATTACGCGCGAGGGCAAGGTACATGAGTGCCGTCCGGTAGAGCGGATGGGTGCGCATGCCCGTGGAGCCAACGCCAACTCCATCGGCATCTGTTATGAGGGCGGACTGGATGCCAGGGGCTGCATAGCCGACACCCGAACGGCAGCTCAGAAGAATGCGATGTTCTGGCTGATTATCAACCTCCACCACCGTTTTCCAGACATCAAGGTGATACTGGGTCATCGTGACCTGCCGGGCGTGCAGAAGGCATGTCCCTGCTTCGATGCCACCAAGCTCCAGCCGCTGCTGGAGGTATAGGAATGGGATCAGAAAAAATCATCCCCCAACCTGCAAACTGCGGGCTGGGGGATTTGCTTATGTGTGATAGAGAGATTTATGAAAAATCATTTTATAGTCTTTGCTGCTACCATCTGTCAATTCTATGTGTATGATTTGGATGCCAGAGGCTATGCTCGCCTTTAAACACCTTGAACCATTCCCCTGTACCCTGCTGATGATTCTGCCATTCAGGTCTATGACCTTAACGCTCTTGAGCTGACCGCTGGCAGATTGCACGAGGACAGAAGAACCTTCCTGAACAATACTGATGCGCTGATCAGTATCTACAGATGTCACATCAGTACTTCCATAACGGCTTCTGATAACCAATCTGCCTAATGAGGTCTCGGCATCCGCAATAATGACAGGAGAATCGAGTGAATAATCGGCACCCGAAAGCATATCATGGAGAACATATCCGCTCATATCAACACCCTGAACAGGTTTCACCTCGATACTGATGCTATCCTTTTGCGAAAGATAGATTCCTAAAGGTGTATCTCCAGTCATCGGAAGGATATCGTAAGCCTGACTCTGCTGAATACCAAATACCTTCAAAGGTGACTTCACTTCGCTATCCAGAAGAGTTGGAACCAATACAGAGTTCTTGGAAGCAGAACCAGCAGAAGTATCATGAGCTGTTTCCGAATTCTCCATCACCAGCATAGCTGTTGATCTGCTTCCCGTCTTCAGGCTTTCCACGCAAACTCTCAGTCCCTTGGCTTCAGAAGGTTTACTTTCCTCAATAGCCTTCTTGCTTCCACCAATCATGTCTGTGGTCAGCAGCAGGGTGATTTCCTTGCTAGGATTATCCTTGGTGGTAACATAGAATGCCTGCATTGGGGCGATGGTAGTGGCGCTGCCTGTAGAAGCGACCTTACTTACAGTCTGCTCTTCCATACCTCCAGATTCGTTCTCTACTTCCACCTTCACACTGCTCACGTTCTCATTCACCTCCAGGAACTTCTGGATATTCAGGCGGCTCATGAATGGGTTGCCCAGCACGAAGGTCTGCGTAGGAATATCCGATTTCAGCGTAATCGGATACTCGCTCTGCCCCACGAACACCGTGCGGTTCTCCGTCACTTCCTTGCCTTCCGACAGATACTTATATTCCATCGTCAAGTAGCCCTTCTTCGGAGAATCCGGTTCGTAGATGAAGCGGTTTATCTTATTTGCATCTTTCGTCACTGTTTCACTAGCCACTTTCTCCTGATCGTAATCCACGAAGTAACTATATTCTTTATGCGCCTTAGGCAGGCGGATACTGAACTTATTGGTAGCCGGCAGATTGCCGTTGTCTATCCACATAGAGAAGCCTTCACCCATGCCGTACTCCTTCGCCACGGCATTGAAGTTGTGCGACCAGGTGGCCTCGTTCACGGCAAGCGTTTCATCCGTCAAAACCGGATTTCCCTTGCTGTCTAACGAATAAATCTTACCCGGATGCGTAGCCGCCCAGAGGCGCTGGTAGATGCTCGGGTTGAAGCGCTGTTCCTTCCAGTTTTCTTCGTTCAGCTCCTCGAAGTAGTTCGCCTTCGTGGTGTCGGCAGGCATGAACATATCGCCCGTGTACATCTGCTTGAGTGGTGCACTCAGCAGATAGTAATGGTTCGGCTTCTGCTCCAGTTCTACCCATGCCTTGCGATAATTGAGCGATGGCACGTTATCCACCGCCGAACGGGGTTCGAAGAAGATGTCCTTGCAGCAGTAGTCAGCTGGCTTCTCTGCCGTGCCCAGCACTGGGAAGTTATCGGCATCCGACGAGATGATGGCGTTGGTGCAGCAGTAAGGCGAACCGTCGCTCCAGTTGTCCCATTTGTTCCATTCATTGGTAGATGCACTCGGAAGCCATCGGGTCTGTAATGGATGAACCTGATATACTACAGAAGAGAGTGGCGTCCAGCTGCCGTCGAAGAAGGTGAGCTGATATTCGCCCGGCTTCTTGGTGATATAAGAATATTTAATATTGTTCTTGGTGTCTGATGTAGAATGCAGAGACACGATGCCATTCTCTCCCGCATTCTTATCACCGAAGTAAAGATGATAATCTACTCCGGTCAATCCGGTAGCAGTTACGACAATCGTATCTCCTACGCATACATTGTTGACAACGATATCGTCTACACCATCTACGCACGACTTGTCGTCCTTACAGTCAGGAATACCATCATTATCAATATCACCACGTGTCACGAGTCCGTATAATTTCTGCACATCCAATGCGCCTACAATTTTGGCTAAAGTTAATCGCACCTCGTCATACGCTTTCTTTGGCTGAAAGAAGAGGATATTCTTATCGCCATAACCCGCTACATCAGCGGAAATCACCTTCCAGTCGGTAAATTTATCTCCCGTAGAATTACCGTCTTTGAAGGTTTCTACCGTTAGCCAGTCTCCTACATCTACGGCTGCCAGGAAAGTCTTGTTGTCAATGACAATTCCCAACTGATGATGATAGTCGAGTGTTCTACCCATCTTTACGGCGAATGTTTGACCAACTCCCAGACTTACCGTATTGGCAACCGCCATATAGGTATTCAAGTCATCATCCACCAGATAACCTAAGTTATCATCTACAGTAGCCACACTCACCGCTCCGCCAAATTTGGTTTCATTAGCATTGATGGTAGTATGTGAATGATTATGCGACATTACCAGACTGCTACATGCAAGTGGCGAAGAACAGTCATCGGCAGCCTCCTCAATAAAGGCATAGTAGATACGGAGTTTAGAACCGCCCAGATTGAGTACACCCGAATTCCAGAGTTGGAACTCATCCATCTGAATCTGGTTGCCTTTGCTGTCGTAGGCTGGAACCTCGATAGAATATCTTATCTTCTGCAGCTTGTCCGAACCTGCAACATCTGCACTAATCGCATTGTTCTCGTCTATCAGATGGTGATATACTTCCTTGCCTTGGTTATAGCAACGTATCTGCAGGAATTGCAGGGCATGCAAATTGATTACTGTAGCATCAGCCTCTACCACAAAACCAATGCGCTTAGGTTGAGCTCTCTTGACGGCATCCGCCTCTGATTCATCTTTGTGTCGGTCGGTAGCATCGTATATCAGTTGACCATCCTTACGGTGAATTCCGATGATGCAGAGGTTATCGGCAAGACTCAAGCCACCTATATATTCGGCATATTGATCATATTCACCCTTGATAATATTGTCTCTATCCTTGAGTTCAGAGATAGAAAGCAACGAGCCGGATGATTCGTGAATCTTAGGAGATACCTCGTAGAAATCTTCACCCAGTTTGTTGACAAGTGGTTTGCCGCAAGTTGTATTTCCATCATTAAAACCACCTACAGTAATGGTGGTTTCATCATAACATCCGTCCTGAGCCGTGGCCCTGAAGGTATATTTACCAGGTTCCAGATTGGTAACTTGACCAGCAGAGGAAACCTTTACAGGTGTGGTGGCAAGAATATCGTTATTTTTCGAATCCCAGGCATTCACCAGACTCCATGTTACGCTTACTTTCGGATTAGAACAGAGAGTAAACGAAGTCTGCGACCCGCAGATGTTGCTGCTGATGGTAGGATTGATGTGGCACCGGTGGGATACATCTGGAGCCATTCTTACGAATCCATAATGGATGCCGATGGTGCCTGCGTCTACTCCGAGAACCGTAAGGAATCTGATTTCGCATCCTGAAAACGGCACCTTTGCCTTGATGCTCACCGTTCCGTCGCCAATCTGCACCAGCGAGAGGTTGAGCACCTGGGCAGAAATCGTTTCTTCCTGCACCTTGTTTCCCTTGTGGTCGAAGAGCAGCACGTTGACCCATGTTCCTGCATTGAGGCTCAGCAGGGCATTCATCTTGTATTTGAAGCCAGCCTCCATGCCAGCCTCGAATGCTTCGCCTTGCGGGTTCTTGTCGTTCTGCATCATAAACTTGGCTCCGCCCTGGTAACCTACGTTAAGAAGAGGGACGATGGTGGCGAAATTGTCCAAATTATCATCTGTCATCTTCTTTATATCGTCGTCCAGGAAAGGCAGGGGGATGCCGAGGAGAATAGGGCGCCAGCCTTTCATCTCTTTGAGCGACACCTGCTTGACGCCCTCCGAATATTCATTGTATTTTTGGATACCTCCGTTGGTGATGGTAAACTCCGTAGGCTCGCCCACGAAGGCATATTTGATTTTCAGAATGTTGGCCACCTCTGCCTGGATACCGCCCGAGCAGTCGAGGCTGATTTCATCGAAGAGCCAGTCGCTTTCTGCCGTCAGCATAGCGCAGATGTTGTCGGAACCCGGTATCTGGAGCAGTTTCAGTGTTACTCCCGAGCCGTTCTGTCCTTCTCTCACCGCCTTTACCCCCAGCAGCTTGCCGTCGCGATAGAATCCGATGGAGAAAGCCTTGATTACATCGAGGCTGAGCACGCTGCTGCCCGAACCTGCCACGATGGTATAGCCTGCCACCGTGCCCTTGGAGTAGTAATTGTCCATATCTCTTACGCTCACAATTGGGTCAACGGTTACACCTGCTCTTACCACTGAGTTTACCTGGGCATTGTTGTCGAGCGAATCATCGGTAAGGGCACCCAGGTCTTTCGCCCAGCTGCCTACGCCTACCACACCAATCAGTTTGTTAATGGTGCACGATTCGCCCGTCAGGGCACGCCGGTTACGCAGCTCCCGGAATGTCATGTTGCCATATTTGGGGTCATTGGTGAACTCCACAAAATGGTCCTGCCGCTTCTCGGCTGGCAGACCAACCCAGTTGTTGGTCCAGATGGGTTTCTGGCAGTTCATAAACGAGTCTCTAACGGCAGCACTCTCGAAATAGGGACTGGTGTTGTCATCCTTGGGTTGTGCCGCCTGGATAGAGGCGGGCACAACCAGCAGGAATGCCAACAAAAATGATATGAAAGTTTTGTATATAAAATGCTGTTTCATTGTCTGTTTGATTTTAAAACATAGCATAACGTCTTGATAATTCTCTTGATCTTATTCGAGCAAATGTCTGGAGTCTGTAAGGGTCTTTTGCTCATCGTATGTGAAGACATATTTATGGTTTCGTCTCAGATAGAAGAGGTTGCTTACTCCATCTACCACGATAACGCCCGTGGCTGCTTCAGAAGACATCATATCCTTTGCCTTTATCTGATAGTTGTGGGCGTGAGGATAGGCTTTGAGGCCTATTCTCACGGCAAGATGGGTCTTGCCTGGCAGCACAAATGCCTTGAGCACCACTTCCTTGCCTTCACCCGGAAATGGGGCATAGGCAATGGCGGTATAGGTGCCTCCCTTTTTTGAATAGTTATTGATAGGTTCCCCACCCTGCTTAAAACCGTCGTAGCTGGTAAGAGGCATCTGGGTAAGCACGGTGTCGGCAAGTAGGCAATACCATTGCGTCTGCGCTGTAATGCTGTAATGGGCGGCATGAGTGATATGAACCTCCACTTCTGCCATGCCTCTATAGAGTGTTCCTACAAGCGGCGTAGGGGTGTTGTTTCCCAGATTTTCCTTCTGGTAATCAGCAGAAGAGATGATTGGATTTTGGGTGGCATCTCCCTGCTGGTAGAGGGTGCCATAGAAGAGCTGCGGCACCGTGATGAGCTGGCGGCTCAAGCAATCTACATGATTTAGTGTGAGAACTATTTTTTTTAGATAGTCAAGCCAGTTGTTGGGGGTGTCGGTTTTGTCACCATCGACCAGATAACTCGCAAACGTGGCTTTGAACTCCTGAAATGTAGTGCCCCTCTTGATATTGAGCATATCATTGGTTATCACATTGTTTGCCTGATACTGCGGATAGGGCGATTTCTCCTGGCTATCGTATGCGAGGGCGATGATGCGGTATTCATAGCCTCTGCTGATGCCGAAAGTGCCTCTTACCACATAGTGCTTGTGGGGCTTTCCCGAAAGATAATCGTCTTCCTTGCCGTCCTCTACCGTGGGCTTTCCGGTAATCACCTTGTCATTGGTAGGGTCGTACTCGAAACCCTGGATGTCATTGGCTGCGGCATCATAGGTTGTAGCATTTTCTCCATTGTTCTGAACTCTTCGGCGAAAAGCTATCAGCCTTACGGCATTGACGTTGTCGGTCTCGGCATATCCGTTGTCCTCGCCTATTGTGCCCGATGAGGTAGAAGAACCGGCACCAGGAGGGGCTACACGGGTGTTTCCGCCCCCCTGCCCTGCATTGGCATCGCTGCTGCTTAAGCCGCCCAGGGTGATGGTGAAGGGAACTGTTGTAATCTCGTCGCCCTTTTCAGAAGGCTGATTCATGCCTGCATCTCCATTGCTGCCTTCTGGATAGGGTGGCTGATCGGCATCGCTGCTGCATCCCGCGGCTAGTGCGAGGAGAAAGCAAAAACCTGCCGCCACGCCTATCCTGATGGCGTTCATCTTGATGGAGCTTATCTTATATATGCTAAAACTTGATTTCTGCATACTCTATTTCCGTTTTTATGCTGTTTTGTAACGTTTATTCTGTCTCAAATTCATGCCTTTTCTCGAAGGCTGGTTCTATCTCTATCTTCACGTCGGTCATCACCGGCTCGTAATACTCCTTCAGGTCGTATGGCTGATTCACGGTCTTGCTCTTGGCTCCCAGGCAATACAGGTGGTTTGCCTCGATAGGGAACTTGAACTTGTTGCCAGTGGTTGTTGACTTCCTGATGTTATCGTACCTGTGGTGCGTTCCATCCGTGTAATGCAGATAGAAGGTGGTCTCGTTCTCGGCCGAATTCTTGCTTTTCTGCATTTTTCCCTCTGGTGTAGGCATCATGAAGTTGCTCATCATGTAGCTGTTTGCCTTCCATCCTTTCTGGGTGTCTTCAGCTCGCTTGAATATTTTCTCGGTAGCATCAACGGTCCATCCGTTTGATGAGGTGAGATCGATGGTGCCCAGCGTCTGATATGTCAACGGTTCGGCATCTGCTGGTGCCTGCTTCTGCCTGATCAGCGTTTCGGTGGTGATGCCGGTGGCTACGATGGATAGAGAGGTGGGCGTGAAGGTAACGGTGCTCCCCTCGCCTGCTGCATTCGACTCCACCTGTGCCGGGATGTTTTCTACGTAAATCATCAGTCCTGCCACGTTACGGCTGGCGGTAAGCGTGCGGTGGAAGAATTTCGTCTCTTCCGTTACGAGCACGGGGTCTTCCTCTTGGGTGTTCTCGTCTTGCAGGATGCCGCTAAACAGCTCTGTGGTGTTGAGGATTCCGAGTTTGGCGCTGTTTTTTGCCTCCTCGGTGAGGGCGATTTTTGCGTCCTCCAGTTTCGTTTCGTTTTCAGTGAATTTGGGTTCTGTAAGTACTTTCGTCGTTGCGTATTTATCATCTCTACCTATGGCTAGAAACTGGTAGTAGTAGCCGTTCTGCAGATAGGGTTCGATGGTGTATAGATGCTGCTCGGGCATGTTCTGGTGCTCGGCAGAATAGTAGGGTTCTCTATTGTTGAATGCGTCAACGGAATAGTAACCATTCTTGGCTGCTTCCGTTTCAATAGGGGTGCAATAGGTATATGCTTCCTCGGGGGTGCCCTTCTTTTCTGCGGGGCATCTGAAGACGTAGATTCTCATATCATTCACCTGCTGTGCTCCATCCCATGTATCAAGTTCTCGTGAGCCGGTAACGACACCTGCGCTTACCCCCACTCTCATGTCCAACTTCACGGCATGCGAGCCGTCGGCAAGGGTATCTGGCGTATCATTGCTTGCGCTGCAGCTCATTAGGAGACTGGTTGCAAGGATTATATTTAAACTGTTTTTTATAGATATTCTCTTCATGTTCGTCTATTCGTTTTTGAATGTTCGTCTATTCGATTTTGAATGGGAATTGAGTATAAAATGAATGATAAATAAATATCGTGATGTTGGGATTGCAAGGGATGCGAGAGCCTATAGCTGGCTCTTCGCATCCCTTGGATATATTTTCTTAAAACTGCCTATATTTTATAAGAGCATATAGTAAGATTAATCACCCAAAACCAACTGATGGATAGCCTCCCAGTTGTCGTTCACCTTCAAGATGAGGTTCTGAGATTTTGTCAAGTCTTCTGGCTCGTCTTTACCTGGATCTGGAGTTGGTTTTGGATCTGGTTTTGGATCTGGAGTTGGATTACTTGGATCTGGAGTTGTTGTTGTACCAGTTGAAGTCTTCACACCCAAGTTGTACATGTGGTTACGAACCACGTTGAAGATAGAAGCATCTGCGTCTGTAACTCCATTTGCTGCAACCTTATTTAAATCTGATTCTGGGATAGAAACGGTCCAGTGCTTGATGATGTTGCCATCAGCATCCAAGAGCTGAAGCTCCATGGTGCTCTTACCCTCTGTGTATTTAAATGGAATGACGAAGTTGCTTCCGAATACAGAACCCTTCACAACCTGAGTCTTTACATTATCAGGGCGCTTCCAGCTGGCATCTTGAGCATTCAGCACACCATCACCGTTTTCATCAAGTTGAGGGAACCATGTCTTCAAATCGATAGAGTAGAGCACATAACCTGCCTCGTTGTTATTGAACTTTGCATCTGAAGCAAGTGGTGCATCTGTTGATGTAGAACCATTAACATAATACTGGATAGTGCTGCCAGTTGTTGTGAATGAGCTGTTGAATTTGTCGAAAGTCAACTTATCATTCTTATCTCTTACTACGAGACGAAGGGTTGCGGCAGTTTTTTCACCAACTTTGGCTGGGATGTTACTGAAATAACCGAAGCTACCAGCTACCTGACGATGCAAGGTTACTGCTACGCCATTCTTCTCACCAGAAGTAAAGTTGGTAATATTCTTATCAACTCCGATTTTAAGATCTGCATCACCTGCAAATACTTCCTCTGCATCTTTTTTGCCTTCCTTCAAGGTTGCAGTAATGTCACTGTAAGGACCAGTAAGGGCAGTTTCACTTGTTACATCCAAAGAATAATTGTAGTCACTACCATCGCTGTAACCTACAGCCATAACCTTGTAGTTACCTGCCTCCAGTCTTTCTGTTCCCTTGTAAGTAAGAGTATACTGGCGGCCATGATTGTCATAAGGATTACTCTTCTCTTTCCAGTTCAACTTTTCGTCTTTGACAATAGTCTTTGTTGCATCATCCTTGTAAATTATTACGCGAACATGCTGGATAGTCTGCAAAGCCTCTGAAGAATACAATGGGCGGCCGGCACGTGTGCTCAAGCCATCACCGCTACTTGCTACCTGCAATACAATCTGCTGTACTGCCTCATTTTGACCCTCTGTGCTAACCACAGCGTCGTCACTGCTACATGCGCTGAACAGCAAGCTGCTTGCTGCAAGCGCAAAAAACATACCTTTTTTCATAAAAAATAAATTAAAAAATTGAGTTATATTAATTATCAATCCAATATCATACCGTGAATCTCCTCCCAGTTGTCGTTCACCTTCATATAGATGGTGAAGCGATTGCGGTCGGAATCGTACACATATCTCAGCACCGTAATCTTGTTGCGCTCCATGCTTACCTTCACGTCATCAGGCGACAACACAGATGAACTGCTGCCTGCACCTTCGCTACTGTTCTTATAAAAATTGACATCCACCACTGACTCATCCTTTTGGAAAGAAGGAGCCAGGAAAATAGAGGTCTTGGTCTTGGCGCCAGCTTCAATTTCCGATTCATGAAAGACGCTGGTCTCTTCAGAATATAGGAAACTTGGATTAACCTTTCCAAAAAGCTTGTCCACTTCTGTATCCATCAGGTGATACCCGGCAGGAAGATTCTCTGTCCATATAACCAGTTTACCCTTGGTGCGCTCCATCTCGCTGGTATAGCAATAATGGTTTTCATCATAGACGAGGGTATCGCAAACCTGATAAACATCATCGCCCTGACTATGCTCCGGATGCAGCAACAGCTCGTTTTTATCCAAATTGAGTTCGCCTCGCTTCTTCATACCTCCCCATACTGTAAAGACGTATTTACCGAAAGGCATATCGGGGTCGAAACTTACGGGATAAGTTAATCCATCACCCTCTACTCCGAAACCTTTTTCTTCTACGACAACCTGCTGAGTGCCGTCGTCGTTGAGTCGGCTCAGACGATAGGATAGAGTCGGGATGAATGATCTAAATGGCTGTTTTTCATCTCGTTTCTCTTCGGGTGCAGTCTGGTCGACATTGAAATAATTCTTGTCTTTCACCTCGATGTTGATACGCAGAGGAGGACATTGGTCCAGATTTTCACGGATGCACGAGGTGAATGACATAGCCAGTGCCATACCATATATGATAACTTTTAATCTTGTCATACGCTGTAATTTATTCTGTGAGTGCCTTCTGGCTGATCAGAGTCTCTTCTACCTTCTGGCGGTTCAATATCTCTTCAGCCACATCAACCTTGCCTTCTTTCTCGAGTAGGATGGCAAGATTGTTGGCAGCAATCTTCGACATAGGGTAATATTTCAAAGTCGTCTCATATACCTGCTTCTGCTTTTCTGCGCTCTCTGCAATCTGTGCCACATGCAGGAACTCATCTTCGCTGAAGGCATCTGGGCGGAGCTCGTACATCTGCAGCATTTCTTCATCGGTGGTGAAGTTCTTGATGATGTATGTGTAGGTGTATTCCACGCTACGGCTCTTCTGCAGATACTTCTTCTTGATGCTGTTCCAGATAGGCAGGCGGCGGATATAGCGCTCCTGCACATCATCGTTGAAGTTGGCATATCGGGTCAGGATGTTCTTCACCATCGTGCTGTCGGCATCGCCGGCGGCCACCATCGCATCCAATACTGGCTGCCATCCTTCAGGGCGTGAACCGATACGGGCTATCTTCTTCACCTTGTCGCCATTCTCTATGTGCGCAAGCAGCCACTTCAGGGCTGAGTTGGCACGGTTGCGGGAAAGTGGGGTGTTAAACTTCAGCGGGCCGTCGGCTGACGCCAGACCATAGATGCCCAAAGAAGTGAGGGTAGCGAGGCTGTCGCTGAGCACTGGAGCTATATCGCTCAACATGTGGTCGAGCTCAGCCTGGTTGTTGCTCATCTTGAGATTGATATCATATTTATTGATAGCAAACTCAAGTCGTGCCACGCCCTTTCCTTTTCTTATCTTCGGCTTGATCTCGAAGGTATGCTTCATCCAGTTGAGATGCAGTTGCTTCTTGATTTCCGGACGGAACACATCGGCTACCTTGGTATGGCTGATGGCACGGCATTCCCCACATCCGTCGGCAGAAGCCACTGCCACGAGGCTTCCCTTATGGAAGTTGGCAGGCAGAGTAATGGTGTCGTTATATAACACGGACAAATCTACTTTCGTGTTTGTAACTCTCTGTGCAATAGAATCGTATGGGTCAGCAATGCTGTCGAGCACCCATTTACGTTCCATCTTCTTTCTGTAGATAGGCGCATCCAGCACTATAGGCTTGTATTTAGCCACGATGCTGTCGCTGTCTGTCAATACGGGTATTACGAAGAGACGGCTTCTCTTCGAGAAATAATGCTTCGGGATATGAACCTGAAGGTTGAGTGCAGCCTGATTGCTGCTATCTGGCAGAAGCATAAAGGAGTCGGGAGTACATGTAATCTTTTTATCACTTACTATATTCTGTTTGCTGCATGAAGACATAGTCGTCAGAAGAGCCAAGCCTACACCTGCAATAGCCAGATATACTATTTTGAGTTTCATTCTATCATCCATAATGTTCTTTGTGATTAAATGATGCACTTTTTTTAAAAGATATAGACTAATGATAGCGCAGCCTTGGTAGGACCGATATAGTTCTCGTTCTTCTTTTTCTGGCACTTGATGCAGGGCAAGTTAGGGCTTTGCTTGTACCAGAGGTGGGCGTATCCCACACCGATGGCTGCCTCCAGGTTCCAGTGAGGGGATAGAATCCAGTCGTAACCGTATGTTACGCCTCCGCCAGCCAAGTAGCCATCGTAGAGCTTGCTGCCAAATCCGCCAAAGAATTGGCCGCCATGTAGGTGAATACCTACGAAATGACCTTCGTACTTTTCGCATAGCCAGTATTTTATTTCTGGCTGTGCCAAGAGAAGGTGCATCTTCTTGTCTTCCCTGAATGTCCAGGGGTTGTATGCTACATCTGCTTCCAGGGTTACCTGGTTGCCGAGTGCCTTCTCCACGCCCATATTGAGTGTGGTTGTCGCCCAGTAGAGCCCGTTCGTCTTTATGGCGAAATCTTGTGAGTAACTCACTGTCTTAATTCCTAAAATAACAAACAGCAGAATTGCTTTCCTTTTCATTTGTCACTTACTATATTAACTACTATTATCTATACCTTACTGTTTCTTTGTTGCTAACCAATATAAACATATCCTGACATATCAAATGGTCCTCAACATATATCAACTAATCCCCTAATATTACTTGGAGACTGTTTCCCGATTGCAAAGGTATATAACTTTGGAGATTCTACAAAATACCCCCCCCGTTTTAACATAATTAAATAAAGATAAACGTGCGTTTAGTTAAAATTCCGTTAAATACAGTAAATTGGGAAGAATTTAAC
>ERZ1026848.1138-NODE-1138-length-14263-cov-11.711289_pt1 | contig 14263 bp, 8 predicted proteins | sample MGYA00380154_ERZ1026848 | MGnify/ENA primary metagenome ERZ1026848 (study PRJEB33269, sample SAMEA4719790) | human gut metagenome | biome: human-associated habitat; feature: organic feature; material: feces | place: Cameroon | collected 2013-10 ...
ATCATGAAGCGGTTGGTTTCATCTACCCGGATAGGAGAGAAGTTCTTGTTCCATGGAATGAGCCAGCCGAAGGTGCCGCTCTCATCCATCTTGAATTGCTTGATGGTGAATTCGCCATCCACGAAGGCGATGACGAAGTTGCCGTTGGAGGGTTCAATCTGTCTATCTACGATGGCTAGGTCACCGTCGAGAATGCCTGCATCCTGCATGCTGTCGCCTGAAACACGTACATAGAAAGTGGCCTCACGATGGCGAACCAGAATATCGTTGAGGTCTATCTCTCCCTCCATATAGTCTTGTGCCGGCGAAGGGAAGCCTGCTTTTACGCTTTGCTCTGCCAGCGGAATAGGCATCTTGGCTCCGAATTCCGCAGGGTGAAATGTCAGTTTTATCTTGTTATCGTTATTCTTATTCATCTTGTTTTTTCTTATTTATGGAGCTCATTTTTAGAATGGGCTTATTCTGCTTTAGAATGGGCTTATTCTGCCTCTCATTGAGTTTTTACTTTCAGAATATCATGGATGTTCGTGGTAAACTGCTTCGACATGTATTCGCGTTTCAGGTCGAATCGGCAGTCTGTGCCTTGTATGGCCTGGCGTATGGTGCCATAACCATTCTTCCGGTTGATGGCGTCGATAGCCTCCATCAGCTTTTTTTGCTTGCTTCGGTCGATGGGGTCGAAGAGGTCTTGCTGGCGAGGATGGTCGGGTGAGATTTGCCACAGGATAACGCCAGCTTTCTTGAAGTGAAACGACATGTCGGGGCAATCGGGCCTGCTGTCTGCCATCGGTTTCGGGTATTTTGCCCGGAGAATACTGAGGGCAGCACCTACAATCTCGTCCTGTGCGTTTGTGGCGATGGGCAGGGTGAGGGAATCATGAATGGTGTATTCAGGCACATGCTCGTTAAACCGTGAGGTCCAGGCAAACACCGTAATACCCTGACATACGCTATCTTGCAGACGTAATTTTTCAGTGCAACGTACTGCGAAATTAGCTACTGCTTCTTCTATCACATTCTTATCGCAGATACCTTCGTCAGAAAAGCTTCGGCTGGTGCAGATGCTCTTCTTTTGCGGCAGTTCCTCGATGCTGATGCAGCTTTCGCCATTCAGTTCTTTCCATGTTCTTAGGGTGGTGATATTGAAATGGCTGCGGACCCAACTTTCTTTCTTGTCGGCAAATTGGGCAGCAGTTCGGATGCCCATATAATCGAGTTTCCTAGAAATCAGTCGTCCGATTCCCCATACATCTTCTATCGGGAACAGAGATAAAGCCTTGTGTCTTCGCTCATCAGTATCGATGAGACAGCAGCCTTGGTAACCCTTGTATTTCTTGGCGAATTTAGAACCGATTTTTGCCAGAGTCTTTGTTTCTGCAATGCCGATGGAGATAGGGATTCCTACGGCTCGGAGCACATCGGCAGAAATCTTAGCGCCATATTGGTGGAGCAGGGATTCATTATTTAAAAATGTATCGTTTTCTTTCAGATTATCCTGGAAGAAGCGCTCTGCCATAGACTGATCTACATCGAAGAAACTTTCATCGATAGAGTATTGGTCGATGTGGGGCGAGTAGTGCGACAGCATAGACATCACTCTGTTGGAGAGCGAACCGTAGAGTGTATAGTTGCTGGAGAAGATAGCCACTCCTTCAGCCTCCAGTTTTTCCTTAACCTGATAGAACGGGTCTCCCATCTTATACCCCAATGCCTTGGCTTCTTCAGAGCGCGCAATGACGCACCCGTCGTTGTTGCTCAATACAACCACGGGATTTCCTATCAAGTCGGGGCGAAACACTCGCTCGCACGAACAGTAGAAGTTGTTGCAGTCTGCCAGTCCTATCATATCTTATAATTAACATCTCTTGTGATCACCAGAAATCCTGGTTTGATGTGCAAAAATACAAAAAATAATCCGAAAACGATAGTTTTTCATTCAAGTTTTTTGTCGTTTCATGATTTATTCTTACCTTTGTGGTCATAAGCTAGTATTGAAACATCATAAAACTGAACGATATGAATCATAAGAATAACATGTTGGCATTGAGCCAGGAGCGTTTCTCGGCTCGCAAGTTTACTCCAGAGGCAGTTAGCCAGGAGGATTTGGACTATATTATGGAGTGTGTGCGCTTGGCACCATCGGCAGTGAACAGGCAGCCTTGGCGCTGGCTCATCGTGCGCTCGGAAGATGCGAAGAAGAAACTGCAGGAGTGCTATGACCGTGAATGGTTCAAGACGGCTCCTATATATATTATAGGTATGAAAAACGTGAATGAGAACTGGGTGCGCAGATATGATGAGAAACCGCATGGCGATATTGATGTGGCGATAGCGGCAGAGCATCTCTGTCTGGCTGCAACAGAGTGCGGACTGGGCACCTGCTGGGTCTGTAATTACGATACGGAGAAGATGCAGCAGTTCTTTGCTCGCGAGGGCTATGAGGCGGTGGTAATCATTCCTGTAGGTCATATTGCTGAAGACTGTCCACGCACAGAGAAGAAGCGCAAGGAGATGAGCGAAATCACGGAAGAAATCTAGTACTGATATAAAATCTGGTACAAAAAAGAAGCTGTATGGAAATGAACGAAGAATCCATCCTGGCATGGAATATCATAGAAAAGACAAGTGCCAACCTCTTCCTTACCGGAAAGGCGGGCACAGGTAAGACGACCTTCCTCAAGCGATTGAAAGAATTGTCGCCCAAACGAATGATTGTGCTTGCTCCTACGGGCATTGCAGCCATCAACGCCGGAGGAATGACCATCCATTCGTTCTTCCAGCTTCCCTTCTCGCCATACGTGCCGGGCACGACCTTTGGCAGCGGCGAACAGAAACGCTATCAGTTCAGCAAGCTCAAGCGCAATATCATCCGAAGCATCGACCTGTTGGTAATCGACGAAATCAGTATGGTGCGTAGCGATTTGCTCGATGCTATTGACTCCGTGCTTCGCCAGTATCGCAAGCGCCACGACCTGCCTTTCGGTGGTGTACAACTCTTGATGATAGGCGATTTGCAGCAGCTCGCACCTGTTGTTACGCCACAGGAAGAGCATCTTTTAGGGCAGCATTATGATACTCCTTTCTTCTTCAGCAGCAACGCTCTGAAGCAGGTGGGTTATCTTACCGTCGAACTTAAAAAGATATACAGACAGCAAGATGAGCAGTTTATCTCGCTGCTCAACCAGATTAGGGAAAACAAGGCTTCAGAAGCTACGCTGCAGGCTCTGAACCAGCGCTATATTCCAAATTTTGTACCACCAAAGGAGGGCAATTATATCCGGCTTACCACCCATAATGCACCTGCCCAGTATATTAACGAACAGCAGCTTGCCGCCTTGCCTGCGCAGGCGTATTCCTTTACTGCCGAGGTGGAAGGCAATTTTCCAGAATCATCTTATCCTGCTGATTTCAAGCTCATCTTGAAACCGGGAGCCCAGGTGATGTTCATCAAGAACGACTCGCAGCATCGTTTCTATAATGGTATGATAGGCGAGGTGATAGGGGTCAAGACCGATGAAAACGGCAGCAAGATTATCGTTCGCAGTAAGGACTCAGGCGAGGAGCTTGAACTGGAGAAAATGGAATGGACCAATGCGAAATATACCCTGAATGAGAAAACCAAAGAGATAGAGGAAACAGTGGAAGGAAAATTCATGCAGTATCCTCTGCGTCTGGCGTGGGCAATAACTATCCACAAGAGTCAGGGACTTACTTTCGAACATGCCATCATTGATGCTTCTCATTCTTTTACGCATGGTCAGACCTATGTTGCACTGAGCCGCTGCAAGACTTTAGAGGGTATGGTGCTCAGCGAACCGCTTTCTCGCGGAGCCATTATCAGCAGCCAGACAGTGGATGCATTCAGCAGTCAGCTTACTGCGCCTACTCAGGAGCAAATCAGCAGTCTGGAGCTGCAATATATCATTTATTGCATCAGTGAACTCTTCGATTTCTATTCTATCAGAGCCAGTTATGAGCATCTGATGCGCTGCCTGGTTGAGTTCTTTAATGGTAAATATCCGCGTGTGGTAAGCGAGTATCAGAAGCTGCAGGTGGTGTTGAAGAGTCTGATAGCCGTATCGGATAAATTCCGTGTGCAGTATACGGGTATGCTTGCCCGAAATCCTGATGTAAGACAGGCTGAACTGCAAGACCGTATTCATAAGGGAGCTATGTATTTTCTTGATAAAATCGGCATTCTGATTGATTTAATAAGAAAGTCGAATCTTGATACAGACAACAAGGTAGCAAGGAAGCAGTTTGAAGACCGCTTCTCTGTTTTCTCAGAGGATGTAAAATTAAAAGAACGGCTTTTGAAGTATGAATGTAGTGCAGAATTCACGGTAACAGATTATCTGAAAAAGAAGGCGCAGTTCTTGCTGTTGGATGCAGATGCTTCATCGGATGGTGGTTCGGGCAGAAAATCAAGGAAGCAAAAGAAAACGAATGAACCGAAGGTGCCTAAAGTCGCTTCGAAGGAGATAAGTTATGATTTCTATATGCAGGGAATGACGATAGATCAGATTGCTGCTAAGCGGGGTTATACCAAAGGCACCATTATTGGTCATCTTACCCCTTATGTGAAAGAAGGAAAGATTGGACTGCGGGCGCTGATTTCAAGTGCCCATGAAAAGAAAATCCGTGATTTCATGAAGGCTCATCCTGAATTGGAGCATTTTGGCGAAATAAAGGAAGCTTTGGGAGCAGGTATTGATTATTACGAAATCAAACTGGTTCATGATTTGATGGAGGGGGAATAAAGGTTTTCCTCCCACCATATTATAATAATAGCCGTAACTATATTTGCTGTAGTTACGGCTATTGTTTTCTTGAATATTCTAGAGTTGGCTCACAGCCTTTTCCAGCTGCTGCAGAGCCTGTTTGATAATACTTCTTGGCGCTGCTACATTCAGTCGCATGAAGCCTTCGCCGCCAGGACCGAACATCTCTCCATCATTCAATGCCAGATGCGCCTTGTCGATGAATAGGTCGAGAAGTGCATCGTGAGAAAGATGCAGATCACGGCAGTTGAGCCATACGAGGAAGGAAGCCTGTGGACGCAAAGGGCGAATGCCCGGAACATGCTCACGGCAGTAATCTTCTACGAACCGGATATTGTCTTCTATATAGGCAAGCATCGCCTTGCGCCATTCTTCTCCCTTTCGGAAGGCAGCGATGGTAGCGATAGGAGCAAAGAGGGTTGGTTCATCCAACTCATTTGCGCTTAACCATTTATAAAACTTATTCCGAATATCTTCGTTTGGAATAATGGCGTAGCTGCTCACGATTCCTGCAATATTAAAGGTTTTGGAAGGAGCCTGGAAGGTGATGCTGATGTTGCGTGCCTTGTCTGAAACCGAAGCAAACGGGATGTGCTTGTGTCCGAAGAGCGCCATATCCGCATGAATCTCATCGCTGATAACGAGCAGATGGTGCTCATAGCAGAAGTTGGCAAGCTGCTGCAGGGTTTCCTTGCTCCAGGTAATACCGCCCGGATTATGGGGATTGCAGAGAATGAGAATCTTGCATTTCTCATCGCAAACCTTCTCGAGGTTTTCGAAATCCATCTCGTAATATCCGTCTTCCCTCATCTTCAGCGGATTGAAGACCACCTCTCTGCCATTACCCTCTGGGGTGAGGCGGAATGGGTGATAAACGGGAGGCTGGATGATGACTTTTTCATCAGGCTGGGTAAAGACATTCACCACGAGTCCGATGCCTTTTACAATACCTGGAATGAATCTTATCCACTCTCGCTTCACATCCCACTGATGGTGGTCGCGAACCCAGTCGATGATGCTAGGAAGGTAATCTTCCGGTTCCATGGTGTAGCCGAAAAGGGAGTGTTCCAATCGTGCCTTAAGGGCATCTGTAATGAAAGATGGGGTCTCGAAATCCATATCAGCTACCCAGAGTGGCAGCAGGTCATCTCGTCCCCAACGAGGCAACAAGGCGCCATGTTTCAGGTCGTCGCTGCCCGAACGGTCTATGACTTTATCGAAATTGTACATTTTACTTTGAGCCTATTAACTATAAACTATCAATTATAAACTATTAACCGCCTGCTTGATGTCTTCGAAGAGATCATCCACATCCTCCAGACCAACGCTGAGGCGGATAGTGGTGTCTTTCACGTCCATCGACTTGCGCATGCTCTCTGAGAAAGCTCCGAAGATGGTGCTTGCCGGATGAATGGCGAGCGAACGGTTGTCGAAGAGGTTGGTAGCGCGATGGATGAGTTTCAGATTGTTCAGAAAACTGAAGCAGGCTTCCTTGCTCTCCAGGTCGATGCAGATCATGGCTCCCGCAGTTTTTCCAAACTGACGCTGCGCCAACTCGTGATAAGGATTATCCTCCAGACCAACATAGTTTACATATTTTATCTGAGGCAGAGAGCGCAGCTTCTTGGCAAGTTCCAGGGCATTGCCGCTCTGTACACGATAGCGCGCATCGAGCGTTTCGAGTCCGATGGTCTGCATATAAGCCACCTGTGGAGTCATATAGGCTCCGAAATTGAAGAGCATTTCTCCATAGAGACGTTTGGCGAAATCGCCGTTGTAAGGAGTACCGTAGTCGATAACCAGACCGCCGAGCGAAGTAGCACCGCCACTTACATATTTAGAACTGGAAACCACCTCAATATCTACTCCCAGACTCTTAGCCGAGAACTGTGTGAAAGGAATCACGGTAGAATCCACCACCAGCGGAACATTCTTTTCGTGAGCCACTTCCGAAATGGCTTTCAGATCGGCAACCTCCAGTTGTGGGTTGGTCAGGATTTCGAGGAAGACGCAGCAGGTGTCATCATCAATGGCTTCGCGCACGGCTTCGATATTGGTCAAATCGCGCAAACGCACCTTTACGCCAAAACGGCGCAGAGTGGCAACGAGCAGCGCATAAGTATTGCCGAAGAGATGCTTGGATGTAACAATATTTTTGCCTTGTGCTGCCAGCGCCATGAGGGTGTTGCTGATTGCCGCCATTCCTGAATTGAAGGCTGTGGCGTGGGCAGCATCGGTGAGGGCTGCCACGCGACGCTCCAGGTTGGTTACCGTAGGATTCTCTACGCGCGAATAATCTGGAGCCTTAATCTTGTCGGTGAATGCTTCTGCCATGACGGCAGCATTGTCGAATTCGTAGGCAAGGGTGTTATATACTGGCACGCTCAGCGAATCGTATGCATCGCGGCGCTCATATTCCAAATGAATAGCTTGAGTCTGTTTCTTCATTATTCTGTTATTTTATGTGATATTTTTTGCGTGCAAAAGTACAAAAAAGAAATCAAATAAGACAATAAATCGTATAAAAAACGAGTTGCGAATGCTTTTTTTCATGCATTGCAACTCGTTGGAGAGAGTATTGTTTATTCTATTCAACGTTTTCTATTGTTTCTGATCTTGTTAATTTTCATTCATTCCACCTGTCTGAATGCCCTGCTTTTCTTCCTGGAAATCATTCTTGATGTTGGATTTTACTTTTTGGAATTGCTTCTTGGTGTTGCCGAATTTCCAAGTGAGGGTGAGGCTAATCTGGCGCAGAGGCACTTTTATCGTCATATTCTGGACATAGTCAGAACCTACGGTCTTCTGCTTGATGTTGAGCTTGTCGTCGGTTGGTGTGAGGAACATCAGACTCAAGTCCAGTTTATCCTTGACGATGGATTTGGAGAGGGTGGAGTAGAAGAATGACATTCCGCTCTGATAGCCTTGCAGGTTGTGTTGTTTGCTCTGAATGATACTTCCTACTGTCCATTGCAACTCCCAAGGAAGTGTCTGTTGCAGATTGATCATCGTACTGCTGTTCCAGCCATGATTCTTCCATCCCAATACTTCGCTTCGCAAATCATTGTAGCTCAGACTCTCGTTCAGCATCAATCTCGTCTTCTTGAACACCAGCCAGTTGGCAAAGATATTCAGACTGGCGTTGCGGGTTTTCGAAACATTGCCGTAGGTGGTGTTGAGCAGGTTGTCTGCATCGATGAACGAATACTGCTCTATCTTGTTGTTGCAGAATCCGTAGCCCAGAGTTGTACTCAGAATGAAGCGTGGATTGTAATAATTAAATACCATGTTCACCTGATGCGACTTCACCACGTCGAGGTCTGTATTGCCATAGCTGATGGCGGTAGGATCACTGCGGTCAACGTATGGGTTGAGATAGGTAATTCCCGGACGGGTGATGCGCATGCTGTAGTTTACGCCGAGATTCATGCCTGGAGCGATGGCGTAAGAGATGCTGGCGCTCGGTACGAGATTGCCGTAATCTTTATCAAAATCATCACCCTTACCCTGTTCAAACTTCACTTTCTCCCAGGTCTGTTCGTATCGGGTTCCCAGCATGGTTCCTATCTTTCCGAAGTTTCCCTTCCATTCTGCATAGGCGGCAAGAATGTTCTGGGTGTTCTTATACTCCATACTGTTGGCAGGGTTCAGCGTCTCAGTTTTATCTGCCGCCACATCGTAGTAGCGTGAATCGCTTCTGTTGATGCGGGCTATGTATTTGGCTCCGAAATTCAGGCGCTGGGTGGCGCTGAGCGAATGGGTAAAATCTGCCTGGAAAGTATGTTCAGTGCCTCGGGTCTTACTTTTGGAGAGCAGATTGTTGAGCTGGAGAGCCGTCACATGGCTGATGTCGTCGTAGAACGTATAGTTGTCTGTGTGAGATGGGTTGGTACTGAATAGATAGCTGAGAATGAGGTAGTTCGTGCGCTCCTTGTTGAAAAATCGCTGATAATCGATGCTTCCGTTGAAGGAGGTATTGCCCAGATTCTGTTTCATCTCATTGCCGTATTCGAATCCTTTGCCGTAGATTCCGCCTGTCATCTTTGTGAGTGGGTGACCTGTAATCTTCTGGTTGAAGGTGGTCAGTCCTGCAGTAGCGCTGATGTTGCTCAGTGAATCAAGTTCGTAGCTCAGACTGATGTTGCCCATTGAGAAAGGCTGCTTCATATCCGAATTCTGATAGTAGTTCATCGTGCAGCCATCCTTCTGTAATCGGTCGAAGGAGATGGTGGTTCCATTCATGCGCTGATGATTGTACATTCCGTTGGCACTATAGGTGAGCTTGCCCTGCTGACCGCTGATGAAGGCGGAGATGCGCTGCGTCTGATTGCCGGCAGCTGCACTGATGTTGCCATTATAGCCATTGCTGAGGTCATTGCCTCCGGCGCCGTTTACGGCTTGCTTGTTGAGTACGATGTTGAGCACGCCGCCCGTACCTTCAGCATCATATTTGGCTCCCGGGTTGGTGATTACTTCTATATTTTTTACCATAGTTGCCGGCATTGCCTTGAAAATCTGCGAAGGGTTGGCAGAGAACATCGGATTCGGCTTTCCGTCCACATACACCTTGAAGCTGGATGAGCCATTCACGGTAATGTTATCCTGTCCGTCCACCGTAACCATCGGCACCTTGCGCAGCATGTCGAGAACGGTAGAGGCCTTGGCTTCAGCATCCTGCTGCACGTTGTAGGTCATCTTGTCGGTCTCCATCTTTACCAGCGGCTTCGAGGCAACCACGGTAACGCTTGCCAGGTCGAAGTCCTTCCATATCGAGTCGTTTTTCTCGACATCGTTCTGTGCGAAACTTTCGAGTGAGCAGACGAGCAGGGTGCTCATCAATATCAATGATTTCTGTTTCATATTCTTTTCCTTTTCTTTTCTTATGTTAATGCTATCTTTTTCTTATTCTTTTTAAGTTCATGCGCCTTTCTTCTGTAGATTGGCGATGCAAAGATAAGGTGTTTTCTTGAAACAGCAATGAATGGGAGAGGGGTTTAACCCAACAATAACCTACTGGCTCATCCGATTAACTTAAAGATAACATTTGTATGGAAAAAATGCAGCAAAAAGAGCAATTTGTAACAGAAACATTCGTTTATCTCGATTTTTATTTGTAATTTCGCACCAAAATCAAAATAAGGATATTTATGAATAAACTGATTCTGAAAACAACAAAAAGCGGACTGCTGGCAGCTGCCCTGATGGCTTCAATCTCTGCCCGTGCCGAAACCATAGAGGTGAAAACGCTGAAATATGCAGGCCCTTATGCTGTAGTACAGCCTTGGATGGCTGACAGTGTGAACATCAAGGGCGAAGCGTTCGACCTTAAGCAGCTGCTCGATTCGCCGCTGTCTTTCACCTTATTAAATAAGGGTAAGGAGGTGAGTGCAGCCCAACTCCTTGCCGACAAGCAGCAGGATGCGCTCCATCTGGCTTCTTTCTGCGTTTCTAACACCCAGCGCACTAAAGCAACCATTGCGGTAGAAGGATTGGAGCAATACCGCCTGTTCGTAGACGGTGAACAGGTAGAGGTGAACGGCGATAAGGCTGAAACCATCCTGACTCCTTCACAACATACAGTTGTCATCAAATATCTTACCCGGAAGAATGCATCTTCTGATAAGAAATCTATCAAGTTGACCGTAACCGCAGCCAACGGTGCTCCGCTTTCTGTAGGCGATGCGACGGCAAAGCGTGCCTATAACATCTATGATGTGATTTGTGCGCCCAACTATCCGAGTGTTTCTATCTCGCCAAACGGAAAGTTTATCGTAGTTCGGAAAACCTGGGTAGATAGAAAAGGTAATAACCATAGCATTAGTGAGTTGCGCAACTCTCAGACTAACAGACTGATGACTACATTTGAGGAGAGCGTGAAATGGATGCCTTCAAGCAATAAACTGTATTTCACGCAGAAGGCGAGCGACTGCAGTATTGCCGGAGAAGAAAAGCAGGATGGCACATTGCAGCTCATTACCATCAATCCGCTGACGATGGAGCGCGAAGTGCTGGCAAGCAATCTTCCTGAAGGCTGGTTCCAGTTTACACCCGATGAAAAAACGCTCATCTATACGCTCACTACTGAAGGCAGAAAAAAGGATCCGCAAGTTTATGATGTAAAAGAACCGGAAGACAGACAGCCTGGTTGGCGCGAGCGCAGCAATCTCGCCAAATATGATCTTGCATCGGGCATTCTCCAGCCGCTCACCTTCGGTTACCACAACATCTACCTGATGGATATTTCTGCCGATTCGCGTTATCTGCTGATAGGCAAGGGAGAGGAGCGACTCACCAAGCGTCCAACAACCCTAACATCATTCTACCGCTTGGATTTGGGTAGTATGAATGCATCTTCTGCCACAACACCAAAGGTAGAAACCCTGATAGAAAAGGGTGAATTTCTGAACAGCGCCCAGTTCTCACCTGATGGCAAGAGCATTCTCGTGAGTGCTTCGCCGGAAGCTTTCAACGGCATTGGAAAGAATGTGGAAGAAGGACAGACGCCTAGCATGATTGACACCCAGCTCTATCTGATGACCTTGTCGGATAAGAAGGTTCGTCCGCTGACCAGGGATTTCAATCCGAACGTGCAGAGTGTGGAATGGAGCAAGGTCGATGGAAACATCTATTTTACAGCTGAAGATAAAGACTGCGTGCACCTCTTCCAGCTCAATCCGAAATCGGGTAAGTTTACGCTTCTCAAAACTCCTGAAGAGTACATCAAGAGTTTCTCGCTTGCATCTTCTGCAGCAGAAATGGCTTTCTCCGGTCAGAGTGCATCCAATGCCGACCGACTCTATAAGATGAATACGAAGGCGCTGAAATCGCAATTGGTTGACGATTTGAGTGCGCGCGAGTTGAAGGATGTTGAACTGGGCGAATGCAAGGCTTGGAATTATGTCAATTCAAGGGGCGACACCCTTTGCTGCCGTTACTATCTGCCACCTCATTTTGATGCTGCCAAGAAGTATCCGATGATAGTGAACTATTATGGCGGATGCAGTCCTACGAGCCGCATGTTCCAGAGCCGTTATCCTCATCATGTTTATGCGGCGATGGGCTATGTAGTGCTGGTTGTGAATCCTAGTGGAGCCACCGGATTCGGTCAGAAATTCTCAGCCCGCCATGTAGATACGGCAGGCGAGGGAGTGGCTGAAGACATCATCTCCAGCACCCAGGCTTTCTGTGATGAGCATGCTTTCGTAAACCGCAAGAAGATAGGCTGCATCGGCGCCAGCTACGGCGGATTCATGACTCAGTATCTTCAGACCAAGACCGACCTCTTTGCTGCTGCCATCTCGCATGCAGGCATCAGCGACCACACCAGCTATTGGGGTGAGGGCTATTGGGGCTACAGCTACAGCGAAGTTTCTATGGCGAACGAATATCCTTGGACCAACAAGCATCTCTTTGTAGATCAGAGTCCACTCTATAATGCCGACAAGATTCATACTCCGCTGCTGTTTGTTCACGGCACGGCAGATAATAATGTGCCTGTGGGCGAGAGCATCCAGCTCTATACAGCGCTGAAACTCCTTGGCCGTCCTACGGCGATGGTATTGGTAGATGGTCAGGATCATCACATCATCGACTACGAGAAGCGACTGAAATGGCAGAACACCATCTTTGCCTGGTTTGCCAAGTGGTTGCAGGATGATGCTTCCTGGTGGACGGAAATGTATGGTGATGAAAAGATGTAGTTGAAGCCTCGGCAGAAATGCCGGCTTCAGTCTCTATCAAATAAGAAAAGAGATTATGTTCCTGTAAGTCGGGAATATAATCTCTTTTCTTTTTTATATGTTTATTTCTTGCAGTTTAGCGTGATAAGCAGAGAAATCATGGCGAAGGCGATTCCTACGATGCAGACACCAAGCCAGTCGGCTTGCGTCCAGACGTAACCGGCACAGAAAGTGCCTAGCGAACCACCGATGAAATAGCTGGTCATGAAGATGGTGTTGGCGCGGTTGGAAGCCTGCGGAATCTCCTGCAGACAACCACTCTGATTGCTGAGCTGCTGACATTGCAGACCGATGTCAACCAGAATGATGGCTGCGATGAGTCCGGCGTAAGTGTCGCCGAAAAGCAAGGCTGTTGCCCAGGCGATGATCTGCATTCCTGCTCCGAACAGATTGAATTTTCGAATGCCAAACCTAGGAACCAGTTTTCCCACACCACTGGCAGCAACGGCTCCCATGATTCCGCAAAGTCCGAGCATTCCTACCATATCACTTCCTGCGCTGAAAGGTGGCTGCGCCAGATGGAACGCCAGACAAGACCATATTGCCATCATACTGCCGAACCCGAAGGCTGCACGGGTGGAATAGATGCGGATAGAAGGATGGAAAAAGAAAATTTCTGCTATTGTGGTCATCAGCCCTCTGTAGGTTCCTACATAGTTGCGCTTCATTTCAGGCATCATCAGCAGCATGATTCCCATGCAAAACACCATCACGAAGGCAGCTATGATAAACATCTCCCGCCATCCCAGCCATTCGCCGATGTAACCGCTGATTACTCGTGAGGCAAGAATGCCCGTCAGCAGTCCGGAGAGTACAATGCCCATATTCCTGCTCTTGTTTTTGGGTTCCGAAAACTGTCCGGCTATCGGAATGAAGAACTGCGGAATCACCGAACAGGCGCCAATCAGCAGTGAAGCTCCCCAGAGCATCCAAACGTTTTGCGCTGCAGCCATCACAATTGCCATCAATGCAGCAATGGTCATATTGACAAGGATGAGTTTCTTGCGCGAAAGCATGTCGCCCAAGGGGATGAGGAAGAATAAGCCCAGCGCATAACCGATCTGGGTAATGACGGTGATGAGGTTAGCCTTCTGCTCGGTAATATCCAGGTCGTGGCGGATGAGTTCGAGAAGCGGCTGATTGTAGTAGCAGTTGGCTACGGTGAGTCCTGCGACGATAGCCATCATCAGGAGAATGCTGCGGGGAATGCCCTGATTTTCTTTTAGCTGTATCATTTTCTGTCTGTTTGTTTCTTTGTTTTGAGTGCAAAGTTACGAAAAAATTCTCGGCAATCAAAGTTTTTGGGGACGATTTCTTGGGAAAATCTTCTCTCTCATGCAGAAAAAGTTTCTTTCTCAGGCAGAAAAACTTCTCTCTCATGCAGAAAAAGTTTCTGTTCTTTCCCTCGCGCGCGTACCTTATTATATGTATATAGTGCTGCTCTGAAGAGATGTTGGCGCGTACCCTTGTTACGCTAAAAAACACCGAAAAGTGTTAAAATTAGGCTGTTTCCGAGCACACCAAAAACTTTAACCTTTGTTAGCACTTTGTAAGTAGTTGATTTATAGCGATTTGTAATTTTGTTACAAAAACGCCTAAAAAAAAGTCGCAAAAAAAAGAACAACGTATCAAAAAAATGCTTACCTTTGCATCGTTCAAAAGAACAAATGATTGTTTTACAGATTTTAAAAAAGCAAAGAAAATGAAGAAATTAGTTTTTATGTTCGTAGCTATCGCAGCTAT
>ERZ1026848.1139-NODE-1139-length-14260-cov-13.001478_pt1 | contig 14260 bp, 9 predicted proteins | sample MGYA00380154_ERZ1026848 | MGnify/ENA primary metagenome ERZ1026848 (study PRJEB33269, sample SAMEA4719790) | human gut metagenome | biome: human-associated habitat; feature: organic feature; material: feces | place: Cameroon | collected 2013-10 ...
TAGCGTAGCGTCTCGTGGGCTCGGAGATGTGTATAAGAGACAGATCTTATGTTTATTGCAGAACATGTACCAGGCGGATTGGCATGGCCCTGTAAGTCCCGGTGTTTTTACCTGCACTACCGCTTACGAAGCGGAGATTCGACATGGTGCAAATCTTACCATATACATCCAAATAGCGATACCAGAAACCATACTCAGTACTCGTAGGGCTGAAGCCCTGACTGCCAGCGAGCAGCGTGCGTGTCCACAGGCTGACATGAGTAACATTTCTGAAAGTCTCACCCTCCACATATCCTGTGGCTGGCAAATAGATTACGGGCAGCTCCGAATTGTCTGTTGTTATCTCAACACTGTTGTACGCCTCGCCCGACAAGGTGTAGCGGGTCTTCCCTTTCAGATTACCGCCGTCTATGATGTCTTGGAACACACTATTCTCGGGAATAGTGAAACCATGAGGCAGATGATTGATGATATTACCCGCATCTGTCTGATTCTGCTTTTCTTTGGCAATATAGAAATATCCGCCAATGGCTCCTTTGTTATCTTTAAGCGCCTTGGTGCCCGGAGCATAGCATCTGTCGCTGGAGGCTCCGAGGTTGCGGTCGAGCATGATATATGTTTTGCCACCTGTTCCCTGCACTTTCACCACACCATAGTAGAAACGTCCTCTGACAGGATCTTGCTGTTTATCATCTTCGTCATAAGGCGGTTGTTGGTTGTCGGTGGCATCTATCTTGTGGAAGATTCCACAATGATAAACAGGATACGTGATAGCAATGTTGTGTCCACTCTTTTGATAGGTGATGGTGAAGTCACCTATCCAGATATCATAGTTGTCAGCGGCACTTTCCAGCGTCACTTTCCAGTTAGCTCCATCTTCCTCTACCTTAAACAAGTCGTTGTTTGCGCCATAAGTCACAACATCACCCGTTTTCTTTGGAATCAGATAGCTGAACTTGTTGGTTCCCACCCCGAAGTGCAGACCATCGTTTCTGACAATATCGTTCTGCATATCCTTCGGGCTGATACCTTTAGTACCTGACAGGAATTTGTTGAAATAGTCATTATATTCTTCCGGTGTGCCCACATTGCTTGATGTCACAAGCTTTACGGTTCTGTCAGAACGCTTGAAGTCCTTACCTTTCTGGGTCACGGTTATGGTGCGGGTCAAGTCGCCCGACTTCACGATTACCTTTCCTGTGCGTGGTTCCTCAGAGTATTCATTTTTTTCTACCGCAATCGAAATCTCATATTTCGTACCTATAGTAGAGTTTGGACCGTCAGTATCCGGCACAGTGCCAGTCTTCTTGATCGTCGTAACATCTTTTTTTATCCAGCCATCGGACGTAGAGAAAGTCGGCGTCTCGCCGTTTTTGATAGTTGTAACGACAGTGGCGATAATATTCTCATCATCCCATGCGCCGCTTACTTGGTCGCTTACTCCCAGATGGTAGTCCTTGCAGGCTATCATATCGTTAACCAAAGGATTATCATCTTTCACGTCCACCCTCATTCGGTTCTCGGGATATGGGTCTGCAATAGCCCCATCCACTGTGGGCCATCCGTAGGTATTGACGTGCTTGATAGTCACCGTATAAGCATGGTTGCGCAGCAGTGCCATCGGTTTTGTCATGTCGTTGTCGGTAAGGAAGGATACTTTATAGAAAGACTCCACACGATTATATTTACCCTTCACGATGAGATAGGCTTGACCGGCGGCAGTCTCATAGAAAGGTGTTTCGCCTATCTGCCATCCGCTATTAGCTTCGCCTGCATCAGCTGGCACATTGACTGCTGCTGCATTATAGGCAAAATCCTTGGGAGCTATGGTTCCCTTGTCTGCAGCTTCATACAACTGGAAGCTTTCCAATTCAAACGTATTGTCGTCTTTAAAATCACTGGATGTAGTCTTCTCATACTTGACGTTTACCTTGGCAAACTGGCGCAGCAGACTGATTTCCGGATTTGCCTTCATCAAGTCTGACACGCTGATCATTCCCCAGCAGAGAGGATTCTCTGTGTTGATTGTTCCCGAAATGGCAGCCTTGTCCAAACCACTCTGACATTGAGTATCTGACAAATCGCCGGCATTGGCAACCAGATGAATCTTTGTAGCCTTGGCCGTGACAGGCACTTTCACTTTGTAAGTGTTGTCGGTGCCCGACACAAGTTCGTAATCGGAAACGCTTTGGTTCGACAGGAACACACCTTTATCATCGTAAGCCACTACGTTCAGACTATTCAATCCCGTATCGCCAGCCCTTGTCAGTTCCTCTTTTGAAAAGTCGGGAAGTGTGATGGTGAGCGTGATGCCACCATCTTCCAGTCGGCTCCCATCTGAAGGTGCCGAGCCTCCGTCCTCGTTCAGAGAGTCACTGCAACTGCTCAATACTAACAGTGTCAGCAAAAGTGATAATATCTTTTTCATATTAATTCTCATTGTTTATTTCCGTTATCATCAGTCCAATCACCACTGTTAGGTACTCCAGGATGCCATGCAACAATTCCGCCACCTTTTCTTTCAATCCATCCTGTATCGCCATTTTTCTCATAACTTCTACCTCCGAAAAGGACTTTGGACTCATTTGTATCACCAGAGTTGTTCTGAATCAAAATGGTTTTCTCGTGATAGCCTTTCACGGCTTTCAACTTAATCTTTGTCACATACCATTTTTTACCACCAATTGTTTTTTCAGAAAAAGTCATGGAGCCGTTCGATTCTGTACGACTACCTACTTCATCGTAAAGTGTCCATTGTCCTGTCAATTCGTTATTAGAAATTCCAAAGTTACAAGACCATCTCTTGATTTCATATGGAGAATACACTGTATATGTCACATTCTCTACTTCCGGTCTTTCGTCGAAGATGCGGTATGTAGGGTCTGATGTCGGGTCATAGAGTATCCATCCCTCATGGTCTTCGTAGTTGAAAAGAGGAATACCTGGTTCCATGTGGTGAGGACAGCGGTGGTACTCTGGACCATCATTGTTGAAACTGTAGAAAATCATCAAAGTCTCACCTGGCTTGATTTCCCTATCTGCTTTGTGATGATTATTATGTCCCTTAGCATCTTTTGGTATTTTGTAATAATACCATCCCGGATTATTTGCGGCCCCAGTCATACGGCTGTTTCGCTCAGCAGGACCGTTCACTCCTGGAGTCGTATAATAGCCGGTAAAATACCATACATTCTCCTCAGGTATATTATCAGTACCATTACTTTCACCATATTGATAATACATATATAAATTATGGTGATTTACATTAATGGCATTGCTCCCTTTATCCTGTGACCAACCGTCATTCCAATTATTGTTATCTCCCGACACATTTACATTTTCGTCAAGAGTATAATCATATTTAGCAGCATTGTATGTTCTGTCATTGATAGCACGGAAATAGATATAGTAATCACCGAATGGAGGTTTTACAACCACCTTGATAGTACGCTCTATATACTTACCGTCAACCGGCTTTTTAGAATAAGCCTTAAAGTAATGCTCGACAGTGGTTGTAGGGTTATTTTCTGCCTTCACAGAGATTGTACCCTTTGCATCAGTATCAGAATTTTCCAGCTTGATGGTGATATTTGAAGAACCGACAGTTGATTTGTACTTATCAATCACAATACCTCCCAAGTTGGTAACCCATGTAAACTTCTTTGTGTTAGTTTCAGCACCAGCCTCATAAAAAATGGTTGTCTCCAGGGGATCAACCTCGAAAAGAGACTGAATATTGTATTCCACTTCCAGATACTTTATCAAGTTGTTGGCTTTTACCCAAATCTTAGCCTTGCCTTCCCTTTCTGCTTCCGAATAAGCGGTATAAGGAATCGCAGGATTGATGGTGAATATGATACGGTCATTATACGTCTTTGCGGCAATGATAAAGTCCTTGTCCTTTCCATCGACTCTGATTTTCTTGTCGCAGCCAAACTCCACGGCGGCAGCGTTGGTCTTGTAGAAGATTGAGTCGTTGGTGAGCGAAGTTAACTTGGCTCTTGTCTTGTCTAACCACAGCGTGGTGTGGCTGAAGTCGGCATCAATGCTCATTGGCTCCCAAGGCTTGATGAAGGTCTTGCCGTCGAGGGTTGCGTTTCCCAGACTCTTGATGTTGCCGATAATCTCGTAGTAGGTGCCACGAGGGAAGGTTGGAAGCTTTGTAGTAGAACTTTCATTCTGCTTGTGACCTAATGGAATGATATACTTGTTGTCGATATTTCCATCGATGCGTCCTCCAATAGCCAGTCGTGACTGCTGGGAAGCATTGGCGATGTATCTCTCCGGCAAATAGTATGTGCCCTGGAAAAGCCATTTGGCTGTGGCATCTGTTGGATTGGCAGAGCCTTTGGCTCCTTCGTTGAGGGTGATTACATCTTTGTCGTTTATATTTGCATTAGCATCATTTCGTTCCCACGCATCCCCTTGATAGTAAAGGCCATTTTTGTTATTAGCAGCATCATATTGATTACTCTCAAAGCCTTCTGCATATTCTTTACTAACTTCAGACTGGCTGAATTTTCCATTCCAACAGAGGGATGTTTTTGGGGTTAACTGCTGCGCAAGAATATTCTTGATTGAAAAACTTTTGCCGCTGAATACAGTTGCTTCAGCAGGATCGAAAATGAGATTCAACTTTACCTTGACACAGGTGAACTTCAGATTTGCGATAACAGTTGCTGATTTATCTGTCGCCTTGATTTCTGTTTCTGCAGTTTTGCCGTTGATATCCTTTGGCTCGTATATCATTGGAATATTGGTGGAGATAGGTAAACCCGGAGTCTGGTTAGGAGTATATCCCAATACCATATTTTTCAAATCATCTTCTGTAATGATGTTCTTGTCTTTCAAAACATCACTCATATTGGCAACAACATAAACATGGTACTTGCCTGGCTCAATGGTGAGCTGGTAATTGGCAATGTTCTCATCCAGCATCATGCTTGCCAATGGCGCAGGAAGATTTTTTGCTACGAGCTTGCCATTACCATCTACAGGAAAGGCATAGAGGCGAAGATCATTGATCTGGCATTCATCTACTGTGGCATTATAGGTAGGTACATCAGAGGAACTGCCGCTGAAAGCATTGCCGTTCGCACTGAGCACGGTTGGTACCAGCACGTGCAGGTTGCTTGACGAGTTGGGGGTATATCCGTTACCCTCCAACTCGTCGGTACAACTAACTGCAAATAAACTAGTCAACAACCAAACTATGAAACCTATATAGATATGAAATCTTCTCATGATAACTTTGTCTTTTACTTTACTAATATCAATAGTTTAATTTCGACAAAGTGGAATCAGATTATAAGTCGGCTCGCTGTATGCGCTTGCTCCAATCGAGGATGGAGATGCCCAACTTAACGTATTGCCACTTGTCGCCTTTCAGGAAAAAGTCCAGCTTGTAGTCGTATTCTCTGTCCAGGAACTCCTGTGCCGAATAGTTCAGTGCTTCGAATGCTCCACGGCCCTGTGCCAGAAAATCGGCTAGATTGATGCGGACCACTTCTTCGCCCGTCTTCTTGTTCCAGATGCTCAGTATCGCATTCTTGTCGTTCTCGGTTGCTGGATGCAACACGAGGCGGGAGAACATCATGGCGGCGTGAGCGGTACGCTCCTGTACGGTACCCTCCGGAGTGGTGAACTCGGTGGTCCAGGTCTTGTATGGGGTGTATGTCAACTCCTCGTCTGGGAGGAGAGAATTGTCGTAATTGATGTAGCCATTGGCATCAGTTATCTGATAACTGAAGTCGTCGGCGTGGATGTCGGCTGGTTCGTCCAGCTGATGCAGACTGATGGTGAGCTGCTTGGTATCACGAACCAGACCGATGGTATGGCGTGTAACCTGCAGGTCTTTTACTTCAACCAGTTCGTTGCTGAGTCCTTGCCAGAGTGTATCGAGCGGTTGGCTCTGGTTGTTCACCTTGCCCTGTTCGCGGTCGAGTCGTGCATGGAGGGCGGTGATGTTGTCACCCTGCTGTGGCAGAGCTATCTGGAATTTGGCACCTGGCTGCGCAAGTGCATCTTCGTATTTCTTTTGGAAGGCGAAGGTAGCGAATCGGTATTTGCCCGGTTCCAGATTGATTCGCATGGCATAGTTAGGGTCCTTGAGCGGCTGTGATGTCGCATCGTTATAGGCATCATGGCGAGCAATGAAGTTGCCCTGCTCGTCGTATACGAATACGCTGAGGCCGCCCACATGATCATTGAACATGTCGGCACGCTGCACGTTGTAGTCGTACTTGAACTGCAAGTCAACACCCATGTCACAAGGAGGCAGGTCGTCGTGCATCAAGTCGTTGCAGCTGCTGAGCAAACTGCCCGCCATGATGAATCCCCATCCCATGCATATATTCTTGATCCAACTGTTAAACTTCTTGTTTGCCATGATGCTTATCTGTTTTATGAAAAAGTAAAGTGTATAAATTGATTCTTATTCTTCCGATATAGCCAGCCGCTCCTTAGCGCTGGAGCGGCTGAGCTATATATAATAATGTAAAATGGATTACAAAATGACGCTCTGTGTACGCTTAGCCCAAGAAAGGACATAAATCTTAACAGCGATGTAAGACTTCAACTCATCGTCAGTGTTAGGTGTTACCTTAGGAACTACAGCAGATCCCAATCCCTTAACACCTTCTACAGCAATATCATACCAGTTGTTACGGAGAACACCATAACGACCAAGATAATTTCCTGCCTGATTATCTACTGGATATATACTTGAAGTTGAAGGCTTTGTTGTTTCATCCTTATTCCAAGGAGTCATATCATCACCAAAGTGCTTGATACGAACAAAGTAATAAGATTCACCATTCTTATATTCATCAATGCTACCAATTCTCTTCAAAACCTCATCATAGTTAGTTGGTACTGTAGCTGAAGAAGAAACAGTAACTCCAGATTTAAAGGAAATACTAGTAATTGATACCTTGCCAGCATCATCCGAAATCTTAACATCAAGATCGTCGCCATCAACTTCTGACTTAGTTGGAGCAGGTGTTACATTAGCCTTAATCCATGCCTCATTCTCAATCAAGTAATACTTCTTGATTTCGTCTTTAACTTTATCGATAGGATAGATGGTATTCTGATCACCATTAAATACATAGAATGTTTTACCGCTATTCAATTTAGCCTTAATCAAGACACGAGTTGTATATTGGTCTTTCTGGCACGCAGCATCAAATGTATTCTCAAAACAGTATTGAGGATTATCATTTCCAAACTTATCTACGAAAGTAGGATTAGTGCTTGTTACCAAATCACCAGCTGTTAATGCGGTTGTATTACCCGTTTGATCGAAATTTGCGTCTTTTGCAAAATAAGTACGATATAAATTAGCCGCTACTGCATTTGAACCTACAAAACGATACTTATTAGCTGCAAGTAATGTAGGTGAGTTAGAAGCCAAACTTGTCCAATCGTTAAAACCGTCTGTTGAACGAACCAAATAAGTTTTCTTATTAGTATTATCCAAGACCCATGATGTGATCTTAAAATCAACGGAACTAGTTCCATCAGACTTTGTAGAACCAGTTACTGTAGCAGGCGTAGTAGATGTATTCTGCATAGTAACCTTAGCAACACCGCGCTCTACATAAATCTGAGCAGGTGCACTTTTTGCTTCAGATTCTTTTTCCTTAATTTTACCATCAAGAGTTGCCAATGTATTAATTTTTGCACCTGCTGGGTCTGTTGCACCACCAGCTTTACTTGCCAATGGAGCATTAGCCATATAGAAACCTTTTTCTGTTAGTTTTTCTGCAGACAAAGACTCTGCGAAAGTCTTATAAGTTCCAGAGAATGCTGCTGCTGCACCCTTTAAAGTTATTGTCTTAGCTGTTTCGTCAACCGTAAATACATCGTTTTTATTCAAAACAACAAGTGCATAACAATGGTCTGAAGATGCAGGAGTATCAATTTGCTTAACAATGGTAGCTGAAGTGGTTGTTATATTATCAGTTTTACCATTGTCTTTCCAAGGAGCTGTATTCAGAGTATATGCACCTTTAAATTGTGCAGAAGATTCTGAATTTCCCTCAAAAATCAAGAGTGTAGCATCTTTCACATCATACTCATTAGGAGTACCAGCATCAAACTGGTCATTCTCTGAACCAGCACGAGAGCTAGAACCTGACTGAGTAGGCAAATTGATGTTGAATGCTACATAGCCTACACCTGCTTCATTAGTACCAGTACCAGAACCTGCAGTTCCCAGGTCCTCATTGCTTGAACAGCTTGCTGTCATAGCTGCGATGACAGCCAAGCCAAAAAAATGTTTAATCTTCATAATCTTAAAAGTTAAGCTTATTTATAATCGTTATTCTCTAATTTTCTGTTATTCTAATTCCTTTATCTGCTTGAAGACAGCTCTTACTCGCTCTGCCTCTTTCGAGTTGCCTGCCTTGGCAAGATGCTTTTCGGCAGAAGTAAGGTCACCTTTCTGCAAATCTGTGCAGGCGGCATTGAGATTGGCGGTCTCATCATCAGGGAAGAGACGGACGGCAATATCAAATACCTCGTTGAACTCTGGAGAACCAGGCTCATAGGTCTGTGCCACCAGGTACATCTCCTGTAATGACAACTGCTGAGGTTTGGTCTTCAAAATCACCTTTGCCTCCTCAATGTCGAAAGGACGAACGGTATAGGTTACCGTATAGTCGCTGTGGCGCAAACGAGGATAAATCTCACTCATGATGTAACGATAGCTAGCCGGATAAAGCTTCTTGATTTTCTGATCCTTTGCATCTGGTGCCAATGATGAGTTGGCAACGGCAAGAATCGCAGCCTTGTCGGCTAAGTCGCTTGCTTCCACCTTCTTCTTGAATCCCTCCCAATCTTCCGGGGTGGCGTGATAGGTGAAGAGCTTATTATCGATGGTGTAGAGATTGCATACATAATTGCGCAGGGCAGCCGCACGATTGTTGGCGAGTCGCTTGTTGTTGTCGTAAGGACCATCCGGCGATGCATAGCCATGAATATCGATATTGGTGATGCTCACATCCTTGTCGTTCTTCACGAGGTCGATGGTGGATGTAATCTTTCTCAGCTCTGCGGCATTCTCACGGAAGTCGGCAAGGATATCGCTCTTGTTGAGCTTGAAGCTTAGGTATGCTTCACCCTTTTCGGCTCTCACCTTGATGGCTTCAGCCTTTGGCTTCACGTAATGGTCGCGACCAATCTTGGGTATTGGGTTGATGACCGCCATCTGGGTGGTATCCTGATTCATCAGGTCGCCGCATCCGCAGAGGTCTTCTGTCATGGAGAGGTTGAAAGCCTTCATCCACTTCCTGTAGGGAAGGGTCTGTGAGAAGAGCACCTGCTGCTCGGTATCATTCCTGCGTCTCACTACCACTGCCTGACTGTTTTTCAGTTTGCTGCTTTTGCGCAGGTATCTGATGCTCTGGTTTTTGCCATTGATGATAATGGGATTTAGGGCGATGGTATCTTCTCCGGCAATAAGCGGAGTGAAAACCAACTGTTGCTCTGATTTGAGCTGCAGACTATCGAGATGGAGGCGGAAAGCAACCTTGAGACTGTCGCTCTTCTTCTGTGTCAAGACGCTGTCTATCAGAATCTTGCCGCCAGCCAACCGTAGCTGCGAATCATCTATCTTTTGGGCTTGGACAGTCAGTGCGCTCTGTGCAAACAGAATGCAAAGGGGCGAAATGACCGCATAAAGCTTCATTTTCTTCATATTCTTCATCTTGTAAAAGAGGGTTTGATTTTGTTTTTCGCTATCTCGGTGATATTGTTCCTAGAATGCGTATATCAGGGAGAGGGCGGCTTTAGTTGGACCTACATAGTTGCGGTGATCCTTGTCAAGACATTTGTCACATCTTCCGTAAAGCTTGTATGGGCTGTAGATGTATCCTAATCCGATGGATCCTTCGAGATTGAGATGTTCAGACAGCAGCCATTGGTATCCGTAGGTGAGACCACCACCGACATACCAGCCTTCGTAATGTCTTCCTTTCTCTGTCTTTGGTAAGATGCCGAAAGGCAGGTCCACATTTTTTACGTTGTATTCACCTCCAAGGGCATGGATGCCGAAGAAGTGGCCTCCAAATTTCTGGCAGGTGTACCAGCGGTATTCTGGCATTACGTTCCAGTAGCGCAATTTCTTGTCGCCTGAGAACTTCCAGGGATTCAGGGCGCCGAAAAGCTGAAAAGTGCTCTTCTTGCCCGTGCCTATTTCTAGACCAGCATTGAGCGAGGTGGTTGCCAAACCAAGCAGGTTGGTCTTCAGTGCTACCTCTTGCGCTCGGGTTATTACTGATGAGAGAATCAGCAGCAATAACATCGGTGTTCGTATGAACAATCTCTGCTTCATCATTTTACTTTGTTAATTTTCAGTTTTACTTTCTTAAGGATAATGCTAGTTGCTTATTCTTATTATCGTCATTTACTTATTCTGAGAGGCCTACCCTTGTAACAAGATGAATGTCACTGGGTTTCCTTTTCGGTTGCAAATATAGGATGATTTTCTCAAACGAGCTTAAAAAAAGTGATGAAAATTATGAAATAGGAAATGCAAACGTTTGCATCCTAGTGCGATTTGTGTGGGAACACAAAATTTGTGAATATGATGTAAGTAGTTGATGTGTAATAAAATAAAGCGAAAGTGTGAGTTGCACACCTTCGCTTTTGAAACATTGTGTTTTGATGAATTTCTTTTTTGTGATTGGAGAAATGGAAGACGGGGAAATCCGGCTTTTGGGGGGATTATTTCAGAACTTCCATCGCCTTCTTCAGACCTCTATCCACTGCTGTAGGATCGTTCTGATAGAGCTTCTCCTTTTCCTCTCCGGTCATCTCGTCGAGCAGATAATCGGGGGTGATTCCCACACTTTCCAGCAGGTTGCCCTGTGCATCCTTGGTAAGAGAGAATGGCATGTAGAAGTAGAGGTAGCTCGTTACATTTCCGATCCATCCGCCATTGCTGGCTTCGTTGTCGGAAGTGAGCATCGCCTGCGCTCCGTAACTGTTTCTGCCTATCGTCTTCACGTGGTCGCCCTGACTCTTCAGGATGAGGGTTGTCACTTCCGACATGCTCGCGCTGTAGTTGTCGAGCAGGATGGCGGTAGGGATGTTTCTGCCCAGACTCTTCGACGTAACCGTAATTTTCTGAGGAATCCATGGTGTATAGCTGTATGGATTATTGTCCTCTTTTTTGCGCACGTAGGCATAGACGGCTGTCTGGGTGATGAGGTAGTCGGTAAGCAGACGGGTATCTATCACGCTTCCGCCTCCGTTGCCACGGAAGTCGAGAATCAGCTTCTTGATTTCGCCCTTAGCCAGCGGCTCCAGGAACAGGCGGCGGTAACCTTCTACGCAGAGATGTTCGTAAGTAAACTTCAGGTCGTTCCAGTAAGCGTAGAGTTCACGCTCGTGCCAGAGGTAATCGGCAAGTGCCTGACAATACCAGTTGGCAAAACCGGAAGCTGAAAGCAGCTGCTGGTAACGGGCATCGCCCTGCAGCTTCTGGCGGATCTGCTCGCCCATGCCGCTTGCATCAGAAGTAATAGGCAAGAGCTTGAGGAGATTCGGCGACTTCTCGTAAGCCTCGCTGGCGAAAGCATAGAGACCGGAATAATCGCCTTGGTTGCTGTAGGCTGTCATCTTCTCGCAGGCTTGGGCTGCATCATCCGAAGACAAATAGCTATCCATATCGGTAAGCAACTGCGTTGCCTGCTGCTCTGCCTTCTCTCGATTGGCTGCATCTGCAATCAGTTCCTTCGCCTTGGCTGTTATCTTGGAAGCATCCAGATGATAGGTGCTGGCGGCATTGCCAGGGAGATAGGTCTTCTGGTATTCGTGGAAACAGTTCTCGTAGAGGGCAAACTTGTTGAAGCCGAGATAATAGGTGCCCGGCTGCTCCTTCAGGTAACCGCCCATGATGCAGAAACCATCCGAGGTTATCTCGCCGAAGGCTGTACCATCCAGATTGAGCTGGTCGCGGGTATAGTTCCAGTGAGCATTCAGCGGGAAATACTCGGTCTTGTTGCGGAGCGTGCTGTTGACTCTCACCGTTTCCGTAGAAGAGTGGGAGACGGGCAGGGTAATCTTGACATAGAAATGCTGGTCGATGATCTTGTCGATGATTTCCTGGAAATACTGCTTCGCCTTGGCATTGTCTTCCTGAATCTCCTGCTGGGTAAAAGCTGAGGTATGCTGGAAGGTCTTCAGGGCATCAAACTTGGGTTTGTATTCCTTATATACCTGGTCCCAGGTCTGCGAAGATACGGCAGACTGCTCATTGAGGGTGCAGTAGCGCTGGTTCATCACGCTCCAGAAAACCTGGAACAGGTCGCCATACGACTTGACATCGGTATCGGAATAATCGGAAATCGATTTCTCGTTGGCATCATTGTCTGCCACACAACTGGTAAGCGACATTCCCATGGTGGTGGTCGCCAGGAGGAAGGCGAAGAAGCATCGCATTCCACCTTTTATATATATAGGGGTTCTCATAAATTATATGTTTTAAAAGCTTTTGCCCTTACAGGGCGTATTGCTGTCTGCTATTATACCCAGGGTGTTGCCCTGGGCTAGGAGCTTCTGCCCTTTCAGGGCGTATGGGGCTAGAACTTATAGGCAGCCGAGGCTGTGATGAGGCTGGAGTTGCGGCGGGCAGTCTTGCTGGTGCTGGCCTTATCCTGGTAGATATGCGAGAAGCCGTACTGGAACTGATAGCCCACGCTGGCATCTATCTTGCCGAAGGAATAACCTATCTTGATGCCTGCTTCGCCGCCAAAGAGACTGCGGCGGAGATGGTTCTCATTCTTTCTGAAATCGTAGGTGGTGTTATAGCGGATGTAGGAACCATCGCCCTTGTATCCCTCCATGATGTTCATCGGATACATACCCTTGGTATGCATGGAGGTGAAGTACTCGTAATAGATGCCTACCTGCGGCTTGATCCACAATCCCTTCTCGTGGTAAGGATTATGGAGGAGATAGTAGCCCACATGGAGCGGGATGCTGATGAAGTTGTTGTTGTATCGGGTGTTCCAGGAGTCGCCGCCGAGGTTCTGGTACAGGTAGTCGCGCTGCACGAAGCGGATGCCCGCTCCTACCGCCAGCTGATCTACGATATTGTATTCGGCACCGATGGCAGCCGTGAACCCCGGTCGCACCTTATAATAAGTCTCCGACAAGCCCGATACATCCGTATCGAGCACACTGCAACTGACACCAGCTTCTGCCTCCACCTTCCAGCGGTAGGAGCTCTGCTGTGCCAGAATGCCTTGGCAGCAGAAGCCAAGGGCTATGGATAAATATACCTTTCTCATAAAAATGGGGTAGTTTGGGGTGAAAAAAGTCTTAATAGAGAAGAAGCAATCCGGCAAACGCAGAATAGAGTATCATGCGGATGGGATTGATCTTCATTACCTTCACACCGATAAAGGTGGCAAAGAAGAGGGCGATGGAGATATAGAATCTCCAAGGATTTTCAGGAGTAGAGAAGTTCTCGCCATTCATCAGAAGCAAGGCTGCGGCTCCCACCAAGCCGACAATAGCTGGGCGGAGACCGATGAAGATGCTCTGGACGGCTGAGGTGTTCATATACTTGTACAGCATCTTGCTGATAAGAATCATCAAAACCAAGGATGGGAGAACCAAAGCAAAGGTTGCCACGGCACTTCCGAGTACAGCCATCATGCCGCTCATGCCGGCATTATGGACAGCTGTATAGCCACAATAGGTAGCGGCATTGATGCCGATAGGTCCTGGTGTCATCTGAGAGATGGCAACGACATCAGTGAATTCTTTCATCGTCATCCAATGATACTGGGTAACAACCTGTCCCTGAATCAGGGATATCATGGAATAGCCACCTCCGAATCCGAAGATGCCTATCTGAAGAAATACGATGAAAAGCTGAAGAAATATCATATGTTATTCTGTTGGTTGAATGAATTGTCCATAGATGTAGCCACCTACGGCAGCTGCGATAATCACCCAGATCGGGTTGACGCCCAAAAGCCAGATCAGAAGGGCGGATAGAATAGGAATCCAGCAGTTGACAAGCGAAATACCGGCACTCTTGGCAAGCGAGAACGTAGGTACGGCTATCAATGCCACCACGGCAGGACGGATGCCTGCAAACAGGGCTGCCACCACCTTGTTGTCTTCAAACTGATGGAAAAATATGGCTATTGCCAAGATAATAAGAAACGATGGCAACGAAGCGCCGAAGGTGCAGACGATGGCTCCCGGTGTCTTTGCCAACTTATATCCGAGCAGGGAACTC
>ERZ1026848.1141-NODE-1141-length-14250-cov-5.355970_pt1 | contig 14250 bp, 15 predicted proteins | sample MGYA00380154_ERZ1026848 | MGnify/ENA primary metagenome ERZ1026848 (study PRJEB33269, sample SAMEA4719790) | human gut metagenome | biome: human-associated habitat; feature: organic feature; material: feces | place: Cameroon | collected 2013-10 ...
GCAAAATCCATTCCAAATCGGCTTCGCCGATGGGATTTTGCATTACTGAATCATGTTCTTACGGTCTCAGCAGCAAATGCTTCGACCTGTACTGGATAGTTACGTTATTCTTATAACGATTTGTTCTGTACGTTTACTCCGGCGATACGGACATTCACATCGGTCACTTCAAGTCCGGTCATATTTTCAATGGCAGATTTTACTTTGTCCTGCACCTTCTGGGAAACAGCCGGAATGTTATATCCATACTCTACAAGAAGGGCAACGTCTGTTTTTACTTTCTTGCCGGTCACATAAACCTTAACACCCTTGGTAAGACTCTTCACACCGACCCTGTCAAGCAGCTCATTTCCCACATTGCCTGCCATGGCACTCACTCCCTTGACCTCCATGCAGGCCAGACCTGCGATCATGGCAACCACATCATCTGCAATTTTCACAGTTCCCAAGTTAATATCCTCTTCCAACACATAGTTGTTATTTTCCATCTTCTTTTCCATCCTGCTTAGTCCTTTCTTAATCCTGTCTTATATGAACTATGTTAACCTTTATCATAGCAAAATTTCCGTTATTTTACAACCAGAAGCTCAAATCTAATTGCTCCACGTTTTCCGCATAGGAAACCGTTCCTGTATCCGGATTCAGAAACTCGAAAATTCCCTGTTCTTCAATCAGAAACCTTCGTATTTCCTCATAGACCTCGCGGCGGCTGCACTTTAAGGTAACATAGCTGCTTTGTCTCTCATACGCCCTTGCAAACACATCCGCGATCCGGTCTTTGGAAAGCTCTGTAAAATACAGGCCTTCCCTTACATAATAATTATCGGTCATGGCCGTACATACCGGAACCGGAACCACCTCTTCAATCGTATGGGTCTTCGATAACTGTCCGGTTGTCACACACAGATAATCATAGTTAATCGGCGGCAGGCTTCCCGCATTCTGTACGCTTCCTTCCGTCATCTGATAGGACGCATCTCCCCATGTGGTATCCATAAAGTAGTTCTCACCATCCAGCTTCACCAGATTCCAGGCATGTCCTTCCCCGTTCTGTACCGTTCCCATAATAAGAGTCGCTTCGATGCCTGCCTTTTGCAGCAGATACTGGGTTGCCTTGGCATAGCCCTGACAGACACTCCGGTGTGTAATAAATACGGAGCAGATATTCTGGTTATCCGGTGCACCGGCATCATACTCTGTATTTTCAATCAGGTATTCATAAACATATCGGGCAATTGCATACTGGGATCCCTCTCCTGTCGGGAGGGACGCGAAGCATTGGTTTACATAACTATCAATAAGCTGTTTCTTCGCTTCTATCGTCTCCGGTGTCATGCTGTAGGTTCCGGACAGGGTCATCATTTTCAGTTCCTCGCCAAGCGCATACCTTGTAAGCGTATAGCCTTCCACATAAAAGATCTCCGGATGGTCATTTAAAACGCACTGGAAAACCTTCTCTACCTCCCCGGAGTCAGTCGTGGAAATCTGTATATCCTCTAAATGTTCCTGCAGAATATACAGAATCTCTCCATAAAGCTTCTGCTCCGGTTCCGAAAGCCGGTTGTAATGAAAGGCTTGTGTCTGCTCTTCCTTCAATCCATCGACTGCTTCAGCCGGTGCCTGTTCCACATCCTCAAGCTCTCTTGCAGAAACTGCCCCGGAATCCTCGTCCCTTAAGAGCACCTGCTCTTCGTTATTCAGTTGTAAATAATCCCTTACCTCACAGGCAAGCTCCTCATAACTGCATCCGTTTAAAAAAAGTATAGCGACAAGCAGCCCTGTGAACATGAGCCCCCGTAAGGATTTTCTGTTTCGAGCCTTCATTTAGTTTCGTCCAAATTCGGATAACACCAGTCCTTCATTCCGTTCCAGTGTCATTCCAACGCTCCATGCATTGATAAAGAGTAACAATGGATTCCCCTTCAGATCCTTGATCTTCTTCATGTCAGAGGTTCCGACAAGCTTCTTCAGATCCAGATCCTTATTTTCGATCCAGCGGATATGCTCATACGGAAGCGGCTCAAGCCGGATCTCTACGTTATATTCATTCTCCAGACGATATTTTAAAACATCAAACTGCAGGACACCAACAACACCGACGATGATCTCTTCCATACCGGTGTTAAACTCCTGGAAGATCTGGATGGCACCCTCCTGTGCAATCTGGGTGATTCCCTTCACAAACTGCTTCCGCTTCATGGTATCCACCTGACGCACTCTCGCAAAATGCTCAGGTGCAAAGGTCGGGATTCCTTCATACCGGAACTGCTCCTTCGGCATACACAGGGTATCCCCGATAGAAAAAATACCCGGATCAAATACGCCAATAATATCTCCTGCATAGGCCTCCTCAAGGATCTTGCGTTCACTCGCCATAATCTGCTGCGGCTGGGATAAGCGCATCACCTTGCCGCCCTGTACATGCTTCACTTCCATATTGGCATCATACCTGCCCGAACAGATCCTCATAAAGGCAATACGGTCACGGTGTGCCTTGTTCATGTTTGCCTGAATTTTAAATACAAAGGCCGAAAAATCGTGGTTCACCGGATCTATCAGCCCGATGTCTGCCTTACGCGGAAGCGGCGTTGTTGTCATTTCAAGGAAATGCTGTAAAAAGAATTCCACACCAAAGTTCGTGAGTGCGGATCCGAAAAATACCGGAGTCAGCTCTCCTGCCTGTACCAGATCAAGGTCAAACTCCGCACTTGCTCCATCGAGCAGTTCGATTTCATCAGTCAGAATGCCCGCTGCCTCTTCTCCGATCACACTGTCTAAATGTGCCCTGTCATCCAGGGAAACCTCCAGTGTTTCCCCTTCCTTCGTTCCCTTCTCGGTATCGGAATAAGTGATGACACATTTTCTCTTACGGTCATACACACCCTTAAAACGCTTACCGGAACCGATCGGCCAGTTTACGGGACAGGTTGCAATTCCAAGCTCCTTCTCGATCTCATCGAGAAGTTCAAACGTATCATTGGCATCCCGGTCCATTTTATTAATAAAGGTAAAAATCGGAATCTTACGCATCACACAGACCTTAAACAGCTTTCTGGTCTGCGCCTCAACACCCTTTGATGCATCGATCACCATGACAGCAGAGTCCGCTGCCATCAGCGTACGGTACGTATCTTCTGAGAAGTCCTGATGTCCGGGAGTATCCAGAATATTGATACAGAAGCCGTCATATTCAAACTGCAAAACAGAAGATGTTACGGAAATACCTCTTTCCTTTTCAATTTCCATCCAGTCCGAAACGGCATGTCTTGCGGTAGCCTTACCCTTTACACTTCCTGCGAGATTAATTGCACCTCCGTATAAAAGGAATTTCTCGGTCAGGGTTGTCTTACCGGCATCTGGGTGGGAAATAATGGCAAATGTTCTTCTTCTGTTGATTTCCTTTTCATAATTACTCATAATACTGATTCTCCTGCTATATTTCCTTCGACGGAAAGTGCATGGAGCACCGTGGCTCCAATATCCGCAAAGGTCTTTCGTGTGCCCAGATTTCCGGGACTTAAGTTCTTTCCATACATGACAAGCGGTGTGTATTCCCTGGAATGATCCGTGGAACAGGTATACCCGGGATCACAGCCATGATCAGCCGTAATCATTAAAAGGTCATCCTCCCGCATCTTATGCATGATCTCAGGGAGTGCTTTATCGAAAGCCGTAAGAGCCTTCGCATAGCCTTCGATATCATTCCGGTGTCCGTAAAGCATGTCAAAATCCACCAGATTGATAAAGCACAATCCATTGAAATCCTGCTTAAGACAGGAAAGGGTCTTATCAATTCCGTCGGCATTGCCCTTTGTATAGACAAAGTCTGTGAGTCCCCTTCCTGCAAAGATGTCATGGATCTTACCTATCCCGATCACGTCTTTACCTGCGTTCTTCAACACATCCAGCATTGTGTCCTTTGGAGGCTCTAATGAAAAATCATGGCGATTCGTTGTTCTGGTATATTCCCCATTGCTTCCGACAAACGGACGGGCAATCACTCTTCCCACGCCATGCTCTCCTGTCAGGATCTTCCGTGCAATCCGGCAGTCCTCATACAGCTCCTCTAATGGAACCACCTCTTCATGCGCTGCGATCTGGAAAACACTGTCCGCAGAGGTATACACAATGAGCTTCCCGGTTTTCACATGCTCATCCCCGTACACTTTGATTACTTCCGTGCCGGAATATGGTTTATTGCATAAAACGCCTCTCCCTGTGCGGCGTTCAAATTCCTGAAGCACACTTTCGGGAAAGCCGTGAGGATAAACAGGTAAGGGCTTTTCTGAAATAACACCGGCAATCTCCCAGTGGCCGATCGTGGTATCCTTTCCTTTCGAACGCTCCGTCATCCGCCCATAGACACCGGCCGGATCCGGTTCCGGTTCTGCCCAGTCCTTCACACCATCAATATTAAACAGTCCAAGCCTTTTCATATTGGGCATATGAAAACAGGGACTTGTCGCAGCCGACCGTAGTGTATTCGTTCCTGCATCCCCGAAATCTGCGGCGTCTTCTGAAGCCCCTATTCCCACACTGTCTAAAACAATCAAAAAGACTCTTTTCACCTGGTATCCCTCTCTTTCTTCATTATTCTGTAATAGGATACCACATTTTAGAAATTATAGCACCAAAAACTTCATCAAAACAACGTTTACTGCTGTGCAAGGGTACTGATCACGATGGCCTCCGGATTCATTCCCGTTTTGCGGACAACGATATCCTCAATCTGCGCACGCTGTGCTTCCGTAAGCTCTGCAGTATTCACAACCACATCTACCATATCATCGGTAATGCTGACAACCACATCCTCAAAGCCTTTTGCTTCAAGCAGGATTTCTGCAGCAGTTTCCTTTTCGGCAACGTCCGTAAGCGCAATCATTCCGTCAATCGCTTCCTGCTTCTGTTCCTCGGCAATATTGGTATTATTGATGATTTCAAGGAAGGTTTCCTTACTCTTGGCCCTGGTCTGCTCCTTTAACAGTTTGGCCCCTGAAAGACTGTCCATGCCTGCCACACTGGTAAAAACCGCTTCGCCGGGCACATCCCCCGTGATCTCTTCCACGCTGTCAGACCCTGCTTCCAGATCTGCATTTTCCTCATCCACCGTAATATCCTCTGCCAGAATATCATCCATGGACTGTTCCAGATAATTATCCTCTTCCAGTACAAGCTCCGAATCCATGCTCTGAATATCCTCATACTGAGAATCGTCTCCGGTTACCTTTGCGGTCTCGACCGTATCCGATCCGGTTGTCACAATTTCTTCCTGTGTAATCCTGTTTCCGGCAAAATTCAAGTAGCCGGCAACCGCAATCATCAGTGCAAGTGCGGTAATCATCACCTGATTCTTCTTCACCATATTCTTCAAACCATGTCTCCTTTTTTGCTTATATCATTTTAGCTATTTTAATTTTATGTGCCTCCAGTCCAAATAATGCCTGAATTACTTCAGATATATTTTTGGCAACCTGCCCGTTAGCCGCCCCCTTCGCACATACCACCACACCCTCAATTTCCATCGTGGAAGCAGATGAAAAACAGGAATTCCGTGTCGAGGGCTTCAGGGTAATCATTACTTTATTGTCACCCACTCCTTCCATGCTTGAAAGCAGCTCCTCCAAAGAATGCTCCAGTGATACCACATAAGTCTCCCTCGTATCCTCTGTGCTTCCCCCATAATCGGGAAATGTCAGGGCACTGTCTGTCGTACTGCTGTTCTTTGTGCCTGCGCTTCTGCTGTTTTTTTCTACCGGCCACACTGTTACGAAAAGCAGCACTCCAAGAAGAAGAATCACCAGAAAGTTTTCTTTTCTCCACCGCAGTCTTTTAAAAAAACTGCCGATTTCTTTCTGTCCCTTTTCCTGCGCTTCTTCCTTCATTTCTTCCCGGGTTTCCTGTCCGGCTTTCCTTTGCTCTCCTTCTTTCTGCTGAAACTTACTTTCCCTCTCCCTGTCTGTCATATTCTTCACCCCTTCACAAACTCCGGCGCTCTCCATCCCGGCTATTCTTTCCGCATCTCCGGTCTGCGCCTGTTCCTCCTGCCTCTCTCTTACTGTTCTCTTTTCACATCTTCCGTAATTTGCTGCTGATCTGTCATCTCTTCCTCCATCGGTTGTTCCTGATTATTCTGTTCCTGCTTATTCCGACCCTGCTGATCCTGCTTCTGTAGATCCTGCTCCTGCGCAATCTGTCCGGCAACATATTCCGTCATATGTGCATACAGATTCCCGGTTTCTCTCTGTATGGAGGAAGGCAGCTCCCTCACTGATAATTCCACATAAAGCTGCTCCACATTCGCCTGCATCACCTCCTGTGCTTCCCTGCCGGATATAAGGATCAGAAACGGCTGGGTAATTTTCAGAATCAGAATCAGGGAAACGAGTACCCGCACATATTTGGCATAGGCTTCTTCCGGCACAAGCACCATCAGGATCTGCGCAATTAACAAAAAAATGCAGGCATTTTTGATTGCTTCAAGCATCTGTTCTCCTTTCACATCCTGACCGAATAGGCAACCACTGCAATCACAATAAAGAACAGGGCAATGGACGTAAACACACATCGCAGAACCAGAAAGCAGCCCTCTCCGATATGGTCGGCACAGTCCGAAATCCGTTTATCACTGATCATCCCGGTAATTGCCGCGGAAAGCTTTACACTGCAGGCCAGTACCCCGATCTTCAGAACCGGTATCAGGCAGATCGAAAGAAGCAGGATCAGCAAAAATACGCCGAAGCTGTTTTTGACTAAAACCGCCGCTCCAAGCAAAAGCTCTGTCACACCGCCTGTCAGTCCCCCGATTCCCGGGATTGCCGAAACCACCTTATGAATTGCAGTATTCTTAAAACTGTCTACGACAGGAACGATCATTGACTGGATCAGACTTAAGCCTGTAATGAGGAAAAGAACAGCCTTCAGGGAAACAAGCACTGCTTTTTTCAACAGATCAAGCAGCAGGGTAAGTCTCTCCTCCGCCCATAGTCCGTTCAGAATTCCAAGCAGCATATAGCTGTATGCAATCGGGAGAAGCACCTTACAGACAAAAGCTTCCACAAAATAAATCACAAGCAGCATCACCTGATAATACACCACTGCCGTTCCGGTGCCATTGGCTGCTCCGACCGAAATGAAATACACCGGAATAAACGTCTTCACAAAATCCAGAATCAAGGTAAAGACCTGGGAGGTAATCGTACTGATCTTTGTCATCACCAGAACAAGAATTCCAACTAACATCATATACAACAGATAAAATGCGATTTTTTCCTGACGGGCACCTGCAAACAGATCCGCAAATCCGGTAAAAAAGGAAGAGGAAATACCAAGCACCAGCACATATAAAAATACCTGTCTTGCAAACGGCACTTCTCCCCAAAGCTTTCCCTTAATCTGCTGTCCGAAAAGCCTTAGCACCTCCTGTACCTTTCCATCCAGCAGCATTTTCATAATTCCGTCTGCATGAACTGAAAGATCCGGGAAATACACGGCAAGCTCTTCGTCAAGTCCCGTAAAATCATAATCTTCGAGCATGACTGCCAGATAATTGTCCGCTTCATCACTTAGCTGCATGTGCTGTTCCTGCTCTTGCTGGTACCCCCTCTGACCTCCCTGTTCCCCGGCATGTACATCAAAGCCCGGCACGAGTATTCCAAGCATCAATGCACAAAGCCCGGTTCCTGTCTGAAAGACGATCCTCGCAAGAATGTCCCCGATCCATGTGCCCTTTTCTTTTCTTTCTTCCATATGATTACCCTGTTTCCATGCCATCAGCCAACCGAAAGTGCTCCGATATTCTCAATCACGGTTGCCAGCACCGGAAGTCCCATCAGAAGCACGGAAATTTTACCAAACACCTCGATCTGTCCTGCCACAGCTCCAAATCCGGCATCCTTACATACCAGAGAACTGAAATTGCACAGATAGGTGATTCCAACTGCCTTTACAAGATACAGAATATACGGCTCACTTCCCTTAAGGTATTGGGAAAGTGCCTCCACTTTTCCTACCAGATGTACCATCTGTTCCATGCAGAACCAGAAGATCAAAAGACAGATCGTGACTCCGATATAAAGCCCATATTCGGTCTTTTCGCTTTTAAACTGCAAGGCAAGAAGCACCCCAAGCACACCAATCATTCCGATTTTCATTACGCTCATTGATTTCCTCCTTTATCCAATCAAAAACAGCTCCTGCATCATGGCAAACAGGTCATAGATATAAGGAATCAGCCACATTAACACCAGTACCAGCCCTGCCAGGGAACACAGAAATGCCTGATCCTCCCTGCCACTGTGCTTTAACACCTGATTTAATACGGTAATCAGTATCCCAACTGCAGCAATCTTAAAAAGTATTGAGACGGTCATGTTCGATCCTTCCTATAAAAAGAGTATGGAAAGCAGCACACCTCCTGCCACTCCCACGCTCATGATCATTTTACTTCTGCTCTTTTGTTCCTGTTGCAGACTTTGAATTCCATCCTCCAGCTCCCGCCGGATTTCACCAAGACTCTCTGCCTGTGCCTGCCCGATTAAAAGACCCTGCTTCAATGGAAAAGCAAGCAGCCATTCCTGCTCCTTTTTCTTTAATCCACTTTTCCTAAGGGACGGTCCAAGCTCCTCCTTCCAGATCACCGCAAGCTCCTGTCCGCCTTTCTCCATCCGCCGTGCAATCCGTCCAAACTCCTGCCGGAAACAAAGCTCGTCTTTAAAGGAAAGCTTTCTTAAGATTTCCGGAATCGGCAGCTTCCCATAGGAAATCTGAAATTCCATATATTCATAAACGCCCCGGATCTGCTTTAACAGCATAAGCCGCATCCGGTATTCCAGACAGAGACTTACCGAAAACCCAAAGGCTCCCAGAATCACCAGAAGGCTTCCCATAACGGCGCTCATAGTGCAGTCTCCTGCAGCAGGTGTTTTTCTCCGTCATAAATCCTTACGCTCCGCTTCCGATCCTTAAATGTAAGCAATAGGAAACGTCCAAATAAGCTCTTACTCTTTCCAAGCTTGTCTTCCACATCCTTAAGGGAATACCCGTGCATGGTCGCAAGCATTCCGGTTCCACAGACCGCAATCCTTTGAAGCGCCGCAAGGTCCTCCTTGCTTCCGATCTCGTCCACTGCGATCACCTGCGGCGTCATGGAACGCACAAGGAGCATCATACCCTCTGTTTTCGGGCAGGCATCCAGTACATCCGTCCGGATTCCTACCTGATTCTGGGGAATTCCCTGATAGCTTCCTGCAATCTCAGACCGTTCATCCACAACCGAAACCTGCTGTCCCTGCCGCATATCCGTTCCATCCGACACCTGACGGATCAGATCCCGCAGCAGTGTGGTCTTTCCGCATCCGGGCGGTGAAATAATCAGGGTATTCCACAGCTCTCCCTGTTGAAACAGATACGGCAGTACCGGATCCGCCATTCCTAAAATTTCATGCGAAATCCGGATATTTAAGAACCGGATACAGGAAAAATTCCGGACACTGCCATCCGTATTCAGAATCACCTTTCCGGCAAAGCCGATCCGATGACCTCCCTGCACCGTAAGAAACCCCTGTCGGAGTTCATTTTCAAATGCATATAGCGAATAGCTGCACATCTGGTTCACAATGCTTTCGATTTCCCGGTCTGAAGTCAGCCATGCATTGTTCCCTTGTGTAAGGCACGTCCCATCCTGTGACAGGAAGTATTCACATCCCTCCCGGATAATCCGGCACGGACGGTTCACACCAAGACGGATTTCATTTAAATGTTCCACATCTTCAAGCACCGGCTTCATTCGTCCTTTCAGACCGTCCGGAAACAGCGAAAGAATCTCGTCCCTTTTTCCCATAAAAAACAGCTCCTCATATTGTCTTTAAGACATTATATGAAGAGCTGTCTGATTTATTACTTCTATTCGATTCGGGAAATTCCCCGTTAGTTCTGTGCTACATCCTTCATGGAGAAGCTCATTCTTCCCATCTTATCCTTGCCAAGGCATACTACCGTAACCTTGTCACCAAGAGTTAAGACATCTTCTACGTGATTGATTCTTTCCTTAGCGATCTTGGAAATATGAACCATGCCTTCCTTACCGGGAGCAAACTCGATGAATGCACCGAATTCCTTAATGCTGACAACGATACCCTGGAAGATCTGTCCTTCCTGATAGTCGGTAACGATGGTCTTGATGTACTCGATCGCCTTGTCCATCATTTCCTTATCGGTACCACATACGGATACCTTACCGTCATCAGTAATATCAATCTTTACACCGGTACGGGCAATGATCTCATTGATGGTCTTACCACGCTGACCAACCACATCACCGATCTTCTCAGGATCAATGTTGATGGAAATGATCTTCGGAGCGTAAGGTCCAACCTCTTTACGAGGCTCTGCAATCGCCTTCTTCATACAGTTATCCATGATGAAGAGTCTTGCTTCGCGACATCTTGCAATGGCACCTTCTACGATCGGTCTGGTCAGACCATGAATCTTAATATCCATCTGGATTGCGGTAATACCATCCGTTGTACCGGTTACCTTAAAGTCCATATCACCGAAGAAGTCCTCGAGTCCCTGGATATCAGTTAACAGCACGAAATCGTCATCGGTTTCACCGGTAACAAGACCACAGGAAATACCTGCAACCATCTTCTTAATCGGAACACCTGCAGCCATCAGTGACATACAGGATGCACAGGTAGAAGCCATGGAGGTGGATCCATTGGATTCAAAGGTTTCGGATACGGTACGGATTGCATAAGGGAATTCATCCTCAGAAGGAAGTACCGGAATCAGAGCTCTCTCTGCCAGTGCGCCATGTCCGATTTCTCTACGTCCGGGTCCTCTGGATGGCTTTGTTTCACCTACCGAGTAGGACGGGAAGTTGTAGTGGTGCATATATCTCTTGCTTACTTCATTTTCATCAAGACCGTCAAGCTTCTGCTGTTCGGATAGCGGTGCCAGGGTACATACATTACAGATCTGGGTCTGTCCGCGGGTGAACATTGCAGAACCATGTACTCTCGGAATAATATCAACTTCTGCTGCAAGAGGACGGATCTGGGTGATCTCACGTCCATCCGGACGCTTGTGATCTTTGAGAATCATCTTACGAACAGTCTTCTTCTGATACTGGTAAATCGCTTCTCCCAATACAGCAAGCCAGTCTTCTTTATCTGCAAAAGCTTCCTCTAACTTCTCGGTAATTTGACGGATATTCTCTTCACGCACCTGCTTTTCATCCGTGAATACCGCTTCTTCCATCTGTGCGGGAGTTACGATTTCCTTCATTGCCACAAACAGCTCTTCCGGAATTGCACAGCTTGTATATTCATGCTTCGGCTTACCAACCTCTGCAACCATCTGGTCGATAAATGCAATAATGGTCTGGTTTACTTCATGTGCCTTATAAATGGCTTCGATCATCTTTTCTTCCGGGATTTCATTTGCTCCGGCTTCGATCATGATGACCTTTTCCCTGGTAGAAGCAACGGTAAGATTTAAGTCACCATTCTTCCACTGCTCCTGGGAAGGATTGATGATAAACTCACCATCAATCATGCCAACCTGTGTCATTGCACAGGGCCCGTCAAACGGGATATCAGAAATACTGGTGGCAATGGCTGCACCGATCATGGCAACCAGCTCCGGACGGCACTCCGGATCCACGCTCATAACCATATTGTTTAAGGTAACATCATTACGATAATCCTTCGGGAATAAAGGACGCATCGGACGGTCGATAACACGGCTCGTCAGAATGGCATTCTCGGAAGCCTTTCCCTCTCTCTTATTAAATCCACCGGGAATTTTGCCTACGGCATACATCTTTTCTTCATACTCAACACTCAGCGGGAAAAAGTCAATTCCATCTCTGGGCTTGTCTGATGCGGTTGCGGTACACAGTACAGTGGTGTCACCATAATGCATGAATGCGCATCCGTTTGCCTGCTTGCCGACACGGTTGACATCAACACTTAAGGTACGGCCTGCAAGTTCCATTGAAAACGTCTTGTACATAGTTTCTCTCCTTTTTCTTCTCGTTCCTGTACATGTGGAACATATTACTGCACAGCAGTATAAAATTTAAAAAGGCGGAGCTTTTATTGATGCTCCGCCTTCAACTACCAAATTACTTTCTGAGACCAAGTTTCTCGATCAAAGCACGGTATCTCTCGATGTCTTTGCTCTTTAAGTAGCTTAAAAGACCACGTCTCTGACCTACCATTTTGAACATACCACGTCTGGAATGATTATCCTTCGGATGCTCCTTTAAATGCTCAGTAAGCTCTGCAATTCTTGCAGATAAAACTGCGATCTGAACTTCCGGTGAACCTGTATCACCTTCAAATCTCGCATATTCCTTCATAATAGCTGTTTTCTTTTCCTTAGAAATCATGTTCTGTCTCCTTCCATTATCAACCGCCGGATACTAAGAATGGGTCGGAGTGTCCCAACGAGATCATTCTCTGATTCTGAGTATCGGCTGAACTCATACTCAAGCATCATATCACAAAACAGATGCTGTGTAAAGGGGTAAATTTTTCTAATCCTGTAATATCCTTACCATCTTTGCCGGTGTACGGTAATTGTAATTGGAAATCCGGATACCGGTTTTCGGATTACTCGCATGGATAACCTGTCCGCCGCCAATGTAGATTGCCACATGGTTAATGCTTCCACCCTTCGCATAGAAAATCAGGTCTCCTGCCTTTAATTCCGAAGCAGATATGGTTGATCCCATCTTCGACTGTGCCTGCGAGGAATGAGGCAGCGTCACACCATACTTTTTGAAAACGCTTAAGACAAATCCGGAACAGTCTGCTCCACTTGTCAGGCTTGTACCCCCCCAGACATAAGGATTGCCAAGAAACTGCTTTGCATACTGGCAAAGATCCACACGGACATCGGATACGCCCTGTCCGTATAACAGTTCGGTCATTGTGATGGCTGTCTGTAAATCCGACTTTAACTCAACATAATCCCTGGAAACGAAAACCTCTTCATCATCCAGAAAGACCTTGACCCACTGATCGTTATACAATTCCGCAACCTGAAGCTCTTCTCCTTCTGCAACCTGTGTCACGACATCGGCCCCGGTGTCCGGCTGTTCCCGGATATTTAAGCCGTCCGAAGAAGCAACCGCAACTGTACTTGCCAGTTCCTCGCCCTTCTTCTTCGCATTGTAACCGGTCAGGAGATATTCTTCCTTCACATATCCTTCTACCTTGCCGGAGGTGATATGTGCCCATCCATCTTCACTTTCCAAAACCTCACAGGCAGCATCTTTGGGAAGCTTGCCAACAAGCCTGCCACTCTCATCCGGTGTCTCACGGATATTTAAGTTATTCTCCTGTACGTTGCAAAGCCCAAGATTCGTGTATCCCCACATAGCACCCTTTGCCTGCTCTGCAAGAGCCTTATATTCATCTACCGAAAGTGTGGATATAAAAAGATTCTCGACACCTGCTGTCATCAATTCTTCTGATGCAACACTCTGTGTTTCTTTCGTAACCGTTTCCGCAGCCCGGCCATCCAGGGACAGCAATAAAAATACAGATGCGGAAAGACAGATGCCCTGTAAAATTGATCGTTTCAAAATAAACCTCCAAAAATTCCCGTTTATTACGTATTTGTTACAAATTTATTACAACGGTCACATTATAGCAGTAAATTTAACACCTGTCAATGATGTCAGCCAATCTGTACAATCCGGCAGCTTATGAATGGGCATGGCTGATTATCCCATAAACCAGTGCTTTCCATCCTCTACGTCCTGCCGAAGCTGTTTCTGCAGGCCGGCAAGATCCTGAAACTTCTGTTCCGGACGCTTGAATTTCAGCAGTTCCAGCCGGATCTTCTTTCCATAAATATCCCTGTCAAAATCATAGAGATAGGTTTCGGCATTAACCCTCTTTGTCTGCTGCACGGTAGGCTTCACTCCGATATTGGTGATTCCGTGATACATGCAGCCATCATAAAAAACATCTGAATAATATACTCCGTAGGGCGGCATCAGCTTCTCCTTCGGAGGATAAAGATTCACGGTAGGGAATCCCATCTTACGTCCCAGGTGCATTCCGTTTTCGACAATGCCTTCCATGGAATAATTCCGCGAAAGAAGTTCGGATGCCAGTTCCATATTTCCCTTCAGAATTTCTTCCCGGACATAGGTAGAGCTGATTTCTTTTCCATGATCGAAAATCTTCTCGATAATCTTTACCGTAAAACTGTCTCTTATACACATCTCCGAGC
>ERZ1026848.1146-NODE-1146-length-14207-cov-3.311829_pt1 | contig 14207 bp, 13 predicted proteins | sample MGYA00380154_ERZ1026848 | MGnify/ENA primary metagenome ERZ1026848 (study PRJEB33269, sample SAMEA4719790) | human gut metagenome | biome: human-associated habitat; feature: organic feature; material: feces | place: Cameroon | collected 2013-10 ...
CCCCTTCCCAGACCACGCCCCGCGAGGTGAGCATGGAGAACAGGGATTCGCGCGTTTTGCCCATGGCCGGGCGGTAGCCTTCGCCCTCCACGGTCTTGATGCGTCTGCCGCCCAGTCTGCCGGAGATGATGCGCATGGTTTTTCCTGTATTTTCTGTGCCGTGGATGAACGACGGTTGGCTGTACAAAGGGTGCCCTCAGGGCAGGGAAAAGACTTGTACCTGCGGGGCGGCCCTTCCGTCAATGGGCGGCCGGGGCATCCCGTAAAGCGCGGAAGGGCGCGGCCCCAAGGCCGCGCCCCGTAAGGCGGTCACATGCGGGAAAGGAGCCGGGTCAGGGCGTAATCCATCTTGGCCAGGGCGTCCTGCAGTTCGGTCTGCTGGACCCAGGGGCTCTGCTCCACGTCGGCCAGCTTGCCCTTGAACATGCCCCACTTGCGTTCCACTTCGCCGGTGAGGAAGTCCCAGTTGATGCGGGGATGGGCCAGGGCCTCGTGCTGGACGGTCTGGGCCACCTGATGGCCTTCGAGGATCATCTCTTCCATATAGCCGGGCACCAGCGGGGTCACACCGAACTTTTCCTTGATCAGTCCGGAAAGGGTGGTCTGGGCCTTTTCTTCACCGTGGACCAGGACCACGTTGGCCTTGTCGTGGACCAGGGGATCCAGCCAGGAGAGCAGCTGGTCCTGCCCGGCGTGGGCGGAGAAGCCGTTGATGGTGTAGATGCGGGCGGCGATGTCCATATCTTCACCGAACAGCGTGATCTTGCTGGCTTTTTCCACGATCTTGCGGCCGGGGGTGCCCACGGCCTGATAGCCCACGAAGACGATGCTGGCCCCGGGCTTCCAGATGTTGTGCTTGAGGTGATGGCGCACACGGCCCGCGTTGCACATGCCGCTGGCCGAGATGATGATGGCCGGGCCCTTGTAGTCGTTGATGCTCTGGGATTCCGCGGCATCCAGGGTGTAGCGCAGGTTGGGCAGCTCGAAGGGGTCGTCGCCCTGGTGCAGCATCTTCTGGACGTCCTCGGCGAAAAGCTCGCGGTTGCGGCGGAAGACCTCGGTGGCGCGGATGGCCAGGGGGCTGTCCACGAAGACGGGCATGTCCGCGGGCAGTTTGCCCTTGCTCTGGAGGATGTGCAGACAGTAGAGGATCTCCTGCGTGCGCTCCACGGCAAAGGCGGGGATGATGACCTTTTCGCCCTTGCTGTAGCTGTAGGCGATGGCGTCGGCCAGTTCCTGGTCGCTGATGTCCTCGTCCTTGTGGTTGCGGTCGCCGTAGGTGGACTCCATGAAGATGTAATCGGCCTTGGGCGGGCTTTCGGGGTCGCGCACGATGAGGGCCTGGGGACGGCCGATGTCGCCCGAGAAGATGATGCTGGTGGTCTTGTCGTCCTCGGTCACTTCCAGGCGCAGGGAGCCGGAGCCGAGGATGTGGCCCGCATCATAGTAGGTGACCTTGATGCCCGGGGCGGGCTCGAAAACCTCATGGTAGGCCACGGGGTGCAGGAGCCCGGCGGTCTTGAGGGCGTCTTCGGTGGTGTACAGGGCTGCGGGCGGGTTCTTGAGGCCGCGGCGGCTGTACTTTTTGGCTTCCCACTGGGCTTCCATCTCCTGGATGTGGGCGCTGTCCTGCAGCATGATGTCCAGCAGTTCGCTGGTGGCCTTGGTACAGTAGATGGGCTTGCTGAAACCTTCGCGCACCATGAGGGGCAGCAGACCGGAATGGTCGATGTGCGCGTGGGTCACGAGGATGAAGTCGATATTGCCAGGGGCGTAGGGACGGGGATTGCGGTTGCGCTCCTCGATGGCCTTGTTGCCCTGGTGCATGCCGCAGTCGATACAGAAACGCTTGCCGCAGGCCTCTATCATATAACAGGAGCCGGTAACGGTCTGGGCAGCGCCGAGAAACTGGACTTTCATGGGATGCTCCGGGGTGATGTTCTGCTTGCCGGATGCAAGCGGAGGATTCTTCACTATGCGCTTCCTGCCCCGGAAGCGCAAGGCCCCATAAACCTTTGACGGGCTGTTCCGGGCGGTTTAAGATGGATGTTCATCAAATTCTTTTTTGGTTTGAGACCTCCCCCTTCAGGGAGGGCTGATCCGCACGACCCCTATCCGTCGGTCGCGGAGCCAGTCGGCGGATGGGGCGACTGTGGATTGAAACATTTCTGCGATCCTCGCAACAAGGAGGCTTTCATGGAGATCCGGCAGAACGTCATCGACGATCTCAATGCCATGACCACAGAGTCTTGGCGCACCATCCGCATCATGGCCGAAATGGTCCAGGCCCTGGATACCCTGAACAAGCTGGGCACCAACTGCGTGTCCATCTTCGGCTCGGCCCGCTCCACCTCCGACACGCCCGAATACCGGGATGCCGAGCGTCTGGCCCGGATGCTGGTGGAAAAGGGCTTCGGCGTCATCACCGGCGGCGGCCCCGGCGTCATGGAAGCGGCCAACAAGGGCGCTGCCGAGGCGGGCGGCGTTTCCGTGGGCCTGCGCATCGAGCTGCCCCACGAACAGGGCTGCAACCAGTATGTAAAGACACGCTGCAATTTCCGCTACTTCTTCACCCGCAAGTTCATGTTCGTGAAGTACGCCATGGCCTATGTGGTCATGCCCGGTGGCATGGGGACCATCGACGAACTGTCCGAGGCCTTCGTGCTGGCCCAGACCGGACGCATCCGGCCCTTCCCCATCATCCTTTATAATTCCTCCTACTGGGCGGGCCTGCTGGAATGGCTGCGCACGAGCATGGCCAACGGCGGTTTCATCAACCGGGAAGAGATCGACAAGCTCGTCACGGTGTGCGACACGCCCGAGCAGGTGGTGGAGCATCTGTGCAAGATCGTGATCCTGTAAGCAACGGGGCGCTGGTACGCCCCTGCGGCGGGCCCGTGCCTTCCGCGCCGCCGGGCTGGAGCTGGGAGTCCCTCATGCGTCTGGCCCTGGACGAGGCGCGGCAGGCCGCCCGCGAGGACGAAGTGCCTGTGGGCGCGGTGCTGGTGGCGGCGGATGGCCGTCTGCTGGCCCGCGCCCACAACCGGCCCGTGGCCCTGCACGATCCCACGGCCCATGCCGAGATCCTGGCCCTGCGGGCCGCCGGGGCCGCCAGCGGCAATTACCGTCTGGGCGGCGGGGTGCTGGTGGTGACCCTGGAACCCTGCGCCATGTGCGCCGCGGCCCTGGTCCATGCCCGGCTCGCCGGGGTGGCCTACGGGGCGGCCGACAGGCTGGCCGGTGCCGTGACTTCCTGCACCGAGACGCTGGACCAGCCTTTCTTCAATCACCGGGTCTGGCATATGGGCGGCGTGCTGGCCCGGGAAAGCGTGGACCTGTTGCAGGACTTCTTTGCCGGACGGCGGGACTGACCCCGCTTTTTTTGCGGGTACGCCCGCGTACGGGACGACGATGCTGGAGATCATCGCTTTTTGTTGCGGCGCCCTGGTCATGGTGCTGGAGATGGTGGGCGCGCGCGTGCTGGCCCCGCATGTGGGCACCTCGGCCGTGGTCTGGACCAGCCTCATCGGCGTGGTTTTGGCCTGTCTTGCCGTGGGGGCCTGGCTGGGAGGCCGCCTGGCCGACAGGCACCTTTCCCGGCGGGGGCTGGCCTTCATCCTGACGGGAGCTTCCCTGGGCAGCGCCCTGGCCGCCGGGACGCACCGTCTGGTGGGGGAGGCGCTGAGCGTCGCCATCACGGACATCCATCTGGCCGCCGTTGCCTGTGCTCTGGGCATCCTGGCCCTGCCCGCCCTGTGCTGCGGCATGATCAGCCCCTACATCATCCGGCTGCGCATCCGGGACGTGGCCACGTCCGGCGCCACGGTGGGCCGGCTGTACGCCCTGTCCACGGCGGGCAGCATCGTGGGCACCTTCCTGGGGGGCTTCGTCCTCATCTCCTTCTTTGCCAGCGGCACCATCCTCTGGGGCGTGGCCCTGGGCCTGCTGCTGCTCTCGCTGCCGGCCGAGCCCTCCCGTCCCTGGGGGCGGCTGGGCCTTGTGCTGTTGCTGCTCCTGCTGGCCGTCTGGGACCGGCAGTTCCGCCGGACGGAAGGCCCCCTGATGGTGGAGAGCCCCTACAACTGCATGCTGATCCACGAGAGCCGCGACAGGGGCAGGCCGGTGCGCATCCTCTCCACGGATCCCGACTACAGCCAGTCGGGCATGTATCTGGACGATCCTGACGAGCTCTATTTCGACTACACCCGCTTTTATACCCTGGCCCTGCTGGCCCGTCCGCAGGCCCGGGACATCCTCATGCTGGGCGGGGGCGGCGGCTCCGTGCCCAAGTGGCTGCTGGCCGGCAATAGCGTGCTTGACGCCGCAGGCCTGCGTCTGACCGTGGTGGAGCTGGATCCCGGCATGAGCGCCGTGGCCCGGCGCTGGTTCTTCCTGCCCGGGGACGACCCGCGTCTGCGTCTGATCCATGCCGATGCCCGGACCTTCCTCAACCGGCAGCGGGAACAGTATGACATCCTGCTGGTGGACGTGTTCAACTCCTGTTATTCCATCCCCTTCCATCTGGGCACGCAGGAGGCCTTTGCCGCCATGCGCCGTGCCCTGCGCCCCGGCGGCGTGCTGGCCATGAACGTCATCGCTGCTGTGGAAGGCGAGGACGGCCGCCTGCTGCGGGCCATCCATGCCGGGCTGCAACGGCATTTCGCCCGGGTGGAGGTCTTTTGTGTCACCGATCCCGGGCATCCCGGCCAGTTGCAGAACCTGATGGTGCTGGCGTTCAGCGACGCCGCCACGGCCGCGGCCCTGCGTGACGGCCCGGGCCATTCGCCGGAGATGGCGGCCATGCTGGCCTGCCGTTATCGTCCTTCCCTGCCGGTTACGGAGCCCCTGCGTGACGACTTCGCCCCGGTGGAACGTTTCGCCCTGTCGCTGCTGCGGCGTCCCTGAGCCGGAGAGCTCGTCCTTCTTCTGTGATTTCCTTGATGTGGTCAGGCCCGTTGCGGCAGGTCGTGCCCTTCGTCACTTTCTGCGGCGAGAGGGCGGCACGGCCATCCGTTTTGGGGAAAACGGCAGGGGGCAGGGTTCCCATACTGCGCGAAGCCGGGAAAGCCGCATGCGTCTGTGCGGGCCGCAGCCATGCCCGCCCAGGGGGGGCAGGCTTGCCGTTTGGCCCCGAAATGCGTAGATTGTGCGCCATGAGAGGGATGGCACGGCCCCGGCGGCCCGTGCAGACTCTTTACTTCAACCGTGCACGTCCCGGGTGCGCGTTCGCAAGGAAGGCAGTTTTGAGCGAATCCATCGATGATCTCACAGTGGAGTATGAGGAGAACGGACAGATCATCCTCAAGGAACTGGACAAGATCGTCCTGAGCAAGGGCGCCTGGACCACTATCCTCTTCCGCTATCAGGAGTGGAAGCCGCAGACCTCGTCCTACGGCCCCGACAAGTATGTGATCCGCCGCTACAAGAAGGTGGGCGGCGAATACCGGCAGCAGAGCAAGTTCACCATTTCCAGCGCCGATCAGGCCCGCAAGATCGTGGACGCCCTGCAGACCTGGATCGGGGAGGCCGAGCAGGAAAAGTAGCCGGGACAGTCTGTGCCTTCCCAGAGGTGCTGTTTGAGGAAAAAAGGGCGCTGCACATGCAGCGCCCTTTTCGTGTCCATAAGGGATGAAAAAAGGACCGTCGGAAAAGGGCGGTCCTTGATGGGACGGGATGCGGGGGAGCAGTCCCGCCCTCGCGGGGGCAGAAAGGAAACCCGGCAGCATGCTGCCGGTCATAAAAACATGGAAGAAGTATAGCCCTTTGGCCGGGCAAGGCAATGCCCCGGGCCCGGAGTGTACAGTTTGATACACAGTTACGGCAGGCAAGGCGGTATACGGGCATCGCGTCCATCCCGGGAAGGAGCGGGGCCGTGCCTTGCCATGTGCCTGCGTTCGGGGGACGTGCTGGCCGGCATCGCGGCCGAGAATGAGGAGGAGCGCATCCGGGCCCAGATGGCCCTGGCCGATGTGCCCCTGAAGCGTTTCCTGTCGGAGTGCGTGGTGCCGTACGAGACGGACGAGGTCACCCGGCTCATCATGGACAGCCACGATGCGCAGGCCTTTGCGCCGGTCAGCTCTTTCACGGTGGGCCAGCTGCGCGACTGGCTGCTGACCCCTGCCGCGGACACGGCGACCCTGACGGCCCTGGCGCCGGGCCTGACCCCGGAGATGGTGGCCGCGGCCAGCAAGCTCATGCGCATCCAGGATCTGGTGCTGGTGGCCTCCAAGTGCAGCGTGGTGACGCGCTTTCGCGATACCATCGGCCTGCCGGGGCGTTTTTCCTCGCGCCTGCAGCCCAACCATCCCACCGATGACGCGCGCGGCGTGCTGGCCTCCGTCATCGACGGCCTGCAATACGGCTCCGGGGACGCGGTCATCGGCATCAACCCTGCCCGCCATCGGGCGCCTGCTCCGCCTGCTGGACGATGTCATCGCCCGTTACGACATCCCCACCCAAAGCTGCGTGCTGACCCACGTCACCAACACCCTGGAGATGATCCGGCGCGGCGTGCCCGTGGACCTCTGCTTCCAGTCCATCGCCGGTACGGAAAAGGCCAATGCCAGTTTCGGCATCTCCCTGTCCCTGCTGGACGAGGCCTGGGACGCCACCCTCTCCCTGAAGCGCGGCACGGTGGGGGACAACGTTATGTATTTCGAGACCGGGCAGGGCAGCGCGCTTTCCGCCGGGGCCCACTTCGGCGTGGACCAGCAGACCCTGGAATGCCGCGTCTATGCCGTGGCCCGGCGTTACCGTCCCCTGCTGGTCAATACGGTGGTGGGCTTCATCGGGCCGGAATATCTGTTCAACGGCAAGCAGATCATCCGTGCCGGTCTGGAGGACCATTGCTGCGGCAAGCTGCTGGGCCTGCCCATGGGCGAGGACGTCTGCTACACCAACCACGCCGAGGCCGACCAGGACGACATGGACATGCTCCTGACCCTGCTGGGCGTGGCGGGCTGCAATTTCGTCATGGGCATCCCCGGTGCCGATGACATCATGCTGGGCTACCAGTCCACCTCCTTCCACGATGTGGCCTGGCTGCGGCGGGTGCTGGGCAAGCGGCCCGCACCGGAATTCGAAGCCTGGCTGGAGCGCATGGGCATCCTGTCCGCCGCGGGCGAGCTGCTGCCGCCCGGTGAACGCCGGAGCATGGCCGCTCTGGGCCGGGAACTGGAGGAGGGCGGCCATGGCAACTAGGCAGGATGAGCTCGCGGGCGCCGCGCCCGCCATCGTGACGCCGGATCCCTGGGAAGAACTGCGCCGCTTCACCGATGCGCGCATCGGTCTGGGCCATTGCGGGGTGAGCCTGCCCGTGAAACGCTGGCTGGAATTCCGTCTGGCCCATGCCCGCGCCCGGGATGCCGTCATGACGCCGCTGGATGAAGAGCAGGTGCGCGCCGGTCTGGCCGCCCACGGTCTGGAATGCCTCTCCCTGAGCAGCGCGGTGGCGGACAGGAACGAATATCTGACCCGGCCGGACAAGGGGCGTCGTCTTTCCGTGGCTTCGCGGCAACTGCTGGATGCCTGGATGGACGCGCATCCCGGCAGTGCGCCGGCGTGAGCGTGGTCATCTGTGACGGCCTGTCCGCACGGGCCGTGCACGAGAACGCCGTGCCCTTCGCGTCCCGTTTTCTGGAAGAAGCGGCCGCTGCCGGGCTCAGTGCCGCACCGGTGGCTCTGGTGAAGTTCGGCCGCGTGGCTGTGGGCGACGATGTGGCGGCCCTGCTCAACGCGCGGCTGGTGGTCGTGCTGGTGGGCGAACGTCCCGGCCTCAGCTCGCCCGATTCGCTGGGCGTCTACATGACCCACGCGCCCACGCCCGGTCTGACCGACGAGGCCCGCAACTGCATCTCCAACGTGCGCGCCGCGGGCCTGCCCGTGGAGGAGGCCGTGCGCAAGCTCTGCTATCTGGTGGAGAATGCCCTTGTCCGGCGCCTGTCCGGTGTGGATCTCAAGGACGACGTGCCGCCCGGCTATCTGCCGTTCGCGGAGACGCGGGCATTGGGATAGGGAAGACGGGGAGGCCCGGCAGGACGCCGGGATACCTTTGAAAAATGAAAAGGCAGGTTTCCGCGAAGGGAACCTGCCTTTCAAATATTGGTGGGCCCACCAGGACTCGAACCTGGGACCTGCCGGTTATGAGCCGGAGGCTCTACCAACTGAGCTATAGGCCCACGAAGGAAGTGAACTATAGCCGGAAGGACACTAGGCGGTCAAGCCCTTCCGGCAGGGCTTGAGGGCCGGGCTCCGGCAGGGACAGCCGGGCGGGCCTGTGCGGTTCCGCAAAAACGAACGGGGCTGCCCGTATGTACGGACAGCCCCGCAAACAGGCAGGTATCGCAGCGGAGCGCTACATGGCGCCGCCGGCGTTGAGCTTGCTGATCTGTTCGTCCATGGCCTTCTTCAGGGGCGCGGGCAGGCCCATGATGTCCACGTTGAGGAAGCCGCGCACGATGGTGGAGGTGGCTTCGTCCTCGTCCAGGCCGCGGGCCATGAGGTATTCGATCTCTTCCTGGGCGATCTTGCCCACGGCGGCTTCGTGGGAGAGTTCCACGCCGTCGCGGCAGCTGTCCAGTTCGGGGATGGCATGCACGCGGCCGCCGCCCACGATGAGGCCCTTGCACTCCAGATGGCCCTTGACCGGGGTGGCCGAAGCGCCGATGAAACCGCGGTTGATGATGGTGCCGCCGGTGGTCAGGGTGCGGGAGATGATCTCGCCGCGGGTGTGGGGCGCGTTGAGGTGGATGGCGCTGCCGCTGTCCACGTAGGAGCCCGTGGGCGTCACGATGACCGAGTTGAAGGTGGCCACGGCGCCCTCACCGTTGAGGTCGATGCGGGGATAGGATTGCAGGCTGCCCACGCTCTTGAGCAGGATGTAGTTGTTCTGGAACACGCCCCCGGCTTCCACCACGCCCGCCGAGCGCGGCCGCACGGTGGTGGAGTCGCCCCAGTTGTGGATCATGGTGAAGGTCAGCTTGCCGCCCTTTTCCACATAGTATTCGGTGATGCCCAGATGCGCGGCATCATTGCTGTGCTGGGAGGTGGCGCAGCCGCCCAGGATGTTGAGCTCGGCGCCTTCTTCCACCACCACGATGTTGTGCACGGCCTGTCCGGCGGCATTGCCCTTGATGAACATGCAGGACTGCACGGGCTGGCTGATCTTCACGCCCTTGCGGGCACGCACGAAGTAGCCGCCGTTGAGGTGCTCGTAGGCCATGCGGGTGATCTCGTCCTTGTTGGGATCGAGCAGCTTCCAGTAATACTGCGGCAGGCCGTCGAACTTTTTGAGGGCCGCGCGGATGTCCATGAGATCCAGGCCTTCCTGCCGGGTGGTGCAGTGCACGTCGGCATGGTTGAGCTGCATGAAGGCACCGCTGACCTTGGTGTCGTGCACGTCGATGCCGGCCAGGACCAGGCGCTGCTGGTCTTCCTGGGGCAGACGGGTCAGATCTTCGATGGGGGCGGAGTTCTCACCGCCGCTGAAGTTGAAACGGGAAAGGTCGATGCTGCTCATACCAGGGGAGCCTCCGCGATTTTGCCGTACATGTCGCCGGCCAGGCAGCGCAGGCATTCCTGGTAGCCGTGCTGGGCGATATGGTCGAGGATGACGCGCGGGCGCGCTTCACAGCAGAGCTTGCCGTGATACATGACCTGTCCGCGGTCGGCGTTGACGTATTCAAGGATGTGGCCGGTGTGGGTGATGATGAGCCCGCTGGTGGAACGCTGGCGACCCTGCTCGCGCAGGGTGGCGCTACAGCAGTCGGGCACGCCGTCCAGCAGCTTGCGCACGGTCTTGCCCACCAGGGCCATGTTTTCCAGGTCCACGCCGGATTCCGGCTCGTCGAAAAGCAGCAGGTTGGGCTGCTGGGCCATGAGCTGCAGCAGCTCGGAGCGCTTGATCTCGCCGCCGGAGAAACCGGCGTTGACGTCGCGGTCCAGGAAGGTATCGAAATGCACGCGCTTGGCCATGGCGGGGATGTCCATCTTGCGGCCGCGGCCGCACAGTTCCACCATCTTGCCCGTGGGCAGGCCGTGGATGGTGGGCGGGCGCTGGAAGGACATGCCGATGCCCAGACGGGCACGCTCGTACATGGGGGCGTAGGTGATGTCGTGGCCCTTGAAGATGATCTTGCCCCGGGTCACCTCGTAGCCGGAAAAGCCCATCAGCGTCATGAGCAGGGTGGTCTTGCCGGAGCCGTTGGGGCCGAACAGGATAAAGGTTTCGCCCGCTTCCACCTTCAGGTCGATGCCTTTGAGCACCGGCGTGCCGTGGACGGAAACGTGCAGGTCTTGGATCTCAAGCATTGTTTCCCTCAATTATGCCGGAAGTCCTCCCCCTTGCGGGAGCCCGGCAGGCTTTCTAGTCCTGGGGGTCGGTTTCACCCAGATATTCCATGACGTCGTAGTGCACGTGGTCCAGCACATGCGTCAGGTAGGAGACGCATTCGTCGCCCACGGCATGGCCCAGCAGGTCCACGATGAACGCGGCGCGCTTGGCGTTGACAAGGGCGACATTGCCGGGATCGCCGTCGTCGGGGATGGCGCTCACGGCTTCGTGGAAGGCCACGAGGTCATCTTCGGTCAGGTGCTTGATGGGCTGGGGTTCGTCATTGATGTAGGGGACGCCTTCCCGCAGTTCCAGCATGACGGGATTGCCGTGCATGATCGCGATGCAGACTTGCATGATATTGATACCTCGCTGTGAAGTTGGGGGCATAGTGGCAAACTTGGACAGGCATGTCCAGTAGGGCCCCTGTTTCGGAACGCGTGCTCGCTGCGGGCCGGCGGACCTTTCCCCCGCTATAAAGATGGGGTCGCGGCGGCAAAAGGCAAGGCCGCTTCCGGCCGGGCTCCGGGATTTTCGGGCAAAAAAAAGGCCGGGGCAGGGCCCCGGCCTGGAAAGGCGTGCTCAGGCTAGCTCAGCTGGGAGATCAGGGTCTCCTTGATGGAGTCGATGGTGCCTTCGCCGTTCAGTTCGATGTACTTGGTCTTGCCTTCGGCGGCCAGGTTCTTGAAGAAGTAGGCCGCGGCCAGGGTGCCGTTCTCGGTGTTGTAGTAGATGTCGTGACGCTTGTTGATGGCGGCTTCGTCCTGGTCGTCGGAACGGGTGGAGAGCTCACCGCCACAGACGCGGCACTTGTCACCGTTGGGCTTGATGGCGTCGATGAAGATGTTGTTGGGATGGTTGTTGTTTTCCTTGCACAGGCGACGGCCCATGATGCGGTTCTTGGCGATCTCGCGGGGCAGCAGGATCTCGATGACGTAGTCCAGTTTCAGACCTTCGGCCTGCAGGGCTTCCCACAGTTTCTGGGCCTGCACCATGTTGCGGGGGAAGCCGTCCAGCAGCCAGCCGTCCTTGCCCTTGGTCTTCAGGGTCTCCAGCACCATGGGGATGGTGATGTCGTCGGGCACCAGGTCGCCGCGATCGATGTATTCCTTGGCCTTCTTGCCCAGCTCGGTGCCGCCGCCGATGTGCTCACGGAAGATGGCGCCGGATTCGATGTGAGCAAGATTGTACTTCGCCTTGACCAGGTTGCCCTGGGTGCCCTTGCCGCTGCCGTTGGGACCAAAGATGAGGATATTCATGGCGCTTCTCCTTATTGAGACGGACCGTTGTTGGATTTGTGCAAAAAAGAACAGATAGAGCCTGTCTACCCTTTGCAGGCGGTTCTGTCAACGGGGGCGGGGAAAGTGCAAGGCCTTTTCCGGCAGGGGAAGGCCGGTGGGACCGGAACGAAAAAGGCCGGGACGCGGGATCAGCGGAACAGGTTCCAGGTGCCTTCCATGACCCCGCCCAGCAGCTCGAAGATGCCGTGGGTCAGGCTGGTGACGGCGTAGAGGATGGCCGTCCCTGCGCTGACCGAGGTCTTGGGATCATGGAGCTTGCCGGTCACGCGCACGGGGAATTCCTGCATGCGGTCGGTCTTGACGAAAAGGTTGCAGTCCAGGTCTTCGTTGTTGAAGTCGATGCGGCCGCCGCCGCGCACGCGCATCTCGGCATCCTGATAAAAGATGTTGCTGCTGCGGGCCACACCGCCCTGCATGTTGCCCGAGGCGCTGAGGCGCTGGAAGCGGGTGGGCTTGCCGCCGGGCCGCCCGGCCTTGTCGCGGTTCTGGTAGCTGCCGTTGATGATGGCCACGCCCCAGGTGCCGGAAAGGGCCGCGGGCATCTGGCCGCTGCCGGTCAGGTGGGCGCTCATCTCCGATTCCACCGAGGCCAGCCCCCGCACGGCGCGCTTGTCGTTGCGGTCGTTGCTGGCGGCGTCGAGGTTGATGTTCAGGGCCCTGACCTTGGTGGTGTAGCTCAGGCCCCGGTCGAAGCGGAAGTCGCCCGAGGCACGCAGGCGCGAATTGTAAAAGTTGCCTTCCAGCGCAGGCACGGAAAGGTGGCCGTCCTTGAGACTGAAGCGGGTGGTCATCTGCTGCATGCGCAGGCGCATGAAGCGCACCCTGTCCACGCTCAGGCTCCCCTGGGCATCGAAGGCCTTCATGAAGCGCAGGTCCCAGGGAGCGCCCGGGGCCTTGCTCCGTCCCTTGCTGCGGGCCTGGTCGGGGAACATCTCCGCCAGCAGGCGGTCCAGATCGAAGTCCGCGGCATGCAGGCGCAGGTCCAGTTGCGGGGTGCCGCTCCAGTTCACGGCAGCTTCGCCGTCCACCTGCTGCCAGCCCAGGCTGCAGCGCAGATCCTTGAGGCGCAGGCTGTCCGGGGTACCGGAGGCCGTGCCCTTGAGGCGCAGGCTGTTGAGGGAGGCGGGCAGGGAGGCGGGCGCACTGCCCCGGATCTGCCGGAGGCTGTGCTTCAGGTCGCGGGCGGCAAGGTCCACGTTCCCGCCCCAGGTCAGGCCGCTGCGGCCGTTGCTGACGTCCAGATCGCCCTTGAGCTGCAGGCCCAGCGCCGAGAGCGTGGCCTTTTTCAGCTTCAGCCCGGCAGGGCCCGCACAGCTGAACACGCCGTCGGCATCCAGATCCAGGCCCTGGGGCAGCAGATCCTTTTCAAGGGACGGCAGGTGCAGGCGCAGGGAACCGGGCAGATCCTGCCAGGCCACGAACTCCTTGCCACCGAACCAGACGAGGCCGTCCAGCTTCTGGGTCAGGGAAAGATCCTCACCCTCCAGCGAGGCCGTCCAGCGGCCTTCGAAACCGGCCCGGGCCGGAGTGGGACGCAGGTCGCGGCGGGCGCTTTGCAGGTCGAGGCGCAGCGAGAGTTTTTCGAAGGGCAGGCTCTTTTTGCCTCCGGCGGGCAGCAGGCCCTTGCTGCCGTCGGCCGAGACCGTGCCGCGCATGCTCTTCAGGAACACGTCCAGGTCGCTGCCCCGGCTGGTGATGGCCGCCTGGGCGGACAGCATGCCGCGCCGTACGGGGATGAGGCCGAAATCCCTGACCAGCTTGCTGCCGTGGACCTTGTCCAGGCGCAGGTCGATGTCGAAGGTGGGCATGTCCGAAGGCCCGCCGATGGCGCAGCGGCCCTTGAGGCGGCCTTCGTAAAAGTCGCCCGTGGCCCGGATCACGGCCGTACCGTTGCCGGCCTTGTCGGGGGTGCCGGGTTCGATGACCACGGCCGCGCCGGTGATGGTCACAGGGCCGTAATGCACGATGCGGGCATTGAGGCGGATGTCATAACCGATATCCAGGTCCGTGGCGGGATCGGGCGGCGGCAGCGGCGTGGAGCGCGAGGCCCGCAGGCTGGTCAGGGGCCCGTGTGGGAAATAGACCTGCAGGGGCAGGGTGCCCACGGCTTCCGGGATGGCCCGGCCCAGCTTTACTTCCGGGGCGGTCAGGTCAAGGGCCACCACCGGCTCGGCCCAGCGGGCCACGCCGCCGGAACCGGTAAAGCGCGAGCCCGAGGCATGGGCCACGATATAGGGCACGCGCAGGCCTTCGGCATCCAGTTCGAATTCCAGAAGACTGTCCGTGATGTTGTCCAGGGCCATCTGCAGGCCCGGGGCCAGATCACGGGCAAAGCCCAGCCAGCGTGTCAGGCTCAGGCGGTGGGCCTGCAGGCTGCCGTTGAGGACGGGGCCCCGCTGTTTGTCGAGGATCAGGTTGCCGTCGAGGGTGGCGCTGTCTTCGCCCAGTTCCAGCCGGATGCGTTCCAGGCGCACGGGCGGGCGCGTCCCTCCCGCAGCGGGCAGGTCGGGCTGGGGGGCCACCTGGGGTGCGGGAACTGTCTTTGCAGCGGCGGCATCAGCGGCCGGTGATTGGGG
>ERZ1026848.1148-NODE-1148-length-14184-cov-4.657159_pt1 | contig 14184 bp, 11 predicted proteins | sample MGYA00380154_ERZ1026848 | MGnify/ENA primary metagenome ERZ1026848 (study PRJEB33269, sample SAMEA4719790) | human gut metagenome | biome: human-associated habitat; feature: organic feature; material: feces | place: Cameroon | collected 2013-10 ...
TAGCGTAGCGTCTCGTGGGCTCGGAGATGTGTATAAGAGACAGCCATTGATTAGCATCCCGACGTTGGAGTTGTTGGCTTCGACAGCCATCAACAGGGAAGGCGGAGCAAAGGAGGTTTTGTATTGTTCTATGCTGGATGCCCGGAGAATGGAGGTCTATGCTGCGATTTACCGTCCAGACCTGAGCACCGTCCGTAAGGCTTCCGCCGACATTGTTACTGCCGAAACGTATGCGGAATGGTTGCAAGAAAGCCCGATTTGTTTCTTTGGCAATGGATCTTCCAAGTGTAAACCGGTCATCGACTCACCGAATGCCCGATTCTTGGATGACGTTCATCCTTTGGCAACCAATATGGTTCCATTGGCAAACCAACGCTTTGAAAAGGCAGAATTTGAAGATGTCGCCTATTTTGAACCTTTCTATTTGAAAGAATTCCAAGCGACCATCGCCAAGAACAAAGTATTGAACGAAGCTCTTCATCATAAAGAGTGAGACTATTTGAGGAAAAGGTTAAATCCCCATAACTCATAAGACACCCATGGCAATGATTCAGTATACGCATATACGAAGGATTCTGTTGCTCCTTCTTCTCCTTTTTGTGTGGAGTGTCATGCTCTTGCCCGGTGCCGGAGAATGGTATGCGTTGACAATCTATCCATCCCTTTCAAAGGGGCTGTCTGCCATTTCCTCTCTTTTCCCCTTTTCGCTCGGAGACCTGTTTATTTACGGGACGCTGCTGTGGTTTGTGGTCGATATGATAAGGACCAGTATGCTTAGGCGGGAAAAGAAATGGAGAAGGGAAGGAGTGCAAGTGGCAGAGAGCCTGCTATGGATATATGCATGGTTTTATATGGCGTGGGGATTGACCTATTACCGGAATAGCTTTTTCATTAGGAACCAACTCGAACCCAAACCTTTTTCCGAAGAGGAGTTCTGCCGCTTCCTTGATTCTTATACAGACTCCTTGAATAATAGTTATTGTCCCTTTGAGGACAAGCTCCCGGACTCCGTCTTGGTTCAGGAGATAAAGAGGGCATATCAAATGTTGCCCGACAAATCCGGCTTATGTAAACCAACCTGTTATATGCGGGTGAAGGAGATGTTGGTCCCATCGTTGATGAGTGGAGTCGGCGTGATGGGATATATCGGGCCTTTCTTTGTGGAATATAATTTGAACCCGCAGTTGCTGCCCGTGCAATATCCGGCTACTTACGCCCATGAAATGGCTCATGTGTTAGGTGTTTCCAATGAGGCGGAAGCCAACTATTACGGATACAGGATTTGCATCTCTTCTTCCGTCCGGGAAATACGCTTTTCCGGATACTTCTCATTGCTTGGTTATGTGCTTTCCAATGCTTATTCCGTGCTGGACGAGGAAGCTTTTGAGAGTTGGAAGAATCGGCTTCGTCCCGAAATCCGGGAGTTGTACAATCAGAAAATAGCCTATTGGCTTTCCCTTTACAATCCATTCATCGGGACAGTCCAAGACTGGATATACAATGCTTATTTGAAGGGAAACGGAATATCTTCTGGGATAGCAAATTATGCGGAAGTGATAGCTTTGATTATCGCATCCGAGCCGAAGTGAAAACACAAAAAGTCCTAACGGGTGGGTTTAGAATGGATGAAAAGTACTATCTTTACGGGTTGAAAAAGAAGAATACAGTAATCTGTTTTGTTACTTATGGCGACTGATAAACAAGCGTTAGAAACTGGTTGCATCTCGATAGAAGGAGCCAGAGTTCACAACCTGAAGAATATAGATATAAATATTCCCCGAAATACATTGACTGTCATTACTGGAATGAGTGGCAGCGGTAAATCTTCATTGGCTTTTGATACGATATTTGCGGAAGGGCAACGCCGATATGTGGAGACATTTTCTGCATACGCCAGGGGCTTTTTAGGTAACATGGAGCGTCCGGATGTGGATAAGATTACGGGACTCAGCCCTGTGATTTCCATTGAACAGAAAACGACGAACAAGAATCCTCGTTCGACGGTCGGAACAACCACGGAGATTTATGATTTCTTCCGTCTGTTGTATGCACGGGCAGGTGAAGCATGGTCTTATTTGAGCGGGGAAAAAATGGTGAAATACACAGAAGAACAGGTGCTGGAGCTGATATTGGAAAGCTATATCGGGAAGCGCACCTATGTGTTGGCTCCTGTTGTGCGTAACCGAAAAGGACACTATAAAGAGCTGTTTGAACAACTCCGCAAGCGGGGCTATTTGAATGTCCGGGTAGACGGGGAAATGTGTGAGATTTCCTATAACATGAAGTTGGACCGGTATAAACAACACAGTGTCGAGGTGGTGATTGATAAGCTGAAAGTTTCCAACAGGGATGAAGAGCGGCTTAAGCAGAGCTTGAAAATTGCCATGAAGCAAGGCGATGGGCTGGTGATGATTTTGGATGCTGATACGGGTGAGATTCGTCATTATAGCAAACGGTTGATGGATCCAGCCACCGGGCTCTCTTATAGTGAGCCGGCTCCCCATAATTTCTCATTCAACTCCCCGCATGGAGCTTGTCCGAAATGTAAAGGCTTGGGGCAAGTCAACCTGTTGGATATGTCTAAGATTGTCCCGGATCCTTCTCTGAGTATTTATGGAGGAGGCATTGTGGCTTTGGGCAAATACAAGCAGTCGCTCATCTTTTCCCAAATCGACGCATTGTGCAAAAAGCATGGTGTGACATTGAAGACTCCGATAAAAGATATTCCGGAGGAGGCGATGGACGAGATTATGAACGGGACGGACGAGCGTTTGCAGCTTGACTATGTTTATGATGTTCCTTCCAGCTTTCTCCTTTATGAAGGGGTGGCTAAATATATCTTGATGCAGCAACAGGAGGAGGCTTCGGCAACTGCACAAAAATGGTCGGGGCAATTTATCCGCACGGCAGTTTGCCCGGAGTGCCATGGCCAGCGGTTGAGCAAAGAGTCGCTTTCTTACCGCATCGCAGGAAAGAATATTGCAGAGTTGGCATCCATGGATATTGCGGAACTGAAAGATTGGGTAGATCATTTGGATGATAAATTGAATGATAAGCAACGGCAGATTGCAGCGGAAATATTGAAGGAAATCCGCTCGAGAATCAACTTCCTGATGGAAGTGGGATTGGATTATCTGTCGTTGAACCGAGCTTCGGCTACATTGTCCGGAGGAGAAAGCCAGCGAATACGGTTGGCGACACAGATAGGCAGCCAGCTGGTCAATGTCTTGTATATTTTAGACGAACCGAGCATCGGGCTTCATCAGCGGGATAATATGCGGCTGATTCATTCCTTGAAAGAGCTCCGGGACATGGGCAATTCGGTGATTGTCGTGGAGCACGATAAGGACATGATGCTGAATGCGGATTATGTCGTGGACATGGGACCGAAGGCAGGCAGATTGGGCGGGAATGTCGTGTTTGCCGGGACTCCGGAGGAGATGCTCCGTGCGCATACGCTTACTTCGGCTTATCTGAATGGCGAGATGGAAATAGCTGTCCCGAAGGCGCGCAGGGAAGGGAATGGGAAGATGTTGTCAATCCGGGGAGCTTCCGGGAACAACTTGAAACATGTAGATGTCGATTTCCCCTTGGGAACTTTTATATGCGTCACTGGCGTTTCGGGAAGTGGTAAGTCTACATTGATAAATCGAACATTGAAGCCCTTTTTAAGCCAGAAGTTCTATCGCTCGTTGGAAGATCCTTTGCCATTCGATGCGATAGAAGGGGCAGAGTATATTGATAAGATTGTCTGTGTGGACCAGTCTCCGATCGGCCGCACTCCACGGAGCAACCCAGCCACGTATGTGAATGTGTTCTCCGATATAAGGAATCTATTCGTGGAACTTCCGGAGTCGAAAGTCAGAGGGTATAAATCGGGACGATTCTCCTTTAATGTGGCAGGAGGACGATGTGCCACCTGTAAAGGCAATGGTTATAAAACCATCGAAATGAACTTCCTTCCGGATGTGCTTGTCCCTTGTGAAGAGTGTCACGGGAAACGTTATAACAAAGAGACCTTGGAAATCCGGTATAAGGGGAAGTCCATTGCGGATGTGTTGGATATGACTATCAACATGGCGGTGGAATTCTTTGAGAATGTGCCTTCCATCCTTGCCAAGATTAAGACATTGCAGGATGTGGGATTAGGATATATAAAGTTAGGGCAGCCATCCACGACTTTGTCGGGAGGAGAAAGCCAGCGGGTAAAATTGGCGACGGAGTTGTCGAAGCGGGATACAGGAAACACATTGTTTGTTTTGGATGAACCGACGACCGGGTTGCACTTTGAAGATATCCGTGTGTTGCTGAAAGTGTTGAATAAACTGGTGGATAAAGGGAACACAGTTGTTGTCATTGAACACAATCTGGACGTGATCAAGAGTGCGGATTACCTGATAGACATGGGACCGGAAGGCGGAAAAGGCGGAGGAAATCTGCTTTTTTGCGGGAAACCGGAAGATTTGGTGAAGAAGGGAGTGGGATATACAGCTCCATTCTTGAAAGAGGAGCTGGAATCGGCAGGGCGGAATAAAACATCCTCTGGGCATCAACAACCAGCGGAGTAATAACTTAATGAAGAGAAAAGGAAAGAGGACAAATATATGGCAGAAGATACATTCAAAACGATAACTGATAGGGCGGAAGGTTATTATACCGAGAAGCGGAGCAAGTTCATCTCGTATGCGGTTCCTGTCAGGAGTGTCGAGGAGGTCAAAGAGGAACTGGCAAAATACAGGAAGGAGTATTATGATGCGCGCCATGTCTGCTGGGCTTATATGTTAGGTCCGGACAGGAAAACATTCAGGGCAAATGATGACGGCGAGCCTTCTTCCACTGCCGGCAAACCGATTTTAGGACAGATCAATTCAAACGAATTGACGGATATCTTGATTCTCGTAATCCGTTATTTTGGTGGTATCGAGTTGGGCACAAGCGGACTGATTGTCGCTTACCGCACGGCTGCTGCTGAAGCCATCGCTGCCGCCACAATAGAAGAAAGGACGGTGGATGAAGATATAATGGTCGTCTTTGAATATCCTTACTTGAACAGTATAATGAGGATTGTGAAAGAGGACGCCCCGACGGTTATTGCCCAAAAGTTCGATATGGATTGTGAGATGACGTTGCGCATCCGAAAAGGTGAAGCGGAACGTTTGAAGAATAGATTGGCAAAGGTGGAAACTGCCTATTTGAAAGAGCTTGACGATGAAAGAAAGGAGTAAGGATATTTATGCGTGATGAGTTAGATAAATACCAGCAGTCGTTTCAGAATATGGAGGGCAAGATCCATGTCCTGGAACATCAAATTCCTTTGGAGGAACAGATGGATTATTTCCGTGAATCGAAGGATTGGAAAGAGTTGACCAAAAAAGAGAAGTTCTTTGATGAGTCAAAATGCGAGGAGTGGTTTGACAAGGTCTGTTTGGGAGAAGGCGATATGGAACAGCAGAAAACCTATATTATCCGTTTGGCCAATTCCCGCCAACCTAAAGCCTTCACCTATTTAAAGCAATTGACGGATATTTGTGAGAATCCGGAGCTGAAGAATTGGATTTATATGGCGATAATAGACATACAAATGGCTCTTGAGTCGGAAATGTCCGGGGAGAAGCAGGTGTATGTTGCGACAGGCTTGGGTGGAAAAGGGGAGAAGCTGCTTTTCTGCATATTGCTCTACTCACGGACGCTAAAGCCGTTCGAGGCTTATCAAAAGGATATTGTTGAACGCGAATTTAATTATGTCCTCCTGCGGGAAAATTGTGATGTGGACAGGATTGAAGTGGGTGAAGTTTCTGTGAAGCTGATGATTTACATACCCTTCCGGGCATCTATTCGCCATTTGATGGCAAAAGCAATAGGCAGTTGTAATGAATATGGTGATTTCCTTTCGGAACATTATACTATCACCAACGTTAAAGAGTTGAATGAAGACGAAATAAAAGAAGCTATAGAGGTTTATCGGAAAAATGAAGACATTGGAACAAGCGATTAAATATGGGATTGTCGGTGCGAGCAACACATTGATTACTGCAATCGTGATTTGGATAATGATGAAGTGTGTGGGATTGTCGGATGTCGCATCGAATGTCATAGGATATGTAGCTGGTGTATTGAACAGCTTCGTGTGGAATAAGCAGTGGACATTCCAAAGTAATGCGGGATGGAGAAGCAGCGGAATCCGTTTTTGCGCCGTGTTTGCCGCATGCTATCTGCTTCAGTTGGGATTTTTGTTTATATTGAATGCGACATTGCCCATTGATGGCTATTACAACCAGCTGATAGCAATGGCGTTCTATACGGTGATTAATTTTGTATTTAATAAGTATTACACATTCAAAGAATAAAAATATGCCAGGAAGTAAATCAGGTTCAGGACCACGCACCCAAAAGAAGACGGTTATCGTGCCGGAAATGGGACGCATGCAGCCACAAGCAAAGGAATTGGAAGAAGCGGTATTAGGAGCGTTGATGTTGGAAAAAGATGCCTATTCGATAGTCAGCGAGATATTGAAGCCGGAGTGTTTTTACGAGAAGTCACATGAGCTTATCTATGCTGCAATCGTGGATTTGGCGGTTCGACAGCTGCCTATCGATATGATGACGGTGACGGAACAGTTGCGCAAACGCGGGGATTTGGATCAAGTCGGGGGTGCTTACTATATTTCCCAATTGACGGGCAAGGTAGCGAGCAGTGCCCATATTGAATACCATGCGAGGATTATCGCCCAGAAGTATTTGGCAAGGGAGCTGATATCTTTCTCTTCACAGATACAGAACAAAGCTTTTGATGAGACTTCCGATGTGGATGATTTGATGCAAGAAGCGGAAGGTAAGTTGTTTGAAATTTCCCAGCGCAATGTCAAGAAAGATGTTACCCAGATTAACCCGGTCATCCATGATGCGCTTGAGATGTTGAAGAAAGCTGCCAGCCAAGAAGAGGGCTTAAGCGGATTAAGGAGCGGCTTTGAGAAGTTGGATAAGATAACATCGGGCTGGCAAAATTCGGATTTGGTGATTATCGCTGCCCGCCCAGCCATGGGAAAGACTGCTTTTGTCCTTTCTATGGCAAAGAACATGGCTGTCAACTTCAACATACCAGTTGCCTTGTTCTCCCTTGAAATGAGCAATGTCCAGTTGGTAAACCGTCTGATTGTGAATGTCTGCGAGATTCCTGGTGAAAAGATAAAGAGTGGACGGTTGGAGAATTATGAATGGGAGCAGCTGGACTTTAAGATAAAGGAGTTGTATGATGCTCCGATTTTCATTGATGACACACCGAGTTTGTCTGTTTTCGAACTGCGAACCAAGGCAAGAAGGTTGGTGCGTGAACATGGCATCAAATGTATTATCATCGACTACCTCCAGTTGATGAACGCCAGCGGCATGAACTTTGGAAGCCGTGAGCAGGAGGTCAGCATGATATCCCGCTCTTTGAAGGGATTGGCAAAGGAGTTGAATATCCCGATTATCGCTTTGTCTCAGTTGAACCGTGGCGTGGAGAGCCGCCAAGGGGCAGAAGGAAAGCGTCCGCAGTTGGCTGACTTGCGTGAGTCCGGAGCCATCGAGCAGGATGCCGATATGGTATGTTTTATTCACCGTCCGGAATATTATAAGATATTGGAAGATGAACGGGGTAATTCTTTGCTGGGACTTGCGGAAATCATCATTGCCAAGCATCGTAACGGTGCTACGGGGGATGTGCGCCTCCGCTTCAAGAGCGATTATGCCAAGTTTATGAATATTGAAGAGGATATCCAAATACAGGAGTTCCCGTCCGGAGGAATGCCTTCTCCGGGTTTGTCTCAATCACCATCAGTCACTCCTGATTTTTTGACGAAAGGCAATGATGATGTTCCTTTCTAAAACCATAGAAGAGAGATGATACAAGAATTACAATTACGCATATTGCCCGAACAGGCAGCGAATGAACAGTCGTTGAAACAGATTGTGGCTCAGGAAACAGGAGCCAAGAGTGCCTCTGTTTGGGCTGTCAGGATATTGAAACGGTCCATTGATGCCCGCCAGCGAACGATTTATGTCAATCTGAAAGTCCGTGCCTTCATAGATGAACTTCCGACGGAAGCAGAATACCAAGCGGTAGAATATAAAGATGTGTCAGGCGGGAAGCCGGTTGTCGTGGTGGGCGCAGGTCCCGGTGGGCTGTTTGCCGCTTTGCGGTTGATAGAGTTAGGGTTCCGCCCGATTGTTGTGGAGCGGGGGAAGAACGTGCGCGACAGGAAGAAAGATTTGGCATTGATAAGCCGGGAGCATCTTGTGAATCCCGAATCCAACTATAGCTTTGGAGAGGGAGGAGCCGGTGCTTATTCAGATGGGAAACTCTATACAAGGAGCAAGAAAAGGGGATCGGTGGATAAAATATTGAATGTGTTTTGCCAACATGGAGCGAGTATCTCCATCCTTTCGGATGCCCATCCCCATATTGGCACGGACAAACTGCCCCGCGTGATAGAGAATATGCGAGAACAGATAAAGCGCAGCGGTGGGGAAGTCCATTTTGAAACGCGCATGGACCGGCTGGTTGTGAGGGAGAACGAAGTGATAGGCATTGAAACGAACACAGGCGAGGCATTCATGGGTCCGGTGATTTTGGCAACAGGACACTCTGCCCGTGATGTCTATCGTTATCTTTCGGCTGCCCACATCCAAATAGAGGCGAAAGGATTGGCTGTGGGAGTTCGTTTGGAACATCCACAGCAACTGATAGACCGGATTCAATACCACAGGAAAGAGGGAAGGGGCGACTATTTGCCTGCTGCCGAATATAGCTTTGTGACGCAAGTGAAAAGGCGTGGCGTTTATTCTTTTTGTATGTGCCCGGGAGGCTTTATTGTCCCCGCGGCAAGTGGACCCCGCCAAATTGTCGTGAACGGCATGTCTCCTTCCAATCGTGGCTCTTATTGGTCAAACTCAGGAATGGTTGTGGAAATCCATCCGGAAGATTTGGAAGATAAGACATTGCGCTTGTCGAAGGAGGTGGACGAGCCGGTTGTCCCGGAACTGCGGATGATGCAATTCCAAGAGCAATTGGAAGAACTCTGTTGGTTGAATGGGAATTGCAGGCAGACGGCTCCGGCGCAACGCATGGACGACTTTGTGCATAATCGTTTGTCAAGGGATTTGCCCAAGACTTCCTATGCGGCGGGTGTGATTTCCTCTCCTTTGCATTTCTGGATGCCCCAGTTTATCTCTTCCCGTTTGCAGGAGGGCTTTACCCATTTTGGCAAAGTCTCAAAGGGCTTCCTGACGAATAATGCGTTGATGATAGGTGTTGAGACGAGAACCTCTTCTCCCGTCCGTATCCTTCGAGACAAAGACAGCTTGCAACATGTCACGGTGAAAGGGTTATTCCCTTGTGGCGAAGGAGCTGGTTATGCCGGGGGCATTGTTTCCGCAGCCATAGACGGCGAACGCTGTGCAGAGAGTATTGCGGCTCTCTATTCTTGATTATAAATAGAAAGTTAAAGGTTTTATGAAAAGAGTACTGTTGTTAGTGTTGCTGTTTGCTTGTGCCTTGACAGGCAATGCCCGGATTCTGCAACCCTCGGGTGATGTGTCTCCGTCAGGTCGGGATTACTCTGGCGGGGATTGTGCCGGCGTCCCTTGTCTTAATGGTCGGGCAGAGGAGCGATATCTGGATGTTGACAGCTTGGAATATGGGAGTGTAGCGTTAGATGTAGTTGCGCAGACACAGGACAGTCTCAAGAAGAGAATGTCTGTTGTGGATTATACATTCAAGCCCGTTTCGCTGATATTGCCAGCCTCATTGATTGCCGTTGGAGCAGTCGGTACGGCAATAGACGGGATGAATGACTTCCATCTGTTTTCCCGTAAAGATTCTGTCAAGCAAATCAAGGTCGATAATTACCTTGAATGGGGAATGTTAGGCTGGGTTTTCGTTTGCGATTTGATAGGCAAAGAGAAACATAACTGGGTAGACCAGCTCTTCTTGGTTGGTTTGGGAGAGGTTATCAATGCCGGATTGGTTCATGGAGTGAAAAACATCGTGAATGAGCGCCGTCCGGATGGAACACCCTATTCTTTCCCTTCCGGACATACCTCCAATGTCTTTTTAGGGGCGCATATCGCCTATAAAGAGTTCAAGGACTCCAATCTGTGGCTTGCCTATTCCGGTTATGCCGTTGGCGTTTTGGTGGGCGCATCCCGGCTGTATAACAACCGGCATTGGGTGGCTGATGTGGTGGCAGGTGCAGGATTCGGCATCTTGTCAGCCGAGCTTTCCTATTTGATTTACTTCCCCATCCGCAATGCGATAGCCAAGAAGATAAACCTTCGTTCGGATAAGAAATTATTGGTGTCGCCAGTTGTAAGGCAGGACGGGGCAGGGATTTATCTTTCTTATCAGTTCTGATAATGTTTTTCCGTAAAAAAGATAAGTTTGTCAGATAAAAGTATAAGTAAATGTCAATGGGGTTTTGTATTTTTGTGAAATAAAACCAATTGATATGTTACGAAAAATAAGGACAACGTTAGCGATTGTATTTTTTACCTTGACCACCCTTTTATTCCTTGACTTTACAGGAACAATCCAAGGGTGGTTGGGTTGGCTGGCGAAGATTCAGTTTCTGCCGGCGGTGATGGCATTGAATGTCGGGGTGATTTTTCTTTTGCTCCTGTTGACATTCGTGTGCGGACGAGTTTATTGTTCCGTTATCTGTCCATTAGGCATATTCCAGGATGTTGTCTCTTGGATCAGTGGAAAGCGGAAGAAGAAACAGTTCCGCTTCTTCTATTCTCCTGCGAAGTCGTTGTTAAGGTATGGCGTGTTGTTCCTGTTTGTCCTTGCTTTGATAATGGGCATTGGATCAATTGCCGCCTTGCTTGCTCCGTACAGCGCTTATGGACGGATTGCTCAGAACTTGTTTGCTCCTCTCTATGACTTGGGCAATAACGCCTTGGCTTATATGGCGGAACGCATGGACAATTACGCTTTTTATCAGAAAGAGATATGGATAAAGAGTCTTCCTGTTTTCTTGATTGCTGCTGCCACTTTTGTTATTTTGATTCTTTTGGCTTGGCGGAATGGGCGGACATATTGCAATACCATCTGTCCTGTTGGGACTGTTTTGGGATTTGTGGCAAAGTATTCCTTGTTCCGTCCAGTCATTGATATAACTAAATGCAACTCCTGCACGCTCTGTTCCCGCCAATGCAAAGCGGCATGTATTGACCCTAAAAACCATACAATTGATTACAGCCGGTGCGTGACTTGTTTGGATTGCGTGGATGCATGCAAACATAACGCCATACATTATATAAGTCGTTTAGGATTTCCCCTAAAAACAAAGGATACAAACATGGTTGGACTGGACGGCACGGCACGAATGCCTCAAGGCGTAATTTCTTGACCGGGACGGGAATGTTTCTCGGAACTTCGCTTTTGAAAGCGCAGGAGAAAAAGGTCGATGGCGGTTATGCTACGATTGTAGATAAGAAAGTGCCCGACCGTCAGACACCGATAGTCCCTCCGGGAGCCATCAGTTTAGCTAATATGGCTGCTCATTGTACTGGTTGCCAATTATGTGTGTCGGTTTGTCCGAACGGCGTGTTGCGCCCTTCAACGGGGTTGGATACTTTGATGCAACCTGAATCTTCCTATGAACGCGGATATTGCCGTCCGGAATGCGTCAAGTGTTCTGAAGTGTGTCCGGCAGGAGCCATTCTTAAAATAACCAAAGCGGAGAAATCCTCCATCCAAGTGGGGCATGCCGTTTGGGTAAAAGAGAATTGTATTCCGTTGACCGATGGGAAAAGCTGTGGCAACTGTGCTGTCCACTGCCCGACGAATGCAATAACCATGGTGTTGTCCGATTCCGGTAATCCGGAATCCCTTAAAATCCCGGTTGTCAACGAAGAACGTTGCATCGGCTGTGGAGCTTGCGAGAACCTTTGCCCCGCTCGTCCGCTTAGCGCAATTTATGTAGAAGGGCATGAACGTCATAAATATATTTAACGGTAAGGAACGATGAAATCAAGTGAATATAAAGAGATGAACCGCCGTAGTTTCTTTAAGAAATTAGGAGCAGGGACAATGGCTTCCGCTGTCATGGTCGGTTGTACTTCAAAGGAGAAGGCGAATGTCACCGCTTTGGGTGAAATTCCGACAGACCGGATGACGTACCGGGTAAACCCAAAGACGGGGGAGAAGGTGTCCATATTAGGATATGGTTGCATGCGCTGGCCGACAGTTGGCGGAGAGAGTGCAAGGGACGGGGATGATTCGATTGACCAAGAGGCCGTAAACCGCTTGGTCGATTATGCCATTGCGCACGGAGTGAACTATTTCGATACATCTCCTGCTTATTGCAAAGGCCTTTCCGAACGTGCTACGGGGATTGCTTTGAAGCGTCATCCAAGGGAGAAGTTTTTTATAGCTACGAAACTCTCGAATTTCGCTCCCGAAACATGGAGCCGGGAGGCATCTTTGGAGATGTATCATAATTCATTCAAGGAGTTGCAGGTGGATTATATCGATTACCTTTTGCTGCACGGCATTGGAATGGGAGGCATGGAGGCTTTCAATGGACGCTACATGGATAACGGAATCTTAGACTTCCTTTTGGAGGAGCGGGAAAAAGGCAATATCCGGAACTTGGGATTTTCTTATCATGGAGACATCCAAGTGTTTGATTATCTGTTGGCGAACCATGACAAGTACAAATGGGATTTTGTGCAAATCCAAATGAATTACCTCGACTGGAAACATGCGAAGGAGCTGAATGCAAGAAATACCAATGCGGAGTATTTATACGATGAGTTGGTGAAACGGAATATCCCGGTCGTTATCATGGAACCGCTCTTAGGTGGGCGTTTATCCAAGGTGCACGACCATATTGTCGCCCGCTTGAAACAACGCGAACCCAGCCGGAGTGTCGCTTCGTGGGCTTTCCGTTTTGTCGGGACTTACCCGGATGTGATGGTGGCATTAAGCGGCATGACTTATATGGAGCACTTGCAGGATAACTTGCGTTCGTTCTGTCCTTTGCAGCCTTTGACGGAGGATGAGAAGCAGTTTTTGTTTGATACGGCTGATTTGATGATGCAATACCCGACCATTCCATGCAACGGATGCAATTATTGTATGCCTTGCCCTTATGGAGTGGACATTCCGGGTGTGTTGCTGCATTACAACAAATGTGTCAACGAAGGGAATGTTCCTGAAAGCCAGCAGGCGGAAAATTATAAAGAGGCGCGACGGGCCTTCTTGATTGGTTACGACCGTTCTGTGCCCCGCTTGCGTCAGGCAAACCATTGCATTAGATGTAAAGAGTGTGTTTCGCATTGTCCCCAAGGAATTAGTATCCCGAAAGAGATGCGGCGTATTGACAGCTTTGTGGAGCACTTGAAACAAGGAACGTTATAAGGCTTTTGCCTTTGATAGGCGATTTCTTCGCTATATAAGGCGGTGTGTCTTGATTGTAAACCCCGATGTACTTTAAAGGGGCTGCATCAAAACTTTCATTTTGACACACCGTCTTGTAGCCTCTAAGCGTATCCACGATGCCGATATACAGCTAACCCTAAAGAAACCCGAACCAACTTGTTGGCGGAATTAAAACTATAAAAGATTTAACAACTTCCTCATTAAGGGAAATTTAAGGGTCTACCATTTTCAAAATTTCAAAGAACCATGCCGGTTTAAAATACTAAAACCGTAACCGGCAAATAAAGTAATTCAGAAGTTTTTATTCAACCATAAACAGCAGGGAGTAAAATTCAAATTGGTTTTTCTTTCCCCATAAACCTGACTTCGCCACTCGTTTTTAAACATAATCGAAGTTTGCAATGTTGTAACAGAAAATGCGCTCCGGAAAATCTTTCCTTAAGGGAAATTGAACGGGTTTCTGCACCCTATGTCGTAACGGAAAGCTCCATCCACAAGCCTTTCTTCAAGGGCGATTTAAAGGATTTTTTGATTTCTGCCAGCATTTTGTTGCTTGCATTTGAGTTTTCAGTTGTTTGTAAGATTTCAGTCATTTTTGAAATTCCCATAGTCGTTTTTAAAAAAATTATTTTGAAAAAGTCAATCGGGGAAGGATCCGTTTCCCATCTGATTGCGTTGCAAATATACGCATTAATTTCTGCGAAAGCAAGTAAAACCAAAGATAAATTAATCATTAACATTTATTCACTTTGCGTTTT
>ERZ1026848.1158-NODE-1158-length-14134-cov-12.063925_pt1 | contig 14134 bp, 15 predicted proteins | sample MGYA00380154_ERZ1026848 | MGnify/ENA primary metagenome ERZ1026848 (study PRJEB33269, sample SAMEA4719790) | human gut metagenome | biome: human-associated habitat; feature: organic feature; material: feces | place: Cameroon | collected 2013-10 ...
CCACCCCCGTGCGCCGCGTGGGCGTGCAGGACGTGTTCGGCTGCTCCGGCCCCGCCTGGGACCTGCTGGCAAAGTACGGCCTGGATGCTGCCACCATCTGCAAGACCGCACATGAGATGCTGAACAAGTAAAACCGATTTTGCAGCGCGCTGCCGTGCCTGAGTGCCCGGCGGCGCGTTTTTTATGTGACCCGGTCACGGAAAAACATGCGGCATCCGGGGTATACTGATGCTGTCAGAAAAACAAACACCTTTTACGGAGGGATAAAATATGGCAGTTGTGACCATTACGACCGAAAACTTTGCGCAGGAAGTGCTGCACAGCGACAAGCCGGTGCTGCTGGACTTCTGGGCCAGCTGGTGCGGCCCCTGCCGCATGCTCAGCCCCATCGTGGATGAGGTGGCCGAAGAGCGCACCGACGTCAAGGTGGGCAAGGTGAATGTGGACGAGCAGCCGGACCTGGCGGCACAGTTCGGGGTGATGAGCATCCCCACCCTGCTGGTGTTCGAGCAGGGCAAGCTGGTGCGTCAGGCCGTGGGTGCCCGCCCCAAGGCCGGTGTGCTGGAGCTGCTGGGTTAAGATGTGCTGACTGAGCCATCCGCAGGAGACTGCGGGTGGCTTTTTTGTGTTCGCCCGCCGTCAACTCTTGCGGCCCGGCGGTGAAACATTTTCGCCTTTCTGTACAAACGCACCGAAAAAATGTAAGATGGAGCTGCAAACACTGTCACTTTCCTGCTTTACAACTTTACCAAGATAAAGTAAAATAAAGACAGAACACACCCGGGTGTGCCCATTGTGTGCGGAAGGTGCCGCACCCACCGGCCGGGAGGACCGGTGCAGGATGGTGTAAGAAGAACAGGGGGGAACCGACATGGAATTTGATCTTTCGACGCTGCAGCCCAAGGAGCGTGCCTCCTTTGCACTGCGGGCGCTGTACGAGGCCGCAGGGTGCCGCAAGTACCACATGGGCCGGTTTGAGGAGTACAGCCTGTATCAGGCCAACCGCAGCTTTCTTTCGTCGGAGCAGGTCATCACCTTCACCGACCTGGACGGCCGTCTGCTGGCTCTCAAGCCGGACGTGACCCTCTCCATTGCCAAAACGGCGCAGCCCGCCCCCGGCGAGACGCTGCGCTACTACTACCACGAAAACGTCTACCGCCCCTCGGCAGAGAGCCACACCTTCCAGGAGATCGGCCAGATGGGTCTGGAATTTCTGGGCGGTGTGGGCGAAGCGGAAGTGCAGCAGGCCGTGTGTCTTGCGGCGCAGTCGCTGGGGCAGCTGGGCACCGACTGGGTGCTGGAAGTGAGCCACATGGGCTATCTGTTCGGCCTGCTTGATGCTTTGCAGGTGCCGGAGGACGCCCGCGCGGGTCTGCTGCGCAAGCTGGGCCAGAAAAACGCCCACGAGCTGCGGGCCGCTGCCCTCGCCGCCGGGCTGGACGAGGACGCCGCCGACACCCTGTGCCGGGTGCTGACCCTCTGCGGCGGCTACGCCGACACCCTGCCCCGTGCCGAAGCCCTGTGCCGCAACGACGCCATGCGGGCTGCGGTGGCAGAGCTGCAGGGGCTGGCCGGGCCGCTGGAACAGGCGGGCGGTGCCATCCGGCTGGATCTGACCCTGGCCGGTGAGATGGAATACTACAACGGCCTTGTTTTTCAAGGCTACCTCAAAGCCCTGCCCCGCCCCCTGCTCAAAGGCGGCCGGTACGACCTGCTGATGCAGCAGTTCACCCCCGGGGCCGGTGCCATTGGCTTTGCGGTCTATCTGGACGAGCTGGACCGCCTGAGCGCTCCCCTGCCGCCGGTGCAGAAGAACAGCACCGACAAGGTGATGCTGAACGTGGCCCTGCCCAAGGGCCGTCTGGGCGACAAGGTCTACAATCTGCTGGCCGGCATCGGCTACGGCTGCCCGGAGGACTACAACGCCACCCGCAAGCTGGTGGTGGAGAACCCGGCGGCCGGCATCCGCTACTTCCTCGTCAAGCCCAGCGATGTGGCCATCTACGTCGAACACGGCGCGGCGGACGTGGGCATCGTGGGCAAGGATATCCTTACCGAGGCGGAAGCCGACGTGTACGAGCTGCTGGACACCGGCCTTGGCAAATGCCGCATGTGCGTGGCGGCCCCGGCCGATTATCAGGACGACCCCGGCCGACCGGTGCGGGTAGCCACCAAATTCGTCAACATTGCAAAAGCCTACTACGCCTCGCAGGGGCGGGACATCGACATCATCAAGCTGAACGGCTCCATCGAGCTGGCCCCGATCCTGGGCCTGTCGGATGTCATTGTGGATATCGTGGAGACCGGCACCACCCTGCGGGAGAACGGCCTGAAGGTGGTCACCGAATTTTTGCCCATCTCGGCCCGGTTCATTGCCAACAAGGCGAGCTACCAGTTCAAGCACGCTGAAATGGACACCATGCTGGAAAAGCTGCGGGCGCAGCTGCAGAACAAGGAGGAAGCAAAATGATCAAGCTGTACAACTTCGACGAGCTGAAGCCCGAAGAGATCCTGAACCGCGACATCCGCGCCGAGAAGAACGTGGAGGACGTGGTGGACGGCATCATTGCCGATGTGCGTGCCCGGGGCGACGAGGCCCTGAAGGACTACGCCCTGAAATTTGACGGGGCTGTCATTGAAAACCTGCAGGTCACACAGGAAGAGATCGACGAGGCCTTTGCGGGCATGGACCCCTATTTCCTCGAGACCCTGCGGCAGGCGGCGGCCAACATCGAGAACTTCCACCGCCAGCAGGTGCACAAGAACTTTGTGGTGAACGATAAGCCCGGCATCGTGCTGGGCCAGAAATATACTCCCATTGAAAAGGCGGGCGTGTATGTGCCCGGCGGCACGGCGGCTTACCCCTCCACCGTGCTCATGGACGTGATCCCCGCCAAGGTGGCGGGCGTGTCCGAGATCGTGATGACCACCCCCGCCGGGAAGGACGGCAAGGTGAACCCGGTCATTCTGGCCGCTGCCGCCACCGCCGGGGTGACCAAAATTTTCAAGACCGGCGGCGCACAGGCTGTGGCGGCGCTGGCCTACGGCACCCAGAGCATCCCGGCGGTGGATAAGATCGTGGGCCCCGGCAACATCTATGTTGCCACCGCCAAGCGCAAGGTGTTCGGCAAGGTGGGCATTGATATGATCGCAGGCCCCAGCGAGATTCTGGTGCTGGCCGACGGCGGCTGCAACCCCGCCTGGGTGGCCGCCGACCTGCTGAGCCAGGCCGAGCACGACAAGCTGGCCAGCCCCGTGCTGGTCACCGACAGCGCCGACCTCGCCAAGGCCGTGCAGGCCGAGCTGGAAGTGCAGATCCCTCAGCTGCCCCGCGCCGCCATCGCCCGCGCCAGCGTGGATGACAACGGCAAGATCATCCTCTGCACCGACCTGCACAAGGCCATCGAAGCCTGCAACATCATCGCCCCGGAGCATCTGGAAGTGTGCGTGGAGGACCCCTTCGGCGTGCTGAACGAGATCAAAAACGCGGGCAGCATCTTCCTGGGCCGCAACGTGCCGGAGGCACTGGGCGATTACTTTGCCGGCCCCAACCACACCCTGCCCACCAGCGGCACGGCCCGCTTCTCCAGCCCGCTGGGCGTGGACGACTTCGTGAAGAAGTCCAGCTTTATCTACTACACCCGCGAGGCACTGGGCGAGGTGGCTCCCCGCATCGCCGACTTTGCCGAGCGCGAGGGCCTGCACGCCCACGCAAAGAGCGTGACCATCCGGTACGAGAAGTAAAAGAGGCGAGGTCGTTCGCCATAACAGAATAGACCGGAGGAAACCATTATGAGCCGTTTTCTTTCCCCCACCCTGTCCGCTGTCACCCCCTATACGCCGGGCGAACAGCCGCAGGATCAGCAGTACATCAAACTGAACACCAACGAAAGCCCTTATCTGCCGTCCCCGGCGGTGGTGGCGGCGGTGAGTGAAGCCGAAGTGGAAAAGCTCCGCCTTTACTCCGACCCCGCCTGTGCCGACCTGCTGCGGGCAGCGGCGGCCCACTTCGGCCTGCAGCCGGATCAGATCATGCCCGGCAACGGCAGCGACGAGAACCTGTTCTTTGCGCTGCGGGCCTTCTGCGACGAACAGCACCCGCTGGCCTATGCCGACATCACCTATGGCTGCTACGGCGTGTGGTGCGGGCTGCTGCACATCCCCAGCCACATCATCCCGCTGAAGGGTGATTTCACGCTGGACCCGAAGGACTACGATGGCCTGCACCAGACCATCGTCATCGCCAACCCCAACGCCCCCACCGGCCTTGCCCTGCCGCGCAGCGCCATCGAGGGCATCCTGCAGGCCAACCCCGACAACGTGGTCATCGTGGACGAGGCCTATGTGGACTTTGGCGGCGAGAGCTGCGTGCCCCTCATCGACCGGTACGAGAACCTGCTGGTGGTGCAGACCTTTTCCAAGTCCCGCCAGCTGGCCGGTGCCCGGCTGGGTCTGGCCATGGGCAATGCAAAGCTCATTGCCGACCTGAACCGGGTCAAGTTCAGCCTGAACCCCTACAACATCAACCGCCTGACCCTGAAAGCCGGGCAGGCCGCGCTGGAAGATACGGCCTACTTTGACCGCACCCGTGCCGCCATCGTGGACACCCGCAGCTGGACGAAGCAGCAGCTGGAAGCCCGCGGCTTTGCAGTGCTGGACAGCCGGTCCAACTTCCTGTTTGCAAGTACGGGCCGGAAAGACGGCGGAGAACTTTACAAAGCGTTGAAGCAAAACGGCATTCTGGTGCGGCATTTTGACGCACCCCGCATCGCCAACTGGCTGCGCATCACCATCGGCACGCCGGAGCAGATGCAGGCCCTTGTGGAAACACTGGACAAAATTCTGGAGGAATGAACCATGGAAAACCGGATGATCTCTCTGGAACGCAACACCAACGAGACCCAGATCGACCTGACGCTGGATCTGGACGGCTCCGGCCGTTACGAGATCGACACGGGGTGCGGCTTCCTGAACCACATGCTGGAGCTGTTTGCCCGGCACGGCCGGTTCGATCTGGTGCTCACCTGCCACGGGGACGTGGAGGTGGACTACCACCACACCACCGAGGATGTGGGCATCGCGCTGGGGCAGGCGTTTGCCCGGGCGCTGGGCGATATGCGCGGCATCCAGCGCTACGGCAGCTTCCACCTGCCCATGGACGAAGCGCTGATCCTGTGCGCGGTGGACCTGTCCGGCCGCTGCACCCTGAACTGGGACATCCACTGCACCACCGAGAAGGTGGGCGATTTTGACGTGGAGTGCGCCAAGGAATTCTGGCTGGGCTTTGCCCGCAGCGTGCCCGCCACCGTCCACTTTGTACAATTTGCGGGCGAAAATACTCACCACATCCTCGAAGCCTGCTTCAAGGGGGCCGGTCACGCGCTGAGCGCGGCGGTGAAGATCGACGAAGCCCACAAGGACGAGATCCCCTCCACGAAAGGACTGCTGGTATGATCGCGATCATTGATTACGGCGTGGGCAACCTGTTCAGCCTGAAATCCAGCCTTGCACAGCTGGGGCAGGACACGGTGGTCACCGCCGACCCCGATACCATCCGCAAAGCCGACCGGCTCATCCTGCCCGGCGTGGGTGCCTTTGGCGACGCCATGGACAAGCTGGTGGCCACCGGCCTTGTGCCGGTCATCCGGGCCGAGGCGGAAAAAAAGCCGCTGCTGGGCATCTGCCTGGGCATGCAGCTGCTGTTTGAAAAAAGCTATGAGTACGGCGAACACGCGGGCCTGGGATTTATCAAAGGCGAGGTGTGCCCACTGGAGCCGGACCTGACGGACAAGAGCCTGAAGGTGCCGCAGATCGGCTGGAACGCGTTGCACATCGTGCGGGACGACCCGCTGTTCCAGTATATCCGCGAGGGCGAGTATGTATATTATGTCCACAGCTATTACGGCAAGAACTGTACCGAGAGTACACTGGCGACCAGCGAGTATTCCATCCCGGTCACCGGCGCGGTACGGGCGGGCAAGGTGTACGGCACCCAGTTCCACCCGGAAAAGAGCGGCGACACCGGCCTGCGCATCCTGAAAGCGTTTGCGGAGTTATAAGGAGAATATGATGCAACTGTTTCCAGCCATTGATCTGCGCGGCGGCAAGGTGGTGCGCCTGACCCAGGGCGACTACAGCCGCATGACCGTATACGGTGAGGACCCTTGTGCCCAGGCACGGCAGTTCTTGACCGCAGGCGCAAAGAACCTCCACGTTGTCGACCTGGACGGCGCGAAGGACGGCACCCTTTCCAATTACGACACCATTGCCGCACTGGCCAAACAGGGCGGGCTGTACATCGAGGTGGGCGGCGGCATCCGCACCGAGGAACGCATTGAAAACTATCTTTCCCTCGGCGTGGGGCGCTGCATCCTGGGCAGCGTGGCGGTGACGGATTTTGATTTCACCGCCCGGATGCTGCAAAAATACGGCGACAGGATCGCCGTGGGCGTGGATGCAAAAGACGGCTATGTGGCCATCCACGGCTGGAAAGAGGTCAGCACCGAGCCGGGCGTGGACTTCTGCAGGCGGCTGGCAGACGCCGGGTGCACCGCCATCATCTACACCGATATCGCCTGCGACGGTGCCATGCAGGGCACTAATCTGGCCCTGTACCGCCAGCTGGCAGCAGAGGTGCCCGGCGTGGCCTTTACGGCCAGCGGCGGCATCTCGTCCGAGGCGGAGCTGCTGGAACTGAAAGAGATGGGCACCGCAGCCGCTATTCTGGGCAAGAGCCTGTACACCGGCGCACTGGACCTTGAACGCTGCGTACAACTGGTACAGGATTGAACGGAGGGGAAACCGATATGATCACAAAACGCATCATCCCCTGCCTGGACGTGCGCAGCGGGCGCGTGGTCAAGGGCACGAACTTTGAGGGCATCCGGGATGTGGCCGACCCCGTGGAGATGGCCCGGATGTACAATGCGGCCGGGGCCGACGAGCTGGTGTTCTACGACATCACCGCCAGCTTTGAGGGCCGCGCCCTCTTCACCGACATCCTCACCCGGGTGGCCAGCGAGGTATTCATCCCGCTCACCGTGGGCGGCGGCATCAACACGCTGGAGGACTTTGACCGGGTGCTGAAATGCGGTGCCGACAAGGTCAGCGTCAACTCCGGTGCCCTGCGGAACCCCGACCTGATCCCGGCGGCAGCCCGGCGCTACGGCAACCAGTGCGTGGTGCTCTCGGCGGATGTCAAACGGGTGAACGGCCAGTTCCGGGTATTCGCCAAGGGCGGCCGCGAGGACACCGGCCGGGATGCGCTGGACTGGATCCGCTGGTGCGTGGAGCACGGTGCCGGTGAGATCTGCCTGAACAGCATCGACACCGACGGCGTGCGCAATGGCTTTGATCTGGAAATGCTGGACGCTGTGGCGGCCCGCGCAGACGTGCCCATCATCGCCAGCGGCGGTGCCGGAAAAAAAGAGGATTTTCTGGAGCTGTTCCACCACAAGGGCATCGACGCGGGCCTTGCGGCCGGCATCTTCCACCAGAAGCTGCTGACCATCCGGGACCTGAAGGAATATCTGGCGGAGAATGGCATGGAAATGCGCCTGTAAAAATACGCCGTACCCCTTGCGTTTGCAAGCCGAATACGCTAAACTAGAGCTATCCCCATCCGGGGAGGGAGAAACGACCATGGAACTGAAATTTGACGAAAAGGGCCTGATCCCTGCCATCGTGCAGGATCACTACACCAAAGAGGTGCTTACCCTCGCGTATATGAACGCTGAGACGCTGGCCCTCACCATTGCCGAAGGACGCACCGTGTTCTGGAGCCGCAGCCGTCAGGAGATCTGGCGCAAGGGCGAGACCAGCGGCAACGTGCAGCGGGTGGTGTCCATCACCGCCGACTGCGACGCCGATGCACTGGTGGTAGAGGTGGTAAAGGACGGCCCCGCCTGCCACACCGGGGCAGAAAGCTGCTTTTTCAACGAGGTGTATGTCTCCCCGGAGCTGAAGCAGTTCAGCTGGCAGGGGCTGTATGACCTTATCAAGGGCCGCAAGGATACCCCCACGGAGGGCAGCTACACCACCTACCTGTTTGAAAAGGGCAAGGAGAAGATCCTGAAAAAGGTGGGCGAAGAGTGCACCGAGGTCATCATTGCAGGCGAAAAAGAGGACAAGGAAGAAACCGTTTACGAGATCAGTGATCTGGCCTACCATGTTCTGGTGCTGATGGTCAGCGCCGGCATCACGGTGGAGGACGTGACCCGTGAACTGGAAAAACGACACGTCATTGACCATAAGGTCAAGCAGGAAAGGATGCAGTGAAGCAATTATGGCAGATTATAAGAAGTCCAGTGTCCATTGCCACTCCACCATGTGCGATGGCAAAAATACCTTGCAGGATATGGCAAGCGCTGCGTGCGCGCAGGGCTTGACCACGCTGGGCTTCACCGGCCATAGCTACACCCAGCGCGACCGCGAATACTGCATGAGCCCCAGCCGCACCGCCCAGTACAAGGCCACCATCGCCAAGCTCAAGGCCGAGTACAAGGGCAAGGTGGACATCCTGTGCGGCATCGAGTGGGACATCCTCAGCGAGGACAAGCGCACCGGCTACGATTACTGGATCGGCAGCGCACACCACCTGTACGGCAAGAACACCGGCAAGTATTACGAGATCGACTTCCGCCCGCAGGATCTGTGGGACTGCATCAACGACGACTTCGACGCCGACCCGCTGGCCGCTGTGGAAGCCTACTTTGCCGAGGTGGAAAAGGTGGCCGCCCTCAAGCCGGATATTCTGGCCCACATCGACCTGATCAAGAAGCTGAACGCCAAGGGGGAGTTCTTCGACGAGGAGTCGCCCCGCTACAAGGCTGCTGCTCTCAAGGCCCTGCAGGCCGCAAAGGACAACGACTGCCTGCTGGAAGTGAACACCGGCGGCGTTTACCGCGGCTACCGCAAGGACTTCTACCCTGGCCCCTGGCTGCTGGGTGAGTGGCAGAAGATGGGCGGCAAGGTGATCATCACCTCCGATTCCCACGACATTGCCAGCCTGACCTACGGCTTTGACGAGGCCGCTGCCGCCATCAAGGCCGCAGGCTTTACCAGCGTGGAGGTGCTCACCGGCCACGGCTTTGAGACCCAGGAGCTGTAAAGAGCACGATTGGAATTGCCGCCGCTTGCACTCTGGCAATTTTCAGCGGAAAAATGTTTTTGATTTTGCAGTCAGAGCGGCCTGCGGGCCGCTCTGACTGCCTTTTCACGAGAGGGGCCGCCGCGGGCAGCTTCTTCGTAAAAAGCAACTGCATAAAACGACAAAACAAGGGACTGCTTTCCGGGCGGCCCCTTGTTTTGCGGTAAAAATAAAGTTGGAGGAACCCTATGACCCAGACCCAGTCCCGGAAGAAGAACCTCTTCCAGATGAATGTAGACCTGATGCACGGCCCCATCTTCAGGAGTCTGGTGCTGTTCATGCTGCCCATTCTCATTTCCAACCTGTTCCAGCAGCTGTACAACACCGTGGACACCATGATCGTGGGCAACGTGCTGGGCGACACCGCCCTTGCTGCCATTGGCTCCTGCGGAGCCATCTACGAGCTTCTGGTGGGCTTCGGCCTTGGCATCGGCAACGGCCTTGCCATCGTGGCAGCGCGCGCCTACGGCGCTCAGGACGAGGACCTGCTCAAGCGCACGGTGGCCGGGTCGCTGGTCATCGGACTGGTGGCGTCGCTGACCATCACCACGGCGGGCTTTTTCGGCCTGCGGCCCCTGCTGGAGCTGCTGGACACCCCCGCCGAAATCCTGGAAGATGCCTACCGCTACATCATCATCATTGATCTGGGCGTCATCGTCATGTTCGCTTACAACCTGTGCGCGGGCCTGCTGCGGGCCATCGGCAACAGTGTGATGCCGCTGGTGTTCCTGCTGCTCAGCTCGGCGCTGAACGTGGTGCTGGACCTGTGGTTCATTGCCGGGATGGGCATGGGCGTGGCCGGTGCCGCTGTGGCTACCGTGATCGCACAGGGTGTGTCAGTGGTGCTGTGCATCCTTTATGTCATGGCGCGGGTGCGCATCCTCATCCCGGGCCGGAAGCATCTGGACGTGGGCCGCAAGCTGTACTGGGACCTGTTCAGCCAGAGCATCTCCATGGGCCTGATGAGCAGCATCGTGTCTGCCGGTTCGGTGATCTTGCAGTACGGCATCAACGGGCTGGGCACCCTGACCATCGCCGGACACACGGCGGCCCGCAAGCTGTTTGCCTTCACGGATATGCCGCTCATCGCCATGGCGAATGCGGCGTCCACCTTCGTTTCCCAGAATTACGGCGCAGGCCAGCCGGAGCGCATCCGCAAGGGCATGCGGGAGATCTACCTGTATTCGCTGGTGGTCATGGTGGTGACGGTGCTGCTGATGCAGGTGAGCGCCGAGTGGCTGGTGCGCATGGTGTCCGGCTCGTCGGAGGCCCTCGTGCTGGAAAACGGCGCACGCTATCTGCGCTGGACCTCCCCCTTCTATGCGGTGCTGGGGGTGCTGCTGTCCACCCGCTATGCCCTGCAGAGCCTGGGCGAAAAGGTGCTGCCGCTGTTTTCCAGCGTCATCGAGTTCCTGGGCAAGGTGGTGTTCGTGCTGGTGTTCATCCCCCGCTTTGCCTACGATGCGGTCATCCTCTGCGAGCCGGTGGTGTGGTGCTTCATGGCGCTGTATCTGGTGGCGGTATACCGCTGCAATCCCTTTGTGTTCCCCAAAAAACAATGACCCGGTGCCCCGGGCAAACAAAAAGCGTCTGCAGAGGCTTCTGCAGACGCTTTTGTATTGGGGGTCTCCTTACAGGGCCGAATAGCCAAAGCTGTTGACCAGGGCGTCGATGTGCTGGCCGGCTTTGCACAGGGGGCAGTCACGGCTGTCGTAGCTGGCATAGTCCGGCAGGCTGGCGGGGTCGAAGATGGAGGTGACCGGGTAGCCCATGCACTCGTGGGTGGTGGCAAAAATAGCCGAAAGCCCAGCCACCATGCCGCCGTAATAGTTCACGGCCTCCACGGCGGCCTGGATGGTGTAGCCGGTGGTGATGGAAGCGGCCAGGATGAGCACATGCTTGCCCTTGACCATGGGGGCCAGATTGTCGCGCAGGATGATCTGGCTGCCGGTGGTGTACTCCGGGGTGATGACATAGATGGTCTGGTGGGCGTTCATGTTGGCAAAGCCGTCCTTGGTCAGCTCGTTGGCAAGGCAGGTGCCGATGACCTGGGTGCCGTCCAGACAGAGCACGGTGTCCACGATGGTGCTGTGCTGGTAGGCACTCACCAGCTCCTTGGCCACGGCCTTGGCCTCCGACAGGCGGGACTTCTGGGTGGTGACGTCGATGTAATAGTTGATGTGGCTGTGGCTGGTGGCAAAATGTCCCTTGGCAACGCGCAGGAACAGGTCACTTTTCTTGGTGGGCAGCTTGACCATGTTGATCATAACAGACAGCACTCCTTTTCAGCCGGGCGGGCGTACCCGCCGCAAAATATAACAGCGCGGCGGCAAGTGGCTCTGCCGCTGCGCTTTGTCCGTTGCTTGTTCTTTTATTGTACCGGAAAACGGAACTGTGCACAAGACACAAAATCACTAAAAAACGATAGACATTTTACAACGAACTGCCCAACAAAAGGGTCAAAAAAGCCCGCACCAAGGGTGCGGGCTGAAATGCAATGATTGGAGAATTACTTGACGAGGTCTGCACCGGGGATCTTCCAGGTCATGCGGAGTTCAGGAGACTTGGCCGGGAGAGGAATGTAGGTGAACTCCAGGGTGTCCTCAGGGTTGGGAGCAAACCGGGCATAGTCGGGGACACGGACCTTGTACTCACCTACAGTACGGGCCGGGAGATCGGTGAGAATATCAGGAACCTTGCCGTCCTCTCCCGGAACAGCCTCGATGGACAGGTTGAAATAGTTGCTCCACTTGGTTTTGCCCTCTGCATCCAGAACCTTTACCGTGAAGATTTCGTTGGGGGTCATACGAAGGGGAGCATCGGAGTTGTTCTTCACCGTAAAGGTAAAGACACCGTCAGTGCCCTCCTTATCCACGCTCTTCAGCAGGCCGCCGGTGGTGCCCAGGGTCGTGCCATAACCCAGCTTTTTGATAACAGGGTTGTTGGGATCCTGGATCTCACAGCCCGTCAGCAGGCCGGCACCGGCCACAGCCACAGCGGTGAGGGCAGAATACTTCAGAAAATCACGCCGGGAAAAAATGTAAGACATGATACGTTCCTCCGTTTATCAACAAAATATGGTGTAAGGGTCAGCCCAAAGCAGGGACTTGGGAGATGATCCAGTTTGCGGTGTACTCGTTGTACTCGGTATCCGGGGTGTAGATGATACGCAGGGAGGCGACGGGACTTTCGGTATCCTCGGTCTTCGTAGGCAGGCCGGATGCAATAACGGTGTAGATGCACTCCTTACCGCGTTTGATGGGGTTGGGCTCACCAGAGTCCAGGTGAGCGTTGAGGCTGCCCTGGGCAGAACCCACAAAGACATCTGCGATGCAGTTGTTGTTCTTATCGTAGGCCTTGATTGCAAAACGACTGGGGCTCACGACGATGGGATTCGGGCGGCCGTTGACGATATGGATCGTAAAGGTCACAAAGCCGTCTGCGGGATCATACTTCAGGGTCTCCAGAGTGGACTTTACCTTCAGCACGACATTATCACTGGGATAGGTGGTCTGGATCGCAGTTTCTGCGCCAGAACCGGAGCAGCCGCCCAGCAGGCTGGTACCGGCCACAGCCACAGCGGTCACGGCGGTGTATTTCAGAAACGAGCGGCGGGAGAAAACGGTAGACATGATTTTGTTCCTCCTCCTGGAATGTAAAATTATACAGTTTATGCCAATGGAAGTTACTTATACAATAGGCGAAATGACCGCAAAAGTCAATGCTTTTTATAAAATAATTGTGAACATTCTGTGGGCATATCGTACAAAATGGACGAAATCGAATGCAATTATCCGCGGATCACATCGGCGGCCTTCATGGTAAAGGTCAGGGTCTTGTCCGGGGCAAAGGTGGGCATGTAGGTCACCTGCAGCTCCTTCCAGCCGGTGGGCACCTGCAGCATCAGCACGATGTAGCCGGAGCCCTGCGGGGGCAGGGTCTCGCTGTCGGAAAAGCTCTGGGAGTTGGAATTGTACAGCGAGATGTTGGCACTCACGGCGGCACCCTGGCCGTCGCAGGTGGCAACAAAGTCGGTGGTAGCAGCGGCCATGGCCTGGAAGTTGGCGTCCACGTTCTCCAGCGGGGGCACGGGGTAAGCGGCGTTGATGGCATCCACGCCCTGTGCACCGATGGTGTAGGAGTCGGTCTTGCTGCGGTTCAGCACGGTCACGCGCACGCCCAGATACTCATAGCCGGGCTGTGCGGGATCCTGGGTCAGGTGGAACACGCTGGACAGCTGCACGCCCAGACCGTTCCAGTTCTTGACGGTGTCGCCCACCTTCACGTCGTTGACGGTGGTGTTGCTGCCATTGGTCTTGCAGCCGCTCAGCAGGCTGGCAGAGCCGACCGCTGCAGCGGAAACACCTGCACACTTCAGGAATGCACGGCGGGAAATCTTGTTCGACATAGGTATTGTCCTCCTCTTGATCGGTGGAAATGTTGTCCTTTCCAGAATCTTCTACTCTGTTTATACCGTTTTTGGTGCACAGATGCAAGAGTTTGGGGGAACAATTCACAGGAATATCACCCCGGTACGACGGGATTTCAGTCCTCAGGGGTCAGGCCCTTGACGTGGGTCTCGCTGGTCTTGACCAGATTCAGCAGGCTGGGGGTGTACAGCGGGAACTCGCGGGTCAGGCTCTCGGTGGTCATGGCAAGGCAGGCGGGGTCCTTCACGCCCTCGGCACCCTTCAGGTCCTCCCCGGCCAGCAGGGCTTCCACATTGGCCTCGGACATGCGCATCACGGCGTCGGAATAGCCGCGCCAGCGGTGGGCACCGATGCTGAACATGCTGGACGCGTTGTGGGGCTCGGCCGAGTACAGCAGGCGGAACATCTTGGCCACGGCCATCATCAGGTAGGCACTCACCTCGGTGGTCAGGGCCTTGCTGTGGCACTGGCCAATCTTGGCATACAGCACGTTCAGGCTGTTGGAGATCAGCTTTTTGTTCATGGTGGGCAGCACGCTGCCGTGGTAGATGTTGTC
>ERZ1026848.1159-NODE-1159-length-14132-cov-17.009945_pt1 | contig 14132 bp, 16 predicted proteins | sample MGYA00380154_ERZ1026848 | MGnify/ENA primary metagenome ERZ1026848 (study PRJEB33269, sample SAMEA4719790) | human gut metagenome | biome: human-associated habitat; feature: organic feature; material: feces | place: Cameroon | collected 2013-10 ...
GATTATAATTATAATTAAATTTCCGGAATAATTCAACCTTTTTTCTGTTTTTTATCGCAAAAAAATTGAAAATCAACGTTATTTATGCTAAAATAGAAACCAAAGGGGAAATGAGATATGGAAATAGTAAAAATGACAAACGAATATTATTCCGATGTTTATGAGCTGTGGCTGTCATGCAGGGGAATGGGACTGAATAATCTTGATGACAGCGAACAGGGCATAAATAAATTCCTTCAAAGAAACCCTGATACCTGCTTTGTGGCATTGCAGGACGAAAAGGTTGTCGGAGTTATTATGGCAGGCTCGGACGGGCGCAGAGGCTATATTTATCACACAGCGGTAAATCCGCTTTACCGCAAAAGAGGAATAGCGACAGCGCTTGTAGAAACGGTTATGCAGGCTATGAAAAATATCGGAATAAATAAGGTCGCACTTGTTGTTTTTGAGCATAACGAGGGCGGCAATAAATTCTGGGAAAGGCTCGGTTTCACCGAAAGAAACGACCTTGTTTACAGAAACAAGGCAATTAATGAAATGATAAGGAATGATACCTGATGGATATTTCAAATTTAATCGAAGAAATGGCAACGCCGATACACGATTTTCTTGTAAAAAACAGTGAAAGTCATATGATACGTTGCTATATGCCGGGTCATAAGGGGACGGAGGATCCGCTTGACATTACCGAAATAAACGGAGCGGACAGCCTTTACGACACCGACACAAACGGCGGAAAGGGCATAATAGCGCAAAGCGAGAAAAACGCATCAAAGCTGTTCGGCAGTAAGAGAACGCTGTACTCCTGCTCGGGAAGTACGCTTGCGATACAGACAATGCTCACCCTTGCAAAGCTGAGGGGCAACGGCAAGGATCACGTTATCGCCGGCAGATACTCGCACCGCAGCTTTATAAATTCCTGCATCCTGCTGGGGCTGATTCCGTCCTGGGCATATCCCGAAGAATATCTCAGCGCCGCCGTTACCCCCGAAAGCATAGAGGCAAAAATCAATTCAAGAACGCTTGCGGTATTTATAAATTCCATTGATTATTACGGCGGTATGAGCAATATTTCCGCTATAGCGGAGGTGTGCCATTCGCACTGTATACCTTTACTGGTTGACAACGCACACGGCGCATATCTGAAATTTGCACCGGTAGATCTGCACCCTATGACGCTCGGTGCGGATATGTGTGCGGACAGCGCCCACAAGACCTTGCCCGTGCTTACGGGCGGAGCATATCTGCATATAGCAAACGAGAAATACTGCGCTATGGCAAAGGAGGCGATGGCTCTCACGGCGACCTCAAGCCCAAGCTATCTTATCCTTGACAGCCTTGACAGATGCAACCGTACAATAGCCGAGAAACCCTTTCATATAGCGGAAATATGCAACAAGGTAACGGCGCTGAAGCGGCACTGTGCCGATATGGGATATGTGCTGAGCCAGAGCGATTATATGAGGGTGACATTCGACTGTGCGGCGGTGCATTCGACCGGCTTTGCTATGGCTGAGATGCTGAAGGAATTCGGCATAGAGTGCGAATATGCGGACGAATACCGCTGTGTACTGCTGTTCGGGAGCGGCTCTACGGATGTCGATTTTGAGACGATAAAGACGGTGCTGAGGGCGAATACGCCGAGGTCGGTTTTCGTAAGGAACCTGCCCTCGCCGCCTGTCCATATCAGGACGCAGACCGCCTGCTCGCCGGCGAAAGCGTACTTCTCAGGAAAGGTGAGACTGCCTGTGATGATGACGGTCGGCAAGGTGTGTGCAGGTGCGGTTGCGCCGTGTCCGCCGGGAATCCCGCTTATAATGCCGGGTGAGGTGGTCACGATAGACGCTGCAAGGGCACTTCGTGACAAGGGAATAGCCGATATTTCGATAGTTGTCTGACGAAAAAAACAGGCATAAATCACAGGTGATGAAAAACGATGAATGAGTTTTGCGAAAAACACGCCGTAAAACCGCTTGCAGTGTACGTTTACGGACAATATGCAGAAAACCGTCATGTTGATGATTTATGCTGAAGGTGAGCTTTTCGCAAAAACGGATATTTCTGCGGCAAAAAACAGGTCCGTATCAAAAGTTTGCGGTGAAGTTTATGCGTATTGCCTTTACTTTATACAGAAAATGTGTTATAATTATTTTGAAATTCAAACTCACAAGGATAGCCCGATACAGAAAGGACGGTAATCTTTATGAAATTAATATATGCAATCGTAAATAATGATGACGCTCATTCAGTTTCATCATCGCTTACAAAGTCTGGCTTTCAGGCAACCAAGCTTGCCTCGACCGGAGGATTTTTAATGTCAGGTAACACGACATTTCTTATCTGCTCCGAGGACGACAAGATAGACGAGATAATCGAGATCATCAAGGACCATTCGCACAAGAGAAAGCAGTTTGTTCCTTCTGCCGCATCATACGGCGTAGGAAGCTACACCAGCTTTCCTGTCGAGGTATTTGTCGGCGGTGCGACTATCTTTGTGACGAACATAGAGAGATTTGAGAAAGTCTGATGTCTGCAAGCAATGCAAGCTGTGACAGCATAAAGCTGTTCGGCAAACAGCGTGAGACTGCTCTGCTGGCGGAAACAGCCGAAAGCGACAGGCTTCCTCACGGAATAATGCTGACGGGCGAAAAAGGCATAGGCAAGCGTACCTTTGCCAAGTGGTGCGCTATGCTGTATCTGTGCCGTGAACCCGAAAACAATATGCCGTGCGGCAGGTGCAGGAGCTGTCAGAATATCATATCGGGAGAACACGCAGACGTTATCTATGCCAAGGGCGAAAAGTACAGCAAGGACAGCGTGCGTGATAATGTATGCTTTGCCTCAACGCTCCCCAATGACAGCGACACCCGTGTTTTCATCTATGAGGACTGCGAAGAAATGACGGAGGAGCAGCAGAACGTTCTGCTCAAAGCGATAGAAGAACCGTCAAAATATAACCGTTACATTTTCACCTGCTCAAACACCTCTGCGATACTTGAAACGATAAAGTCGAGGCTCGTGTGCATACCGGTATCGGACATGACTGCAGAGGAGTGCGTTTCCTGTCTTGAATACAACGGTTATGACAGCGACACGGCGAAACGGTCGGTAGAGCTGTACGGGACAAATCCGGGCAAAATACGGGATATACTCTCTGACGAAAAGCGCATAAAGCTGTATGATACAGCCAAAAAGGTGACAGAGGCATTATCGCAGAAAAACGAATATTCAGCCGCAGTTGCAATGACCGCCTGCACGACAAGGGAGGATCTGTACGGGGTAATAACGATACTGTACGAGAATGTGACCGAGTCGCTGAGAGTGCTTGAAACCGGCGGCGAGCCTTTGCTCCGTCTGACTAAGGCAAGGCTGTATGCCTTGTACGAGGTGCTGAGTGGTTTTGCGCTTATGGACGGAACTAATATAAATGTAAAGCTGATGCAGGCATATATACCTGCAAAGCTGTTTGCCGTTTTACAATAGGCAAATAAGAAAGGGTAAAAATGACTGAAATTATAGGAGTCAGATTCAAGGATGTCGGGAAGATATACTACTTTTCCCCGAATAAAAATACTGTCAAGTGCGGAAGTCACGTTATAGTGGAAACCGCAAGAGGCGTTGAGTGCGGCGAGGTCGTTATAGCGAACCGTGAGATCGAGGACGACAAGGTGGTACAGCCGCTCAAGAGCATAATCCGCATAGCTACCGACAAGGATCTTGAAACGCAGAAGAAGAACCGTGAAAAAGAGCAGGAGATAATGAAGGTCTTTGCTCAGAAGATAGCCGAGCATAAGCTGGAAATGAAGCCTATTGATATTGACTGCACCTTTGACGGAAGCAAGATATTATTTTATTTCACGGCTGAAAGCAGAGTGGATTTCAGAGAGCTTGTAAAGGATCTTGCATCGGTTTACCGTACAAGAATAGAGTTACGTCAGATCGGTGTGCGTGACGAGGCGAAGATGCTCGGAGGACTCGGAATCTGCGGCAGACCGTTCTGCTGTAAGACATTCCTGGGAGAATTTCAGCCGGTGTCGATAAAGATGGCGAAGGAGCAATCGCTGTCGCTGAATCCCACAAAGATTTCAGGCACCTGCGGACGACTTATGTGCTGTCTTAAATATGAGCAGAACTGCTATGAGGAACTTCTTGCGATAACTCCTAAGGTCGGCGCTCTTGTGGAAACAGCCGAGGGCAGAGGTATTGTTGAGGATGCAAACCTGCTGACAGGCGTACTCAAGGTAAAGCTAGACAAGAATCCCGATGCCGCCGCTACGGCGTTCAAGAGGGAGGATGTAAAGCTGCTCAAAGACGGCAAGATAAGAATCAAGAAGGAAGAATTCCAAGCGCTCAAGGGGCTGGAGGACTAAGGTGGCGGGCGGCTGTGAGCCGCACCAAATTCCGCCTTTGGAAATGTTCGAGGTTGGCGACAGTTTGCAATACGGCGGGTGTCAAAGAAAGCGAAAATTTAATATGTGGCGGTTGCGGTGGGATGCTGTGACCGCTTTTTTGCGGCGGGTCGCCGCTGACAATTCGCCGTTCTGACGGTTGGTGATTGGCGGAGGTTGCGTTACCGGCGGTGCGGCAATGAGCCGCTCCAAGTTCCGCCTTTGGAAATGTTTTGGGTTGGCTGAACGTGGTGGAACGGCGGGGTTACAGAGAGTGATAATTTAATATGTGGCGGTCATAGCGAAGTGCGGTGGCCGCCTTTTTTGCGGCGATGTGCCGATTCAAGTTCCGCCTGTGGCTGAAAGCCACTGTAAATTTCTCCTTTGGAATGTTTGGGGTTGGCGACAGTTTGCAAAACGGCAGGCGGCAATGTGCCGCACCAAATTCCGCCTTTAATAACGCTATATATCTTTTAAAGATGGCAAAACGGCGGGAGTTACACAAAGCAATAATCAATAAAGGCGGTTACAGTGAAATGCTGTGACCGCTTTTTTGCGGCGGGTCGCCGCTGACAATTCCGCCTTTGGAAATGTTTGGGGTTGGCTAAACGTGGTGGAACGGCGGGATTATAGAGAGTGATAATTTAATATGTGGCGGTTGCGGTGGGGTGCGATGGGCGCTGTTAAAGCATTATCGCTTTACTACCGGACACTATTTTAACGATTGCTGAGAATTGAATATAAAGAAACCGCTGTTTAATGCAAATGGCGGATTTTTGTGTTGGGGAGTTTGTAGGGGAGCGGGCTTGCCCCTCCAGTTGAATCGAAGCTTTTGATTTTTTGAATGTTTTTAATCTGACAAGTATCAAGGGTAAAACGCAATTTCTTTTTTTACATTGAATTCCTTTGAAACGTTTTTTATAATTGCAATGATGTTTCGGGAGGGGCAAGCAAGGCACGGATGCCTTAAGCGTGTGTGCCCAAGGGCTTTGCAAGGACGCAAAGCCCTTGGGCACACACAGACGCTCACCCTACGAAAAGCGATGGCGATAGTGCGAATGTAAAACCATATAAGCACACAGACGATTGCAGTATGAAAAGCGAGGGTGATAGAGCAAATGCGAAACCGTACAAGCACACAGACGATTGCAGTACGAAAAGCGAGGGTGATAGTGCGGAAAATCTAATTGATGGTCCGGATGGAGAGCAATCCCTCAGTCTTGCGACAGATAGGGTTGAGCGAATATTAACGTTGATAAAATCGCAAAATGTTGCAATTTATAATAAGAAGTAGCCTTGTCGCAATCCAGCTCCCTTTCACAAGGGAGCCAAGAATATAGTGCATAGCAAGGGATAGTGCGGAAAGGCGGTTGCGGTGGGGTGATGTGGGTGCTATTAAAGAATTATGGATTTACTACCGGAGACCATTTTAACAAGTGCTGAGAATTGAATATAAAGAATCCGCTGTCGCTCGACAGCGGATTCCCCATATTAAATCATGTATGGCATTAGCAAGTCAGTTGCCAGTTCCTCCCATTTGTTGGCGAGGGCGAAGAGCTTCTTTAAACATTCGTAAAAAGCCACTTCATCGCCTCCTTGTGCGGCTATAAACTCTTCAAAATCTTCCTCCTGCAAGAACCTTTTTGTGGCATTGTATACGTTGTTTGGCAACGCAATACGCAATCCCTCAATTTCCCAGGATAGTTGTTCAAATCTTTCTTCAGAATCGTCCATATTTTCGAAATACTTCCTCATAAGGCTATGCAAATGGAATATTTTGCCTTTAGTAAAATCAGACACGTTTGTAGACATTGTAAATTTCTCCTTATTTGTGTAATTTTTAACAGTGCTTAGCACCTCATCATCGCCAATCTCGAAAAATCCGGGTTTTACTTGCAGCAGGTTTTCGAGTCTGACCAGGCTAGTAGGATTTGGCGCTCTCCCAGGTCTTGTCCAGGATCTCACTGTCTCCGGCTCAACACAACAAGCGGTTGCCAATATTTGATAAAGTTCCTGTCTGTTGCGATAATACTCTCCGTTAAGCTCTTTGGCGTTTTTTGCCAGATACGCCGCCAGCTGGCTGAATAGTTTGCTGTTGAACTTCATGTGTGGTTCCTCCTTTGTGTTTTATCCCTAGGGTTGATTATATTATACCAGCGGGATTGCTTAGTTTCAAGGTACAACTTGTGGTATTATTGGTACTGTTCTAGGTATCTTCTACTGTTCTAGGTATCTTCGCCACCTTCTGAGGTGCGCTTGCTTATCCACCAGCGCTCCGTAAACTTATTTTAGCACACTTTTAATTTAAAGTCAAGCGAGCAAGACAAGTGATAAGTGTTCTTTTGCAAAGATTAATGATAACAACAAGGTTTGGCGCAACGGGATGGGCAAGCAAGGCAAGGATGCCTGCAGTTGAACGCCCAGAGTTTTGCAGGACGCAAAACAAACAGAGCGTTCATAAGCCAAGTGTGTTGGTGCGAGGCGAGGGATAGTGCGGAAAAGGCGGTTGGGGTGGGCGTGATAAGGCGGCGGATTTAATGTAATTTTACAATAAACTTATAGAGCGGCGGTTGTATGACGAGGAGCAGGGTGTTATAATTATTTAAAATCGGAGAAGGGGAGCAAAAAATGAGCTACGAGGAATATGTGACGAATTATCCGGGCGGCGAGGAAGCGATAATAGCAAAGTGCAGGCTGTACGGGATGGACGATGATGTTCCGAAGAAAACACGCATAACGGTGATAGCCTGCGTCATAGCCTTTATATTTATCGGGGGTGCGGTTTTTGCCGGTGTGACGGGTAATAAAAATCTTGTCCTGCTGATGATCATAGGCGGGATCATTTTTGCTTTTGGTTACATAATCAAAAAAGCGCAGTTTGATACAATGAAACGTTTTACAAAAATAATGCGTGACGAAACCGGCTGCTGTTACAAAATGAAATTCACAAAGGGCTGTAACATAATGATACCGATAGAGGTAAATTCTCCTGCCGCCACACTGCCTATTGTCGGCGATGTGCTTCAGGTGGCGGAGACCTTCAAGGCGATGAACAAAAAGGACGGTATGCTCAATGTTATTGCGGCTTCCTCAGCGGAAGTGAGAACAGCGTATTATTATCTCAAGCGTTATAAGACGGGGTGCAGGGACTGGGACGTGATGAACGGCGGAGATTGCAAAATAACGCCGCTGGGAGTTCTGACACCTATAAGCAAAAACAAATACCGTGCTGAATTTATGGGCAGGGTGCGTACTGTCAAAATACCGTCTTACTTGAATTACAGCAACGATTGAAAATTTTCAGCGGGCATTTAACACAATATCCACCTGCAATAAAGCCGCCGATGAGCAGTTCAACGGCGGCTTTCGTATACGATTTTATGCGAACACGGTGAAATTTTCGTTTTCGGCGACGGGCTTTCCGTCGGGGGCGTCGCTGTACTCTATGCGGTAATCTATCCCGTGCTCTCTCAGCATATCAAAAAGCGGAGCGTACATATCGAGAATACGTCCTGCATTTTTCGCATTCAGCCATATACGGCTGTTTTCTTCGCATTCGGGCGGTGTCGGCAGTGAATCAAGCACGGGCATCATACGCTTTAATATCTTCTGCTCACGGTTTGTGAGAATACGCCTGTGGAATATCATCTTCATAAAGGCGACTATATCGTATTCACGTTCTTTATGAGGTACGAACACACGGATATATCTTGCGTAAGGCTCGCCGTTCACACGGTGGTCATACAGCATATCCGGACGTTTTCTGCGGGTTACTTCAAGAGCGGTTTCTTCCTGCCATTTTGCAACGGCATCGTGTGCGCCTGTCAGCAGAACGGCGGGAACGGCTCTGTCGTGCCATATCTCCGGACGGGTATACTGCGGATGCTCAAGCAGGCCGTTATAATGGCTCTCTATGCTGTAGGCATCGCTGTTGGGAAGCACTCCGTCCTGAAGTCTTGCTATCGCATCGGTCAGTATAAGCGCAGGAAGCTCGCCGCCGGTCAGAACGTAATCTCCTACCGAGATCTCCTCCGCATTCAGCTCGTCAAGCACTCTCTGGTCAATGCCTTCATAATGTCCGCAAAGTATTATAAGGCTGTCCTCTGCGGCAAGTTCTTTCACAATATCCTGCGTCAGTACTCTGCCCTGCGGCGACATATATATCACACGGGGAGAATCCGACTCCTGCTTTATTGCGGTTATGCAGTCATATATAGGCTGTGCCTGCATAACCATACCCGTGCCGCCGCCGTATGCCTTGTCATCGACACGGTTGTGCTTGTTTCCGGCATAGTCACGGATATTGTGACAATGTATATCTATATGACCTGCTTTTCTTCCTCTGCCGACTATGCTTTCCGACAGGTACGATTCGCACATATCGGGAAAGAGGGTAGCTATATCAATCCTTATCATAGGTTCTCCGTTTTCTGGTTGTTTTACGTTGATTTTTAATTCTCAGCCGAACGGTTTACATATACCGAAAATTCAATGCAACGTTTTGCGGGAGGGGCAAGCCCCTCCCCTACAAATGTGGGAACAGGTTCTCCGTTTATTCTTCGTCAAACAAGCCGTCAAGCGGTCTTATAACAAGATAGCCGTCATCTATATTCTTTTCGAGCAAGACCTCAGGGATTGCAGGGAACATAAGTTCCTTGCCGTCGGGGGTTTTAAGCTCGTATACATCCGCCGCACCGTGCTGGTATATGTCGGTGACCTTGCCGTAAACCTTGCCTGTATCTGCATCACGGACTTCAAGGCCGATAAGATCCTGAATGAAGTTTACGCCCTCGGGCAGTTCCACATCATCACGATCCATATACAGCATTTTGCCGACTATCGTCTTAGCCTCGTCAACATTATCTATACCGCTGAGCTTAAGCACGGCGAGAGTTTTATGGGGACGTGCCTTTTCGACCTCAAGCTCCTGCTTGTCCTTTCCCAAAAACAGCCTGTCAAAGCTGCATATAACATCGGCGCTGTCGCAGTAATACTGCACTCTGACTTCGCCGCCAAGTCCTTGTGTCGCTACTATCTTACCTATCTCAAGAAACTGTTTTCTCATACTATTCTTTCTATCCTCTCTGTCCTCGCTCTGTCCTCACTTGTTCATTATTTCGAGAATGTCTGCGGGCTTATGGGCGATATACTTTGCGCCGTTGTCACGAAGCTCCTTTTCGGTGCGAAAGCCCCACAAAACTCCGCAGGAGGTGAAGCCTGCATTTACTGCGGTTTGCATATCGACTCCGCTGTCGCCTATGTACAGCACCTCGCAGGGCTGTACGCCCAGCTTTTCCGCTACGTCAAGAGCACCGTCGGGGCAGGGCTTTGCCTTTATCCTGTCGTCAAGTCCTCTTATATAATCGAACACGCCGCCGCCTAAAAAATGCGGAACGACCTGCTGTGCTATATCGTGTGCCTTGTTGGTTATGACACCGAGCTTCATACCCTTTTCACGAGCGGAACGTAAAAGTTCGGGTATGCCGTCATAAGCGGCGGTCTTATCCTCGCTGTGAGCGGCATAATACTCCATAAACATAGCGAGCGCCTGTTCCTTATACTCCTGCCTGTCGGGTGGCAGGCAACGCTCTATCAGCTTAGGTATGCCGTTTCCGACAAAATATTTGTATTCGTCTATCGTGTGGGTAGGAAATCCTAATTTGCACAAAATGTGATTTGCGCTGTCGCCCAGATCGTCAATCGTATTCAAAAGCGTACCGTCAAGGTCGAAAATAAGTGCTTTACAGCTCATAGAAATACCTCTTTTCTTGCTACTGTCTATAAATATTATATAGCTTTACCCTGTTTGTGTCAACCGAGCTTACAAATTAAATTGTAGGGATTTGCACAAAAAGTTATTGATTAAATGCCGTTATTATGCTAAAATCGGTACATACGGCAAGATGTGTCGTAAACAGGCTTTGCATAAAACATCAAGAAAGGAAAAAGCTATGAGCACAAAAATGTACATAAACGGCAGTGACAGAAAGGGGCATATAAGCCCGGAGATCTACGGCCATTTTTCGGAGCATCTGGGCAGATGTATCTATAACGGTATCTATGTCGGGGAGGACAGCAGTATTCCGAACACGAATGGTATCAGAAACGATATAGTCGAGGCTTTTAAGAATATTAAGATGCCCGTTCTGCGCTGGCCGGGCGGATGCTTTGCGGACGAGTATCACTGGAAGGACGGCATAGGGGAAAAATCGCAGCGCAAGAAGATGATAAATACCCACTGGGGCGGATTGACGGAGGACAACAGCTTCGGTACGCACGAATTCTTCGATTTCTGCGAGATGGTAGGCTGTGAGCCGTATCTGTCGGGCAATCTCGGCTCGGGTACGGTACAGGAAATGTCGGAGTGGATAGAATATATCACCTCGGACTGCGATTCGCCCATGACGCAGTTAAGAAAGAAGAACGGCAGGGAGAAGCCGTGGAAGCTGAAATATCTCGGAGTGGGAAACGAGAGCTGGGGATGCGGAGGAAATATGTCGCCGGAGCAGTATTCCGCACTGTACAGGCAGTATCAGACGTATTGCAGGAACTACGGCGGAAATCAGCTTTATAAAGTGGCGTGCGGACCGAATGCGGACGATTATAACTGGATGAAGGTTATAACAGAGAATATCAAGCCGTGGCACACGAATGCGGTGAGCCTGCACTACTATACTCTGCCTACGGGAAACTGGGAGAATAAGGGCAACGCTGTAGGCTTTACCGACGAGGAATATTACAGGACGCTTGAAAAAACGTGGTATATGGAAACGCTTGTAAAGCGTCACTGTGACATTCTTAATGTAAATAATCCCGAAAATAACATAAAACTGGTTGTAGATGAGTGGGGAACGTGGTATAATGTAGAGGAAGGCACTAATCCGGGATTTTTATTCCAGCAGAATACGATGCGTGACGCTATGGTGGCATCGATCAATCTGAACATTTTCAACAGCCACTGTGACAGGGTCTCTATGGCAAATCTTGCGCAGGCGGTGAACGTTCTTCAGGCGCTTATCCTTACGGAAGGCGAAAGAATGATACTGACACCTACATATCATGTGTTCGACCTTTATAAGAACCATCAGAACGCAGAGCTGTGCTACAGCAGTATAGCGGACGAAAAGCAGGAGGGATATAATCTTCCCGTTATTTCGCAGAGCGTATCGGTAAACAGCGACAACGAAATGACTTTAACGGTTTCAAACTGCTCGCTTACGGAATGCAGGACAATTGAAGCGGATATATGCGGATTTAGTTTTGACTCTGTAAGGGCAAGGATACTGAGCGCAGAAAGCAACGCTCACAACACCTTTGACGAGCCGGAAAACGTTACAATCACGGAATTTGACAAGGTAACAAAGAGCGACAGCGGAATAACATTCACGCTTCCGCCCTGCAGTGTTGCTGAGATAATTCTTTCATGAACGTCTGCAAAAGATGTCTGCTGAGCCGTATGAGTGCCGAGGCGTTTCAGAATATCAAAGAGAATATAGAGCTTATTCCCGATGAGAAAAAAGCTGATGAAGCGCTGTACAAAAAACGTCTTGAAATATGTACGGAGTGCGACTGCCTTATAAACGGTATGTGCAGTAAGTGCGGTTGTTTTGTGGAGATGAGGGCTGCTTTCGCTGTCAGCCGATGTCCGCACGAAAACAAGCTCTGGTAAGTGAAAGGAAAAAAGTTATGGCTAATATGAAAAAACTCGAGCGTGATTACGGCGAAATTCTGTGGACCGGCAAAAAGTGCATAATGGGTATGCCTATCTCGTTTACAAGATATATACTTACGTCAAGCGTATTATATACGAAGGTGGGATTTCTCAATATCAAGGAGGACGAAATCGAGCTTTACAAGATAGTAGACAAGACTATGAAGCTGTCACTGGGTCAGAGAATGGTCGGATGCGGTACTATCGTGGTAACGTCAAGGGATTGCGATACTCCGAACAAGGAGCTTAAATCCGTCAAAAAGCCGAGAGAGGTAAAGAAGATACTTGACGAGGCGGTAAAGCTGGAGCGTGACAAGTATATGGTAAGAGGCAGAGATATGGTCGGTGCAAACCTGCACGGTCACGGCGATATGGGCGAAGGCAATCTGCACAGCGAAGATTTTGACGAAATGGCGGATATGTAATTGGACAAGATCAAGGAAATATTTAAAATGGCTCTGCACCCGTCACAGTGGAAGGAGCTTTTCACACGATACCGTGAGATAATAATGTATATTATCTTCGGGGCACTTACAACGCTTGTGTCGATAGTGACGTACTTTATAATCCGCTGTATATTCCCGAATGAAGAAAGCGTACCTCTGTTTTTAAAATGGACATACAGGCTCAATTTCAGCGGAGGGGATTCTTCAACAGTATTACCCAACATCATATCGTGGATAGTGTCGGTGACATTTGCGTATATCACGAACAGGATATGGGTATTTCAAAGCAAGGTAAAGGGTGTAGGCAAGAATATAGTACAGGCTCTGTCGTTCTATGCGGCAAGGCTGTTCACGCTATTTGTTGACCTTATAATAATGTTCCTGCTTGTAAATCTTCCGGGCATCGAGAACGGGCTTTATGAGTTCTGTGCGAAGGTGTTCTCGAACATTGTTGTGCTGGTGCTGAACTATGTTTTCAGCAAGGTGTTTGTGTTCAGGAAAGAGAAGAAAGAGAATTAACGGCGGGAAATGGGACAAAGCCGCTCATATAATATCAGAAATAAACCGTATGCACTTTATCGGGGCATACGGTTTTTGTTTGTTGAAAAAGTTTTTGTCTGATGCGGCTATGCTATATTGTTCAGTTCTGGCTATTATAGTAAGGCTACCGATAGTGCTTTTTGTCGGATAGCACTTCTCGGGTTCGCTATTCGAGTGGGTGCACTTGTCAATATGAAAGAGGGAAAGAACCAAAGCAATTAGGAAAACAACTTCTAAGCAATTACAATCCCCACCATAGTTGGCTTGGCTTGACTGAGCAACAGAAGCTCGCCCTTTTTCGAGGGGTGGCAAGTTTAGAGCGAAGCAAAGGGATTATTGTCCTTTTACAATTGTTGTGGTAATGAAAGTATTAGGTGCAACGGGAGGGGCAAGCAAGGCAAGGATGCCTGAAATGAACGCCCAAAGGCTTTGCACGGACGCAAAGCCAACAGAGCGTTCATAAAGAGGCAAGGATGCCTTAAGCGTGTGTGCCCAAGGGCTTTGCAAGGATGCAAAGCCAACTAAGCACACACAGACGCTCGCCCTACGAAAAGTGGGTAGGATAGTTCAAATGCGAAACCGTACAATTATACATAGAACCTCGCCCTACGAAAAGCGAGGGTGATAGTGCGGATGCGAAACCAACAGAGCGTTCATATGGCAAGGGTATAAGTGCGGGGCGAGGGGATAGTGCGGAAAATCTCATTGATGGTGCGGATGGGGAGCAATCCCCACCACAGCTGGCTCGGCTTGACTGAGAAGCAGAACCTCACCCCTTTTAAATGTTAGAGGGTAACAGCGTAATGATAGTGCTATGGGAAAACAATCCCCACCGTCTTGACGGCAAAAAGTATAGCAATTTTGGAAACAGTCCGGTAAATTACAAAATGAAGATTATGTAGAATAACGGTTTTGCGATGCCGTCAAGCCACCTCCCCTTTTTCGAGGGGAGGCAAGGGTGTTGGCGGTTTTCGAGGGATAGTGCGGTTTTCGAAAGGTTCGTGTGGCAATCCCTCCGTCTTGACGGCAGAAAGGTTTGGTGAATAA
>ERZ1026848.1165-NODE-1165-length-14102-cov-30.498256_pt1 | contig 14102 bp, 12 predicted proteins | sample MGYA00380154_ERZ1026848 | MGnify/ENA primary metagenome ERZ1026848 (study PRJEB33269, sample SAMEA4719790) | human gut metagenome | biome: human-associated habitat; feature: organic feature; material: feces | place: Cameroon | collected 2013-10 ...
ATGACGAAGGATTTTCTGTTACGGCTGACGGAGGAGCATTACGGCGCGGGAGCGTTCCCCATCTACGGGCGGCTGTTGGAGGAGCAGCGGCTGACGCGGGGCGGGCCGCTGCTGCCTATGTGGTACTGCACGGCGGCGCTGCGGCGGGCGTTCGGCGGGGAAAATGTGCTGGTGCTGGGCTGTACCAGCGACTCGCTGCTGGCACACCTGTTGGGTGCGACGCCGGTGAACCCGCTGCCGCCTCACTACCATTGCCCCAACTGTCACCACCTGATCTTCAATGCCCACGCGGATGACGGATGGGATTTGCCTGACCTTGCCTGCCCTGAATGCGGCGCACCGATGGCGGCGGACGGTCATAATCTGCGAAGCCGGTCGCTGATCGGCGAAAGTGTTGTGTACCTGCAAGTGCCGCAGGAGCAGTTCGCGCCGGTGTGCGCGTGGCTGCGGGACTACTGGGCGCAGCGGGAATGTCAAACCGATACCGAGCCATACAGCGACGCGGAGGTCATGGGGCTGCGGCTTACGCTGCCGGAGGGCGTACAGGGCGTGTTCGAGGTACGCGTCCTGTACCCCACCGACCGGCTCGACCCTCTGCCGCCTGACGTGCCGCCGCTGCACACGGCATACCGGCGCATCAAGGGCATGGGATTGCGACTGGCCTCCGGCGCATGGACGGGCGCGGAACGGGACGCCGTGGAGCGGGGGCGGATGGCGCTTGAGGATGTCCTCACATTCCGGGAGGACGTGTACGAGCTGCTGCGGCAGCACACACCGCCCAAGCAGCGGCGGGAAAACGGTCTGCCGTGGGCGATCTCGGAGGACGTGCGCAAGGGTAAGTACGCCACGCAGGGGATGCCGAAGCTGATCGAGAACTACCTGCACAAGCAGCTGCGCGTCCCGGCGCACTACATCGAGAGCATGAAGCACATCCGCTATTTGCCGCGCAAGGGTGATTGCGTGGGGAGGATGATGTTTGAGGGGGAGGGATAAATAGAGGGGGGGCAAAGGGAGGGAGCCGAAGGCCGCATTCACTTAAGGACGAAAGGTGCTCAAAAAGGATACGGCATAGCTTACGATCATGTAGGCTATGCCGTTTCTTTTTGCTCTTGTTGTGGGATATCGACTACGCCGATAAAGTTCCACCAGATGACCAGGGTCTGCTTTTTTGTCCGTGTGCAGGGGACTTTCTCCGGTTTCTTCACCTCAATCTTCTCCACGAAAGAGCGAATGATCTCTGCTGTGAGTTCCGTAATGTCCGTATACCGGCGCACCATTCCCAAGAAGGAATCTACATTCAGGCGTTGTTCCCGAGCCTCCGCAATGGCCGCCTCTAGTTCTGAGACTCTTGCTTCCAATTGTTTCTGCTCGGTTTCGTAGGTAGCGGACATTCGGGAAAAACGGTCGTCGGATATTTTTCCGTCGATGTTGTCCTCATAGAGCCGCTGCATGATAAGCGGCGTTGTTGCGTCTCGGTCAGTAGCGTGAGTGTGTTTCGGATATGCTCGGTTTCCTCCTTTCGGATAACGATGTGCTCCGGTGTGTCGAGATAGGCAATGGAGTTGCCTTCGTAGTTCAGTGCCTCAAGATGGTATAAAGTGTGATAGGCTTCCCGACATTCGGCATTTCGGATGTGCCGGGCATTCTCATTAAGATATTTAATGATCTCCTTTAACGCCTCCGGCTCTCCGTTCGGTATGATGAGTTCAAAGGGTGATCCATACGGATCGTTGTAGCGTATCTTCACGGTGTGTTCCTTCCCGCCCGAGAACGAAAAGAGCCGGAACGCACCGCCGCAGAATAAGGCCTGATTACGAAAAGGGCGCACTTATCCTGGGGTACAGTCATACCTCCCGCTTAAGCGGTGAAATATGATATGTATCCCGGCCCTTATACGTAATCAGGCTTTGATATTATGTTTGTGTCCGATCAGAGAAAAGAGTCCTTCACTTACAGGTAGGCCACGAAAACAGGAAAATCGAACCCCTGTTTTTCAGGACCTTTCTATAGGTAGGCCACGAGAAAGGCAAAACGGGACGGTTTTATAGAAAAAACTTGCGGACGATCCCGAAATCTTCCGCACGGGAGAAATTCCGGTCCTGTTACCCATTGGAGATGAAATCACGGTTTGACAGAAAACTTTGAAAGTTCCTCCGCTCACTTACCACCAGACACGAGAAGTGCATTTGGTCCCTTGATTTTTGAAATTCTCTTTTCATAGACCCATCTGGACAGGAATGAACACATTGGCCGAAAAAAATAAGCCCTTCCACAGAAAATCTGCAAGAAGAGCGTTGAAGATGTTGAAAAAGCTCAATACTGATATTTTGATCTCGAATATTTCGGCGCTTACGGCGAATGACTCCATGACACAGGAAAAAATGGCACAGGCGCTCGGTATGTCGCAGCCAAACTTCAACCATGCCATTTGCAATACGGGCGTTAAAAGGTTCACCATTGAGCATATCTTTGATATTGCCCATTACTTCGGCGTTTTCATTGACTGGCTCATGGGCAATCAGGGCGGCAGTGCCATTACGGCAAAGTCTGCTGCAGAATTCATTACGAGAGCCGTATTATGCGAGGCGGCGAAACTGAGACCGTATTCTGTCGAGGAAGATAACTACTGTGCCGATAAGACGCATCACCCTGAGAAAGTTCATAAGGCGACAGTCAAATACTGGCCAGCATATTTTCCTTCGTTCTGGAATCCTCTTGAGGATATGGTCAGTGACTAAGAAACAAGAGACAAGGTGATAGCTGCTGAAGTGGGTGGAAATCAGACACCATTCTGGTCTCTCAATGCGTATTTGGATAAATTTGTAGGGATCCATCAGCTGCTGAAATCCCAGAGCATGGATGAAGAGGATTTCCAAACGCTCATCGCAAAGCATCTCGGCAGAATCGAAGAATGAAAAAAGCCTCTCTCGGAAAATTTCCGAAAGGGGTAGAAAAATTCATAGATCCATGTTATAATGCTGTTATAACCTTGCAAGTAGATGGAGGTGTCCAATGGGTTTCTGTGATGATATAAGAGAAATTCGTCAGAAGTGCTTTCTCTCCCAGGAAGCTTTTGCAAAGGAACTGGGGGTGTCGTTTGCTACAGTCAACAGATGGGAATCCGGCAAAACGAAGCCCACATACAAGACGATGAAGCTTATCGATGATTTTTGCAAGAGACGTAGTATTGATTTCGATATCAGGCACGAATTGGAGGGGCAATTATGAGCGGCACCGCAAAACACTATATCTCTTTATTCACTGGTGCCGGCGGGTTAGATATTGGTTTTAATGAGGCTGGATTTCATGGTTTGCTGGCATCTGACATAATGCCGCAAGCTAAAGAGACATTCATATTGAATTATCCAGATGAGCCATATCTTCTTGAAGATATCAGGACACTGTCGATTTCCGAGATAAAAAAATATGTTGGAGATAAGAAGGTGTCTGTAATTATCGGTGGACCTCCTTGCCAAGGCTTCTCAAATATGGGGAATAAGAATTCCGCTGATCCTAGAAATATGCTTTTTGAGAGCTATGTGAAAATCGTTGACGCAATCAGACCGACATGCTTCTTATTTGAGAACGTCAAGGGGCTTAGGAGCATGTTTGAAGGAAGATATTTCAAGAAGGTTATCGAAGGCTTTTTGGCTATTGGATATAATCTGCATTACGCTTTAGTAGACACCTCTAATTATGGGGTTCCGCAGAAGCGTGAAAGAATCATCATTTTTGGGACTATGCTCGACAAACAGTTCCTTTTCCCGGTTTTTAATGCAGACTCTTTCGGAAGGATTACAGCGTATAAAAATGTTGGGGAAGCCATCAATGACCTTACTGATAAGGGTGAAGAAGTCCCTAATCATATAGCACTTAATCACTCCGACATTGTGGTTAGAAGATATGAGTTGATTCCAGAAGGTGGGAAACTGCCCAAGCCTGAGTTTCTACCCGAAGACATTCGACGTAAAAACTTTGGCAACACCTATACAAGACTGAGCAGAAACGAAGTATCTTCAACCATTGTGCCTGGGAACAATGCCCTGCCTGTTCATCCGACATTGAACAGAAGCCTTACCCCAAGAGAAGCGGCACGTATACAGACTTTCCCAGATGATTATATCTTTATGGGAGATAGACGGTCTCAGTGTATCCAAGTCGGAAATGCAGTACCTCCGCTGATGGCCGCTAAACTGGCCCATTGTGTTGATATGTATATCGATGGGATTGAATACGACGGAATTCAGCCAGACCAGTCTTTCTATGTTAATACTGATAATGACTTTTCCGGGATTCAAAGCAAAGCCAAGAGAGCAACTTTAAAGTTTGGAGATCTGTTTAGCGGTGCAGGCGGTTTCACTAGAGGGTTAGAACAAGCAGGACTGGAATGCGTCTTGGGCGCTGAATGGAACGATTATGCCGTAGAAGCATATCGGAAGAATTTCGGGCATGAATGCTTGCAAATAGACCTTTCCACAGAAGAGAATCAGGAGTTAGTTGCAAAGCGATTAAAGGATGCACACGTTGACCTTGTTGTTGGCGGGCCTCCTTGTCAGGGTTTCTCGATTTTTGGCAATAGGCGTTTTGTTAATACTAAAAGTTGGGATGTTTCTCAGGATCAAAGGAATAACCTTGTGTTTGCCTTTGCCAATATTGTAGTCAAATCAGACGCTCCATGGTTCATCATGGAAAATGTACCGGCTATTTTGTCTGCCAGGAATGGCGAATACGTAAAAGCCGTCGAAGATTTCTTTAACGAGAACGGTTACCGTACAGAGCATCGTGTCTTAAATGCGGCTGACTATGGCGCACCACAGTTAAGGCATAGGTTTATTCTGATTGGGACAAAGACAGATCTCGCTTTTCCTTGGCCAAAACCAAAGTATTATGAGAATCCTGAGTCTTGGCAACTACCATATCGTACCGTAGACGAAGTAATTGCCGATTTGGCAGATGAAAGTACATATGGTAAGTATAAAAATCATCAGCCGCCGAAGCATAACAAGGTTGTGACTGAACGGTTCTCATATATTCAAGAAGGAAAGAAAATGGATATCGATACTCTTCCTGAGCATCTGAAGCTAGGGTCAAAAACAGGAAAGCCAGTATCCAATTTCAGTCACGTATTCTTTAGATTAGACAGAAAGAAACCTGCCCCTACCATTGTTCCAGGACACAACGCGCTTCCGGTACATCCAACGCTAAACCGCACGCTGACAATCAGGGAAGCTGCGCGGATTCAGACTTTCCCAGATGAATTCGAGTTTGTTGGACCTATCATCAACCAGTGTCTACAAGTAGGAAATGCGTTCCCGTGCATTGTCGGCCAAATGCTAGGAGATAGGTTGCGGACAATTGTGAATAAGCAGTGGGACACAGACCGAGCAACAACACTGGCAAAGAAATCTATGCTTGTGAGGTGATATCATGGCAACAATGGCACATCATTTGTTGGCAAAAACAACAACGGATGAAATACTGAATAATTTCAAAACTGGCTCTTGGACGTACGGTGCTTCGGGGCACGGGCCCAATTTTTTGCGCACAGGTACTCCCGCAGATTTTCCTTCTCCTGATGCGGCTTTTTACGATAGTGTTAACAAGGAACTGGCGTATTTTGAGTTTAAGCCGGAGACAGAAACAAAAAGGGGGATTTTGACGGGAGTCGGCCAAGGAATTGCATATTTGGAAAAGTGTAACTTGTCATTTTTAATCGCCCCAAAGCTGCTTGCTGGTTATGATTTGGAGAGCTATTTAACTGATTTATATACGCATCAGTTATCGGCTATTCCCACTGGGCTTATTATTTATGACAATGCAAACCCCAAGAATGTACGACTGGTAAAAAATGTAACCAGCCTTGCCGGGACGGCTGCTACGCCTCGCACAGTTACAGTCGAGCGTTTTTGGGCGAAGCATCAAGATCTTCCAATACCACTTTTTCACTTGATATTGCACTATTACTATCTCAAGAAGGTTAATCATATTGGTGGTGACCCGTTTGAAATACTGTACACAACCAAACTGGTTCCCCCTTCTGTCCTCACAACGTTTGCGGCAGTCCCTGTTCAGGATGTTTCGGGGGTTAATATAAAAACCCTTTCTGGGCGGAAGGACATAAAACATTTTGAAAAGAGAATTAATTCGTATCTCCGACTTCCAGCAGCAAGTAAGCCAGCAGAATTAGCTCGAATGCAAGCGCAAATTGATCCGCGGACGCCTGGAGATACAAACTATAGCGCAATAAGAAAAAACTACCTTTCATTTGTGAAACAGATGCAGATGATTGATTCAGCCGGGGAATTAACTGAACGCGGACTTGCAATGTATCATCTTGGACTGGTAAACGGTCCGACCAGTAAACTATTTACAGATTATTTTATCAAAGAGCTATTAACAACCGGGCATCATCTCGACGTTCTACTGGATTTTGATCAAATGAGACGACGTATGCCAACAGCGCCGATTTCCAACTTGCTCTCTTCTATGGAGGCAGATTATGCAGCTCGTGGTTTTATTAAAACAAATCCTGGAAGAGTTGCTGGAACAACGTCAACTGTTGGATTTTTAAAGTACGAACAGATTCTTTGGAAGAATATTGGACTTATGGACGCTGACCACAATGTTCAATGGAGGAGAATAACAGAGGTCTGCTCGTTACCAGATCTGCTATAATTCTGCATTACGGAGGACATATGGCAAGAGTAAAGAAAATCAAAAGTCCCACACAGCTTGAGCTGGTGGAACCGTTGTTTACGGTACTTGTAGAATTGGGCGGTTCTGCTACAATTGACGAGATACGCGACAGTATCATAAAGAAGCTGAATCTCCCCGATGATGTAGTTGACGAGCCTCATAAGGGCAATGCGTCACAGCAGACAGAACTGGAGTATCAGCTTGCCTGGGCGCGTACTCGGTTGAAAAACCTCGGTGCTATCGTCAACAGTAAACGTGGTGTTTGGATGATCACCCCGGAGTATGCTGGGCGGAAGTCCATCACCCGGGAAGAAGTGACCGAAAACATCAAGTCCACGAAGCTGAAGGGAAAATCCGAAAAAGAGGTCGATACGATTCTCGAAGACGGCGATCCCTCCAATGACGGTATCGACACCATCGAGGATTCGGAACCTTGGAGAGCGGAACTTGCTGAAACCCTGCACAGCATGAATCCGTATGCTTTTGAGCGTCTGGCAATGCTTCTGCTCCGAGAATGTGGGTTCTCCCAGGTTACCGTTACCAAGAAATCCGGCGATGGTGGGATTGACGGGACTGGCAAGCTGCGCATCAACGGCATTTTCAGTTTCAATGTGGCATTCCAATGTAAACGTTATACCGGTAGCGTTTCTGCCGGGGATATTCGTGATTTCCGTGGATCGCTGACAACAGATATCGAGAAGGGCGTTTTCATTACCACAGGCAGCTTCACAAAGGCCGCCCGCGAAGAGGCTTCAAATGCCGGAAAGCAACAGATCGATCTTATTGATGGCGAGGAGTTCATCAGCAAGCTCATCGAATATGGACTTGGCGTGAAAGAACGGACGATATACGAGGTTGATAAGGATTTCTTCGAGAGAGTGTAGGTGAAAGAGATTGTCGATAGAAACACTTAAAACTGCCTTTGCGGAAATGAGCGAATGTTCCAATTGGTCTTTGCAATTGCTGAAAATCAGCACCTCTAAAACCGCTGGAACGAAATACGCAAGCAGACAAATCCAGCTGGAGCCAGCATCCGAGATGGTTTCTTTTATCAGTGAAATATCGAAGAAATATCTTTCCAGAGGAAAGGGCTCCTTAGATTCGTATACTGATATTGTCGATTATGATGGTACAGCATCTGGTACGACAATCTACAAATTGGATAAGGAAAATACGCTCATTGCATCGGAATATGATGCTTTTCTGACAGAAATAGCGAACCCCGATGTTGAGGCTGACCCGTTTGCTTATACCTCGGCATATGTCCTAAAGGGAATTATTCCCATAGCCGATGACGAGATTCCAGTAAAGATGGTGTCAATGCAAAGCCCTATTACGAAGCTGAAGCAAAAATTCCAATTACTACATCCAAGTGGTAGATTTTCACAAATAACGCATCCAATATTGACGCTCCGGACTTCTGTCGATGTTGTCATAATCGGTGATACGATCTATTTTTTGACACTCGCTGGGGAGAATCTCTTCAATATGGCCCGTGCTTATAAGGCGGTATGTCATGATGCCATCACGGAAATTGAAGGAACCGGGATTATTTCCAGCGTTGATGAATTCAGAGTAATTGCAGAATCTGGACATAACCCTCGGAAATTCGTATCTTTTGATAGAGAACGCCTTAACGCACTTAAAAACACGAATACGAGGGAAGCAATGGCAAAGCGTTTCTCTATCCCGCTTGACGGAGAGAACCGTTTTGACACCTCTGCTGACGGTGCGGCAGATAAAATTGTGAAGTTGCTTTGCAACAAAGGAATGGTTGACCCATTTAAAATGTTGCTGTCGAAGTTAGTGGGGCAAAGCAATGGCAGTAGTGAGGTGAACGTATGTCTTTAGCAACATCCTTCTCCATGTTTTTTCTTTCATTTGCACCGCTTTGGGTTTCCATTCTATTCATTGACAGCAAGAGCATTATAGAAAAACAGACGGGTGTCATGACAGAAAAATATAGCATTCTGGTTATCCTAATCATCTCGATCATTTCGTTGGTCATCCTGATGCTCTCGTTCAACAAGAAAAATGCGGACGGATCCCAGGAATACACAATTGATGATATTGAGGAGGAAAAAGCTCTCTCAGCCGAATACCTTTTGTCATACATTCTTCCTCTGTTTGCCTTTGATTTTACTGTTTGGCATCAAGTGGTTCTGTTTTTAGTCTTTTTCTTTGTCCTTGCTTTTCTTTGCATCCGCCACAATTATTTCAGCGTTAATATACTTCTGGAGTTGTTTGGGTATCGGTTCTATAGATGTACCCTCCAAAATGAAGACGGAGTTTCGATATCCAAAGTGGTTATCTCAAGAGAACGATTGCTGAATCGAAAGACAGAGCGGATACTGATACATCCAATCAATAACGAATACTCTGCAGACATTCAAAAATGGAAATAGAAAAAAGACCACATCCAAGGATTTTACTCCAAAGATGTGGTCTTTCTGTTGACACCGCTTGAAGACGCCACTAAAACCAGTTAATTTGAACTGTCGTTAAGTGAGTGCCTCCAAGTTCCCTCCCTTTTTCAACTTAAGGAAATTTGTTCAAAGTCTTGTTCCGTAATGAGAGACAATATATGCCGGTCAGTGACTTCGTGATCTACGCAAAACACTCGCTTGGCGTGATTCATAACTAAGTCATCGTAGAGATTCCGTACCAGGCGACCGTTTGAAAAGTTTTCATCTTTCTCCTGCACTTGCGCATTTAGAAAAGAGTGAATCTGCTGCGAAGCTGCTTCACTTAAGCTGTAGTCATTTTTGCGGCAGAGATTTTCTAAAATACCATATAGCTCATCACCTGAGTAGTCCGGAAATTCAACAAACGTGTTAAAGCGAGATTTGAGTCCCGGATTTGCTTCAAAGAAGTGCCTCATCGGCTCAGTATAGCCAGCAACAATGACAACAAGGTCATCCCGGTAGTCTTCTAAGGCTTTTGTCAATTCTGTTAAGCATTCACGCCCATAGGAATCACTATGATCGTTCTCTGTAATGCTGTAGGCTTCATCGATAAAGAGTACACCGCCTTTAGCGCGCTCAATGACCTTTTTTACTTTAAGCGCAGTTTGCCCCTGGTAGCCTGCAATCAGATCAGTTCTTGACACCTCAATAAAATGCCCCTGTGAAAGAAGACCTATCTGCTTATAGATATGACCAACAATCCTGGCAACAGTTGTCTTTCCTGTCCCAGGATTGCCAGTAAAAGCAAGATGCAGTGTCCTCTTTTGAGAATGAAGGCCTTGGCGTTCGCGTAACAGCTGTATCTTTTGATATGCAATCAGATCATTGACTTTTCTTTTAACATCCGCAAGCCCGATTAAATCGTCAAGCTCTGACAACAATTCCGCAAGTGTTCGACGGTCATCCTTTTCACAGACATTCTCACGACTTCCCATATCCATGATGTGAAGATAACCATAGAATTTGAGGAGACTTTCTTTTAGCGCCGCAGCCAGCATGCGAACTTCCTTCTGCGTATTTTCGGCGTTTTTGTACTTTGACGTTTCCTCGACCAGATAAATTGTTGATTTGTAGTTTTGATCTTCGGTCACAGTCGATGCCGCCATAGAGATCTTCCCACAGCTATTAGTTACCGCATCAAATTTGGAAGCCAGATCGAGAAAATCAGCTTTAAAAATGTTTTCGCTCATTTACAGGACTCCCATGATATTTAAAATCAACTGTGTTATTGCAGCGACTGCAGCACCGCCGGCAATCATATAAGTTAGCTTGGCCTTTTTATCAAGTTGAGCTGTTTTTTCATCTACCAATCTTTTTTCTTCTGCCAAATCAGCTTTCATTGCCGCATATTGCTTTTCTTGTTCTTTGATCATTTTTTCTAAGACGATTTCTTGAGAATTTTTCAATTCTTCCAATGTCTCATCCTGCAGCACCGTCAGTTGGGCAAGGTGCTTTTCTTGCGCCTGATGGATACCGATAAGCTGCTGCTCTTGCTCTTGCGCCATGCTGGCAAGCTTTTGAACATTATCTTGCTCGATCTCTGACAGTTTCGTTGACTGTTCTTCCTTTAAAGCCGCTAAAGTACCGTTTTGGTGCTCAACGAAATCGTCTAAACGATGGCCGATAGATGCTTCTTGTGCTTCCAGCTGATGATCGAGCTCGGCTTGACGTTTTTTCAATTGATGGTCGAACTCATTTTGATAAGACATCATCCTTTGCTCAGCGGAAGCGATAAATGTGCTCTGTTCTTTGGGCAGCCTCTCTGCAAGTTCAGAGATTGCCCGGATGGTTTCCTCTTGTTCTTCAAGTGAGGTGATTATATCGCTGATGTCTTCTTGCAGATGCGCTATGCTGTCAGCCTGCGATAAACTATTATTCCAGAGCTCGTCCACATCTTTGATATGCCGAAGCGCAGAAAGGCTTTCTTTGTATGCAGAAAAAGCGGTGAGCATCCTTTTCTGCTCCTCCAGAATCTCCCATGCCTTATCTACATCCATAAGGTGTTCCAGTCTGTCCATGTCGCGTTTGAATTTCTCAAGGACTTCAACTATCTGGCTGATGTGATTCACGTTTTGGTTGGCCGTTTCGCTTGCTGCCTTTGCTGCGTTTGCAGCAGTAAGAATTCCGGCGATATGCTCGCGATCCAATGAATCCAATGCCTTATAGATGTCCTTGAATGTATTAAGCATACCGATATCGAAGTTGTTCAAAGAGATCAGCTGGTCTTCAAGCTGTGAAACGATCTCATTCAACTCTTCTCCAGTAACCTTGTGATCAAACAAGTCGAAAAGCCCACCTGAAACAGAAACGCGATTCAAAGATGCGGGCCTTTTTGCATTATCGGCATAAGACTTGATAGAGCGCATGGCATTGTCAAAATTTTGCCGCTTGACAATGATAGCGCCATCTCTTGTATCAGACACGGTTATCCCTCCTTAAGTAATTTCTCTAGGGCAGCACGAACCTGCTTGTTTTTTTTCTCCGGATTCGATAGAATCGGTGGCCATCTGGCTGAATATATCGTTCAGCATCTGTGCCGCTTCTTTATGGCGTGCGCCAACGGAATCGCTGGCACTCTCCGCTGTCTGGCTGAATGATTTGACAGCGGCTTCCATGGACAATGATCCTAAATCAGGTTGTTCTTGCGTGCTACCAACATCTGATTCTTCTGCGGAATTTTTTGGCGTATCGGTGTCGTTTGCTGTTTTTTCAACAATGGCATCCGCTTTTCCGACAGCATCTTGTTCTTGAAGTGATTTGAGAACGTTATAGGCAACAACGCCCATGACTGCACCGCCCGCGACCAGTAGAATAGTAGTTCCTTTCATAATAAAACTCCTTATTTATTAACTCTGAAGCAGCTGGGATAGTCTTTCTCCGTTTGCAGACTGCTTCTCTGTTACTGCGGGATCGCAAACGTTCTGACACACCGCCTCCAGTTGCTTTGCGGCAGATTTGTGGCGCTTTTCAATGCTTTGAGAAGCTTCTTGGCGAACATTCTTCAAATTCTCGGTTCTTACAGCCTTTAGCGCATGCTGTGTATCGAGGACTTCATTTTTCTTGTCCATTTGGGAATTCAGGCTGTCGACGTTCTGGCGTTTTGCAATAAAAGCATCCAACCGATTCATGATGATCGCCGCTATAACACCCGAAAGCAAGCTGGCTAAGAACATACCAGTAATATTGGCAATGCTTCCTAATAAAGGAATTTCCACCGCCATGACGGGGATTTGGAGCAATGCTTTTTCGATGAGTTCCCCACCAACGATGGCACCAGCGGCGGCTAGACCGGTGGTTACGATCTTACCGACTTGAGCGATTTTAATACTGAGCGGCTTGTTTTTGTTGCTCTTATCCGTAAGGTAATGAATTGCCTCAATAACGGTTGACGCACCCTGCTTGATAAAGCTGGCGAGCTTTTTGAACATGCTGACGATAGGACCGAATATTTCGGTGACAACGGTCCCAACAAATGAAGACGCTCCTGTTCGTACAAAGCTTGAAATGTGGCTGACAAAGCGTTGAATAGATGACTTCATCTCGGACAAAAACGAACGGAACGACTTTTGCTTTTCTTTGAAAAAGTGAACCAGGCCGTTCATGATGGATTTCAGCAGGTCAAACAAAGCTGAAACCGCCATCATTTTCAAAGCATCTTTTCCTGCCTTTTTTGCTGTCTGCGTTGCTACGCCTTGGGCAATGTCACGGTTAATGGCCCGCCGTGCTTTTTTGTCGGCCTCCAGCATTCGTTTGTCATCCGCATCCAGTTTGTTTTGCAAGCGACGGTCTGCCTTTTCGTGCTCAATACGTTTTTCCACCTCGGACAAATTGGAAGCGTCAATTTTTTTGTGTGCCGCTTCATTTTGCCGTTTCAGCACTGCTTCTCGCTCTTCACGCCCGGCGACATATTGCTGGTTGCTCCGCTCTTTTTTGCTTTTGTTGAGGGACTCGTTGGTTGCGGCAAGGTTTTCGGGCTTATTTGCCAATTCCGCTGTTTCAATGCCGGCCTGTTTTCTGCGGAGGTTATCATATAACTCCTTACGGGGGACAACATGATCCAGATTCGGCTTCACATCTGTGTCCATCACTTTGCCGGTATATTCATCTACGAGCATCCCTTCTTCGTAATGCTGCTTCATGGCGGCGTTGGCTTGCTTATACTTTTCATCCTGCATAATTGCGTCGCCAATTTCTTTGCTATACGCCTCAGGATGCTCTCTTTCGTACGCCTGTATCAGCGTTTCGTTTGTCATGTCCAGTCCAATTTGGTTTCCGAATTGCGTCCAGACTTCATCCATGATAATTTTGCCAAGACTGTCAGGATTTCCAATTTTTGCTTTTTCTTCTTCTAAGAAAGCCAGATCTGCCAACTGGCCCTCCAATTCTACCTCCAGATTGGCCTCCAGCTCATCTATATTGAAATTTTCATCGTCTGCATCTATTGTCTGAATCGCAGAACTGTCATTTCCGGATAGCATGATAACCTCCTCCTGAACACATAAGTTACTCTTGATAATGAAAAATGGCTTTAAAACTTGACTCCATTCTTTTATAAGTCTCTATTTTCGTCCCTTTCTCACTCTAGCTTCTCCACCCACTCCCCCTGGCTCTTCAGCCACATCTCTATCCCCTTCCCGAACACCTCTGCGGAGATGAGCCAGCCGCTGGCGTCCTCGGAGAGCACCTGTGCCGTGGGGAGCCTGTCCAGCACCGCCTCCAGCGACGGGCCGGTGTAGCGGAAGCGGATGTGCTCCAGCCGCCCGCCGTACATAAACTGGACGCGCTTGCGGAACTCACCCTCCTCGAACCGCTTGGCGTAAGGCACGCGGAAGTGCTCATTCAGCACCTTCACCGACCGGATGCGGTCGATGCGGTAGATCGTCGGAAACAGGTCGTCGGGGTTGTCGAAGTCCGTCTTGTCCTCCAAAAACGCCGTCAGAT
>ERZ1026848.1180-NODE-1180-length-13996-cov-24.316477_pt1 | contig 13996 bp, 9 predicted proteins | sample MGYA00380154_ERZ1026848 | MGnify/ENA primary metagenome ERZ1026848 (study PRJEB33269, sample SAMEA4719790) | human gut metagenome | biome: human-associated habitat; feature: organic feature; material: feces | place: Cameroon | collected 2013-10 ...
TATATAGTATAGTTTGAACTGCAAATATACAACTTTTATTTCATATTCTCGCCTTTTTCTGCAAAATATTTTGCAAGAATTTCCGCCTTATGTGGGCCTAATACCTCTGAAAGTTGTTCCAACGATGCTTCTTTCATATTTTTCACGCTCTTAAACTTGCTCAGAAGGGCTTCTCTAGCTTTCGGACCGATGCCTTTGATATCGTCTAATTCGGAGTGCAGAGCATGCTTGCTGCGTTTGTCGCGATGGAAGGTGATAGCGTATCTGTGCACCTCATCCTGTATCTGTGTCAGCACCTTGAACAGCTCACTTTCGGGTGGTAGGGCGATGGTTTGAGGAGGGAATCCGAAGAGGAGTTCGTTGGTTCTGTGACGGTCGTCTTTTGCAAGTCCTGCGATAGGAATATCCAGGTGTAATTCGTCAACAATAACCTCTCTGACGACGTCCATCTGACCCTTTCCGCCATCGGTAATAATGAGGTCTGGAAGTGCTGATTCTTCCTCTATCATGCGACTGTACCGGCGCCTTACCACCTCTTGCATGGATGCGTAATCATCCGGTCCTTCTACCGTCTTGATGTTGTATTTCCTATAGTCTTTTCTGGATGGTTTCATACCTTTATATACGATACATCCTGCCACGGCATCAGTACCGGATATGTTGGAATTATCGAAACATTCTATCTGGTAAGGCATCTTCGGAAGCTTTAATTTGGTTTGCAATTCCTTCATCAATCGGGTCTGTTTCTGCTCCGGATTGAGTTTTTCAGCCTGCTTCAGACGGTCGAATTTATACTGCTTGCAGTTCATTTCCGACAGCTCCAGAAGATGCTTTTTATCACCTCTCTGAGGTACGAAAAAGGTTGCATCTTTCAGCTTCCATTCCATCTCGAAAGGCACGATAATCTCCTTCGAAGTGGAGTGGAAACGCTCTCTGATTTCCGGAATGGCAGTAATCAGAAGTTCCTCGTCACTCTCTTCTAGCTTGCGCTTGTATTCGTATGTGAAGCTCTGGTTGATGGTGCCGTTTTTTACGTGAATATAGTTGATGAAGGCGTTCTTGTTGGCGTCATCATTTACGATTGTAAAGACATCAACATCCGTAATGGTGTGGCTTACTACCTCGCTTTTTGCCTCAAATTCATCCAGTAATTGGTACTTTTTCTTATATTCTTCGGCAATCTCAAAGCGTAGAAGTTCGGCATTTTTCATCATCAAATCGTAGAGATATTTGCTTACTTCCCGCGTGTTTCCCTTCAGAATTTCACGTGCCTGGCGCATGTTTTCCTGATATTCCTCATAGCTCTGCTTGTTGATGCAGGGTGCTCCGCAGTTATGGATATGATACTCCAGGCACGGCTTGTATCTGCCTTCAGCTACGCCTTCTCTGGTGATAGGCATTCTGCAGGTTCGGGGTTTATAGAGCTTCTTGATGACCTCTAAAACAGCATACATGCTGCCGATATGAGGGTAAGGACCGAAGAAAGTTCCCACCTTTTTATTGATATGGCGAGTCTTGAAAATGCGTGGAAAATACTCGTTTGTTACGCATATAGAAGGGTATGTCTTACCGTCTTTCAGCAGGACATTGTATCTTGGATTATACTTTTTGATCAGGCTGTTTTCAAGCAAAAGTGCGTCTTCTTCTGTGTTTACGACCGTATAAGATATGTCGTGAATCTTAGAAACAAGCACCTTTGTCTTGTATCTGTCTACCTCTTTATGGAAGTAGGAAGATACTCTTCTCTTCAGATTTTTCGCCTTTCCCACATATATAATCGTATGATTTTCGTCGTAATATTGGTAGCTTCCTGGCTTCTCCGGCATACTTAAAACGATGTTCTTAAGCCTTGCCAAGCGCTCCTCATTCTCTTGTTTCGTCATATTTTTACTTGTTTTTAAAGGGAAAACGAGCGTTACTGTTTCACGTGAAACGGCAACGCTCTAGTGTTTTTTACTGCTTCCATGCTACATTCTCGCAGTATTTCTTGCAGTATTTTTGCTGCTTATAACTGCAATAAAGTAGTTACTTCAACGTCTGGATCAAAGGACTTTCTGCCTTCGAAATTCTCGTTTACGAGTTCGATAATGAAGTTGGCATATACCTTTTTCGGATGGAATTTCTTTACCAGATCGCATGCTGCTTTCATGGTTCCGCCAGTAGCGAGGAGGTCATCGTGGAGGAGTACGATGTCGTTCTCATTGATGGCATCTTCGTGGATTTCGATGGTGTCGATACCATATTCCTTAGCATAACTTTCCTGTACGGTTTTGCATGGAAGTTTGCCTGGTTTGCGGCATAAAACTACACCGGCTCCGAGACGTATTGCGAGGGCTGAAGACATTACGAAACCGCGTGATTCGATGCCTACAATCTTGGTGATTCCTTTGTCTTTGTAGAGTTCGTACATCTCATCGCTGATCTCTTTTAAAGATGCAGGATTCTTGAAAAGGGTTGATACATCGCGGAAGTTTACACCCTTGATTGGCCAATCTGGAATGCAACGCAGATTGTCTAATAATAGCTGATTGTTCATTACTTTTTTATGCTTTAAATTGATACTTATTTTATTCTTTTTTTGTGCTTCTTTTAATGGGCTTTTTGCCCGTTTGTTTTTGCGTTTTGCTTGATTTTATCAGCTTTTGTTTCACGAATTGCTGAAGTTTTACTTTAACCGTAAAACACTTGATGCAACCTTTCTTAAACGGTTGAGCATCAAATGTTTTGTTGGCAACCTGTTTCACGTGAAACATTCAGGATTCCCTTGTGTTTCGCTGTGAAACGGCTTATCTTCCGAGTAATACAAGCATCACGTTGATATCGCTTGGTGATACGCCCGGAATTCGGCTTGCCTGAGCCAAGGTTTCCGGGTCGATGCGCTCGAGTTTCTGGCGTCCTTCTGTGGAGATTTCGTGGAGCTCGGAATAGTTGAAGCGGCCCTTGATTTTGATGTCCTCCAAACGGTGCATCTTGTCGGCGATGAGACGCTCTCGCTCGATGTAACCTTTGTACTTCATCTTGATTTCTGCAGCTTCCGTTATCTCTTCCTTCCGGTTAGCTGGCGCGTCCAATGCAGCCTTCAGGTCCGGAATAATCTCCGAAAGATTCGTGAGGTTCAGATGAGGACGGGCGATGAGGTCGATGAGCTTGCAGCCGGCGCGAAGTGGAGTAGTGCCGAGTGCCTCCAGTTTCGGATTTATCTCATCCTTCTTGATAGGATAGTTGGCGCAAAATTCGATGATTCTTTCGATGGCTTCTTTTTTCTCTATCCACCAGTCATAACGGTCGCGCTTGGCAATTCCGAGTTCGTATGCTTTTTCGGTGAGTCGGGCATCGGCATCGTCCTGTCGGAGTAAAATGCGATATTCGGCTCTGGAGGTGAACATGCGGTATGGTTCGTCTACTCCCTTTGTGGTGAGGTCATCGATGAGTACGCCGATATAACTTTCATCGCGGTTCATCTCGAAAGTCTTGTCGCCGACACAATGTAGAGCTGCGTTGATTCCGGCAACGGTTCCCTGACCTCCTGCTTCTTCATAACCGGTGGTTCCGTTCACCTGTCCGGCAAAGAAGAGACCTTTGATGATTTTCGACTCCAGTGAATGTTTGAGTTGGGTAGGGTCGAAGTAATCGTATTCGATGGCGTAACCCGGTCTGTAAATCTTCGCATCTCTCAATGCCGGAATCTCGTGAAGTGCATTCAGCTGGATATCCATCGGCATGCTCGAAGAAAAACCGTTCAGATACATTTCGTTCGTATCTTCGCCTTCCGGCTCCAGGAAGAGCGGATGCTGATCCTTGTCGGGGAAGGTAACGAGTTTGGTTTCGATACTCGGACAGTAACGTGGACCGGTGCTCTGAATTTGACCATTATATAAAGGAGAGTCTGCAAGACCGCTTTTTAAAGTTTCGTGCACTTTCTTGTTGGTGTAGCAAGTCCAGCAAGGCAATTGTTTCAGGACCCGGTGCTCTCCCATGTAAGAGAACTGGTGGAAATCGCTGTCGCCCGGCTGTTCTTCCATATCTTCGAAATGAACACTTCTCTTGTCGATTCTGACCGGAGTACCGGTTTTCATTCTGGCAGTAGTGATGCCCCATCGGGTGATGCTCTCCGTAAAGTTGTGTACGGCAGGTTCGGCGCATCTTCCGCCTTCTACCATCTTTCTTCCTACATGCATCAGACCGTTGAGGAAAGTTCCTGCGGTGATGATGATGCTCTTGGCGTAGAACTCGGCTCCCCAGATGGTTTTTACGCCGATAGCCTCTCCGTTAGCAACGAGCAGTTCGTCAGCCTGGTCTTGCCAGATGTCGAGGTTGTCGGTATGGTCGAGGATGGTTCTCCATTCCCAGATAAACTTACCTCTGTCGCATTGGGCACGAGGGCTCCATACGGCAGGCCCCTTACCGATGTTGAGCATTCTGAACTGGATGGCGGTTTTATCCGTTACGATACCCATCTGTCCGCCCAATGCGTCGATTTCGCGCACAATCTGTCCCTTGGCAATACCACCGATGGCGGGGTTGCAACTCATCTGTCCAATCTTGTTCATATCCATCGTTATCAAACAGGTGTTGGCACCCATGTTTGCAGAGGCTGCAGCAGCCTCGCATCCGGCATGTCCTCCACCGATAACGAGCACGTCATAATTGAATTTCATACTTCGTTTAATCTATATTTTTTCTAATTTTCGGCAAAAGTAAGAAATAAAATCGAAATTTTAGCAAAAATACTTTGATAAATCATTAAAATATAGTAATTTTGCAGCAGACTTGCGAAAATATACCTATAAATGAGGATTGCAGAATGCCTTGAAAGTGGTATTGCAAGTACGAGATGAAGGAAATAATAAATTAGTTTCAAACAGTTAAATAATTAAAATTCAATCATTTATGTGGTTAATCAATTCATCTATTGGTAGAAAGGTAGTGATGTCAGTAACTGGTATCGCTCTTATTCTATTCTTGACATTCCACGGTTGCATGAATGTGGTTGCGCTTTTCTCTGGAGAAGCTTACAACGCAATCTGCGAGTTGTTGGGTGCTAACTGGTACGCCGTAGTTGCAACATTAGGTTTGGCAGCTTTGGCAGTTTGTCACATCGTTTACGCTTTCATCCTGACAGCACAGAACCGTCGTGCTCGCGGTAACCAGCGTTACGAGGTAACATCAAAGCCAGAGAAGGTAGAGTGGGCTAGCCAGAACATGTTGGTGCTCGGTATCATCATCGTTCTCGGTTTGTTGCTTCACCTCTTCAATTTCTGGTACAACATGATGTTTGCAGAGCTTTTGGGTACAAGCTTCGGCCACAGCCCAGCAGACGGCTTCGCATTCATTCAGGACACCTTCGCTAACCCAGTGTTCGTAGTTCTCTACATCATCTGGTTGGTAGCTCTTTGGTTCCACCTCACTCACGGTTTCTGGAGTGCTATTCAGACTCTCGGTTGGAACGGTAAGACTTGGTTCTGCCGTTGGAAGACTATTGGTATGATTTACTCTACCATCCTGCTTCTCCTCTTCATCGTTGTCGTATTGGCATTCGCTTTCGGTTGCGCTCCATCTTTGTGCTGCGCATAATTCGTGTAATCATTTAAGTATTAAAAAAGATTATGGCAAAAACATTAAATTCTAGAATACCTGAAGGACCAGTTGCTGAGAAATGGACCAACTATAAGGCTCACCAGCGTTTGGTTAACCCAAAGAATAAGTTAAAGCTCGACGTTATCGTTGTAGGTACAGGTTTGGCAGGTGCTTCTGCTGCTGCTTCTCTCGGCGAGATGGGCTTCAATATCTTGAACTTCTGCATCCAGGACTCTCCACGTCGTGCTCACTCTATCGCAGCACAGGGTGGTATCAATGCAGCTAAGAATTATCAGAATGATGGTGACTCTGTTTACCGTCTGTTCTACGATACAGTAAAGGGTGGTGACTACCGTGCTCGTGAGGCTAACGTTTACCGTTTGGCTGAGGTGAGCAACGACATCATCGACCAGTGCGTAGCTCAGGGCGTTCCTTTCGCTCGTGAGTACGGTGGTATGTTGGCTAACCGTTCTTTCGGTGGTGCTCAGGTATCTCGTACATTCTATGCTAAGGGTCAGACAGGTCAGCAGCTCCTCCTCGGTGCTTACTCTTCTTTGAGCCGCATGGTTGAGGCAGGTAAGGTAAAGCTCTTCACCCGTTATGAGATGGAGGATGTAGTTATCGTTGACGGTCACGCTCGTGGTATCATCGCCAAGAATTTGATCACAGGTAAGTTGGAGCGTTTCTCTGCCAACGCCGTAGTTATCGCTACCGGTGGTTATGGTAACGCTTACTTCCTTTCTACAAACGCTATGGGTTGTAACTGTACAGCAGCTATCCAGTGCTACCGCAAGGGTGCTGACTTCGCTAACCCATCTTACGTTCAGATTCACCCTACATGTATCCCTGTTCACGGTACAAACCAGAGTAAGTTGACTTTGATGTCAGAGTCACTCCGTAACGATGGTCGTATCTGGGTTCCTAAGAAGATTGAGGATGCCAAGGCATTGCAGGCAGGTACAAAGAAGGGTTCTGATATTCCTGAGGAAGACCGCGACTACTACTTGGAGCGCCGTTACCCAGCATTCGGTAACCTGGTTCCTCGTGACGTGGCTTCTCGTGCAGCTAAGGAGCGTTGCGACAAGGGCTTCGGTGTCAACAACACAGGTCTTGCCGTATTCCTCGACTTCTCTGAGTCTATCAACCGTCTCGGTATCGACGTTATCCTGCAGCGTTATGGCAACCTCTTCGATATGTATGAGGAGATTACCGACGTTAACCCAGGTGAGTTGGCTAACGAGATTAACGGCGTGAAGTACTACAACCCAATGATGATCTTCCCTGCTATCCACTATACAATGGGTGGTATCTGGGTTGACTACGAGTTGATGACCACTATCCCAGGTCTCTTCGCTATCGGTGAGTGTAACTTCTCTGACCACGGTGCTAACCGTCTTGGTGCATCTGCTTTGATGCAGGGTTTGGCTGACGGTTACTTCGTATTGCCATACACTATCCAGAACTACTTGGCTGACCAGGCATTGTGGCCAAAGCTCTCTACCGATCTCCCAGAGTTCGCAGAGGCAGAGGCAGGTGTTCAGAAGGAAATCGACCGCCTGATGGGTATCCAGGGCAAGCGCTCTGTAGATTCTATCCACAAGGAGTTGGGTCACATCCTTTGGGAGCACGTAGGTATGGGTCGTACCAAGGAAGGTCTTGAGGAAGGCTTGAAGAAGATGAAGGCTCTCCGCGAGGAATTCAACAAGAACCTCTTCATCCCTGGCAAGAAGGAAGGCTTGAACGTAGAGTTGGATAAGGCTATCCACTTGCGTGACTTCATCTTGATGGGCGAGTTGATCGCTTACGATGCATTGCACCGCAACGAGAGCTGTGGTGGTCACTTCCGTGAGGAGTACCAGACAGAGGAAGGCGAGGCTAAGCGTGATGACGAGAACTTCTTCTACGTAGGTTGCTGGGAGTATCAGGGCAACGATACAACTGCTCCAGTGCTCAACAAGGAACCTCTCGAGTATGAGGCAATTAAGGTACAGACAAGAAATTACAAGAATTAAAAAGCGAACAAGACAATGGCAAGAAATATAAGTTTCACAGTTAAGTATTGGAAGCAGGACGGTCCTACAGCACAGGGTCACTTCGATACACACGAGATGAAGAACATCCCAGATGATACCTCATTCCTCGAGATGCTCGACATCTTGAACGAGGAGCTCATCGAGTCAGGTCAGGAGCCTTTCGTCTTCGACCACGACTGCCGCGAGGGTATCTGCGGTATGTGCTCTCTCTATATTAATGGTACACCTCATGGTAAGACTGAGCGTGGTGCTACAACATGTCAGCTCTACATGCGTCGTTTCAACGATGGTGACGTTATCACCGTTGAGCCTTGGCGTTCTGCTGGTTTCCCTATCATCAAGGACTGTATGGTTGACCGTTCAGCATTCGACAAGATCATCCAGGCAGGTGGTTACACCAGCATCCGTACAGGTCAGGCTCAGGATGCCAACGCTATCCTGATTCCTAAGGAGAATGCAGACGAGGCAATGGATTGCGCTACATGTATCGGTTGCGGTGCTTGTGTTGCTGCATGTAAGAATGGTTCTGCCATGCTCTTCGTCAGCTCAAAGGTTAGCCAGCTGGCACTTCTCCCACAGGGTCGTGTAGAGGCTGCTGCCCGTGCTAAGAAGATGATTGCACGCATGGATGAGCTCGGATTCGGTAACTGTACAAACACTCGTGCTTGCGAGGCTGTTTGTCCTAAGAACGAGTCTATCGCTAACATCGCCCGCTTGAACCGTGAGTTCTTGAAGGCTAAGTTGGCTGACTAATCCATCGTTTCTTTTGAGACACCGGAATTTTCTCTCTGCATCTTTACGGATGCGAGAGAATTTCCTCAACAACTCTTCACTCTTCACCTTTCGGGTGTAAGTAATTGAAGGATAGGAAGTTGGGCGGGTGAAGAGTAGTTTTTGACTCTTCACCCGCCCTTCACCTTTTTAGGCTGTAGCCAGCTAAGCGGTTCTGCGTTTATACCTTGCCCAATATCGTAAAGGGTGAAGAGTGGTGAAGAGTGCAGAACATCTCTTCACCTATGTAATGTATTGTGCTTCAGTTGTTTATGTAGAAAAGGTGAAGAGTGAAGAGTAGAGTGCGATATTCCTGCCAACCATGCTTCTCTTGAAATAAGAGAAAGGATGTTTGGCAAACTGTTATACAGGAACAGCCGACTGGCCTCTGTTGCGCTAGTCGGCTGTTTGCCTTCTGCCAGCTTTCTGTTTGCCTTCTACTAGCCGGCTGTTCTTCCTAGGCAGTTGTTCTATCTCCGATAGTTATGTATTTATTTATGCCTGCTGTTAGAATCATATAGCCAGGAAAAAGGGTAGATTATAGCCGAGAGCATCCTGTTTTCGGTGCATCCCGACATAAATTATCAGATATTCTGAGAAATATTTTGTAATCTCATCAGAATATCGTAATTTTGCGGTTATTAAGAATAAGTAATGTAATGACGAATCACTCAACAGAAATAATGAACCAAGCAACGCTCGATTTTATCCGCCAGCATCAGGACGATGATGTTCGCCAGTTGGCTTTCCTCGGCAGCAAGTATCCTGAGGTAGATATGCCTTTCGCTCTCGACCAGATTCGCGGGCGAAAGATGGCTCGTACGAAACTGCCCCTATGGGCAAGCATCGATGGCATTATCTATCCCCCTCATATTTCGATGGAGCAATGTTCGTCAGAACAAACGGCACTTTATAAGGCTGAACTCGCAGCCCGACTGCTCGGTTTGTCTCCTTCATCATTTGAAAACGGACGAGAAAAGGAGAAGGAGAGCGAAAATGCCTCAAATCTTCATCTTTCTGAAATTTGTGAATTTGCGGGCAAAGGGGCGGTTGATTCAGAATTCGCCAAAAATGAAGCCACTTGCGAAAGGCAACAGATATTAACAGAATCAGAAGAGAATATTAATGAAATAAAAGAAGAACCTCATGAAGGAGATTTTTCTGAAGAAATCGGGTTTGTTGACCTGACCGGCGGTTTCGGAGTAGACTTCTCTTACATCGCTTCCCGATTGGGCGTGAAGTCGATGTATGTGGAGCGTCAGACTCATCTCTGTGAAGCAGCAAAGGAAAACTTTGGGCGGTTGGGCTTGAAGAATGCCATCGTGAAGAATGGAGACGGAATAGAGGTTCTGCATTCTTTTGCTTCAAAGAAAGAGGCTGCTGCATCAGATTCTTTAGGCATAACTGAAGATCAGTCTCGGTCATTACTTAAGACCAACCTTGGTCTTAAGCTGATCTTCATCGATCCAGCCCGTAGAGACGATGCTGGCAACAAGGTTGTATCTTTGAAAGATTGTACGCCCGATGTAACCCTTTTGCAGGAAGAAATGCTTTCGAAGGCAGATTACGTTATCATCAAACTCTCTCCGATGCTTGATTGGCATCGCGCGGTAAGCGAATTAAACTGCGTACAAGAGGTTCATATCATCTCCGTGAATAATGAGTGCAAGGAGCTTCTTTTAGTGCTGTCAGCGCGAAATATGGGCGAAATGGAGGCTTCATCGGCAGATGGAGTAAGTGGAGAAGTAAAACATGCCGGGAGTCTCCGCATTTATTGTGTCAATGATGCCCAGTCCTTCGTCTGCGAAGAGTCGGATATGGAGGCTTCTTCCGTCAAGATTGCCCCGTCCACGCTTGAAGAGATGCAGTATCTTTACGAGCCGAATGCCTCGTTGATGAAAGCGGGCTGTTTTGGTGTTCTTTCCGGGCGATATGATGCAAGGATGCTTTCCAAGAACAGCCATCTCTTCGTGAGCCAGGCACCTATCGAAGCATTCCCAGGCAGAAGTTTCCGCATCATCGCCGTTTCTTCCTTTAATAAAAAGGAGTTGAAGCGTCATCTGTCAGGAATCACCAAGGCGAACATCGCCACCCGCAACTTCCCCCTTTCCGTGGCAGAATTGCGCAAGCGCCTGAAACTGAAAGATGGTGGTGAAACTTATATTTTTGCCACCACATTGAGTGACGAAAGCCATGTGCTGGTAATAACGGAGAAAGCTTAGAAAAACCTCGAAAATGTGCAAAAATGTACCTGCTGAATTCATAAAAAAGCAAGTTCTCTTGTTTATTTTCGATTTTTGTTGTACCTTTGCCGAAATCTTCTAATTTAATTGGATTATAGAATATGGCAAAGGACGATAGTGTAGCTAAATCAGGTAATCAGCAATTGCCTGTAGAAAATAAAGTGGAGTCTCTGATACGAGTTATCAGAGGACAACAAGTGATGCTTGACCGTGACTTGGCTGAACTGTATGGAGTAGAAACAAGAAGGTTGAATGAGCAGGTAAAACGTAATATAGAACGTTTCCCTGAAGACTTTATGTTTCAATTGACAAAAGAAGAGTTTGAAAATTGGAAGTCGCAATTTGCGACATCCAATTCTATAGTTATGGGTGCTCGTAAAAGACCTTACGCTTTCACAGAGCAAGGAGTTGCCATGCTTAGTGGAGTTTTGAAGTCATCGACTGCTGTTGAAGCAAACATCCGCATTATGCGAGCATTCGTATCTATGCGCCATTTTATGGTCAACAATGCGGCGGTTTTCCAACGATTGGAAACCATCGAATTTAATCAGTTGGAGTCTAATAAGGTTCAGGCGAAGATTCTTGCTCATCAAGAAGTACAAGACCATCGCATAGACGAAATTTTCCGTCGCTTGGACGAAGGAATGTACAAACCGAAGCAAGGAATCTTCTTTGATAACCAAATCTATGATGCTTATTCCTTTGTCTCTGAACTCGTAAAAAGTGCCAAGCAGCGTATCATCCTCATAGATAATTATGTCGATGAGACGGTCTTGACGCTATTAGATAAGCGAGGTGAGAATGTTTCTGCCACCATTTATACTCAGCAGGTAAGTCGCCAGTTTCGCCTTGATGTCGATCGCCATAATAGCCAATATCCTCCGATAGAAGTAGATGTCTTCCGTCGTTCCCACGATCGTTTTCTTTGCATTGATGATACAGTTTATCATGTGGGAGCCTCTATCAAAGACTTAGGTAAGAAATGGTTTGCCTTTTCTAAGATGGAAGATTTCAAGCCAGAGGAACTTGTTGCAAGAATCAACGAAGCATTTTGAAAAGCTAATTTGGAATTCAAGTTAAAAAACTAAGAGAATTGGTGTGTTTGGGCGCAATAAGTCTTCTTTGTGCGCCCAAACCTCAGTTTTTATCCTACCAACGAAAAATAATCAACTAAAAATACGTGAGTAATCATTTTTTTCATTATCTTTGCAACCGATACTACACTCGCTCACGCCGTGTCGAGGCATTTGAAGTCGCTTTAAGCGACTTTCTTGTGCTAAGATGGGAGAAAAGGTAAGTGGGATAAAGGTATCACGACATAATATAAAGGCGTTTACTTAACGCTTTGTTCTTGACGCTCTGAAACTTCGCAACTTTCTAATGTAGTCTTGAGCATCGCAACGGTAGATGCCCCGGGATGTGTTAATTTCACATCCCTTTACTGGTATGGCTTATTGCGTCTAGGCGATGAGTCTTATATCCGTATAAGGGAAAGTGTATACATATCGGCGTGGGCTTCGACGTTGCTCGTTCAACTACATTGGGCAATGCGAAGGCCTCAGAGCGTGGGACGGGTAACAGGTAGAGTTCCCACGCTTTTTTTATGTCTAGTCTGTCATACTGTATTTTGCCTGTTGGGGACTTTGGGCACACAATGTTTTTGGTATATGAAAAGTCCGAAAGAATTATTGCAAACTATGCTATCGAAGGTTGGAGATGGAAACTCATCTTCAGCAGTTGAGATTTTACAAGAACTGGTAACTATTCAGCTTGATGAAGCTGGTACCTTGTCTACGCGTATTGGTGACGACAAAAAACTGGGCATATCTCGAATGAAAGTGAAAGGAGCATTGGATAGCAGCGATGTAAAATGCTTGCGAAAAATGCCTAGACTGGAGATGTTGGATTTGTCGGATGCGCGAATCGTTACAGGCGGCAGCTATTACATCGATGCCTGGTATTGCCAGAACGAAGAAAATATGATGGGATTGCATATGTTCCATCATAAAGATAAGTTGAAATCAATCATTTTTCCTAAGGGAGTTGTTGCCGTCAGACCGATGGCTTTCCGCCGCTGTTCGGCATTATCGGAGGTGGTATTTTCGCCAGTGTTGGAGAAAATAGAAGACCGAGCTTTTTCATATTGTGATTCCTTGAAGCAAGTCAGTTTTCCACCTGCTCTTAAAACAATTGGGATTAGTGCTTTTGGCCATTGCAAATCATTGAAAACAATACTGTGTGAATCCGTAGTCAACATCGAGGAACTTGCTTTTAATGATTGTCCGTCGTTATTGTCCGTGAATTTCGGTTCTGCCCTGCAGAATATCGGTGACATGGCGTTTGCCGGTTCATCTCTCACATCTGTCAGTCTCCCTGCATCTCTCAAGACAATGGGTAGCAAAGTGTTCAATGGATGCCGTCAGTTGAGTGCGATACACATAGCATCTTCTGTTCCTCCTGTAGCAAAACAGGATACATTCGACGGAATAAATCTTGCTGCTTGTACTCTTTACGTTCCTAAAGGTGCTAAAGATAACTATTGGTTACCTGATGGATGGGAGAAATTCAAACATATTGTAGAGGAATAGTTGAAGAACATCAAAGGAAGTTGTTCTCGCATTTCATAAAGGAGTAGCATTGGCTTCTCCTTCATTTTTAATTAAACTTGTGAAAAGGATATTTTTGTTCAGGATGCTAATTGAGTATCTTGAACAAAATATCCTATCATTACCGAAGTTGAATTAATTGAAATATCACATCATTAGTTCGGACGCTATAAGCATGATATTGATATACAGGATAAAGAATTTCTTTGAAACTAAAATTCTATAACGATTCTTGAAGCACCATTGGTTATACATTCATAGCCAATGGTGCTTTGTATTTTCTACTTTACAGCTGTATTTTTACTGCCTTTCCGTCATATTCCACGCTCTTGCTTGCCTGCATAGGCTGATCGCCTATTCCGCTATCAGCACCCACCAGCACGATGTGGAATCTGCGATGCTGGAGCATTCCCTTATAACTGCCCTTACGTGGCGCGATGTTCAGGGTTCTGGCAGTTTCATTCCATACAAACTGGATTTCAGAGAATTTTCCCTTCTCATAGTTGTAGTTGTCACCCTCGTCCTCATAGAGAGTAAATGAGCCGTCAGCACCTGGATAAACACGGATTTCCAGTTCATCCCAAGGTTTCTCTGAACTATACTGAACTTCAGGACCGAATGGCAGGATGGTACCAGCCTTGATGAACACAGGCATGATGTCGATAGGACAAAGACGCTGGATATCCTGACCGCCCTCATACTGGGCATTGTTCCAGAAATCATACCATTTATTACCCTTTGGCAAGTAAACATTTACAGGCGCAGC
>ERZ1026848.1181-NODE-1181-length-13996-cov-10.885733_pt1 | contig 13996 bp, 9 predicted proteins | sample MGYA00380154_ERZ1026848 | MGnify/ENA primary metagenome ERZ1026848 (study PRJEB33269, sample SAMEA4719790) | human gut metagenome | biome: human-associated habitat; feature: organic feature; material: feces | place: Cameroon | collected 2013-10 ...
ACAAGCTCAAGGATGCGATGGAGCACCCAGAGAAGGAAGAGTACCAGAACTTCACCATCCGTGTAAGTGGTTACGCAGTTAAGTTCATCGACTTGACACGCGAGCAGCAGCTCGACGTAATCGCTCGTCAGGCTCACGAGAGACTCTAATCAATTAGAAGAATAAATATTGCCCGCTAGATTTTCTGTCCGAGGATATTTAGCGGGCATTTTTAGCTTAATTGTTATGCATAAAGGATTTGTACACAGCATAGAGAGCTTTGGTTCAGTAGATGGACCAGGCATCAGATTTTTGATCTTTCTGCAAGGTTGTCCCATGCGCTGCCAGTTCTGCCACAACCCGGATTCCTGGAAGGCGGGGGTAGGTGAGGAATGGAGTGCCGATGACCTGCTGGATAAGGCAGAGAGATTCAAGAGTTATTGGGGAGATAAGGGCGGCATTACCGTGAGCGGTGGAGAAGCCCTGATGCAGATAGACTTTCTCATCGAACTTTTCGAGAAAGCCCATCAGCGTGGTATCAATACCTGTCTTGATACCTCGGCTCAACCATTTAGGAAAGAAGGAAAATTCTTCGAGAAATTTGAGCGTCTGATGGCCGTTACTGATACTGTTCTTCTTGATATCAAGCATATCAACGATGAAGAGCATCATAAACTCACCCGCCATTCTAATGTAAACATACTGGATTGTGCACGATATTTAAGCGAGATACACAAACCGGTATGGATTCGTCATGTCCTGATTCCAGGTATTACCGACAAGGATGAATACCTCAATCAGTTGCGCGATTTTCTTTCTACACTCTCAAACATTGAGCGTATAGATGTCTTACCCTATCATACGATGGGTATCTACAAGTATGAGAAACTAGGTATTGCCTACCCGCTGGCAGGCATAGATCCTCCTACTAGTGATCGTATTGCTCATGCAGAAGCAATCTTGCAAGAGGCACTTTAGCCTCTAGCAAGACTGTTCAGATGAGCATCTAACGAGCTGGTGAGACGGGCTTTGATGATAGGCTTTGTCATGTAGTCGTTTACTCCAAGCTCGTAGCACTCATCCACATTATCCTTGTTGCTTAACAGGGAAATCACGATGATGACCATTTCGCTTTTCGAGTATTTAGAGCGTACATAGTCTATTACGTCCCACCCATTTACATGTGGCATCATCAAGTCGAGCAGTATCACGTCCGGCTTGAATGAGTCAATCAGGTCAATGGCTTCTTTTCCGCCATTGGCAGTTTTCACGTCGATGTCAAAGTCCTTTATCATTTCAGAAACAGTTTCTATGTTTTCTGAAATATCATCGACGATTAGCACTTTGTTCTTTTCCATTTTTCACTGGTTTATTTTATGTAGGTTCTTTCTGCTCTTAAAGCTCTAGCTTCTTGGCTTGTGAATGCCGTAGATGTCGCACATGAATCCTTTATCAGAGATAAGTCTGTTCATGTCGATACTGTCGAACACCTTGTGATGAGTACCGATTACCACAATCTGATACTCCTTATCCAGGACTTTAGGATCATCTGTCACCTTGATGTTATATTCTTCCTTTACTTCCTCTACATCTACCAGCGGATCGTAGAGTGTGGTCTTGTAACCTGCACCTACCAGGTTGATGTAGAGATCAGCTACTTTTGTATTTCTCAGGTCATCGCTGTCTGGCTTGAACGAGAAGCCGAGAATCAGCACGTTGGTTTCCGGAGCCTTGAATTTTCTGCTTTCTGAGGCATTCTTTATCTTACCTGCCATCCATACTGCCATCTGCTCGTTAACCTCGCGGGCTGTAGAGAGCAGCGATGGTACAACGTCTACCTCCTGTGCCTTGTTAATCAGGTAGTATGGGTCTACCGCGATGCAGTGGCCTCCAACGAGTCCTGGAGTAGCTGGCACGAAGTTCCATTTTGTACTTGCTGCCGCCGTTACGTCTTCGATGTTGATGTTCATCTTGTCGAAAATCTTTTCCATCTCGTTGAAGAAGGCTATCTGTACGTCTCTCTGGCAGTTCTCCATCAGTTTGCATGCCTCTGCTATCTTGATGCTCTTCGCCTTGTAGGTGCCATGGGTCAGTACTGAAGCATAGAGGCTGTCGATGATAGCTGCTGCTTCGGGTGTAGAACCGCTGGTAACCTTCACGATGTTCTCTATGGTATGAACCGTATCGCCTGGGTTGATGCGCTCTGGCGAGAAGCCAACAAAGAAATTCTGGTTCAACTTCAATCCTGATGTAGATGCCAGTAATGGGGCGCAAACCTCTTCTGTCAGACCTGGGTAAACGGTACTTTCGTAAACCACGATATCACCTTCTTTCAGAATCTTTCCAACCTCAGCAGTTGCATTGCGCACGCAGCTGATGTCTGGTTTGTTCGATTTGTTCACCGGTGTAGGTACAGCGATGATATACACGTTACACTTCTTCAGGTCATCAATGTTGCTGGTCAGCTTCAATCCCTGTTCCAATGCCTTGCATACAGGTTTGTTGTCTGCCATCGTACTTTTGGCTAACTTGGCTACCTTTTCAGCTTTGATATCATATCCCCATGTATCGTATTTCTTTGAGAATAAGCATGCTAGTGGAGTACCTACATACCCCAATCCTATTACTCCAATCTTAAACTCAAAAGACTTGTTTATCATATACTATATTCTGTTTATGTTTTATAATGTTGTTTCTTTTATTGGAAGTGCCCTGCTGTGTGTGCGTTACAGCAAGGCCTTCAGGTCTTTTAGATTCCTTCGAGCTGAGCATAGCGCGAAGTCTTCTCAGGGTTCCATGCGTCCTTGTAAGAACGGCGGAAGAAGAGCTCTTGCAGATGAGCCGACAGACGGGCGATACGCAGGAAATAACCTGTATAAGGCGACATCAGTGGCAGATATCTGTATAGGAACCATACGTCTTTCTTTCGTTCCGAAACCATCAGCACCAGGATGAAGGCTAGCTGTGAGAAGCATACTCTGATAAAGTAGCCCAGCGCCAGCACCTCGATGATGTGCGTGTTGAACGTGATGGCGAGCTTGATGATGTACCACAACCACAGGAAATTGAGGAAGCAGTCGTAAACCACACTCTCCATGTTGGATATCCAGTTAAGGATACTCCAGTTCTTGGTAGGCAGCAGGATGTCGGCATGCTTGCGGAGACGGAATCTCACGAGCGAGCGCGACCATCTGATGCGCTGATGATACAGCTTGTACCATTTGGTAGGAACATTGGTCATACAGATGGCATCTTCGGCAAATTTCACTTTATATCCGGCTTTGCGGATCTTCTGTGTCAGGTCGCCGTCCAGTCCCGGTCCGATGTCCCAATAGCCCACTTCCTTCAGCGTCTTTCTTTCGAAAGCTCCGAAAGCTCCCGAAATGATATGGTAGATACCCAGTTCGCTGGTTACGATACGTCCCACCTGTATTCGCTTCAGATATTCGAAAGCCTGCAGCGATGAGCAGATGGTTTCCTTATAGTTGCGCACCTTCACGCATCCGCCTACGCCCTTCACCATTCCATCGATGTAGAAGGGGAGAAGGATTTTCTCCAGCGCATCACGGTCGAGCGAAGAGTCGGCATCCAGACATACGATGTATTTGCCTTTTGCCATCTGGGCTCCATAGTTGCTGGCGGCAGCTTTACCGCCTCTTGTATCCAACCTCAGGTAGTGGGTGATATACCCGGCTCGGTAGAGGTCGTTGCAAATCAGTTTGGTGTCGTCGTCGCTACCATCGTCTACCACGATGATTTCGTAGTTGCGGTAGGTTTGCTCAGCCAGCGAGTTCACCATTTTGAATATATGTTTGCCTTCGTTCTTTCCCGGTACGAGGATGCTGATAAGCGGATTCTCGCGGTACAGGAAGAACTTGGCATATTCTTTCTCTTTATCTAACCGGTTTCTATTCATCAGTCGGTTTCCGATTACGAGATATTCCAGGATATAATATCTTGGCATCTCGATGAAGAAGAGGAACCAGTAGGTATTCACGATACTGCTAAACGATAGCGTGCTGATCCAGTCGAAGAAATCGTTCAGATGTTCTGCTATGCTAAACATACGCTTTTCCCTTTCTTCTTAATGGTTTATCTCAGCACGGTGAGTGCTAAGATTGCCATGAGTATGAGTATACCTGCGATGGTGACAAGGATGGCAACGAGTTTCTTGTAGAGCACGATGCGCTTCTGTATCTTGTCGTTTTCATCTTCCTTCGGCTCCGTATCGAGTAGCTCTTCCTGCGGCTTCACCTCTTTCTCTTCTTCCTGCATCAGAGGTTCCTCTGAGTAGCGGCAGTAGTCGTCTGGAGTCATATCCACATATTGCAGTTTGTTGAAGAACTCGTCATAGTTGTTGGCGATGGTCTTCGTCTTGGTTTCCAGCATGCTGCAGATAATCTCGTCCGGCTCTATAGAGTTGGCAAGCTTCCGGATGGCTACCGACATCTCCTTGCTCAGTTTCTGCTGGGCTTCTTCCACCGTTTCTCCCTGCTCATAGAGGGTAGAGGATACGTAGAAGATATTGTTGTTGTAAGACACCTTGTGATTGGAGAAGATTCTACAGAGCTTGCCCTGTATGCTTTCCTTTATCTTTACGGTATCCTTGTTTTCATCGATAATCCATATTTTGCCTACCATGACCGAGAGTTCATCCTTGCGGTAGGTTTCCATCAGCTGGCGGCGCAGTCGGTTCATCAGCAGGTAATATTCCATGAAGTTATCATAGATGTTCGCCATGTTGTTGAACATGATGTTGCCGCTGGTCAGTGTTCTGATTCCTTCTTCCGTTATCTCGTAGTCCTCTACGTCTCGTGGCACCAGGGCATTTACCGGATAGGTGCTCTGGCAGTAGCAGCAGGTTGCCTTGGTGATAGGCGAGGTAAACGAGTTCTCGCAGTCGTTGCAGGTATATACCACGGCTGGTCTGTCATAGTCAACACCGATGTGGCGCAGTTTCTTGTGACACTTCGGACAGATGAGCATACCGCCCACATTATAGCTGCTTTCCGGCGATACGTTGGCGCAGCTGAAGTGGTGGATGATGTTCTGAATCTTCAGGTTCGAACTTCCGCACTTCGGACAGCACTCTGTATAGAGCAGGTGAGAGTGGTTACACTTAGGGCATAGGTGCTCCTTGAGCAGGAAGCGGTGAATGCGCAGTGATCCGAACTCCACCATAGTGTCGATGAACATGAACATCTCGTTGAGATGGAAGAGACCCATACTGTGGTAGTGCTCGAAGATTGGGTTGATATATCCCAAAGATGATTTCTCCAGCAGTCGGTGTCCTATGATTCGCTGGTCTCTTGAGAGCAGGTATTTCAGGATGTTGGCAAAGAGCTGGTTGGGTTGTGTAGGGCGTGCTGTTTCGTTTTTCACGCCATACTTCTGTCTTGCCTGCTTGATTTTGTCTATAATCTCATATACCTTTTCATTGTTCATGTCGCTCACATAGGCATCGATGATATAGTCGATGATCTGTTCCTTTCCTGATACTGCCGTATTGACGAATATCGGTTTGTAGCTACATTTCCACGATAAGATTGGACTGGCTCCATACAGTATGGCATGGAACGCGCGCTCACTCTTCGTATTGATGTATATACAATCGAAGTAGTCGGGCTGGATATCCGGTGTCGAGTCGATATCTATAAAGCTATCGATGGTGAGCACCATGTCTCCACGTTTGTTTCTTCTAAGTCCAATCATTCTTTATTTCTTTTGTTCTTGATGATTATTGGTGTCGCTCGAAATCATGTTGCTTCGCTTCACGTTTTCGTTCTTGCCTACTGGGATGGTGTACATCGGCAGCGGCTTCGGATCGAGCATGGCACCAATCTTGTTCACTCTGATTCTTACCGGCAGTCTGTTGCTCATTACCCATGCCGGAACTCTCTGGTTAGGGTTCAGGGTGAAGACGGCAACCACTGCGTTGGCATCATGCGAGAAGTTGCTCTGCAGATGCTTTGGTATTTCCTCTACTCTCAGACCTACCATCTGCAACTTAGCCTGCAGTTCCAGGTCTTTGTTGATGATGATGTCTGCATCGTCAGGGCTTTCCATATACTTCACCTTGTCGTTTGGCACGTATGCGATTACGCCCAGATGACAGTCTGCATAGTCGGTGTGCTGGATAACCATCACCTCCTCGCTTTTGAACACCAGTGTCTTGTCGCTCACATTGATTTTTGATATGTAGGCATCGGCTGGTGCACAGCAGTAGTGTATCAGTCCCGGGTTGTAGATGCTGGTGTTGGAGTAAGGCATGGAAGCATTTGCCCTGCCGGCTCCTCTTCGACTCATAAAGTTGTAGGTGGTGTTCTTAGCCTGTGCATAGATTTCCACCTTGTTAGCCTGCTTTCTCAATTCCTCTTCTACCTCGGCAATCTCAGCATCCAGTGCATTTCGCTTGGTGTTGTCGGTAAGACCGTAGTAGATGTCCGAACTTTCAGAGGCTTTCTGTTTCCTCAGTTCGGCAAGGCGGGTGCGCAATACAGGAATCTCCTGCTGTGCGAGTTTAGCCTGTACCTCCATGTCGTGAGTCTCCTTTACGGCAGAAGGCAGGATGTTCGGGTCGTATTGGTTCACAATGTTACCTAGCAGTACATAAGAGTAGAGCGTATCTCCCTTATGCACCACTTCACCCATTTCTTTGTTTACCTTAAGAATATAGATGTCGTCAACGGCACTGATACGGTTTTCATCGAGGGTGATATATCCGTCGAAGGTAGCCCATATCATACGAGTGACAATATAGTAGGCGGCAAGCACGATAACCAGCAGGAAGATCAGGGCAAAGATGATCTGCTGTCTGGCTAGGCGGTGACTCTGCGTTTTCAGCAAGTCTGCCATCGCCTGTTCTTGTGGCGTGCCATTATATTGGAATTCATTCATATTCTAGTTTCCTTACATTCAAAGTTCTATTTCTTTGAAGATGTTGTTGTTGTCATAGATGCTCACGGCTTTCTCTATATTGATGATAGCGAGGGCGCGGTTCTGCATCAGTTTATACATTCGCTCCATACTTTCCAGGAGTCCAGTATATTCATCCATACGCATCAGATAGTTGTATCCCTGCTTCTGGTTCTGGTAGGCAAACCGCCGCATTTCGATATATTTGCCGGTCTGTTCTATATGGAAAGCCTCGGTGGCTATCGCCTTGTTCAGGTTGTCTATCTTCTTGAGCAGGATGCCTACCGACTGCTTGATTTCCTTCACGTCGGTACCGCGGCTGCTGCGTATGATTTCCTTCTGGGTCTCCAGTGCCTGTCGCTTGCGTGGAGTTTCGTTCCAGATAGGAATGGTGAATCTCACGCCCACGTCGGCATTGTTCGAAATCCTGTTGTTGCTCTGCCAGTAGCTCGACCATCTTGCGAATGGTGTGAGTCGGGTAGTGCTTAAGTAGTTGGTTAGCTTGCTGTCGTTGTCAGCAATCTGTTCTTTCACCATCATGATTCGTGCATCCAGACTTTCCTGGTTCAGATGGTTCCAGAGGGCTGTTGTGTCTACCACGATCTTTGTTGGTTTGATGCGGTAGATAGGCTTGTTGGTGATATCTCTGTCAGTGCAGAGCACGGAGATGTCATATTCAGCCTCCAGCTTATCGTTCATCACTTTCAGCATCTTGTCGTTGCTGATTCGGTCTTTCTCAAGCATAAACTGGTAAGCTTCGTTCATGATGTCGAGGTTGTCCAGTCTGTGGGCTATGACAGTACCGATATAGAAATTATATTGTTCGGTCAGCTCATCTGCTGCCTTTTCATAGATGTCTGCAGTTTGGCGCTTTTTTATTTGCAAGCGGTCGAGTTCATTGGCAAGAGCAATCTTCGTTCTTTTCTCTTTGCCTTGGTAGAACTTCGAGTTGATGATGTTCCATCCGAGTTCGGCTTGAACTTTCATCTTATATTTTGATACCTCTTTTGCATCGTCTTCTTCAGAATCAAAGTACGAGTCAGGTCGGGCATAAACCTGTCCGGTCACTTCCAGACCGTTGTGTCTGTTGAGCGCAAGATGCTCATGTGCAGTTTTCGACCAGAACAGAGAGTCGGTCTTGTTGATGTCAGCGTGATGCTGATTATTGAGTCCCAGTTCAATGACTGGTGCTTTCACCCAGATAGGGTTTTTGATGAGAGTGTCGAGTTGTGCGAAGCGCTGTTTAAAGTGTCTCAGTACATTATCGTTCTTCAGGTTCTCATATACGAGCATCTTAGGGCTGAAACTATTCGGCTTTTTGCCTTTCGTCTGAGCCATAGTGCTTTGTGCTGCCATGAGAAGTAGCAGAACTGTAGTTGAGTATAGTATTATTTTTCGCTTCATAATGAGTTATTAAACACGATGAATGCAGCTGCGAGCTGTTGCAGCTGCATTCATCTCGTGTTTCTTATTCTATTTCTAGTAATTTCGTATTTTACTATTTTGTGCCGTAGTCGGTGCCAGAACCAGATGTAGCACCATCTACCAACTGGTAAACCTTCAGACGGCTCTTACCGTAGGCTACGTAGATCAAACCGTTATAGAGTGTTACGTAGTTGGCAGAGTTCCAAACCACTCTTCCCTGTTCGTTGACTATACCGGTAGCTCGGGTCTTGGCGTAAACAGCAGGTTTGCCATCCACCATCTTGTTCTTGTCGAGAACTACGAGACCGTAACCACCGCAAGCCAGATAAACATACTTGTCGTCGAATGTCACACCATTGGCATAGCCCTGAGGCTTGAAAGTAGATGCTGTAAGTGGAGCTTGCCATGTCCACTTCTCTGCACCGGTATTCTTGTCGTAACAGGTAAGACCATTGGCGCTTCGGCATACATAGACGTTGTCTCCGTCGATGGCAGTGGTGTTCTTACCATTGTTAGGTGCAATCTCTGAAACGGCGATTGATTTCTGTGGTGTTGCAGTTGTGATGTCATCACCAGCATTGAAAATCTCCAGAGTTCCAGCTACAGGAGTTTCTGTGCTTGATACTCGATCATTATAATATAAGGTAGCAATCTCGCCATTGTTCAGTGCGATGTGCTTCGCCTTTCCTGGAGTCTTCTTGTTGCTCAGCAGTTCCAGGGTATTAGGGTCGTAAACCTCATAGCCTCTAGTACTTGTTACGAGCAGTTTGTCTCCGTCACGAACGATTGCATTCTCATCCTCATTGTTTTTCTGGTTGTTTTCCAGAGGAACGATTATCAGCGGGTTGATGGCTGCATCTCCGATATGCTGAATCTCCGTGTTCATCAGACCGTCGCTCTTGAGGTCGATTCTTGCCATCATGGCTCCTGCTTCACTCTGCACGCCGGTCTTGTTTGTATAAGCGTAGTTACCTACCACATACAGGTTTGGAGTAGATGATTTGCCATCTACCATCAGATGGTTGAAATCCAACGATTTATCAGTATCCTGCAAGAACTGCAAGAGTTGGGTCTGCTTCTGGTTGTCTGTCTCGAAGACCTCAATACATCCGCCATGTCCTTTTCCACGAGTGTGGTATGACATATAGAGCTTTCCGTTGTATGGCTGGATACAGGTAGCTGTGATGTCTGTATGGGTATGGTCGTAGAGAATTTCACCCACCTCATCAATATGTGGTGGAGTAGGAACGTCTGGGGCCAGCGTGTAGCCACATTCAGCCTTTACCAGGGTAACTGGTGCACTGTTGTTTCTGAAGTTGTGGGCTTTACCTGATCCCAGGAACTGGATGTCGCTGAATGCGAGGTTGCCACCTTCTGGAGCACTGTTGTCGAAATGGTCTGCATCAATATAGAATTCGCCACCGGTGTCCTTAGCGTTGAACATGTAGCAGTCCATCAGTGAAGCTGGGCTTCCGCTACCATTATATTTGATGACATTTGCCTTGATATAAGCTTTAGAGTTGACACCCTCTAGGAAGATCATGGCACTGCCATTCTTGTTGCACTGAAGAGTTCCTTCTACTTCGATGCTACTGTTGTTTACCAGATAGATGTTGTTGCTGGAAGCAAGCAAAAGATTCTTTGCCTTCAGGTAGCTGGTATGTAGTGCACTTCCTGCGCCATCACCGCCCAGAGACTTGAATTCGCCTGTCAGTTCCAGGGAACAGCAATAGAGTTGACCATTTCCTTTCAGGTACAGGTCTTTTGTCTTGAATTTGCCATCAACGTTTACGACACCATCAAGTTCGACGGGTTTGTCTTCGATTCCCTCGATGCCGCCTTGTATATTTGTATAAGCGTTAGCCTCGTTCTTGAATTCGTTGCAAATAAGTTTGCCTCCGATATAAACACTGGCATTGTTCACTCTGAAAGTATGTCCTTTTAAGTTTAAATCGCCTGCAATCTTGAAGATACCTGTGTTGTGAACTTCCAGGTCTGCATTGCATTCGAAGTTTCCGTAGCAGAGGATTTTTCCGCCTTTCTGATTAGGAAAAATGTTTCCACCTGTCCATTTCAGTGTTCCACCTTTTAATACTACGATGGTGTAGTTTCCCTCTGTCCAAGTTGCGTTGTATTCATAAGTTCCTGCTACGTATATTGTATTTCCATTAAGATGGTAGTTTTGATTGAAAGCGATGGTTTCGCCTGGTGCAATATACACATCTGTGTTTGCAGGTAAATTATCAGTTCTATATTTGGACATCTTTTCCATTTTGGCAAAGTCCAATCCTGTTGGTTCTGCCTCCATGGTATATGCCTGATTTAAATTGGCAGATGTTACTCCTGCCGCTCTTGTTGCGCTTGGTCTTTTGAAGTTATAGACACGTGCAGCCAACTGCTGAGCATCAGTAATAGAGGTTACTTCCTTTCCTATGATTCCTGTTTCTGCAGGATTCGGAGTTGGAGTAGGGGTATCATTAGAGTCGCTACAAGATGCCAGGAGCATTGCAGCGAAACCGAATGTTACCAATTTGATATTTCTTGTTTTCATATCAGTTTGCTTGTTAAATCGTTAGTCTACATCCTTAACGTTATACTTTCTTTTCGAGCGGTTTCTCCTGTTTTAGAAATTTGTTCTCCCACTAGAACCCCATTGGGATAGTAGTGAGAGAACATTCTTTTAATAATTGATTATTTCTTTGTCTGGGTCAACTTGAATACCTGTACGCGGTTCTTGCCATAAGCTACGTAGATATTGCCGTCCTGGCCAATTGTTACATAGTTTGCAGAGTTTGCTACCACCCACTGACCGTTTTCCAACTTGCCGTTGAAAGCGATACGATGGCAGAGCTCCTTACCATTAGCCTTATTAAGAACTACTAATCCATAACCACCAGCTGCTACATAAACATAGTTGTTGTCAACAGCAACACCATTGCAGTAACCCTTGACCGCGCCATACTTCTTGCTTGAGTCATTCTGGATAGCAGGAACTGTATATTCCCATTTCTTGTTGCCATTAGCGTCATAGCATACAAGACCAGCAGAGCCGTGGCAAACATAGATGTCTGTTCCATCTACAGCTACAGTATTCTTGCCGTCCTTAGGACCTACGTTCATAGTGGTGTTGAAAGTGGTTGTTGCTGCATCCTGACGGAAATCTACACCGCTGAATACATTTACAAGACCTTTTTCGTCGTTGCCAGAAGCAACCAATCCATAGAGCTTGCCATTAGCTGCTGCAAGCCCCTTCACGTCCTTGGCTGTCTCGAACCATGTGTGTGTAAAGTTCTTGTCATAAAGCTCGTAGCCTCTTGTTGAAGACATAACGATATTGTCGCCGTACTTTACAACGCAGTTAGCATCGTAACCATTATTCTTGTGAAGTGCATCAAGCACATACTGAGTCATAGCTTCGTTACCTGTTGTCAATGTGTTGCCGTTCATTGGAACTACACCGAGGAAAGCACCCTTGTTTACATCACTACCAGCTACATAAACTTTACTGTCTGCTACGATGAGATGGTTGAAGTCCATGTTTGTAGATGGAGTTACCTCCTGGTCAGCTGCAATTTGGTTTCCGTTGATGTGGAGAACCTCAAGACCGCCACCCATGTTGGTTGAACCATTGCCATGCTTGTGATATGATACATAGATGTAGTTGCCTTCAGCCTGAATACAAGACGCTGATGAGCCGTTGTTATTTCCGAATGCTGCCACCAAGTCAAGCTTAGGTGTTGCTTTGGCATTCTTAGCAGCGTCATTCAACACATAGCCATACTGCTTATGGCTCTGGTCTTTGAACTGTACGAGGGTACCTTCAGTAGCCTTATCGTAGTCGAGGTAAGAGGCAGAGATGTCGAGGCTGCCAGAAGATGGCATCTCTGTGGTACCTGCAAAGCACTTGCTCAACTGCATTAAGAAGAATGAACCCTCGCCTGGAGTAGAGAAAGCGTTGATGGTCTCACCGCCATTGTTGGTGAACTTGTCAGCCTTTACTACGGCAACAGAGCCTGTACCCTGCAAGATTACCTGCTGTGAAGCGTTATCTGTATTGAGGTTGTTCACATTGATGACACCAAAGTCTGCTATCTGAATCTTACCACCGTTCTTCAAGTTAAGTTCAGCCTCACCGATTTTTGATGGCTTTTTGTTATCTTTGTCTCCCACGTATGTGTTGTTGGTCACATTGATGTAGTTAGCCTTGATGAGGGAGCCGTTCTCCAAGTTCAGGTGGCTGGATGCCTTCACAGCAGCGGTAGTTTCAGAAGCGTCCAAAAGACCTGTGATGTTAAGGTCGCCAGTCTCGCAGAAACCATTCACCTTGAGCGCACCAGCAAGATCTACCGTTGTTGCGTTCAGTATGTTCTTGGTAGCTGTTACTACAGCTCCATCCTCGATGGTCAACTTCTTAGCACGGATAGAACCATCAATATATGCCTTAGAGCCACTCTTGAACGTGATGTCCTGTGTTGGGTTGACGTTGTTCTCTGTTTTTCCGATGCCGCCATCAATTTCGTCTTTAGCACCTTGACCTCTCCATTGACCGTAAAGCTCGCCTTCGACAATGATAGGACCATTTGTTGCTTTTACTTCACCACTGAGCTTGCAGTATACTTTATCGTTAGGCTTAATCATAGAGCCAGTGCCATTATACTCAAGTGTTCCACCCTTTTCGAGAATAATAGTGTTACCACCAAGGGAGTTGTCGTAAGTCAATTTTGCATCACCACTTACGAATATGGTTACACCCTTAATCTTCTTTCCTGTGAAGTCAAGCTTTTTCTTGTTTTTGATAACGTATGTGTTGTTGACTGGGCTGTTTTCTACAGCTTCCAAGTCTATTGCTTCGTTCAACTCGCTTTTCAAATTAGGCATTGTTGGAACGTCTGGCATTGTTGTTATGAAACTAGCGTCGTTTGCTCTTGAAAGGAAGAACTTACGTGCGTTAGCTGTGCTGTTCTTGTAATTGATTACAGTACTTGGGGTTGAAACTGCAAGTTCAACAGAATTAACCTCAGACTTTACACCGTTAGGTCCATCTACAGGATCACTATTACTGTCGCTACATGATGCGAATACGAATGCCGCCAAACCGATGGCAGCAAGAGTAGAATTGAATACTTTCATATCTATTTAAGTTTAAATTGTACTTTCAGTTTCTAATATCACTTACTTATATTCTTGTCCACCAGCTCGTTGTTTTTTCTGGTAGTTGACTATCGTTTTGGTAGTTTGACTATCATCATCTTGCGTACACTTACAAGTGGAGCCGTTAGACGCTGCAAATTTAATGTAATTTTTTCATAATCAGTTGATTTTTGCCGTTAAATAAAGTTAATTCATTGTTTTTCGCTCTGATGGTCACGAGGTTGGCTTGGTGTGGGCGGTAACGAATTGGCTCTTCCGCTTGTCAAATGATAACTATTTCTGAAATCAATAACACGGAAATTACTCCGAAAGATAGCAAAATATCTCCGAAAGATAGCAGAATATCTCCGAAGAATATGAAAATATCTCCGAAAGATAGCGTGATATTTCCGAAGAATAAACCAGGAAAACAAATGTTGGGAATACGATGATGGATATGTGTTGTGGTGGCGAGGTGAAGGGTGAAGGGTATATTTTAAATCTTATATTATATTCTTTTTTTTAGGATTTTTGGAAAAACCAGAAA
>ERZ1026848.1186-NODE-1186-length-13956-cov-3.765484_pt1 | contig 13956 bp, 8 predicted proteins | sample MGYA00380154_ERZ1026848 | MGnify/ENA primary metagenome ERZ1026848 (study PRJEB33269, sample SAMEA4719790) | human gut metagenome | biome: human-associated habitat; feature: organic feature; material: feces | place: Cameroon | collected 2013-10 ...
TTTTTATCTTTATCTTTAAGAATTTGTATCTGCTGCTTTTATATTATGTGCAGCACTCCTTTATTACCAACAGCCAGTACCGGATTTCCAGAGATTTGTTAAAGGTTTATCTGAACCGTCCTTATGAGTTTTATCTCAATGCCAGCACCGGAGATATCATGCGTACCGTGTATTCAGATTCCACCGGTATTTTCAATCTGCTGCTGCAGTGCATGCAGTTTATCACGGAATTCATGGTGGCAATCTTCCTGGGAACCTATCTATTGATTATCGACCCGGTCATGACCATCGTGATGGGAATCTTGCTGGTGGGAATTACGCTCCTGTCCAGTGCTTTCTTGAAACCCAGAATCAGCAGAATCGGGGAAGAATCCCGTCAGCAGCAGAGCAAGATGTACAAGACCATCATGCAGTCCATCAACAGCGTCAAGGATGTGAAGGTCTATGCAAAGGAGGACGCATTTCTGGGAATCTACCGGAAATACGGAAAACGCTACTATAATCTGGCAAGAGACCATGAAGTGTTATCTTCGGTACCGAGACTGGCCATTGAGGCCTTTTCCCTCAGCGGTGTTCTTGCTTACATGGCAGTGATGATGAAGCTGGGACAGAATGTACAGACCATGGTTCCCCAGCTGTCTGCCTTTGCTGTGGCAGCCGTGCGGTTACTCCCCAGTGCCAGCCGTATCAACACCTATCTTGCCAATATTGCATACTACCGTCCGACACTGGACTATGTATATGCCAACGTAGAGCTGCCCAAGAACGTGGATGAGCGTGCAGCGGAGGCAAAAGCTGTTACAGAAACAGACAAGCTGAAGTTCCATGACTGTATTAAAGTGGAACAGTTGTACTATAAATATCCCAATACGGACAAGTATATTTTCGAGAATGCCCGGATGCAGGTTCCTTATGGGAAGTCTGTGGGCATCATGGGACCGTCAGGAGCAGGGAAAACCACGGTGGTTGACATTATGCTGGGCTTACTGAGGGTCGAGAGCGGAACGATTACCTGCGATGGTGTCAATGTCCTGGAACACTACGGACAGTGGCTTGCCAATATCGGTTATATTTCCCAGACCATCAATATGGTGGACGACACCATTCGGGCCAATATCGCTTTTGGCGTAGATGTGGATGATATCGATGACGCAAGAGTCTGGCAGGTTCTTGAGGAGGCACAGCTTGCAGACTTCGTACGAAACCTTCCCAATGGCATCAACACCGTGATTGGAGAGCGTGGCGTGCGTATTTCCGGAGGACAGCGGCAGCGTGTAGGCATTGCCAGGGCATTGTATCACGACCCGGAGATCCTTATCCTGGATGAGGCAACCTCTGCACTGGATAATGATACAGAGGCAGCCATCATGGAAGCCATCGAAAACTTCCATGGCAGAAAGACCATGCTGATCATTGCTCATCGGCTAAAGACGATTGAGAATTGCGATATCATTTATAAAGTAGAAAATGGAAAGATAACGGAGAGCAGCCTTTAATGGAAATTAATCTGTTTTTTGAAGGGGTGGATTCCTACCATGGATTTCAATCGAAGATGATCCGGGAGATTCAGGAACAGATACCCTTACACCGTGTAGTGCTTACAGACAAACAGCATGATGGGGAAGATTGTTTTGACGACAAGCTGGTACGATTGATTAACTATGATATCTGTGAGCACAATCGTTATGAGGAGCTCGTTGATTTCAACGACCTGATTCCTTTGTCCAGAGAATTGCTGGAATCCATGAAACCTTATGAATCCACAGCAATCCAGATGCTGATTCGTAACTTTGAACGGGATGTTTATACTTACGATGAGGCAAAACAGCTTTATCTGAAACATCTTAGATTCTGGAATCATATCTTTGTGACGGAAAAGCTGAACATGGTATGTTTTAATAACATTCCCCATCACTGTCACGATTATGTGATTTACTCACTGGCACTGGTCTATCATACAGGCTTGCGTGTCTGCTCCGACACCAGTATTCCTCCGAGACTGGCAACAGGCAGACGGCTGGATTTATTATGGGAGAAAACCTACCGGCGTTATCTGGAATTAGAGGACATACAGACCGTAGAACTGCCGGAGGATTTGGAACACTATTATCAGGCACTGCTTTATGCCAACGAAGGAATGGACAAAGGCGCAGTCAATCGCGGCATGAGTCGGAAGCACCATATTGAAGTGCGAAGAAAGACCTTTGAACAGTATTTCACACTGGAAAATCAGTGGAAACGCCGGAAGCATTTGATAAAGCTGGCACTGACCCAGGATTTCCATGAAAATATGGATAAGCTGGCGCAGGAACAGGCGATTTGCAAACGTGCCGGGATTAAATTGAAATCCATGCGGAATATCAAGTATTACAATACTCTGACCCAGGAGCCGGTGGAGGGAGAAACGTATATTGTTTATTTTCTTCATTTACAGCCGGAGGCAACCACACTCCCCCAGGGGGGAGTCTTTGTGGAACAGGAACTGATGATTCAGATTTTGGCAGCGGCGGCAGAAAAGCACGGAATCAAAGTTTATGTCAAGGAACATTTTGTGCAGCCCTGCAGGAATAAGAGCTTTTATGATGACCTGGCGAAAATCAGAAATGTGCGCCTGATTCACAGTGACAAGGATTCCAAGCATTTGGCGAAGAACAGTATTGCCACGGCCTCCTGTAATGGCACGATTATGTTAGAGTCTATTTTCAATGGCAAACCCACAATCTGTTTTGGAGAGACTGTGTTCCGGAAAGCTCCTGGTGTATACCACATTGGAAACGTAGAGGAATGTGAGCAGGTATTACAACAGATAGAGAATGGACAGGCTCAAATCCAACAGAACCAGGTGCGTGCCTATTTAAAGGCTTTTGGCGAAAATTCAATGCGGGCTTATTTTGACTGTAAATTATATGAAAATGATAACACGATAACCTTGGAAGAAGGGATAGCAGCATATGCAGACTATGTAGTGAAAGGTCTGAGAGAGGAGCTTGAAGATGATGAATGAATACAAACAGCCCCGCATGATTGCAGAAATTGGCTGTAATCACAAAGGAGAGATGGAGATTGCCCATGAAATGATTAAAATGGCGGCAATCTACTGTAAAGCAGATGTGGTGAAGTTCCAGAAAAGATGCAACCGGGAACTTCTGACCCCGGAACAGTACAATGCGCCCCATCCCAATCCGGCAAATGCCTATGGAAAAACCTATGGAGAGCACAGAGAATATCTGGAATTTAATGTGGAACAGCATGCCCGGCTGAAGGCGTGGTGTGAAGAATTTGGCATTACCTACAGCACCTCCGTGTGGGATTTGACTTCTGCCAAAGAAATCGCATCCTTGAAACCGGAACTGATTAAAATTCCTTCTGCCTGCAATAATCACTATGAAATGTTAGAGTGGTTATGCGATAACTATCAGGGGGAAATCCATGTTTCCCTGGGTATGACCACCCATGAAGAAGAAGAAAAGCTGATTCAGCTTTTTGAGAGAAAAGGCAGAAACAAGGATGTAGTTTTGTATGTCTGCACTTCCGGCTACCCGGTACCCTTTGAAGATGTCTGTCTGCTGGAAATCAACCGCGTCAGAGAGGCATATGGCAGCCGGGTAAAGGAAATTGGCTTTTCCGGACACCATCTGGGGATTGCAGTGGATATTGCGGCCTACACCCTGGGAGCATCTACTATTGAGCGTCATTATACCTTAGACCGTACCTGGAAGGGAACCGACCATGCTGCCAGCCTGGAGCCGGAAGGAATCCGCAAATTGAAACGCGACCTGATGGCAGCTTATAAGGCACTGCACTATAAACCGGAAGAGGTTCTTCCGATTGAGCAGGTACAGCGTGAAAAATTGAAATACCGGAAACACTAAGAGTAGAAAGAGGGCAAACGATGAACATTGCATTTATCCCGGTGCGTGGAGGCTCCAAATCCATACCGTTAAAAAATATCAAACCCATCAATGGAAAATCCTTGGTTTATTGGACCGTAAAAGCTGCTGTGGACTGTCCTGAAATTGATAAAGTTTATGTGGCAACCGACAGCCCGGCAATCAGGGAAACGGTAGAGCGGTTTCAGTTTGATAAGGCAGAAGTCATTGGACGAAGTGCAGAGTCTGCATCAGACACCGCCTCCACGGAATCTGCAATGCTGGAATTTGCCGAACAATATGACTTTGACAATATAGTACTGGTACAGGCGACCTCTCCGCTACTCACAGCGGAGGATTTGCATGGAGGATTTGCATTATACAATATGCCAGGGACAGATAGTGTGCTGTCTGTAGTTCCCCAGAAACGCTTTAACTGGGTAACCGATGGGAAAGGCATTGCCACTCCCTTGAATTATGATTATCTTCATCGTCCCAGACGCCAGGAATTTGATGGCTATCAGACAGAAAACGGAGCTTTTTATATCACTTCAAGGGAACGGCTGTTGGAGACAAAGTGCCGTATTTCCGGGAATATCCGCGCCTATGAGATGGATGAGGCAACCTTTTTTGAGATTGACGAGCCCAGCGACTGGCTGATTATTGAACAGCTCATGAAAAAGAGACAGGAAAAACAGCAGTTGGCTGCCATTCCCCCCATCAAGATGCTGCTCACAGATTCCGATGGATGCCTCACAGATGGAGGCATGTACTATACGGAAAATGGAGATGAAATTAAGAAGTTCAGCGCTCTGGATGGAATGGGAATCGCCAAGCTCCGGGAAAAAGGCATGATTACCGGCATCGTCACTGGCGAGGACAGAGAACTGGTACGCCGTCGTGCCGAGAAACTGCAAATGGAAGAACTCCACATGGGCATCCGAAATAAGCTGGCGGTAGTAAAAGAAATATGCGCCCGCAGAGGAATCTCTCTGGAGGAAGTGGCATATATCGGCGATGATATCAATGATATCGAGGTTATCCGTGCGGTTGGCTTTGGATGCAGCGTAGCGAATGGCATGGAAGAGGTCAAGGCGGCAGCCAGCTATGTGACAAAGACACCGGGAGGAAGCGGTGCTGTCAGAGAGATTGCTGATTTGATTTTAAAAAGATTGAAACAGGGTTAAAGAGCATGACGAAGCTGACCAAGGGATTAACTTCAAAAAGTGAATACACAAAGTTGGAAATAACAGGCGTTTATTGCTTCTGGGCAGCTTTTCTATTTGAATTGGTTTATCTGGTGTTCTGGAAAAGTGATTTCTACTTGCCGGAAGAAAACAAATGGATTATAGGCGTATCCTGTTTATATATCGTCAAGATTCTTTGCACAAAGTATACGAAAAAAGAGTGGTGCATGATAGCCCTGCTGGCACTCATCAGTCTGCTGGCATACTGCACGGTACGGAATATAGACTATTTTCGCATTCTTGTATTCGTTGTGGCAAGCAAAGAAATCAATCGAAAGACTACTTTTGAAATGACAGGAATCTCCCTGGTCTGTATGACATTATTATTGGCAGTGCGTTGCCTTCTGGGAATTCAGGGAACCCTGGTTGATGTGGGAGAGTTCGGCCGTGGAGTTACGGAAATGCGGTATCGATTTGGCTTCAGCCATGCCAACCAGCTGCATTACACGGTATTCTGCGTCATTGCCGTGTATCTGTGGGTGAAGAAGGATACCTTGACCTGGAAAGAGTACTTCCTGTTACTGGTTTCCAATACGGCGTTACTTTATCTTACCCGTTCCAGAACCGGAGCGCTGACCATTTATCTGATGATTATCGGCAGTGCGGCGATGCATTATTGCAGGAAGTTAAGAGAGAGCAACTGGGTATACAATCTGGGATTTATTGCATTAGCCGGAGTAACGGGAGCCACATGCATCGGCAGATTCGTGGATACGGATCATGTCCTCTATCCCTATTTGTGGAAAATCGATATGGCATTGACTGGTCGGTGGAATCTTGCTTATCGTACCTCCCCAAGACCTCTGCAACTCTTTTCTAACAGAAATGGAGGAGAGACGGATATGGGATTGATTGTACAGGCAAACGCCAATGGAGTCGTCATGACCATTTTGTTCCTGATTGCGATGATGGGGCTTGTTTGCGCAATCAAGAGAAAGAAAGATGGTGCCAGCCTTGTACTTCTTCTGGCAACACTACTGTATATTCTTACAGAAAACCAACAGGCACTTCTGGGGTGGGCATCTCAGAGCTTCGTGATACTGTTACTGATTGACCAGTGGTACTGCCTGTTTCAAAAAGAAAAAGGAATGTCCTCCTACTTGTGGAAGATTGGGAAATGATAAAGGGGTAATTTATGTACGAGAGATCACAGAAAAGCTGGATCAAACATCTTGATTTTCTCATTCTGGATTTGATCTGTATTGAAATTGCATACGCATTGTCCTTTGAGTTCCGGTATTTATGGTTTCGTGGAGAAACGGAGAATTTCTGGATTATGAACCCTTTGAGCAGTACCTTACATCGTCAGGTGGCAGTACTGCTTGTTGTGTTTCATATCATTATTGCTCTCTGCAGAAACGCCTATAAGGATATCCTCCGCAGAGGGTTCTGGCAGGAATTGAAAAGTGTCTTTCTGCAGAATAGTTTGAATGTCATTGCCTTGATTCTTTACTTGTATGCAACGAAAGAGGGCGAGGCATTTTCCCGAGCTTCCTTTGGTTTTACCTGGGGAGTGGGCATTGTACTGATGTATCTGGTACATCTGGGATGGAAACGGGTACTGCGCAGGAGAATGGATAGCAACCAGAGCCTGCCGGGACTTTTAATCGTTACTACTTCCCAACGAGCAGAAAATTTACTTCAGGGAATCAAAGAACATCGCTACAATGGATTCCGTATTGTAGGTGTGGCACTTTTAGGGGAAGATAGAACCGGGGAGATGGTTTGTGGAGAGCCGGTAGTGGCAGATGAGCATATCATGTTTGACTATGTATTGGAAAATGTGGTAGATGGTGTATTATTCAGTGACGATTTGCCGGAACAGACACAACAGCTGTATGCCTACCGTTTCCTATCCATGGGACAGACGGTGCACATTGATTTAAACCGCAATGATGCAGACTATCCCAATAAAATTATCCAGAATATGGGAAATATGACGGTACTGACCAGCTCCATCAAAACAGTAGAACGTTATCAGTTGGTGATGAAACGCATACTGGATATTATAGGGGGAATGGTTGGCAGCGTTCTCACACTGCTTATTGCGATTATCCTCTGCCCGATTATTAAGAAGCAGTCACCGGGACCGCTCTTTTTCACCCAGACCCGGGTAGGCAAAAACGGAAGAAAATTTAAGATCTATAAATTCCGTTCCATGTACGTGGATGCGGAAGCCAGAAAAGCAGAACTCATGAAAGATAACGAGATGCAGGGCTTCATGTTTAAGATGGAGAACGATCCCCGGATTTTCCCTGCAGGACATTTCATCCGCAAATATTCCATTGATGAGCTCCCTCAGTTCTTCAATATCCTGAAGGGGGACATGAGTCTGGTGGGAACCAGACCGCCTACTGTAGAGGAATATGAGCAGTACGAACTGCACCATAAAGTCCGTCTCAGCATTAAGCCGGGACTCACCGGCTTGTGGCAGGTCAGCGGCAGAAGTGAAATCAAAGATTTCGAACAGGTAGTGCGCCTGGATGAGCAATATATCCGGGAATGGAATTTCGGAATGGATATTCGTATTTTATTTAAGACAATACAGGTGGTATTCCATGGAGAAGGAGCAATGTAAGGAAAAGGTACTGATTGTACACAATTACTATCAGATCCCCGGGGGAGAAGATACGGTTGTCCGCAATGAAAAAGAATTATTGGAGCAGAACGGGCACAAGGTCATTCTCTATACACGTAACAATAGCGAATTAAAGAACTTCTCCAAAGGAAGAAAACTGTTACTACCCGTTACCACGGTTTTCAATCCTCGGACATACAGAGAAATTAAAAAAATCATTCGGGAAGAACAGATTGATCTTGTACATGTCCACAATACCCTGAATCTGATCAGCCCTGCAGTCTATTATGCAGCACGTAGCTGCAGGAAGCCGGTAGTGCAGACTATACACAATTTCCGCCTTCTATGCCCCGGAGCAACTTTCTATCGGGACGGACACATCTGTGAGGATTGCGTGCAGCAGGGACTGCAATGTGCAGTGAAGCATAGCTGTTATCGAAACAGCCGCATGCAGACTTTGGCATGTGTTATAAACCTTAAGTTTCACAGAATGACAGGGATTTACCGTAGGATCCATTATATTTGTCTCACAGAGTTTAATCGCGGGAAACTATTGCAATTACCGGGATTAAAACCGGAGCAGGTGTATGTCAAGCCTAACTTTGCTTTGCAGAGAGAAAGCAAAGTATTAGAAAATGGAGAAAGAGAAGATTTCTTTTTATATGCAGGCAGGTTGGATCCGTTGAAAGGGGTGCAGCCCTTATTAGAAACCTGGATCCGGATGGGAGAGCAGGCACCGAAGCTGATAGTGTGTGGTAGTGGCCCGTTAGAGCATTGGTGTCGGGAAACGATTGAAAAGCGGCATTTGCGTACCGTAGAATTCCGGGGACAGACCCCCTGGGAGGAAGTACAGAGGCTGATGGGAAAAGCAAGGGCAATGATTCTTCCTACCCAGTGGTATGAAGGCTTTCCTATGACGATCGTAGAAGCCTATTCCAAGGGAACACCGGTGATTGGACCGGATATGGGAAATGTGGGGGATTTGATCCTGGAAGGACGAACCGGGTGGAAATATAATCCGAAACAGACGGAAGGACTGGAGAAAGTCATTCGGAAGGCAGCAGAAGAGGGATTGGACAACAAGGAAATCCAGACATACTATGAGCAGATGTTTGGAGCGGAACGTAATTATCAAAAGCTAATGCAAATTTATCAGTCCGTGGAATGTAAATAAAAGACATGGAGCAGAGAGGAGCGTGTGAATGGTGAAAACAGTGAAATTACCGGTCGGAATTGAAAATTTTCAGGAAATTCGCAGAGCCGGATTTTACTATGTAGATAAAACGCAATTCATTGAACAACTCCTGGATAACTGGGGAAAAGTCAATTTATTCACACGACCTCGTCGGTTTGGAAAAACACTCAATATGAGTATGTTGAAATACTTTTTTGAAGTGGGTACGGATACCACCCTGTTTGATGATTTGTATATTGCAGGAAATACCAAACTGTGCGAAGAATACATGGGAAAATATCCGGTCATCTTTATCACATTAAAGAATGTAGACGGACTTACCTTTGAAACAGCGAAGTATCAGTTGATCGAACTGATAGGAAGGGAGGCAGAACGCTTTCCTTTCCTGCTGGACAGCGACAGGTTAAACGAAAGGGATAAAGAAGTTTATTCTTCTCTTGTTAAGCTGCAGAACGGAAAATATGGGATGGATGAGAATACCCTGTACAGCTCTTTACAGGAATTGTCTTATCTATTGTACAAACATTATGGACAAAAGCCTATTCTTTTAATTGATGAATACGATGTTCCTTTAGACAAAGCCTTTCAGCATGGTTATTACAAGGAAATGGTAGCCGCAATCCGTGCAATGTTTGGAAAGGCTTTGAAAACAAATGATGTTTTACAATTTGCGGTGTTAACAGGCTGCCTTCGTGTGGCGAAAGAAAGTATCTTTACCGGAATGAATAATTTTAAGATTCTTTCCATTACGGATACACGGTTTGATGAGCAATTTGGATTTACGGATGAGGAAGTCTGGAAAATGCTGGAAACTTATCACCTGGAATCCAGATTTGAGGAAACAAAGGAGTGGTACGACGGGTATCACTTCGGAAAAGCAGATGTATATTGTCCCTGGGATGTGGTTAACCATGTAGATCGGATTAAGGATGACCCGGATGCCAAACCACAGGCCTATTGGATTAATACCAGTGGAAACGATATCGTAAGAAGATTTATCAATAAAGCAGGAAAAACAACAAGAAACGAAATAGAGGGATTGATTGCGGGGAAAGTCATAGAAAAACAGCTTCGCCTGGATTTGACTTATGATGAAATTGATAATAGCATTGACAATCTTTGGAGTGTTTTATTTACCACGGGCTATCTGACACAGGTGGGGATGAAGGAGAACGGTGCCTACCAGCTGGTGATTCCCAATAAAGAGGTCAGAGAAGTATTTCAATCGCAGATTCAGGAGTGGTTTCAAAATGCGGTTTTAGGCAATACAGAACAGCTTACAACGTTCTGGAAAGCCTTTGAAGAGGGAAACACGAAAGGCGTGGAATGCTATTTGACGAAAATCCTGAGTAATTCTATCAGCATTTTTGATACCAAAGCAAGAAATGGCGAAAAAGAGAGTTCCTATCACACCTTGCTCATTGGTTTGTTAAGTGGGAACACAGACTGGCTCGTTAAATCCAATGTGGAGGCAGGAGAAGGTTTTGCAGATATTATAGTGGAAACAGAAGATCCGGACACAGGTATCATAGCAGAATTAAAGTATTCCAAAGAAGTCTCTGAGATGGAGCAGGCATGTGCAAATGCCATTGCGCAGATTAAAGATCGTAGATATGAGGAATATTTGCTAAATGACGGCAGAAGGAATATTCTGCTGTACGGAATCGCTTTCTGTAAGAAAAGATGTAAAATAATTGTGGAAAGAAAACAATGAAAAAACCCTTTACAACCCGCATATTGGGAGTCAATGTGGCAATCACCAATATGCATGATGTAGTTGAATATTTTATTATCCAGTTGGAGCAGTTACGGGGAAAGTATGTCTGCCTTACCAATGTACACACTACCGTCATGTCCCATGGGGATCCGGAGTACTGTAAGGTACAGAACGAAGCTTTCCTGGCACTTCCTGATGGGCGTCCCTTGTCATTAGTGGAGAGACTTCGTGGATTTTCCCAGGCAGATCAGACCGCAGGTCCGGATCTCATGCCTGCCATGTGGAAGGCAACAGAAGGAACGGAGATTACCCACTATTTCTACGGGAGCAGCCCGGAAACCATTGCGGCTTTGGAGAAGAACCTTCGGAAAACATATCCGAACCTGAAAATCGCGGGACTGGAATCACCTCCCTTTCGTTCCTTATCGGAAGAAGAAGACCAGGAGATAATCAATCGAATCAATGCCTCCGGTGCAGACATCCTGTGGGTAGGTTTGGGAGCACCGAAACAGGAACGGTGGATGTATGATCACCGGGATAAAATTCATGCCTTGATGTTTGGCGTGGGAGCGGGCTTTGACTTCCATGCAGGAACGGTGAAACGGGCACCCAAATGGATGCGGGAGCATTATCTGGAATGGTTGTATCGACTCTTACAGGATCCCAGGCGGCTTTGGAAACGCTATGTAGTGACTAACACGAAATTCATCTTCCTGTCTATAAAGGATGCCTTTGTCTGGCGGAAGTTCCAGAAGGAAGAGAAGCCTGCACTGCTGATCTTCAACCAGTACTATGCGCCGGACGTGGATGAGGATGGAGAAAGAATTGCCCATCTGGTGGAAAAATGGAAAGAAACCTATCAGGTTTCCATCATCTGTGCAGTTCCGTCCAGGAAAGGCGTGATTGCCAGAGAGTATCGCTCCCATAAATATTATTCCGAGGTACGGAACGATGTGAATATTTTACAGGTTCGCGTTCCGGCATTCCGCACAGATTTTGCTTTTAGCCGCAGGTGGAACAAAGTGTCATATGCATGGAATGCAATCTGTGCTATGTTTCGATTGGAAAAGCAGGAATATGTATTTGCCATTGTAAGAAATGATAATGTCAATGCACTGCTGGGACGAATCGTACAGAAATTAAAGAAAAGCAAGCTGATTTTACAGGTGGAAAAGAATGAAACCCAACGGACAGATACATGGGCGCACCGTGTGCTTGCAAGGGGTAACGCCAGAGCCTGCAGAGAAGCAGACCAGCTGGTCACAGAAGAGGAAATAAAGGACAATGATTCTCTTTTTATTCGCGAAACAATTCGTTGATTTATTATATCCATATCGGATCCTGGACTATATCATGGTGGGAGTGGCTTTCTTCATGCTGGTGTACCAGCTTGTTTTGGTGCAGCCCGATTTCAGGAAAGCTGTGCAGTTGCCGGACTGTATTCTGCTTATTCTAGCAGTCATGTTTTCCATTCATTATTTACAGGCAGCTACCGGATTTATGACTTATGCAAAGGTTATGTCTGCCTTTTTACTATATTTCCTTGGCAGAGTCTATTATGAACGGATCCAGGAATGCGGACAGGCACTGGTCTGGTCTTCCTACCTGATCATTTATCTTAATTTGGCTTATCGGATATGGAAACAGGAGTCTAATTTTTTGCAGATGCAGAATATGAAAGGTGACCTGTATTATTGTGATACGGATATGGGATTTGCCATGATACTGGCAACGATTTTCCTGGTCTTTTTCGCAAAGAACACAGTCTTAAAGCTGATTACGATTTTACTGATTGCCCCCTATATGGTAATATTTTCTGTGGCGGGAATTCAGATAGTTTTGATGCTGGTGATTTATGGAATTTTCCTGATTTATGCAATGGAAATTGCCCTGCGGAAAAAGAAACTGGGAACGGTATTACTGACCGGATTATTGGTACTTTTGTTAGCCTGCATTGTATTTGTCCATTTACCGGCATTGGGAATGCTGCCACAGGAATGGATTGCACGAATCTTCTCCAACCACTTCTTGAGTGGTGAAAATATGTATGTGCGTTATGAGCGATGGGGAACTGCCATAAAAGCGGTATGGGGTGAGTCAGCCGGTGCTGCCTTCTTTGGAAGTAATTTCTTTGCCAATGTGGACAGTATGTATGTTAAAATATTTTGTACGCTAGGGCTTGTGGGAATCCTGCTAGCCTTGTCGTTCTTAATTATGCTGCTTAGATGTATCCGGTATATTGACGATAGAAAAACCTATTATCTGGTTATGAGTCTGGTGATTCTGTTACTGGGCAGTGGCGTACTGGGAAATGGTTTGGAATCTACCCAGATGAGCTGGTTCCCGTTCTTGTATATGGGAATGGCTGTGACGGCGAAAAAAGCAATGGATAAAACCAGATTGAAAATCGTCTACTTCGGGCAGAAACATACTTGTACCAGAGAAGGCGGTGTAGAGATTGTCGTGGCGGAACTGGCAACCAGAATGGTGGCGAGAGGTCATGAAGTAACTTGTATCGACAGACGGGGACATCATATCAGTGGAGCAGAATATGACGAGATATTACCTAAGGAGTTAAATGGAGTTAAAATCTGTTCTGTACCAACCATTGAACGTAAAGGTCTGGCAGCAGCATCCTCTTCTTTCTTTGCTACATTGAAAGCCGCTTTTGGAAATTACGATGTGGTTCACATCCATGCAGAGGGACCTGCAGCATTTTGCTGGCTTCCCAAATTGATGGGGAAGAGGGTGATATGTACTTGTCATGGATTAGATTGGAATCGAGGACGGTGGATTGGAAATCTGGGAGGCAAATATATTAAGTATGGGGAAAAAGTGATGGTACGACATGCAGATGCCATCATTGTTTTGAGCCGGAATATTCAGGAATATTTTAGGGCGACCTACCAGCGGGAAACCGTGTTTATACCAAACGGCGTTTCCAAACCGGAAACCAGATCAGCAGTTGAAATCAGAAAGAAATGGGGATTGGAGAAAGACTCGTACATCCTTTTTCTTGCCAGAATTACGGAAGAAAAGGGTGCTCACTATCTGATTGAAGCCTTTAAACAGATAAAAACAGAGAAGAAATTGGTTATCGCAGGTGGTGTGTCAGATACCAATGAATATATGCATAAGCTGATAAACATGGCGAAAGAAGATAAACGGATTATCTTTACGGGATTTGTACAGGGTAACCTATTGGAAGAACTATACAGTAATGCTTATGTATATGTATTACCTTCTGACCTTGAGGGAATGCCACTAAGCCTATTGGAGGCAATGAGTTATGGCAACTGTTGTCTGGTAAGTGATATACCGGAGTGCGCAGAGGTAGTTGAGAATCAAGC
>ERZ1026848.1190-NODE-1190-length-13936-cov-4.509545_pt1 | contig 13936 bp, 17 predicted proteins | sample MGYA00380154_ERZ1026848 | MGnify/ENA primary metagenome ERZ1026848 (study PRJEB33269, sample SAMEA4719790) | human gut metagenome | biome: human-associated habitat; feature: organic feature; material: feces | place: Cameroon | collected 2013-10 ...
GCGACGCGTGGCGGGAGACGGAACCGGCGCAGGATTTCTGCGATGAACTCATGGCGTCGGAGGACAGCTTCCGTTACGCGCAAACGCACGGAGGGATCGACGATGCGGAATCGGAATGAACTGCTTGTCGGCGTTCACCGCGAAGACGACCGCGGGAATGTCTACACGCTCCGCGAACCGAACGGGCTGAATCTTTTCTGGAACGGGAAGCCGATTTCCGTTCCGTACGGTTTTGAGTGCGACGGGGCTAGCGTGCCGCGCTTTTTCTGGCGGTACGTCTTCCCTCCCGGCGACACACACGCCATGCGCGCGGCGTTTTGTCATGACTGGATTTACCGCACGCATCCGGACGGCTGGACGAAGCCGGAAGCGGATCAGATGTTCCGCGATTTCCTGCTTGAAGACGGTGTCGCTCCGCGCCGCGCAAGACGTGCGTACTGGGGCGTGAAACTTTTCGGCGGATCGAGCTGGCATCAGGGAGGGCAGGTGAAATGAATGATCTTGAAAGCCGCCTCACCGAGCTCGAAACGCTCACGCGGGAAAACAACAAGACGCTCTGGAAGATCCATTCCAAAATTTTCGGCAACGGAGAACCGGGACTGGTGACGCAACTTGCGTTGCTTACTCAAAGCGTCCAGACGCATTACCAGACGGAAGCCAAGCGCGGAAATGACTGGAAGTGGGTCATCACAACCGGAATCGCGATCGCCGCCGTCGTCGTGGCAATCTGCAAATGAAAGGGGATATCATGAAGAAGATTTTTATCGCACTCGGAGCACTGCTCACCCTGACGGGCTGTTCCACTGTCACGCACTATGACGCACAGGGCAACGTCATCAAAGTTGAGCGCGTCACCAACTTCTCACGCGTCATGGACGGGACAAACGCCAAGTCGCAGATGATGCTTGTCAACGGAACGTTTGTCGGTTTTGAAGCAAGCGCCACCGCCGGAGACAACTGCACGCCGGGAATTTCGGTCAAGTATGCGGACGGCAAAGTCGCTGTCGTAAACGCCCTCACCGGAAGCAACTTTTCAGGTGTGGGAACCGTGGTGGAAAAGTTCCTTGCCGGAGAAACCTCCGTCGGGGTTGACGGAGTCTCGAAGAAGTAAGAACCATCGGTTCGTAATTCCTCTTGCGGTGTCTCTGTTTCCAAGCAGAGACACCGTTTTTTTATTTCCCGTGGTTATAGGCTTTGAAATTGCGGTCAATAGCGATGATAAAATAATTTTCTTCTTCACGAAATCCGATAATGGCTTTCTTTCCAGGGTTATGAAAAACAACAGCCTTTTCACTGTTTTCAAAATATTTCGGAATCTTGCACTTCAAAGAATCGACTGGCAAAGTTTCAAAACCGCCGCACCTGTCCAGCCGGAACTGCCGCTGTCGGAAACGCCGGAAACTTTTCGCAAAGCCGCTTGACTTTTCACGAAATAATGATATTGTAAAATTGTCGGTTCGAGAAAACCGACTGTCAAAACATCATGTCCCGGGTAGCTCTGGGATTGCGACATTAAACGATGATTTTTTTATGTCTTGATTGAAAAATCAAACATAACGCCGGATTTTTGGCTTTCAGGGGAAACCGTACGGGTGCTGCCGTTGGGATGATGTTCTCGCATCGAACCTGAAAGCCTTTTTCATTTGCAGAAATCCGGCGATGGAGGTAAAAGCAAATGAACAACAGTCAACTGTCCGTCTTCAAGTTCGAAGAAACCGCCCTGGTTCGCTCTATCATCAAGAATGGGGATCCGTGGTTCGTTGCAAAAGATATTTGTGATGTTCTCGGGCTGTCAAACCCTACTGTCGCTCTTAACGCACTTGACCAAGATGAACGGTCTAAGTTTCTCTTAGGTCGTCAAGGAGAAACGAATATCATCAACGAATCAGGTCTTTATGCGCTTATTTTTCGATCAAACAAACCGAATGCGCGGAAGTTTCGAAAGTGGATCACCTCGGAGGTTCTCCCCTCCATCCGGAAGACGGGAAAATACGCCGCTCCGGTCCAGCCGGAACTGCCGCTGTCGGAAACGCAGGAAACTCCGGACGTCGCCGCGCTGCTGAAGATGAGGTACAGGGGCGTACCGGTGATTCCGAACGCCGATCTTGCCGCCATGCTCGGGCTGACGACAAGACAGCTCGCCCATGTCAAATCGCGCAACAAAATCTACACGGAGGGACTTGACGTGTTCAGCGTCGGAATCCCGAAGAAGCTGAAGCACTCGATCAGGCGCGCCGGATTCGCGTCCTCCGCTTCACGTACTCTGCTCTGGACGGAATCGGGAATCCGGAAACTCCTGCAGATGCTCGGCGCGTCGAAAACGCCGTACAAGCCGCTTCCGTGCTCCGCTCCGGTTCCGGCGAAAGCTCCCGAAACGCCCATGATTCCCGGACTCACCCGCCGGAAGACGGAAGGAACGGAAGAGAGAATCTGCAACTTCCGGCTGGAGAATCTGCTGAACCTTGACGGTCTTCCGAAACTGCGTAAACTGCTCGGAGCCCTTCACCGCGCGGGATATGACGTCGCAGACGAATTCGCGGAGCTGTCGTTCGTCGAAAACGTCGCACACCGCATGGCGGAATGGCAGAAGCAGTTCGAACGGACGCTCGCGTTCAACCTTGCGGATGTGCGGATGCTCGGAAGAACGCGTTACGTCAGCAAAGTGACAATGAGGAATGGAGAATTTGCAAAATCGGAAAGCGGTTTCGAAGGAGACATTCCGAAAATGGAGGTGCCGTTATGAAATGCAGCGCAGTTTTCAATGGTGACCGGGTGATCATCCGTTACGGTGAGTTCCTCGTCATCCTCGACTTCAAACTTGCCGATCCGGACGCGGAACCCATGGGAACCAGCGTCGCAGGTCTGGCCATTGCGGTCTATCCGCAGAACAAACCGCAATCGTAACCCTTCCCGCCGCCCTCCGGGGCGGCTTTTTTTTGCTTCATTGACGAGTTCCGGTTGGAAAACAAGGAGCTCACATGGTCTACTACACAGATTTATCTTATGACATTCCCGCGCCGCCGGGCGCGGAAAAACTCGCGCTGATGATGCTCCCGTCCGGAACGCCGGAGGTCATCGCAGCAGAAAACGGCATGTTCCACCTCTCCACATCGGGCAAAACCGCCGGACGGTACGCGTATCAGATTTTCGACGCTCAGGGCGTCATGCTCTCCGGAACGCTCGAACTCCGGAACAACATTCTCTCCGGCGGCGATCCCCGGTCACAGGCGGAAATCACGCTCGAAGCGATTGACGCCGCGCTCGCCAACCGCGCCACGGTCCAACAGAGACGTATCAGCGTCGGAGACAAGAGCATCGAGTATTCGACGCTCTCGGAACTCCTCCAGTGGCGGGAACATTACGCGCGTCTCGTCCGCATCGAGCAGGGCAAGGCCCCCTCGCTCCGGCGCGAAATCTACATTCTGAACGGAGGCTGGAAATGAAACTCTCTCTTGAACTCACGCGCTCGGCGGCGCATCAACCGCTTCCCGCCGGAATCCGGCGCTCCCTCTTCAACGCCGCAAAGCATTCGCGTCTCATCGAATGGGCGTTCAACTTCTGCCGGATCAACCAGTCGCTCAAATCCGATTTTCTGAAATTGACGGAGAACTGCCGGAATTTCGCGATCAACAACGAAATCGTCACAGGCTTCCTCGAACACTTCAAACGGAACGTCATCGGGGCGAACGGGTTCACGCTCCAGAGCAAAACCGCGCCCGAAACCGCGCGAAAGATCGAACGCCTCTGGAACGAGTACCAGTCCCGCTCCGGCGGCTACGTCACTCTCGACGAGCGCATGTCCGGTCGCGACTTCGATCTGATGATCCTCCGGAACCTCATCATCGACGGCGAAGTTTTCATCCGGCGCGCGTATGATCCCGCTTCAAAATTCGGATGGAGGTACGAGCTGATCGACGCGTTCGACATCGATCCCTACTACAACGACGAATTCACCGACGGCTCGCGTATCGTCATGGGCATCGAGTTCGACCCGCGCGGACGGGAACGCGCCTTCCACCTTCGGCGCAACCGCAACAGCGACATGTATTTCGGCGGCGAACGGATCCGCATTCCCGCGGAGCACATGATCCACATCTTCCGGAAGTTCATTCCCGATCAGGCGCGCGGCTACTCCATGCTCGCTCCGGTCGCAGTCGCACTCGGACACATGGACGCTTACAAGGAAGCCGAAATCGTCCGCGCCCGAATCATGGCGGCAACCCTCCTCGTCTGGGAAAAAACCGGCGCGGACAACAACATGCTCGATGAAGCGGACAAGAACGGCGACATCTTCACCAAAACGGAAATGGGTTCCGCACAGTTCGCCCCCGACGGCTACACCGCTAAATTCTTCCAGAACACCTCGCCGAATTCGAACTTCGGCGCGTTCTGGGTCGGACTGCTCCGGAGCATGTCAAACGCCATCGGCTTGAGCTACAACAAGGCGAACGGAGACTACACCTCGATCAACTATTCCTCCGCACGCGAAGCGACGCTTGAAGACCGCGCGTTTTTCGAGGAGTTTCAGAACTTCATCATCGAAAACTGGAAAGAACTTCAGTTCCGCGAATTTCTCAAAGCAGCCGCGCTGAACGGGCTCGTGCAGGTCGACGATTCCGCGTTCCAGCATCGATTTTTCGGCCGCCGCTTCCAGTGGGTGGACCCCGCGAAGGAAATCGCCGCGCTCGAAAAAGAACTCTCCCTCAAGCTCACCGACCCGATCACCGAGCTCGAAAAACGCGGATTCGATCCGGACGAGGTGCTCGACCGCTGGGCAATCTGGGAACAGAAGTGCAAAGAACGCGGAATCGTCCCGCCTCAGCCGCAGAATTATAACTTGATTGACGCCGTCCCTCCGGATGAAAACGAAAAGGAGAAAACCGATGAATCCGAATCCTGATCTTGAAAATCTCGAAATCACTTTCCCGTGCGCGAGCCCCGCGCCGTACATGCGCGAATCGGAGATGGGCGTGTATTACGAGTGTCTGCAGTGCAACGAACAATCGGTCCACCTCGAACGTCTGAACGGCGGCGCATCCATGCTCCGCAATCACAATCCGGACGACATTCTCGGAATCGTCGTCCGGGCGTGGTGCGAAGACGGACGGCTCATGTGCCGCGTCCGCTTCCGGAAAAATTCGGAGGAGGCTGTCAGCATGTTCCGTGACATTGTCGACGGGACCGTTCAGAACGTCTCGATCGGATACATGCAGGACAATGTCAAGTTCCGCCGTGTTGACGGACGCATCATCGGTGACGTCGTCGAGTGGACCCCATTTGAGGTGTCCGTTGCGGTGGGAGTTCCCGCCGATCCGACGGTCGGATTTTATCGATCTCTTGAACTCAAAAACAAAAAACGGAAGGAATTCGCCATGAACGACGAAGAACAGAAAAAGAAGTCGGAAGAAGCCGCTGAAAACGAAGAACAGAAGAAGCGAGAAACGGACGGAGAAGACGCCGGAACCGACGAGCAGGAAAAATCCAAGCGCGCCAAGAAGTCCGGAGAAGAACCCGAAGAGGACGGCAAGGACGAAGAGCAGGAAAAGAAACGTTCCACTGCAATCCGTTCCATCGCGGCGGTTTTCGGCGACTACAGCGCGGGGGAAAGCGCGGTCAAGCGCGGTCTCACTCCGGAACAGTTCCGCACGGAACTTAAAGAACATTACGAAATCAAGAGCCTTGTAAAACTGAAAGGATTCCCGGCAATCATGAGCACCAGGAAACAGAGGGGCTACAGCCTCACCGAAGCGTTCCGCTACCTCCTCACCGGCAATGCCGACCACGGCGGCTACGAACGCGAAATCTCCAACGAAATGTACAAGCGCGCGGGCGTGGAACAGTCCAGCGAGGGCGCACTGATGATTCCCCTTACTCCGTTCTACCGCGATGAACCCGGAAGCGGAACCACGTCGGCAGTCTCCGATCCGAACGCCGTCACCACACCTTTCGGTATCGCGCAGGGCAACGCCGCTTCCCTGCTCGATACTGAATACCATCCGGAGATGTTCATCGACATCATCCGCAACCGCATTGCGAACATCGGTGCAACCTACCTCTCCGGTCTCAAAGGCAACATCCGGATTCCCATGCAGACCGCAACAGGTTCCGTTTCGTGGGTCTCCAGTCTCAACGACGATGTGAAGGAAACCGCCCCCGCCATCGGCGACATCACCATGTCCCCGAAGAAGCTCGGCGGCTTCACCAAAGTCCAGAAAGACGTCATCGTCCAGGGCGTTCCCGCTCCGATGAATCTCGCCATGGCGGACCTGCTCACCAACATCAGCATGAAGCTCTCCTGCACCATGCTCAAGGGCAACGCCGCCGATCCGGCAATCACCGGACTGGACACCGCAACGGGCGTGCAGACCGTCACCATCGCGAACCTCGCAAACGCCACGTGGCAGGATTTCCTGAAGTTCGACGCGCTTGTCGGAGACATGGCGATCACCGGAACGCCAAAGTTCATCATGCGCTCCGCGTCCCGCCAGACCCTCAAGGGCATCAGCAAAGATTCCGGCTCCGGACGCTACATCTGCGAGGGCAACATGATCGACGGCGCGGCGGTCGAAATCGATGGTCAGATCGGAGCGGACGACATCTTCTACGGCGACTTCTCCAACATCCTCGTCGGCACCTGGGGCGGTCTGGAAGTCATGCTCGATCCCTACCGCTGGGCGCGCTCCGGTCAGGTCGAAATCATCGCGAACCTCATCGCCGATGTTGCGATCCGCAACCCGAAAACTTTCGTGAAACGCGTGAAGTCCTGAGCTCGCAGCCCCGCCTCCGGGCGGGGCGCTCTCCCTTGAGGTGAACAATGAAAAATTACGAAATCACATCCGACTGTGTCGGATTCGGGCGGAACCTGAAGCGCGGTGAAATCATCGACGCTTCCGAGATCGCCGCGCATCCCGCAGATTTCACAATCCTTTCCGCAGCTGGATTCGTCCGCGAAACGAAAAAAACGGCAAAGAAAAAATGACCCCTTTCGAACTGGCCATCAACGACATTTTCAACACACCGGATTTTCTCGACGTTTGTGTTTTCCGTCAGAAGTCGCTCCGCTGCATTGTCTCGGCGGTGTCGGAAGATGGCGTTTTTGGTCAGTTCGGTTTCGAGGATGGTATCTCTTTTGCCCTCGATCTCCTCTGCTCCTCCCTCGATTCCAAGCCCCGGAAGAACGAGCTGATTACGTTCCGCGGCGTTGAATACCGCGTCGATTCTGCCGTCCTCGACAGCGCGGGAACAACTTGGAAAATTTATCTCAAGTCCAAGAATTCCCCTTGACGCTCCGCTCCCTGCCGGAGGTGACACATGGGAAAATCCGGCATGACAATCAACACTGAAAAGCTCGTCCGCAACTTGCGGCGGCTCGAACGCGATACCGACACGGCAAAACTCAAGGCCTTGCGCGACTGCTGCGCGGTGTTCGTTTCGACCGCTCAAAAGTACACCCCGCCGAACATGGGCAAAAAAATTCCGGGATACATGTACAACATCCCCAAACCAGTGGAAAAAGCCTCGCAGCGCGACGCACGAATGAAAACCGGCATCCGTCCGATCATTGACATGCAGAAGATGAAGGACGACAGGAACGTCTCCGCGAAGCTCCGCAAGTTTTACGCGATCAAGGTCAACACAGGCGCGCGGTATTTCGTCATGTTTAACCTCAAAGGACGCGGACGCAGAAAGGGCAGCCGCCCGAAAAGCAAACTTACCGCGACCCTCGCGGAAGCGCAGAAATACGCGCGGATCGATTACCGCGGTCTGCTCCGCGCCGCATGGGGCATGGGAGCCCGTCCCCCGTTCGCGGAAGCTCCGGTCGTCACTTCCCTGATTGCCAAGCGTCCGGACATAGCAAAGCTCCGCTCGAAAAACTCCGTCGGAATCGAAAAATCCGGACGCGGTGCATATGCCGTCGTCATCCGGAACCAGCTGCCGACCGGCTCCGACGGCTACGAAAGAAACGCGGTTGCAAAGGGCGAATTCAACGCGAAAAAATATCTCATCAAGACATTGTCAACAACTTACAGACAAAGGAAACAGATATGATCGACACTTTGAAAATCACAAACGCCGTCGCAGCACAAATTCACGCAGGCGACGACGTCCCCGTCATCCCCGCTTTTTCCGCGCAGGATGACTTCAACCCCGCCGGAACCGTTTCGGTTGAACTTCAGACTGCCGAGCTCATGACGCAGGGAACGGAGGATTGGCGCATCACTCTTGCCGTTTACGCGCGCACACTCACCGCCGATGATCCCGACTTGTCCCGCATCGCCGCGCTTTCGGGCGCGGTCCTCCGGAGCGTGAAGAATCTCGATCTGGAAGCAGTCACCGCCGCAGTCGGGCATGTCGCAGTTGCAATCATCATCAAGGTGCAGAAAACCGACCTCATCGAAGAGCGGCGCGTCTCCTCTCTTGAATTCGATCTCATCTTTTCCGGATTGACGGACAACCAGTAACAACAGAAGGAGGTATCATGGCAGATACAAACACTCACAAATTCGGAATCATCTCGAACGGCGCATCAGCAACAGGGCTTGTCGTCCAGTCCTGCAACAAAGACGAAAACGTCGAAATCGCGGAAGCCCGCAATGGGAGCGGACAGGTTGCGGAACTCAAAGCGTATTCAAAAGGAACAACCTACAGCATCACCGGACTTGTCAAGGATGGTGAGAGCGAAACAACTGTAACGGTCGGCTCTTCCGTCACCATCGACAATCTGAATCTGATCGTCGAATCCGTTTCCAAGCAGGAAACGAACACCGGATTCGTTCAGGTCACGATGACGTGCCGGACGGCTGACAGCGCAACGATCACAGCGTACGGTTCCTGACCGCCTGGAGCTCTTCGGAGCTCCTTTTTTTTGAGGTGATTTATGACCCCTGAACAAATGCTTTTCCTCGCCGGTTCCCCTGAATTCCAGTCCATCCTTGCAAAAGATGGACATCTGAAAACTCTGGAAGCCGAGAAGAACAATCCCGCGGCGGAGTATCATCTGATGCTTGAAATGCTCCACGGACTGCACAAACTCAAAGATACACCCGTCATGCCGATCACCCCCGCGATATGGAGCGTGCTCTGGACCATGCAGAACGCCTACACGCTCGACAGCAAAGAGATCTCCGAAGCCGATTCAGATGTGATGTTTTATCTGCTCGCCAACGGCTTGAAGCGAACCGGAGCCGACCCCGTTCAGATCACGCTCGATTCCATGGGCTTTTCCCGCGCCCGGGGATTCTCGGAGGATGAAATCAAGGCTGAACTCTGTTCCCTGATCAGTCTCGCGTTCCGTCCCCTCCGGATGCTTCCCCGCACAGGTTCGGGTGACGAGCCTGTGTTCGACGCCGACTGGCTCGCGGCGCTGGTCGCCGTCACCGCGCGCGCAACAAACGAACGGGCGACCTACATCATCCACGAAATGCCGCTCTCCGCATGCTGCATGTTTTATGTGCAGGAGCGCAAACGCACCGACACGCATGGACTTATCCGTAAGCGCAACACAGGCGAAATCGACGCGGAAATTTACCGTTATACGATGGAGCTCGGAGAAAAGTTTTGCGCGGAACATCAAATGTCATGAATCCATGACCGCGCGAGAGCCGCCGGATGCAGCGCGGCGGCAGTCTCTTTTTGAGCACCTCCGAACCGCCGCCGGAGCGCGGGCGAATCGCAGAACCGAAAGTTGGAACGCGGAAGCGCGTTGATCGCAAAATCAACCGCGAAATACGCCATCTTGAGCACGTCGAACGCGTCGTGTACCGCTTCTCCCTGCGGCTCCCAGTTTTCGTACAAATGCCCGTTCTTTCCAAGCCCCGGCTGAACGCATGTGATCTCCATCTGCGTAGCATGCGGAAGCTCCGGAAGCCACAGATAGTTCTGTTCCGTGTTGCGCTGATTGTGGAGCTGCCAGAGCAGAACCTTCTGGTAATATTTCGCGTCGACGATGATCATCCGCGGGTCATTGTGCGACAACTTCCACGGCTTCAGCCTGTCTTCTCGTCCTCCGGCATACATGCGCACGTTCCGGCGCGAATACGCATAACGCTTGATTTCGCCCTGGCGGTGTCCGCGATAGTCCACCACATGGAACAAAGGCTTTATCCCGAAATAATGCGATTCGAGCATGTCTTCAACCGTCCGGATCTTTTCCCCCGTCCGGCGTTCGAGCGCTTCGCGTTCGTCTTGCGCAAGCGACAGATACGTCACATTCTCATACTCAAGCAGCCAGAGATTGTCCATCCGGTCGAGCGCAAAAACTCCCGTCGGAGAAAACGTATCCTGTGTATCGGAAATCAGGAAAACCATCTCCACATCATCCGCTTTCGGCGCATTGAGGTACAAATGCGGTTTCAGATCCTCCATGTCTTCCTTTGCAAGGTTCCGCGCACGGTACGGGAGCCCCCGGTAAGAATTGTCAAGCTCATAATGCGCCTTGATATCCGCACGCTTTCCGCACTCGCAGATTTTCGCCGCCAGAACGTCCCAGCTCATGTGCGGAAACTGTGAACAGAGCGCGCCGAACTGGAACGTCGGGCGCTCGTCAAGACGCTCCGGGAATTTGTGCACATACGCCCCCTGCTGATTCAACTGATACTTGTCCGCTTCTGTGTGCTCATGTCCGCACTCCGGACAGATCAGACGCGCAGAACCGGGAATGGGATAATGTGATTTCACCGCCTCGTCGAATGTCTTTTCAAACTGGAAGTTGGCAAAGTCGCAAGACCTCATGCTCAGTTTCCCGCACCCCTTGCAGCGCAGGGTCCAGTACCCTTGAGAACCTTTCAGAAACTCCGTCCAGATCGCCCCGTTTTCCTCTTTCGGTGTGCAGGTCTTGTAGTAGATCGATTCGGTATAGGACCGTCCGCGCTTACGGGTGTCCTCGATCGGCGAAAGCGTCTTGCTGACAGGGTACTGGTCGATTTCATCACCGACCATGATCTTGCAGGACCGCGACATGATTTTCGTTCCCGCTCCCTGAAAGTACATGATGGAGGTGTCGAAAAAATACCCGTCCGCGCGGCGCGTGCGCGGCTTGTCGAGCTGGGCCGCAAGCGCAGGTATCTTGCGTATCAGAGGCTCGTATTTCATTTTGTTCACACTCTCCGCAAGATCATCGGAAGGGTAGACGCAGAGCATGGAACACGGATTGTAAATCATCGAGTAAAGCACCCCGATGATTTCAAGCAGAGTCTTGCCGTGCTGTTCGATTCCGCACACAGTGACCTCGCGCCGCTTCCCCTGAAACTCCCACGCGCGGAGCGGCTCGATCAGATGTGGCGACAGCGAAAAATCAAGACGGTTTCGCTCCGCCGAGATGTCTTCCGAAAAATCGATATTCTCCTGAGCCCATGTGATGATATCTTGATACGGGCGGATCTCAAAAAACGCGGCGACGTCGTCCGCGAGCGAATCAGAGAGCTTCATTCCATTCGCGAACAGCGCGCTTGTAGCCATCGAGAGCCCCCTTGAAAATCTTTTGCAGATCGGTAAGTTGCTTTTTCGTAAGACGCAGTTTTACAAGCGCCTCTTTCACTGGTGCAAAGTGTGTGACAAAAAGTTCCAGCTGCTTATCCGAAACCTCGCGGAGCATCGCCTTGTAGAGCTCCGCATTTTTGAATTTCGCCGTCTCAATGTCAACCGACAGCTTCCGGACCTTCGCCGCCTGCCAGACACTCATCGGCTGTACGGCTTCATCCGACAGAGCAGGTTCCGCAGATTTTTTGATGTTTACAGGCGTCGCAGAGCGCGTGGCGGAAAGGGAGCAGCTCGCATCAATCCTGCATTCCCGTCCCGTCTTGCCGTTCGTCCGGAGCCGGCCGGCCGCGATTGCCTTGCAGACCGCCATTCTTGATACGCCTTGAATTTTTGCGAATTGCGCTTGCGTCACCCATTCCATGTTTCACCTCTCTTTTGAGGAGGGAACGCGTCAATGTAAACCGCATGTTTACAGTTTACATCTGCAAAGAAATACCCGTGTGGTATTTCACACGGGCAGTGTTTCAGACACCTCTGATCGGAGATTTGATGACTGGATTGTAATCGATGAAAACGGCGTTTCTGGATTTCACGCCCTTGTGCGAGCGATCGGAAAAGTCGAACCGGACAATCCGCGCCCCCCATTTGCGACGGAGCGTTTCAAGCTGTTCACGCTCTTTGTCAAGATTTCGGTATGTGGCGCATCCGCCGACCTGTTCAGACTGTTTGACGCGGTAAAAATATTTGTTCAGACGCAGTGCGATACGGTGCCGACGGAGCTGTTGGAGCGTCATATCGTAATCCTCCTTGAGCGGCAGAGCCTCATCGTAAAAACATTCATTCCCGCGCAGGAACACCTGAAACGGACCTCCGATGTAGCTAATCGTCGAAAAGGGCGTGTTCTCCCTGTAGCACTGGCGGTCGTAATTGACATTCACTCCCCAGAACCTCGCGCCCCATTCACGCGCGAGCAGAGAGTACCGCACAAGAAACGGAATAAATTCATCGGAGGAAACATTATGCTCTTTCCCGCCCTCCCAGTAGAACAGACCGGAATAATCATCGTCGAGAATCGCAACGACATCTGCACCGTTTGCGAACTCCGACCGCATGATGTAGTTCCGAACACGGCATAGATTACCCTGTATGCCCTCTGGACACGCGATAATCTCCGCTCCCGGGTTGCAGGCGCGGTAAACGCCTTCTTCGCTCTTGTCGACGTAAACAGCCGCAAACGGCAGATACCGGAGTGTCAGCACCTCCGGCCGCCGGTATGATGGTACGCAAACCCTGATCTTCATCGGTTGCCTCCAAGCAGAGCGTTGAGAGCTTTTGCTCCGTTGAGCACACGCCCGATTCCGCGACGCTCCTGTCCGCCCATAAGATGAGAATCTTTTACCGTCTTGAGATTGAAGAGAGATTGAGCCTGCAGCCAGTCTATATCATTGTCGAAATACAGCACGATGTAATTGTGATATTCCATCAGTTCTTCCGCGAATTCAACTTCCGATTGAATTGCCGGCTGTTTCAGTTCCACGCTTTCGATGAGCTTGTCAATCTCCCGCTGATCGAATCCGATCGCGTCCGCAAATTCCGTGCTTGAAACCTCTTTGAGCAGCTCATTAAGCCGCACATCGTCGAAATAAGACAAATCCGAGCAACGGTTATCTGCGATTGCCAAAGCCTTCCGTTTTGCGTCTGAAGTCTTGAGATCCGTCCGCCGGATGGCGATCAGTTCCGACCCGTCCGATTCGATGATCCGCACCGGAAGCCCGAGTTTTTGTGCCTCGTCGAAAACTCCGTTCCCTCCGATGATGACGTTTTCCGAATCGATGACTATCGACCTCCCTGCTCCGTTCTTCCTGAGTGATTGCGCAATAGCGTTTTCATTCTTCTTGTCATGTACCCGCGCATTGCGAGGATCAAGCGACGCCGAACAATTTTTCTTTTTTGTATTCATGTTCCTTCCTTCCGTTATGGAAGCAACATAGCACATATACAGTTTTTTTCTTCCCGTAATCAACAATTATACTGTACGTAAGTCTTAGGTCTGGGCAGCCATTTTTATCCTTAGTCGAACTTTCAAATCCTCTAAAATTGAATCTAAAGTGTCCATCTTTTTCAAGTATTATACTTTCTAGACACGTTGTTAGAAACTGTCGGCACAAATCATTGCTTCTTTGATGGTCTTTGCCAGTGTTCTTAATTCAGGAATTCGTGTTTCCTCGGCGAGCTTTATCCAGCGATGAAAAGCGATTCTGGCATGATAAGATGTTTGGGCTCTTGAATAAATAGCCCACAAAGCCTCTTTGAACATATACGCATCACCAAGCTCTTGGAATTCTCCTCGCATATTATGCAGAATGATTTTGGCATCCTCCGGCAAATTTTCATTATTCTTCAGGAAGATAAAGCGCAAGCCCTTCAGCAGCTTTTGTTGAGTTATGTTTATTTTTGC
>ERZ1026848.1198-NODE-1198-length-13885-cov-13.100723_pt1 | contig 13885 bp, 10 predicted proteins | sample MGYA00380154_ERZ1026848 | MGnify/ENA primary metagenome ERZ1026848 (study PRJEB33269, sample SAMEA4719790) | human gut metagenome | biome: human-associated habitat; feature: organic feature; material: feces | place: Cameroon | collected 2013-10 ...
CCAAACTGTAACGGCTTACGTGGTCGCTGTAGAAGTTGCGGCTCATGGCAACCTCGCCATAACCACCCACGCTGAGGCGCTTGCCGTTTACATGCTGCATCACACTATCGGCAGCCACAGTTTGTGCACTTGCCGTTGCCAAACCGGCAACGAGGGCAGCGGACATCAATCCAATTCTTAAACTGTTCATCTTTAATATTTTGAAATTATTGTTATCGTATAATTTTATATAAGGAAAAGAGCGCGGATATCTGCTTGCTTTCTCGACACTTTAGAGACCTAGTATCTCCTTAAAGCCCTGTAGCTTGATAAGGAATTACGCAGCTCTGCCGCTCGGGAGTGGCAATCATCACCGCGCTCTTTCTCGATTTCGGGTGCAAAGGTACGGAGTTTTAAAAAATCTTGCAATACCTAAATTTCGGTAAACTTCGGCATCCCCATTTCTAGGTATTGCGGGTTTCGAAACTTTTTTGTATATTTGCAACCGAAATAAAAACATGATGAATGTTCTTGATACAAGGATGTTTGCATTTAAGGATAGAACAAGATGAAAAATCAGAAGATGTATGAGGCTGAAGACAAGATGATCAGCATCATTAGAGACAATTACAATATCTTGCAGAGCCTGGGTAGCTTCGGCATCAACCTGGGATTCGGCGACAAGACGGTAAGGGAAGTCTGCGATGAGCAGAATGTGGATACCTACACCTTCCTTGCCGTGGTAAACTTTACGATAAATGGTTACAAGGAGTACGACAATGCCGACCGATTGTCGTTGCCGACCCTATTGCATTATCTCAAGGCATCGCATGCCTACTACATAGATTTCCAGTTACCTTTTATCCGTAAGGAGCTTGTGGATGCCCTTGATGAAACGGATAATCTGGCGCGACTGATTCTGAAACTCTATGATGATTATGCCCACAGCATCACCAACCACATGAAGTATGAGGAGAAGATGGTTTTTCCTTATGTTCAGGCACTTATAGATGGTAATGCCAATACCAACTTTGATATCGAAACCTTCTCGAAGCATCATATGCAGGTGGATATGAAACTGAAAGAGCTGAAGAGCATCATCATCAAGTATCTGCCTTCGGATGGACTGCACAACAACCAGCTCAGTGCCACCCTCTATGACATCTACAACAACGAGGAGTGGCTTACGCATCACTCTGAGGTGGAGGAAGAAATCTTTATTCCTGCCGTGAGAAATGCCGAGCGGAAACTGAAGCAGAATGATGTGAGTGCCAAGATTTCGAGCATGATCAATCAGACTCCGAACAGCGATGAGCAGTTGAGCGATCGAGAGAAGGATGTAATCATTGCGCTGGTTCAGGGTATGTCGAACAAGGAGATAGCTGACCATCTCTTTATCTCCGTGAACACGGTGATTACCCATCGCCGAAACATCGCCCGAAAGCTTCAGATTCATTCTCCTGCGGGCCTGACGATTTATGCCATCGTAAACGATCTGGTTGATATTTCCACGGTGAAACTCTAGTTTTGCTTAGGAAAAATGACCTTCGAAATGTTATTTTTTTATAAAATGATAGTGCCTTCCCTGCTGCTTGCGGGGAAGGCACTATCATTATATGTAGGTATGTGAAAGGGTGGCATCATCATTTTGGGGGATGCCCCTAAGCGTTAAATCTTGTTTATATCCACATAACCGTGCATCACGGCATAGATGGTAAGCGAAGAAACGCTCTTGATACCCAGTTTTTCCTGGATATTCTTGCGGTGGGTAATCACGGTGGTGGTACTGATGAAGAGCTTTTCAGCTATCTCCTTGTTGATTTTGCCTTGTGCCACCAGCGAGAGTACCTCGATTTCCCTGTCTGAAAGGGCTTTCTCCCTGGACTCTGAGGAATCCATAGGCGGGATATATTCGCCGTGGGGATGTCCCGAACGCTGCAGACGGATCAACTGTCGGATGAGCTTTGATTCCGGTACGTTGACGCAGATGCAGTGGAATCCCTGCAGCTGCGAGTTGAGGTCGTTGCAGGGGGTAAGCACGATGGTATGGGGGCGATGCGCCTCTTCGATGAAAAAGTTGCGGTGAGCCAGAAGAATCTGCATCGACACAAAATAGTGCATGAAGCGTTCGGGCGCATTCGACTCAAATTCACCGAATGTACCGAAGATGCTGATCTTTACCATCGGAACGGCACTCTCCAGCAGTCCCTTGAGACCCAAGGCTGCCAGCGTATTGTTATCTACAATGGCGAGTTCGGGCATCGCCTTGCCTGCCATTGCTTTCTTCATTTCTTCGTTCATCATATTGCTGATATATTCGTTATCTGTTTACAGGAATGGGGTGAGGAACTTTGCCGCAAACCATCCCCTGAATCTTTGCCATCCGGTGCGCCACTCTCGCCAGTTCTGCTCGTTGAGCAGGAAGCTGTCTTTCTTCTCCCTGTCGAAGAGACGGTCGAGCTGGTGAGTAGTGCATGAATCCACAATCACGGCATTCTCTTCGTAATCCCATCGCAGGCTTCGGGCATTGAGGTTGGCGCTGCCTACGGTACAGAACTTGCCATCCACCATGATAATCTTGGTATGATGGAAGCCCGGCGTGTACATCCATACATGGCAGCCAGCCTTCATCAGCTTGTGGGCATTATAGAATCCGCAATCGGGGGTGAGCGGGATATCGCTCCTGGTGGAGAGCATGATCTCTACCTTGACGCCTCTTTTCACCGCCCGCTTCAATGCCTTCTTGAGCTTGGGACTCAGGGTGAAGTAGGGACTGATGAGCTTGATGCTGTCCTGGGCATCGTTGATGGCATTCTCATAGAAGTAGCGGATGATATCCTTCGTGATATGCGGCTCACGATTGATGATGCCCACCGTCTTGTGATAAGCCGTGGCAGTGGTATCGGGCTTGAGATTCTCTACCAGGTAGTCTTGCTTCTCCTTGCGGTAATACTCCTCGCCGTCGATATGCTGTCCGCTTACCTTGTTCCACATCTTGAGGAAGATCTTCTGCAGGGTATTCACCTCGCTGCCGTCGATGCGACAGTGCATATCGTGCCATTCGCCTACCACCTTTGTACCTTTTATATAATAGTCGGCAACGTTCATACCGCCGGTATAGGCTATCTGTCCGTCGATGACTACGATTTTGCGGTGGTCGCGGTTGAAAACGGCATGCACCCATGGGAACTTCAGGGGCTTGTATTCGAAGATTTCGATACCGTTGGCACGGATTTTCTTGAGATGCCGTTTTCGCAGCGGCTTGTTGTTGGATGAGTTTCCGAAGCCATCGTAGAGGGCTCTTACCTTGACTCCCTGCTTCACCTTCTCGGCAAGGAGGTCGAAGAGGAGGGAGGCAATGCTGTCGTTGCGGAAGTTGAAGTATTCCAGATGCACGCTGTGCTTAGCCTGACGGATTGCCTGAAACATATCATCGAATTTCTCCTGTCCGCTCATCAGGAGCGTGACGGAGTTGTCGTGGGAAAAGCTGACACCCTTCCCGCGAAGCTGGTTGACTATTAATGAATCGCTGGTCTGTGCGCTGCACAGCGAACTAGCCAGCCATAAAGTCGCTATTAATAAATAATATCTCATCTTATCTATAACCGTGTAATCTATAAATCCGTGTAATCCGTGCCTGAATCTTAAACCATGCATGCATAGTGATCTACGATGCCTTTCAAATGATTATCCTTATCTACTACTAGTACCGTATGTACCTTGTATTTGTGCATGATGCGCTGAATCTCCGAAATCTTGGTCTTCGGAGTCACCATCTTCGGAGTGGTGGTCATGATGTCGCTCACGGTCTTGTTGAAGAATTCAGCCTGCCACTTCTCCATGGCACGGCGGATATCTCCATCTGTAATCAGACCGATGACACGCTGGTCTTCATCGAGCGAGATTCCCAGTCCGAGCTTACCCTTGCTCACATGGATGATGGCCTCGCCCAGATGCATCTCCTTAGGGATGATAGGCATGTCTTCGCTGCGCATCACGTCTTCGGCGGTGGTGAGGAGACGCTTGCCCAATTCGCCGCCCGGATGGAACTGGGCAAAGTCGCGTGGCTTGAAGTGGCGCACCTGCATCAGGGCTATTGCCAGAGCATCGCCCATGGCGAGGGCAGCAGTGGTACTGCTGGTAGGAGCAAGGTTGAGCGGACAAGCCTCCTTCTTCACCTTGACGGTGATGTGATGGTTGGAGTATTTTGCCAGCAGTGAATTCGGATTGCCCGTTATGGAGATGATAGGCACGTTCATGTGGAGCACCATCGGGATGAAGCGGAGCAGTTCGTCGGTCTGACCACTGTTGCTCAGTGCCAGCACCACGTCCTTGTCGGTCATCACACCGAGGTCGCCGTGATATACGTCCAGCGGGTTGATATAGAAAGCCGGTGTACCTGTAGAGGCGAGGGTTGCTGCAATCTTGGCACCCACGTGTCCGCTCTTGCCCACACCCGTAACGATGATCTTGCCCTGGCAATGATACATCATATCTACGGCTTTCTCAAAATTATCGTCCAATAAGGCGATCTGGTCGAGGATGGCCTGTGCCTCGTCTCTCAGAGCCTGTTCACCATAACTTCTTATTGTCTTATCGTCCATGATTTACTTTGAACTTTGATTTTTTAACATTGAACTTTATGATTAGATTCTCTTACAGGAGTTCCTGGATGAGAGATTCTAACTTGGCTAATTCCAGCATGTTGGCAGCATCGCTCTTGCCCTGGTCTGGGTCGGGATGCACCTCGAAGAAGTAGCCTGTGGCACCGAATGCCTTGGCAGCCTTTGCCATAGCTGGCACAAACTTGCGGTCGCCCACGGTCTTGCCATCGCCTGCGCTTGGTCGCTGTACGCTATGGGTGCAGTCCATGATGACATTGGGAACAATCTCCTTCATATCCGGAATGTTTCGGAAATCTACCACGAGATTGTTGTAGCCGAAGCAGTTGCCACGCTCGGTGAGCCATACTTCGCTGGCACCGCTATCCAAAGCCTTCTCAACCGGATACTTCATATCTCTTCCGCTCAGGAACTGAGCCTTCTTGATGTTGACTATCTTGCCGGTCTTGGCAGCCGATACGAGCAGGTCGGTCTGTCGGCAGAGGAAGGCTGGTATCTGGAGGATATCACATACCTCGCCCGCAGCTTCAGCCTGATAGCTCTCGTGGATATCGGTGGTGATGCGAAGTCCGTATTTCGACTTGATGTCGCTGAGCATCTGCAGACCTTTCTCCAGACCAGGACCACGGAAAGAGTGGATGCTGGTACGGTTGGCCTTATCGAAGGATGCCTTGAATATGATGTCGGTTCCTAAGTTCTGGTTGATACGAACGAGTTCCTGAGCTACTGTATCCAGTAGTTCCATCGACTCGATGACGCATGGTCCTGCAATGAATGTTGCCATAATTATAGTATTTATTGTTATTTCTTCCTTAATTATATCTCTATTTGCGTGCAAAGTTATTAATAAATCGTGAAAAACCCAAGAATAATGTGCGTTTTTTAAGATTATCAGCTTGATGAAGTATCTTTTTTTTCTTTTCTTTGCGATATTTCACCGAAAATCATTACATTTGCAGTGCATTTAAAAAATACGACAATGAACATACTCATAGCAGACAGTGGCAGCACCAAGACCGACTGGTCGTTGATAGACGGGCAAGGTCAAGTAGTGATGACTTGCAAGACGCAGGGCATCAATCCTATTCATATGCAGGATGCTGAAGTGCTTCAGATACTGAAGTCGGAACTCATCTTGCCGGAATCACCACAGGAAGTATATTTCTATGGCAGCGGTGTGACCGAGGCGATGAAGCCCCGGATGAACTCTCTCTTGCAGCAGGCTTTTCCTGGAGCCAAGGTAGAGGCTGAGGGGGATATGATAGGAGCGGCAAGAGCGCTTTTCGGCAACAAGCCTGGCATCGCCTGCATCCTGGGCACGGGAGCCAACAGTTGTCTCTATGATGGCACGAAGATTGTGATGAATACGCCGCCTCTGGGGTATATTCTGGGTGACGAAGGTAGCGGTGCCGTCTTGGGCAAGCTTTTCCTGAATGGTATCTTCAAGGGCAGTCTGCCTTCGGCTATCAAAAAGAGGTTTCTGAAGTGGTCGGGACTGGATTATCCCGGTATCATCAACAAGGTGTATCGTGAACCGTTGGCAAACCGTTTTCTGGCTTCTATCTGTCCTTTTATTTCTGAGCAGATAGCAGAGGGAGAGAAATATGAGAACGGCAGTGATAAACTGAATGAGGCGATGGCACTGTATCGGGTGGTATTGAGCAACTTCCATGCTTTTTACGAGAACAATCTCATACCTTATATCCAGTATGTAAAAGCCAGCCAGGAGGATATCTCGCAGTTGGAACCTGGCGTGAAAGCCTGGGATTCTTCTTTGGGAGAGGGGATTCCGATGATAGGGTTCGTGGGAAGCATCGCTCATTATTTTGAAGCTCCCCTGAGAAATGTGATGGAGGATGAGCATCATCTTCATATTGTCAAGATCATGCGTGCTCCGATGGAAGGTCTGATTGCCTTTCATGCGAAATAAATGATGCTGAAATGACTCATACGAATAGATGAGGCTAAACTAAAATAAGAAACTTGCAAGACAAGTAAAAAAATATCGGATTACCCGGAATGAATTGGCAACAGAATTGTTTCCGTTTCTTCCAGGGTAATCCGATGAATGTTTTTATGAGGTTCTGATGCTTCTAATGCTCCAGATATAAGCCGTTGAGCTTTTCCAAGAATACGGTGATATCATCATTGACCAGTTTCATAAAACCATGAACCTTGGCGTTTTCTACACCTGGATAGGGAGTGAAGTAATGCTCCAGAATCGGTTCTCCCTGATTTCTGCCCATCATCAGATAGGCGATGTGATGCTGCTTGAGCTCAGGCAGGAGAATATCGGAGAAGACACTGGAATCGCCGATGCTCTCGATGCCCGTGGTGAGACCGAAGGCATTGTTATGCTCCTGCGCAAAAGGCAAAGCCTGGGCGATGATGGTCTGGATATTCTTCTGGTAAAGAGGAAGATCGATGGCTGACTTATACTGATAATAAGTGACATTAATGACATCGATGTGATGATCGGGATAGCGATCCATCAACTGTCTGCCTGGCTGATAGGTCTCGGAATAGCCATATACCACATTGGTAACCTCCTCATCCTCCAGCAGACTCTGCAGTTTCTTGTAGAGATCGATGTAATCTTCCTTACTCAACTGGCAGTACCATGCTTTTCCATCCAGCGGCAGCAGATGGAGTACCACAGGTGCCTTGATGCCATACCCATCCTGCAGGGTGTCGAGATATTTGGCAAGCTGGTGGGCATATTCCTCCAGCAAATCCTCATTGCCGTTGTAATTCGGCATTGTCCAGTTCATGATGAGTAATCCTCCCTTGCGGAAGTGGTTGAGCACATCTTCCCTGATGGCATTGAAAGGAACACCATCTGCATTCTGCTGCTTTCCGCTTTCTATACCGGCAAGTTCGTAGCCGTTGGCGGCAGGTCGGTAACCGCAGAGTGCCTTCATGTCGCAATGGTCGCTATCGCATTCCCATCTGTTCCATCCTATTCCGCTCAATGTGCCGTACATCTGTCCGATGAGTGTGCCCTTGTTGTCGAAAGCCTTGATGTTGGTTTTCAGATTCTCTGTGCGGGTAGTGAGACCGCTTATGGCAATCTCATCATACGATTTCTTTTTCTTTTCACCGCATGATGCGAAAGCCATAAGCGCTGCAAAAATCAATATAAAATATCTGATTCTCATATCTATTATTCGTTATAAGCCTTTTGCATGGCTTCTGCCACGGTAGGTAGTGTCCACTCTGGTACATTTCTGTCTTCACCTTCGAAAATGGCCATCCAGTAGAAGGTGGCAACGCCGTAAGCCTTTGCCTGACGGATGATGTCGGCTGCCTGGTCGGCTGCCGCCTGAATCTCGCTGGCTGTGCTCTTCTTGCTGACCGCCTTGCTGCCATCGGTGCCGTATTCACCGATGATGCAAGGAATGCCTTTGCTGATGAAATGCTTGTTCAGACGGGTAAACATATCCTTGATTTCCTGGCTGCAGGAAGCATCCCACTTGCCTTTCTGTGCAAACCAATCCCATGGTGCGTAGGTATGTACTTCTACGGCGAGGTGGCCTTCGGTCTGGTCGGTAGGAAGGGTGAGATTACTCATCACGTCTTCGCCGCAGGCTGATGCATAGGTGTTGACGATGAGGTTGCGGGTCTCGTTGTTGCCGCCAGTGGCACGCACGGCATTCACAAAGCTCTGGGCATAGGCGTTCAAACCTTTGTAGCTGCTTGTACTCTTAGGGGCATTCCAGGTGTTGCTGGCATCTAGCATCTCGTTGTAGCCTTCGAAGAGCAGGTGCTGGTCGTAGTTCTTGAAACGGGTGGCAATCTGGGTCCAGAGACTCTCGAACTTCTCCTTGTTCTCCTTGTAGTTTGCTTCATCCGCCTTAATCCAGTGCTTCACGTCATCGCTATCTGCTCCGGTATCGTGGTGAACATTCAGGATACAGTACATTCCGTTGTCGATGACGTAATCTACGATTTCCTGTACTCTGTTCATCCAGGCTTCATCCACCGTACCATCTTCTTTTATGTGCTGGAACCAGGTTACGGGTACTCGAACCGAATTGAAGCCGTTCTTCTTCAGAAAATCTACCATCGCCTTGGTGGTAGGTACCTGTCCCCATGCTTTCTCAAATTCGGTTACGGTATTGCTCTGCATGTTCATCCACATGGCTACGGCATCCATACAGTTACCGAAGTTGGTACCGATACCCATGTTTCTGACGGCATCCACAGCGTTTTCCTCTACATAGGAAGAGTTGAGGTTTACCTGGTCGCGGGTGATGACATACTTGCTGTTGAATGCATCCTTCCACCAGTCGTTGGATGGCATGTTGCTGCCATACCAAGGCATAAACCAGCTCCATCTGGCTCCGGCATTCCAAGCCTCTTCTATTCCGGCAGTTGCCGTATTGTTGTTAGTATCAGTACCGCATTCTGCCAGTGCAATCAGTTTGCCAGGGTAGCGAGCCTGAATCTCCTTGAATTCCTGTGCCTGCTTGGCTGCATCGAAGCCGTAAAGGTCACGACCGATGATATCCACATACTTGTCGCCAGGATACCAGTCGGCATCGTTGTTGAATGTATTGGCATCGCCATTGAAGTTCTGGGTTGTCCAGGTCCAGATCAGGTTATGGACGCCCTTGCTCTGGAAGTACTCGAACATGGTCTGCCACAGCTTCTTGTAGGTATCAGCACCGTCATATCCCCACCAGAACCATGACTTGCCCCAGCTGTCTCCTGATTTCAGACCAGCGTTTCCGGCTGCTTCGTGGAATGGGCGCCAAATGGCAACCACACCGGCATCCTGCAGTTTCAGCAGAACATTTACGACCTTGTCCATCTCCTGATAGAACCACTTGTTCTCCCAGGAACCGTTGTTGAATACGTTGGCAGCCTTGAAGGTGGTTTCTGATGGTGTGCAGGTTACGCCGCTTCCATCTTTTCCCGGCTTGGTGCTTTCGGTCTTAGGCACATTGAAGTGCCACATCAGAGAGACCAGTCCGCCTGCGTCAGCCCAGTTGGTGACAGGGGTGATATCGTTGTAATTGATCCATCCGTTGGAACCCTGGTCGGGCACATAGATGTGGATGAAATCATAGCAGTTGATGGCTGGATACTTGCCTGTAGCCTTGAATATCTTTTCTGCCTCGGTGGTATTCCAGTTTACGTTGGCGATGACCGAAGAAAGGGTCTTGCTGCCATAGTTCAGCTGGAGATACTGATAAAGGCGCTTGGTCTTTTCTGTTGCGGCAGGGTCGGCGAGATTCACATCGCCTACTTCGCTTTCGTGATAGATAGAGAATACGACATTGTTAATCTTGTTGATGTCATAGGTCTCCCATGCTCCGAAGCCCTCCAGACCTTTCAGATAAATTTCCAGTTGATTGTTGGCATTGTGCTTCATGCTGCTGACGGTATTGCTTTCGCCAGTCAGATTCCATTCAGCTTGCTTTCCTTCCGAATTGTTGATGGTAATCTTGTCACCATCAGTTTGTGCCAAGGCAGTGAATGAAATCATTACTGCCAGAAGTGAGAGTAATATCTTTTTCATTGTCTTGCTACTTTGATGGATTTGTTATTGATTTTGATGATGTATACGCTGTGGGTCAGCTCATCCAGCGGGATGATGGTCTTGTCTCCGGCGAGGATAGGGGAGAGACTTACTGTCTTTCCGTCGAGGGCGAAGGCGCTCACCTGGTTGTGGGTTCCGTCCACGATGATGCGGTCACCTTCGAAGGCAAACTTACTGTTGGCTTCAATTTGCTGGATGCCTGTAGTGGTGCCATAGGTGAAGGTGGAAACCTTCCACAGTTCGTAACTGGCAGTAGTGGCTGTAGATGTTACGGTCATCTTGTCATTTCCGAAGGTCACTTCCGGTAGAGTGCTCAGTGCAAACTCTATCTTGCTTCCATCGTTGAATGATACGAACAGCGACTTGCCATCGGCAGCTTTGGCTGAGATGCAGCTCAGAGCCACCAGTAAGGATAATGCTATTTTCTTCATATCGGGTTGATGTTTTGGTTAAAATTAAAAATGTGGCGCAGTTGTTGAAACTACGCCACAAATTTACAAATTATATTTCACATAAATGCGTTTTTTATGTTAAATATTCTAGCTTATGGAAGGATAACAATCTTGGTTACTCCTGTCAAGTCGCCCTGAATAGCAAAGCCACATGAGTTTGCAACTTCTACTGCTGTTTCATCAAAAACATATTCAAGTTTACTTTCTGAAGGATTCCAATCTGAGATAGTTGTAATGTTTGGCCAACCATCTTCATTCTTGTTGATCTGTACTTGTCCCTTGACGGTAGGGTCTTTGTAAACAATCAGCTTAGAACCAACTTTTACCTTTACTTTCTCAAATACTTCTTTGGTCAAATAGAATTTTCCACTGCCACTTGACCATGAGAAATCAAATGGATATGTTATTTTCCCATTATCCATATTCGTTACAAGTTCTGCAATATCCTTCTCTGCAGGAACCACCTTGAAATCAGGACCTTCAATCTTGTTGCCGTCTGGGTCTTCCATCATAATCTTGTAGGTACCAACTACAGCATTGGCTGGAACCTGGCATACAATCTCTGTATTGGTACGAGATGTATAGCGGTTTACCTTGTAAGAACCGATGTAGAGGTTCTGGATGTTCTGGAAGTTCTTACCTGTGATGGTGATGGTTGAACCTGCGATAGCTTCACCTGGAGTGACAGAAGCAATAGCTGGATCTGTAGCTGCCTTGATGCTCAATGCATCCTTCTTCTCAATGGTTGTACCATTCTTCAGGTTGAGCTTGAAGCCTGTACCAGCACAAGCTGAAGGAACTGTTACTGCGATGGCATTGGCATTCTGTGCTGCAAATTTCTCTACGGTCTGCTCAACATCGCCAGGGAAGGTGATGCTCTTCACGAGGTCGAGATCTGTACCCTTGATGATGGTCTGGTCGCCAGCTGTGATGGCTGCTGGTGTGCAAGAAGCTACGGTTGGCTTCACCAATGTATAGGCTACTGTTACTGTCTTGCCGTTCTCGAGACTCAGGGTGATGTCGCCTTCCTGAGCATCCTCTGGAACGGTTGATGTAACCTTTGTTGTCTCTACCTTGTTGAGCTTAGATTCTGCAGCATTAGGGAAAGCGATGCCTGTAATCAGATCCATATCCTTACCGGTGATGGTCAACTCTGTACCATTCTTTACAGGGTTAGGAGTTGCTACGAGCTGGGTTGGAACCACGGTGATGATATTGCCTACAGGAACCTCGATACCGCTCTTGGTTACTACATAGAAGGTACCATCAGTTGCCTTGACAGGAACTGCTACGGTAATCTCTGCAGCGCTTTGTGACTTGAAGTCGGCTGCATCTACAGTTGCGCCCTCAAACTTCACGCTGGCAATCTGGTCGAAAGAAGCACCCTTGATGCTCAATACCTCGCCAGCCTTGATGTTGCGGTCCTTGATAGGAGTAGCTTCAGGAGTGTTGATGGTCAACTCTTCCTTGGTCTCCAGAGAAGTACCGTCTTTCAGCGTATCAGTCAGTGTGATGACGCCTGTTCTTGCCTCTACTGGAATCTTTACCTGGATGGTATAGCGGTCGTGACCTACGAACTCAGCCTCCTTGATGGTATCGCTGCCTGCGAAAATCACACCGTGCATCAGGTTGAGGTAATCACCCTTGATGGTTACTACGTCGCCTACATTACCTACCAGGGTACCTTCGTTACCTACGAAGAACTGGGTGATTTCGATGTCCTCACGATAGGTGATAGGAGATACGGATGTGATTTCGCCGCCCTTCTTGGTCTTCAGCACAATCTGACCCGGTTCGCATTTCTCGGCAGGAACCTGGATAGAAATCTTGCTGTTGTAACCGCTCTGAAGAATTTCGTAGGCGGTGATAGGGTCTGCACCTGGAAGGTTTACTGACTCTATCTGGTCCAGATTAGTACCGTAGAGATACAGTGTACCGCCACGGAGTACTGGGCAAGGACCGAATGACTGGAGGGAGATGTCGTTGCCGTACTGGTCGGTTGAGAGATCATCTCCGTCGCTGCACGCTGTCAGCGATAGCCCTACGAGGGCTACCACCAACATGGCGAATATGTTGCTTATCTTTTTCATATCAATTCAGATTATAAGTTTATTTGTTTGGAACCACACGGATGTTGTCAATCTTGATGATTGGATTACAATCCACACCGGTAGGAAATACGTTGGCATTGTTGTAAGCACCCTTCACAATGAAGATGTTGAAGGCACTGAAGTCGTTCACGCCACTGTAGCTCAATCCCTTGTTGCCGTCAAAGTCATAAATGAAGTTTGCCAATGGGATAGTAACGGTTACCCACTTGCCCTCGGTATTGTAGAGCTTGTCTTCTGTATTCTGCCAAGGCATGTAGATGGCACGTGCCAGTTTACCCTGTTCTTTCAGGAAGGTGTTGTTGGCTCCTGCCAATACATTGCCATAGATATCCTTTACACCTGCATTACCAAGACTAACCTGAGCTACGCTACCGAAATAAATCTGCATAGGAGCAGCCGACCAGCTGTTGTCCTTTGGTATGCACATCTCGAACTTCAGGCTCATGTTCTTCCAGTCGCTGAAGTCGGCGAGATCCTGCATACGTGGACGGCTGGAGTAGGTCTCTGGGTCCTGCCAGCTTCCTGGCCAGTACTCGAATGAGAAGTTACCGTCGTTCCACTCACCATTTGCTTTCATGGCTGTCTCACCGAGAACCATGTAGTTGCCTGAGAGTGATGTGCCATCGGATGTGATGGTACGATTGTGCCAACCATTGTTGCCCAATACATCTCCGCCTTCCTTCCAAGGCGTGTCGAAGTCGAAGAGCATACCGCGGTTGTCCATATAGCGGAAGCCTGCCTTGGTGGTACCGTTGATGGTAGTGATGTAGATAGGCTCATGCTTAGGCATATCCTCCGGCATGTTGAAGCGGATACTGTTCAGGCTGATCTTCAAGTCCTCGTAAGGGATGGTGTAGTTTTCACCTACCTTGATGTTCAGATGACTGTCGTCGTAATCCAGGAAGTAGTCGCCCTTGATGGTTACTTCTTCGCCTGGAGCCGCCCACTCGTTACTCATGCCATTGATAGTTGGGGCTGGAACTACGGTCTTGAAGTCGTAGTCCAAAGTGTCCTTGTTGTTGGTGATGAAGTAAATCTTGTCAGTCACCTTGCCTGGAATGGTCTTTGGTACCGTTACAATGATGGTGTTGTCCGTCATGTAACTGGTGTTCAATACGGCAGCCTGGTCGTTGAAGTTGATCTTGGTCACACTTCTCAGGTTTCTACCCACAATAC
>ERZ1026848.1202-NODE-1202-length-13882-cov-6.089029_pt1 | contig 13882 bp, 3 predicted proteins | sample MGYA00380154_ERZ1026848 | MGnify/ENA primary metagenome ERZ1026848 (study PRJEB33269, sample SAMEA4719790) | human gut metagenome | biome: human-associated habitat; feature: organic feature; material: feces | place: Cameroon | collected 2013-10 ...
AGAGCTGAACTTCAAGGAAGGCGCAGCGTGGAGTGGCGACAATGCAGGCAACACTGCCATGAGCCTGAGCAAGGGCAGCTGGAACGGAGCTAATACCGGCAAGCTGAACGCAACACTGACGAACGGCACAAGCTGGACCGGTGACAGCAGTGGAGCAGGCAGCACAATTAAGCTGGATGGTTCTAGCTGGAGCGGTATGAACAGCGGTGTAAATGCAAATGTAACTTTGACTAACGGCGCAAGCTGGAGCAAAGGCAATACCGCAGACGGAGTAACTGTGAAAGCCGATAAATCCACCTGGACAGGAGCTAACGGCGGTGCAAAAGCTAACATTACTTTGACCAACGCAACCACTTGGACCGGTGCCAATAACGGCGATAATGCAACGGTTAGCCTGACAGACAGCAGCTGGAGCGGTGACAACAGTGGCGTAGGCTTGAGCCTGACTGCTAATAACAGCAAGTGGAACGGCAGCACGAGTGCTGCAGGCAGCGCAACACTGACAAACGGCAGCATCTGGACAGGCGCAAGCACAAGCGGAGACTTTAGTCTGACGCTTAATAACAGCACCTGGAACAACAGTGGCGCTAGCAGCCTGAAGAGCTTCACTGCTACTAACGGCATAGTTGATATGACTAACGCTGCAGCTAGCGTAACGATTGGCAGCTACAGCGGTGACGCAACAGTCATTTACAAGCACAACAGCAGCAATCCTGCTGAAGTATACGGCGGTAACTTTACCGTTACTAGCGCTAAGAGCGGCAGCAAGATTACTATGCTGACGGACAACACCGGCGTAGATACGACGGATGAGGATAAGATTAACGAAGCACTGGATGCACTGGCAGGCAAGCTGTTCTACACTGGTGCGATTGGTGGTGCAGAAAATAACCTGAACGGCACCGTGAAGATAGCCGAAGGCCTGACAGCAACCTCTGTTGCAAAGCAGACCGCAGGTATTGTCTACGACAAGACAACCGGTCAGGGCAGTGCGGACCACAAGACTGTAACGCCGGGACCTGTATATCCGAGCGAACAGGACAGAACAGCCTTTGTAACGAGCATTACAGGTGAGCATCTGACCGATAAGGAATACCGTAAGGCAGGCGTTCTCTCCAATACAGTCGATAATAATATCTATAATTTCACGAAAGACGCTACTACGATTACAACCGACAGCAGCGCAATTACCACAGCAAAAGATACAACCTTGAAGCTGAACAGCCACGATATGACCATTACTGCCAACAGCGGTGACGGTATTGCAACAACCGGCGGTAAGCTGACAGTTCAGGATGCAGGCAGCCTGACGGTTAAAGGTGCAAAAGCAATTAATGCCAATAACAGTAAGGTTGACATCACTGCAGTTAACGCAACACTGAATGGTGACGTAACTACGAATAATGCTATAACGATTAAAGCAACAAAAGCTGCAAAGGTAAACGGTGCAGTGGCAGCTAACGGCGCAAACAGCAATGTAAGCATCAGCGGAACTGCAAGCGCAGCAATTAGCGGTGCAGTAAGTGCGGTTGGCGCAAATGCAGCAGTAACTGTTGATTCAGCAGATACAACCATCGGCAGCGATATTACTGCTAATGGCAAAGGCGCTAAAGTTACTGCTAAGAACCTCAGCAAGCTGGACGGCGATGTGGCAACAGATGCCGACGGCAGCGTAGAGCTGAACTTCAAGGAATGCGCAAGCTGGACTGGTGATAACAGCGGTAACACAACCATGAGCCTGAGCAAGGGCACCTGGAACGGAGCCAATAACGGCAAGCTGAACGCAACATTAACGAATGGTACAACATGGAACGGCGACAGCAGTGGCGCAGGCAGCACAATCAAACTGGATGCTTCTACCTGGAGCGGTGCGAACAGTGGCGCAAATGCAGATATTACTTTGAGCAACGGCGCAAGCTGGACTAAAGGCAATACTGCAGACGGCGTAACCGTTAAGGCAGACAAAGCAAGCTGGACAGGAGCTAACGGCGGTGCGAAAGCCAACATTACTTTGACTAACGCAAGCACTTGGAATGGCACCAATACCGGTAGCAATGCAACAGTTAACCTGACTGACAGCAGCTGGACCGGCGACAACAGCGGTGCAGGCCTGAGCTTGACTGCCAATAATAGCAAGTGGAACGGCAGCACGAGTGCAGCAGGCAGTGCAACACTGACAAACGGCAGCAGCTGGACCGGCGCAAGCACAAATGCAGACTTTGCGCTTACACTGAACGGCAGCACCTGGAACAACAGTGGTGCAAGCAGCCTGAAGAGCTTTGCCGGTACCAACGGCATAGTTGATATGACTAACGCTGCAGCAGGCGTAACCATCGGCAGCTACAGCGGTGACGCAACTGTTATCTACAAGCACAACAGCAGCAATCCGGGCGAAGTATACGGCGGTAACTTTACTGTTACTAAGGCAGCAGCCAACAGCAAGATTACCATGCTGACGGATAGAAGCGGTGTAGACTTCAGTGATGAAGACAGCATTGCCAATGCCTTGAATTCTTTGGCTAATAAGCTGTATTACACCGGTTATATTACCGGCGAGCGTAATCTTACCGGCTATGTTAAGTTGGCAGAAGGACTGACTGCAAGCTCCGTTGTTAAACAAACAGGTGATATTGCCTATGACAAGACAACTGGTCAGGGCAGCCTGAAGGATGGCAGCGTTACTCCGAATGTAACCTATCCGGAAGCACAGACTAAAGATAACTTCACAAGCCAGATTACCGGCGAATGGAAGCAGGATAAAGAGTATAAGCTTGCCGGCGTACTGCATACAGATAATGCGGTTTATGACTTTAGCAAGGACAGCAGCATTATTACTACCGCAGGTACTTCCGTTGGCGCAGGCAGAGATTTACAGCTGCAGCTTAACAATAAGAGCATGAGCCTGAATTCCGGTGCTGATGCTGTAAAAGCAGATGCGATTACCGTTGAATTCAAGAATCTTGATAAGCTTGATATCAAGGCTGCAGGCCAGGCTTTGCTGGCAGAAAACGGCGGCAAAATCATTCTGCATAATACCGGCGCAGTAACTGCAGACAGTGCGTTTGTTGCCAACGGCGCAGGCAGCGGTATTAAAGCAGATGGTCTGACAAATATTACCGTAGGCAGCGGCGATGCAGTGAAGGCAGATGCAGGCAGCATTGAGCTGGCCGGCGGCACTGTTAAAGGTGATGTAACTGCAGACAATAAAGGTAAAATCAGCATTAATGCCAATAATAATGCGGCAGGAAGCACCCTTACCGATATTACCGGCAACGTTTTGGCAGCATCCGGCAGCAGCGTAGATATCGGATTGGGTACCGCAGATAGCAAGCTTACAGGTGATGTAAGCACTGTCGGTGACGCAGTAATCAATATTTATGCTGATATGGGCGTCTGGACCGGTAATGCTGACGGAGATAACGTTAACCTGAATCTGAACAGCAACAAGGCTCAATGGAACAATATCGGTAACAGCAAGCTGCGCAGCCTGAAGGGTAATGGAGGCATTATTAATCAGACTGATGCTAACGCAGGTAATATTGACGTAGGTAATTACAGCGGAAATATTGTTGTCAACTACAAGCATACTGCTGATAAGGATACAGCAGCAAATACTCTGAATAATATCCAGTTCGGCGGTGGTACGCTGAATATCGATAAAGCAACCGAAGGCAGCAGCATTACCTTAAGAACCGATAATTCCGATAATCTCAGCTATACTGAAACTGATAATATTGAAAAGCTCTTCCGAGAGCTGAGTAAGAAGCTGTATTATGCAGATGCAGGCAGCAATCCGGATAATCTGAGCAGTCATGTAGAAATTGCCGAAGGCCTGACGAAGGTTAAGGTTTACGGCGATATTAACTACGGCGAGCATGGTCAGGGTAATTATAAGGATGGCAGCATTAAGCGTACTGATCCGGAAATTATTTACGGCAGCAGTGAAACAGCCATGATGCGCGGTGCTAAATCCGCCATGGCTTCCACAGCTTTGCTGTGGCGCAGTGAAAACAGCGATATGCTGCAGCGCATGGGTGATGTACGTCTGGCCAATGAGGAAAGCGGCCTGTGGGCACGTTACTACGGCGGCAAGAACAGCTTTGACGCTAAGAATACCAAGTACAGCACAAGCTATGATGCATATCAGTTAGGCTATGACAAGCAGTTGGACAACAACATGCTCTTTGGTGCGGCTGTAAGCTACAACAAGGGCAAGAATACCTACGAAATGGGCGGTCATGGTGACGGCAAGGCTGTCAGCCTGTCTGTATATGGCAGCTGGAACGGCGACAAGGGACATTATGCTGATGTAATCGTTAAAGGCGGCAAGCTTGATAATGATTATATAGTTTACAATGACATGGGTCATAAGCTTGAAGGCGATTATGATACCTGGGGTCTGTCCCTGAGCGCTGAATACGGCCGCAGAATGCAGATGCAGAACGGCTTCTACATTGATCCGAGCGTACAATTTACCGTCGGACGTGTTGCAGGAGCTGACTACAGTGCAGCCAGTGACTTCCTCGACTCCAAAGGCCTGAAGAAGGATATGTATGTAAGCCAGGATGCCTTTACCAGTGCAATCGGACGCATTGGTCTGGGAATCGGCAAAACAAATGATAAGTCTATGTTCTATACAAAATTTGCATTGGCACATGAATTCAGCGGCGACTTTACTACAACCTTTGCAGCTGAAAATGAGCCTACAAGCAGTACAGCAGTTGATTTTGGCGGTACCTGGTTTGAATGGCAGTTGGGCGGCAGCATGAAGGTAAACGATAATTCTTATGTATATGCTACCTTCGAGAAGAAATTCGGTGGTGACACCGGCAGCAATGACTGGCGTCTGGATGCCGGCTTGCGCTGGAGCTTCTAAGCTTTTGGCTCAGCGGGCAGTGTAAAAATGTTCTAAGCAGGGCGGCGGCCAGAGCGCCGACGCCCTCTTAAATAAAAATGTCAAAGGAGACTTTAAAATGACAGAAAAAGTTAAAGAAACTAAAGAGACTAAGGTTTTGGATATGGAACAGAAGCGTGCAGATAAAATTGAAAAAATGCAGCAATTCCTGACCGATAACAAAATAGACTGCTTTGACGTACAAAAAATTGAGGATGAGCGTCATACCACTATTTTCCGTAGCCGTATGGAAGTAAAAGGACAGATTTTGCCTATGGCTGTGCTGATGGATGACAGTGTCTACATTATTTTGCAGGTTCAGATTGCACCGCAGGTAATTCCGGAAGCAAAGCTGCCGGAGTTGGCTGCAGCTATCAACAACATGAACAATAATGTACGTCCCTTTAAATTTACCGTTTCCGAAAAGGGCGATTTTATGCTGAATGCCTGCATTACCGCAGAAAACAACACCTTTAATCCGGTGCTGCTGAACGCAATTATCGGTGAAGCGCTGAAGTTTTTGGAAGCGCAGTACAGCAATATTATGGAAGCAATCTGGAAAAAATAATGTAGTTGAGCATGGATTTACATAGGATGCATGCTGAAAACAGAAGTCAGGTAATAAAAGAATATTGTCGGTGATATGTTCAAGTTAGTTAAGCATTTACAAAATAAGCCTTTGGCTCCTGATAAGCGGTTGATGTGAGAATGGACTGCTTTATGATAGAGGAAGTGACAGTCAGGAGATGGACAACCTGCTGTCGGTACCATTGTCTGTTGTATTTTTTAAGGGGTGCTTATTATGGCAAAATCATCTTGGGTTCATACTAAAAAAATAACATTAGGTATTGCGTTGGCATTAGGCTGCAGCCTTATGAGCATTGCCTATGCTGAACAAACAGAGGCGGAGTTCACGGCTCCCATTACCGGTGACATTGAGAAAGATGTTGCTTACAGCGGTATTGTGGAAGTGCCTGCAAAGAATAACAACATTTATACATTTACCAAGGATAGCAGTATTACTGTTGACGGTGCTGCTGCACCATTCACTATTCAGGATTTGGACAGTAAAGATTATAATGTGCAGACGGCAGCGGTCAATATGGTACAGGGAAAGAGCAGTCCGAACATTGGCATTGCAGCTCCTGCTAATAAGCTGACTTTAAATGTTAAAGCCTCCGGTGATAATATCGGTGCCGGTATTTTGCAGACTACAGGTCTTGGCACTTTGCAGTTTGGCAGCAGTAAATATGGTGCAATAAAAGAATTGAACGTTAATGTCAGTGCTGATACTGATAATAAAAAGAAATCCTATGGTATCTGGCGTGCAGTTACTGATAAAAAGACCAGGGGTATTACTTTAACTGCTACCGATGGCCTGAATATTAAAGTGGATAATCCTAATGGTGCTTATGGTATAGCTGTATGTACACCTGAGGGTATGACAACTGACGATAAATTTTATAACAATAGCAGTATTACGGTTAATGGTAACGTAAACATCACTGTAAGCGGTAATAAAAAAGCTGCTGATGTACTGGAAAACAGTGCGGGACTTTTTGTGGACAGTAACCATGCCAAGATAACATTGAATCATAAGGGGAATATTGTTTCTGATGGCAATGGCATAGTTGTTGCACCTGTACATAATACTCCCAACTATAATAACCAGACCATTACCGTAAAAAAGGGCGGCAATATTAAGCTTATTCCGGCAGCTGATGGTAGTGAGCGTTATGCTATTTATAATACCTATGGCAGTGTTTTTTATGGCGCAAGCTCAGTCGGCGGCTTGAATAGTCAGACCGGTGCTGTGGTATTGGGCACCGGCACTCAGATAGGCGGCGATGTTTTTGTCGGTGACAATGAAAAAAATATTGTCTATTTAGGTTTGAGCGGCAATGATTCCTATTTGAACGGCGCAATTAAGGAAGCAGGCAAATTCGGCAATGTGCTGATGATTTTGAATGATGGTGCCGTATGGAATAATAGCGCTGCCAATGCAGGCAATAAAGGTACTGATACAGTATTGAATAATTTTAGCGGTATTAACGGTATGCTGCATCAAAGTGCCGACAGCGGTGATGTCACAATCAAGAAATTTGACAGTCATCTGTTTAACGTAGCTTATGATCATGACAAGAATGACCCGTCAAAAATTTTAGGCGGTAATTTCACCATTGAAAAAGCATTAGAGAACAGTGCCCTCAATGTTTTTACGGACTATGATGCTAACCTGAATACGGAAGCAGCCAGAGAGGCAACACTTAATGCTTTGGCCAACAAAATTTATTATACCGGCTATGCGGGCGGCGAAAGAAATTTAAATGGTACGGTAAGCATTGCGGAAGGTCTTACAACCGGCTCTGCCAGCAAGTATTTTGCCGATATGAGCTTTGATGATACTACAGGTCAGGGCTATCTTGACAAGGAAAGCAAGGTTAATGAGTACGTAAAGCCTGCAGAACAGGGTGCCGTAGAATTTACCAAGGCTATCATCGGTGATGTTTCACTGACCAAAGAATATCAGGACGCAGGCGTATATGACAACGGCAGCTACGTATTTACCAAGGATATTAAAATCAATGTCGACCCGGAAGGAAATAAATTAGTTGCCGGTCCTTGGCTGTATACCTTCAGCTCCGGTATTTTCAGCGGCTATAATCAGCAGAATGTGAAAGTTGATCTGAATGGTCATAGTATGGACTTGAATATAGCTACCGACCAAAGCACGACAGGCATTGCTGCGGTAGGTGCAACCGGCAAGGTAGAAATTTTCAACCCGGGAGCTATGTCTGTTAAAGCTGTAAGCAATAAGGGCGCACAGACAGCAGCACTGTTTGTGAATGGCGGTGGCCAGCTTTATATTCATAACGGCGGCGATAATCTGGAGAAAAAGATTCTCACAGTGCGTGGCAGCACTACCAACAGCACTAATGGTGCTGTTATCAAGTCTATGAATGGTGCCAATGGTGAACGCTCCTGGCTGAAGGTTGACGGCCTTATTGATCTGGAAGCGGATACTACAGATGGTGTTGGCATGGCCGAAGGTCTGAGCGCTGTTGCATCTACTATTGATGTTGGCGGCGGCAGAATTATTATGACGAAAGCAGGCCAAAATCCCGGCCTGAATTTTGGCGGCGGTGCGGAAAATGCTGCTATCCGTGCTTATGGTGAATTTGTAACACAAAATTATGGCATTGTTAATGTTAACGTTATCAAGGATGAGGATTCTCCTACCGGTAACGCTATTGCAGCCGGCAACAATACTACGCAGATAGTCGGTAATTTCACAACTGTCGGCGGTATGGGCACCAAGGGTAAAATCAATGTGGGCCTGAATACACCTGATTCCTATTGGGTAGGTAATTTTGTTACCGGCGGCGGCTGGGGCGTAACACCCGGCGATTATGGTATAGTCAGTCTGTTTATGGGCAATAAAGCTAAATGGATGGGCAAAGCTTCCTATGCTACTAAACTGCTGATGGACAGCGGCGCAACATGGGAAGGCTATTCCTTGAATAATGCTGTAGATGCAACTATCAAAAATGGCGCTGTTTGGTACAACATTAATGATACCGAGGAGCCTACTAAATTAAAGAGCTTAATCGGCGGTGCTACGGAAGCAGCTGCAGGTACTGTTGATATGACGCATGACGGCGTTGTCGATACTACAATCGAACAATTCGGCGGTCATGTAAATGTTATTTATAAGCACGCAGCAGACGATGCGACGAATATTCTTGGCGGTAACTTTACTATCAATCATGCCGATGAAGGCTCTGCTATTACACTGACAACAGACAACAGCGGCTTTGATGTACATAAGGCAGATGAAACAAAGGCTGTACTCGGCAGCCTTGCCAACAAGCTTTATTATCAGGGTGCTGTAGATAATGCGGAAGCTAATCTGGACGGCTATGTACAGATAGCAGAAGGTCTGACAGCTGCTTCTGCCGGTATGAAGCTCGCAGATGTTGAGTTCTCTGCTGAGAACGGACAGGCAAGCCTGATTGAAAATACTGTCAGAACACCGGATGCGAAGATTATTTATGGCAGCAGTGAAACTGCTATGATGAAGGGTGCCAAATCTGCTATGGCCTCCGGTGCGTTAATGTGGCGTGCAGAAAATAATGATTTGCTGAAGCGTATGGGTGATTTGCGACTGGATGACGGTGACGCAGGCATCTGGGCTAAATACTATGGCGGCAAATATGAGCTGGATGCACAGAATACTGACCTGAATCTGAAATACAATGCTTATCAGGTAGGCTTTGATAAGGCTGTAGGTAACGGCTGGTCAGTCGGTGTGGCAGTATCCTATAACGATGGTGATTCCAACTATGGCAGCGGCAAAGCTGATTTGAAGGATACAAGCGTAGGTTTGTATGGCACCTGGAAGGGTAATGACGGTCAGTATGTAGACCTGATTGCCAAATATACCCGCATGGAAAATGATTATGATGTTGCCAATGCATATGGCCATAAGCTGAGCGGCGATTACAAGACCTGGGGCACCAGCATCAGCGCAGAATATGGCAAGCGCTTTGAAAATGATAATGGGTTCTACTTTGATCAGAGCGTAGAGCTGACACTTGGTCGCATCAACGGCAAGGATTACAGCGCAGACAGTGATTATCTGGATTCCTGGGGCAAGAGCAGAGGCATGCAGGTACAGCAGGATGCCTTTAACACGCTGGTAGGACGCGTAGGCTTCCGCCTGGGACAACAGACTGAAAAGGCAAGCTATTTTGTAAAACTGGCAGCAGCACATGAGTTTAAAGGTGAATTCAACAGCCGCTTTGTAGCAGAGGGCGAGCCTGAAGGAAGAACAAGCATTGACTTTGGTGATACCTGGTATGAAGCACAAATCGGCTGTACAGCTAAGCTGAGTGACAATAGCCTGATTTACGCAGACTTTGAACGCAGCTTCGGCGGTGACGTAGAAGAGAAATGGCGTGTAGATGCCGGTCTGAGATTTACTTTCTAAATTATTGTTCCTTGGCATTGTGTCTTTTAAGACATATGTATAAAGCAGGCAGGAGCTGAAGCTATAGCTCCTGCCTCCGAAAAGTTTTATTTTTGGGTAAGGAGATGTAAAGATGAGTAAGAGTAAAAAAAGCTTAGTGAAAACCAAATTAGCCTTAGCTGTTGCCGTAGCTTTAGGCTGCAGCCTGATGAGTGTTGCAAGTGCCGCTACCTATGATATGACGAGCAGCGAATACGCCGGCGGTATTACCTGGAGCCATGCGGTAAATGGCGACCAGATAGGTAAAAGCTACCAAGAGCCTGACAATTATGTGTTCGGCTATGATAAGGCTACAGGTCAGGTGCTTGGCGGCGATATTACTATGGCTACCGATATGCGCTATGAAGAACCTACTCCTTGGGGTGGCACGCAAGTAAAAGGTGTTACTGTTTTTGCTAATCTTGACGTTAAGGCTAGCGATTTGCCTGATTGCTCTTTAGCAACGGTAGAAAAGGTTAATGCTGCTGTTTTGAAGAAGCTGAAGCCGGCTGAAGGCTTACTCCACTATTACGGCTTTGATTACGTATCTATTCGTATTCTTGACGATGACGGCAAAGTATTGCGTGTAGCAAAGGTTAAATTTGCTGATGACATGAGCAGTTCATCTAGTCTGATCGGCGGTACCTATAATACTGTTTTGAGCAATGACAGCAATAATAAGGAATATGATATCAAACAGGTTGATACTGCACATGGTTCTGCGACAATACCCGCAAACACCTGGTATGTCGGCGAAACCGATAGCCGTTATGGACTGACTGTTGCTCCGGACCTTTCTAAAGAAACTATAAAGGCTGCTGTACGCGGTGCTGAAAAGGATTTATATGTTACTAACGTATTGGGCCCCAGTACCTGGAACAGTGAGATAACCATTAAAGCGGAAGGCAAGAATACCGATAGAGTTTATGGCGTCTACAATGATCAGAAGGGCTTGGTACATCTGAAGGATGCCAAGATGACTATCACTGCTGACGGCAACGAGCAGAGCAATGTTGCCTATGCAGGTAATAATGCGGATTATACCAGCAATATCATTTTGGAATCTACTGCTGACAATAGTGTTGGTGTAGCGCTGAAGGCGAACGGCAATGTTCTCGAAGCCGGCAAAAATGGCGTAATCGACCTGACATCCGGCCAAAGCAGCTTGGAAACTGCTACAGGCAATTTGTTGTATGCTCATGATGGTGGCATTATCAACGTTGGTCATAAGACAAAGGGTACTGCCGGGCTGAAGATAACAATGGGTGATAGCAGCAAGTATTTGGCATTGGCTGAAAACGGCGGTACGATTAATGCAGGTGTCATTGTTGAGCATCTTGACAGTGTAGATTATGATAACGCTACTGTTTTAAAAGGAAGCAACAATGTTGCCGGCAACATGAAGGCTGATGCTGACAGTAAAATTAATTTTGGCCTCGCCGGCAAGTACAACTACCAAGGTGATGCAGAGGGTAATGTTAATTTGTATTTCACTACAGGAGCAGGCTGGGAAGGCAATGCTATAGGTGAAGATGTAGCTTTGGATTTGGGCAGCGATACTCTTTGGAACATTACTTCAAATGCTGCTCAACATCTTAAACAGCATAAGGGTGCCGAATCGTCCTCCAAGAGAAGCTTTATTAATGTTGGTGAAGGCAATCTGACGATTGATAAATACTCCGGCAATACAACCTTTGTTTATCAGCATGATGCAGCTGATGCCAGCAAGATTCTTGGCGGCGATTTGACTATTAACAGCGCTGAGCCGACTAAGGTTCTCAGCACAGGCGTTGGCTCTGAGAAATATCAGGTATCAGAAGTACCATCTACAGTGTATCTGCAGACTTCCACCGATGGCATAGATACTACAGATGATGCTGCAATCAACTCTGTACTGGATAATCTGGCCAAGAAGCTTACCTATACTGCTTATGTGAACGGCGAGCGTAATCTGAGTGGTAGGGTAGAACTTGCAGAAGGCCTGACGAGTTCTTCTGTAAGCAAATTCTACAGCAATATTACCTTTGACGCAGCCAGCGGACAGGCTAAAAAAGAGAATGAGCTCTTTAAACCGTTTACAGGTATTATTTTTGGTAATGAAACATCAGATGCGAAAAACGGGTATGCTGACCAGATCAGCGGCACCGCTGTCGGCAAGGATTTAAAATATACCTTTAATGATGATACTCTTATTGATGTTAAGCTGAACAAGGATCCGCGTAGCTTCGGATGGGGCGGTCTATATTGTGCAGCAATCAATAACTACGGTGACCGTCCATATCAATCTTCACCTGCCTATACTAAGGGCGGACCGAGCTATACTATCGATATGCAGGGACATGACCTGACTGTAAACTTCAGCGCTTTCCCGGCTTCAGGCTCTACCGGCAGCCAACCGATGTGGACCGCTGCAGCTATCGGTGCTTACCGTGATGGTACGATTACGATTGATAATCCCGGCGCTGTTAGCATTACCTCTACTAATAACTATTATTATGGCAGTGCTATCAGAGCATCTACTGCTGCTGCTGGCGCAACCGGTGCGCATGTTATTATCAATAATGATAACAGCAAGGAGCATGCTGTCAAGATTCGCGGCGGTATCGATACTCCGGGTTATCAGCTGAACTGGCGTGCGATTGAGGTAACGACGCAAAATGGTACTAAAGCCGAAAACGGTAACTCTGTAGATATCAAGGGACTTGTTGATATTGATGTAAAGAATTGTGCATCTTTATTTGCTCGTGGTAACTATGCGACGATTGACATCGGTGGTGGCCGCATTGTTTCTCATAATTATTCCTCTATCTGGACTGCTGGTAATGAAGCTTTGATTAACCTGAATATGCAGAAGGATGCAGAAGGCAACGTTATAGATGCAGGCAACAATTATCTGCAGATTGAAGGCGACGTTTCGACTGCCACTCAGTTTTATGGCTCCAATGGCACAATTAATGTCGGTCTGAACACTGCTGATTCTTATCTGAAAGGTCATTTCTACGGCGTTGGTAACAATAATCTGTATCTGCGTAACGGTGCCGTTTGGGATAATATGCCTGCTGTAACGCATAACTGGGCTGGCGGCACCTATAGCACTAACAATATTGTCAGCAATATTAGCAATCTTTATGGTGGTGCAGACAGCGCTCATGCCGGTAATATTTATCAGCATGAAGCCAAGGACATCAATATCCAGAATCTGTCCGGTTATGTAAATGCATATCTGGCACATGAAAACGGCGAAGACGGCAATGCAAGCTTTGACGCACTCGGCAACATTGTTGTTGATAAGGCAATTAAGACTGACGGCAAGAATGCAGGCATTACGCTTTATACCGACCGCAGCGGTATTGATACCAGCGACCAGGATAAGGTAGTCAATACACTTTCCGCTTTGGGCAGAAAGCTGGTTTATAACGAAGCAGTTGCTGCTGAGGATAATCCGACACCGGAAATCAATCTGGATGGCAAGGTCGGTATTGCCGAAGGCCTGACAGCAGGTTCCGTAGCAATCCGTCTGGCAGACCTGGACTTCAATAAAGACAACGGCGAAGGCAGCCTCATTGCAGGCAGCATTCATACTCCTGATGCTTACGTACCCGTCATGTACGGCAGCAAGGAAACCGCAATGATGAAGGGTGCAAAATCTGCTATGGCTTCCACCGCAATGCTGTGGCGTGCAGAAAACAATGACCTGATGAAACGCATGGGCGACCTGCGTCTGTCTGAAGGTGAAAAAGGCCTGTGGGCAAAATACTACGGCGGCAAGTACGAGATGAACAGCCAGAATACTGACTTCAACCTGAAATACAATGCATATCAGTTAGGCTATGATGTGGATGCAGGCAATGGTTGGACAGTCGGTGCAGCAGTATCCTACAACGATGGCAATGCTACCTACGGCACCGGCCGCGGTGACCTTTCTGCTTACAGCGCAGGCATCTACGGTACCTGGAAGAGTGAAGACGGACAGTATGTTG
>ERZ1026848.1207-NODE-1207-length-13860-cov-34.280116_pt1 | contig 13860 bp, 13 predicted proteins | sample MGYA00380154_ERZ1026848 | MGnify/ENA primary metagenome ERZ1026848 (study PRJEB33269, sample SAMEA4719790) | human gut metagenome | biome: human-associated habitat; feature: organic feature; material: feces | place: Cameroon | collected 2013-10 ...
TTGAGGTGCTTGTGTCCGTAAGGTCGTGTGGGTTCAAGTCCCATCGCTCGCACCAGCAAGAAAGAGACATCCTTTTGGATGTCTCTTTTTTGCTGGTGCGGCACTTTTGCTGTGCAAAAGTGGTCGCCTGCGGGCGGGTGACTGAACGCGAGGGGGGAACCCGGCAAAGGTTCCCCCCTCACACTCCCCCTTCCTTGCGATAGGCAGGGGTGAGGGAACAAAACCGGTGAGCAGCCACAAAAAAAGACCGCCAACGGCGGTCTTTGATTTTTAGGCTTCGCGGCTGCTTGCCACAAAGAGACATCCTTTTGGATGTCTCTTTTTTGTTTGGTTGCGGGGGGCGGCGTTTTGTGTTATACTGCCCGTACAGGGTGCCCGCATCCTGAGGTGCAGAGAGAAAGCGAGGACGGTGCCGCTTGAAGGGGAATACCAGACAACTGCTGTCGATGATCTTCGTTTTCACGGTCATCGCCGTGGCCTACGCCTGCCGGATGCTGGGCAAATTCGATATCGGCGGCGTGTATACCAATTATATCCGTTCCGCACTGTATCTGCTGCTTTTCGCGTGGTGGGGCTTTACCATCGACCGGCGCATTATACAGAAGCGGGTGCTGCACTGTCTGCGCCTGACGGCGCTGCTGATGCTCCTGTGGCTGGTTCTGCGGACGCTGAAATACCATGTGGTGACCGGCGTGACGGCGGCGCGGTATGTGTGGTATCTCTACTATCTGCCGATGCTGTTTCTCCCGCTACTGGGGGTGTATATTGCCCTGCTGCTGGGAAAGCCGGAGGAATACCGCCTGTCCAGGCGGGCGGGGCTGCTGGCCATCATCCCCACCGTGCTGTTTCTCTTTGTGATCACCAACGACCTGCACCAGTGGGTCTTTGCCTTTAAGGACGGCGTACCCGGAAGGCCGGTCAGCAGCGCCTTTACCCACAGGCTGCTGTACTTTATCTGCCTTGTGTGGATGGTGGCGTGCATCACCTTTTCACTGGTGCGGCTGTTTCACAAGAGCCGCATTCCGGGCGGCAAGCGAAAGAGGCTGACGCCGTTTGTGCTGGGCTGCGTCACGCTGCTGTACGGGCTGCTCTATCTGTCGGGCCTGCCGGCTGTCCGGTGGTGGTTCGGGGACATGAACGTGATGCTCTGCCTGCTGTACGCCGCCCTCTACGAAAGCTGCATCCGCTGCCGGATGATCCCGTCCAACACGGGGTATCCGGAGCTGTTTGAGGCGTCGACGCTGGCGGCCTGCATCGCAGACCCCGGCGGACAGATCGTTTTGCGCTCCTGCGCCGCGGGGGAGGATATGGTCTGCCCCAGGGAGGGGCAGCGTCTCATCCGCCCCGACGGGATGCGGATCTCCTCGGCGCCCATCGGCGGCGGTTATGTGGTCTGGCAGGACAATGTGCGCCCGCTGCTGGAGCTGCACACCAAGCTGAATGAGAACAAGGCGGAGCTGGAGAGCAACCGGAAAAAATTGCAGGATGCCTACCTTGTGCAGAAAAAGCTCCACGAGCTGACGGAGAAGAACCGCATATACGACGCGCTGGAGGCCAAGCACAGCCGCCAGATCGCCCGGATCCGGCAGCTCCTTGCCCAGTGCGGGGGCGCCGCGCCCGCCGAATTGCAGGGCCTGCTGAAGCGGATCCTGCTGCTGGGCACCTACATCAAGCGCAGCGCAAACCTGTATTTCCTCGGCAGTGAGTACGAGCGCCTGCCCCAGCAGGAGGTGCGCCTGACCATCGACGAGGCGGTACGCGCCCTGACCGCCTGCGGTACGGAGTGCGGCGTGGTCTACCGCACGACGGCACCCATGTACGCCGGGGAGGTGGTGCGGCTCTTTGAGCTGCTGGCGGCTGTGGCGGAGGCAACGGCGGACGACCTGCGCTCCCTGTTCATCTCTGTCTCCGACAGTGGGATGGATCTGTCGGTGGAGTGCGCCGCGCCGCTGTCGGCGCTGGCATCGCCGGAGGTGACAGTGCGGCAGGAGGACGGGCTGTGGCTCGTCCGCACGGCAATAGGAGGACGGGACGATGACGTATAAGCTGAAGCGCTTCCGGTTCAATGCCATCAAGGAGAGCTTTGACCAGCTCCCCACCGCCGTATGCTTTTTTGACCGGGACGGCGGCGTCGTGCTGTGCAACCGGCAGATGTACCGGCTGAGCCAGCCCCTGCTGCGCAGCGACCTGCAATACATGGGGGAGCTGGAGGAGGCGCTGGCCGCGCCGCCGGAGGGAGTGACGCCGCTTGAGAAGATGGAGAACACCTACCGCTTTCCGGACGGAACGGTGTGGAAATTTGAAAAGACCGGCGTGACGGATCGCTACGGCACGTCTTACATCCAGTTCACCGCCGCGGACGTGACGGTGCTGCACTGGGCGCTGCTCCAGCTGGCGGAGGATAACCGGGCGCTGGAACGGGACGCGGAGCGGATGCGCCGCCTCTCCGAGAATGTGGAGGCGGTGGCACGGGAGAAGGAGCAGCTTGCCGCCAAATCCGCCATGCACGACAGTCTGGCCGCCTGTATCACCGTGACGAAGCAGTATCTCGCCGGCGATCTCCACGGCGTCGACGGGGAGGCGGTGCTGCGGGAGTGGGAGAAGAGCATCTCCTTCCGGGATGCGCTGCGCCTGCCGGCCAAGGAGACGCTGTACGAAAACGCAAGGAGCAGCGGCGTGACCGTCAGGGTGCGGGGGCCGGAGCCGGTGGGCGCGGCGGCGGAGCTGCTGTATGCGGCCATGCAGGTCTGTCTGAGCAACGCCGTGCAGTACGCGCAGGCCACGGAGCTGACCGCCCACATCTGGGAGGACGGGGATAAGTACAACATCCTGATCCGCAACAACGGCAAGCCGCCGGAAAAGCCCGTTGCGGAGGGCGGCGGACTGTCCAATCTGCGGCGGCGGATCGAACGGGCGGGCGGCACGATGACCGTGCAGAGCCTGCCGGTGTTTGCGCTGGTGATCGGCCTGCCAAATCAGGGAAGGTCTGGAGGGGAAACGGATGGCTGTCAGAAACATATTGGTCGTTGAGGATCAGGCGCTGGCCAGAATGTACCTGTGTGCCTGCGCGGAAAGGTGCGCGGACTGCCGGGTGGCGGGGGCATTGACCCGCGCCGACGCGGCACTGAGCCGGTGCGGTGACGGGCAGATCGACCTGATTTTGATGGACATCTGCACCGAAAATGACTCGGACGGCCTGACCGCCGCCGAGGCCATCAAAAAGGCGTATCCCCACATCAAGATCGTGATGGTGACCTCCATGCTGGAGGGGCGCTTTCTGGAGCGGGCGAGACGGATCGGGGCCGACAGCTTCTGGTACAAGGATTCTCCCGCCGGCGATCTTGTGGGCGTCATCGAGGGCACCCTGTCCGGCAAGCACTTCTGGCCGGACAGCGCACCGTCGGTGCGGCTGGGCAACGCCCTGTCCTGCGATTTGTCCGATCAGGAGCTGGAGACACTGCGCCTGCTCTGCGAGGGGCAGACCAATGCGGAGATCGCCGCCCATATGAATGTGGCGGAATCCACGGTGCGCACCTACATCAACCGGATGCTGGAAAAGACAGGCTATCCCAACCGCAACCGGCTGATGGTGGCGGCAGTGGGCAAGCGGCTGGTGGTGCCGGGCAGTCAGCTTGCGCCGGCGGAGGAAAACTGAATGAACATACAGAGCGCCGCATAAAGCGGCGCTCTTTTCCGCCCTGCCCGCGCCGGAGAAACGGCGGCGGCACAGCACAACTCGGCGGAAACGGAAAATGCTCACGAAAAATCAATAGGCGCGGCCTGATATGTCCTCACTTTCGAGGACAGACAGGGCCGCGCTTTTTTGCTACAATGGGTATAAAGCGTAAAGTATGTCGGAGTGGAATATATTCGATGAATATACAGGAAAGGAATGGGGGCGGTTCGATGCGTAAAATTGTGATCGATATGCAGAATTATCTGTTTGCAGACGCCGTAGCGAGCGCTTTTAAGAATTCGGAATATGATATCGACGTGATCCGCGCGGAGTCCCCGCAGGACACGGTGGAGCTGTGTCAGGTGTATGCGCCCTTCGCCCTTGTCATGGAGGTCACGGGCTACACACCGTGGAGGCTCAGCGAGCGGCTGAAGCTGCGCGACCGGGTGCGGGAGCTGTGTCCCGACTGCAAGATCGCGCTGATGGTGGACTCCAACACCGAGCGGCAGGCCGCCAAGGACATCCGGGACGCCAAGAAGAATGGGCTGATCGACCAGTTTTTCTACGGCTCCATGACCGCCGAGTATCTGATGGACCAGATCTATGCCATGTGACGGAGGCAACGCGGCCAAACCATAACAAGAATAACCCCGACACGGGAGCATTCAACAGGGAACCATAGAAACCATCAAAACCATAGGAATCTGCCGGGCGACCGGCACCGACTGAAAGGAGAAATGGATCATGGCGAACAAGTGTGGAATTTGCGGAGCGGACATCAACCTGATGCAGACCCAGAAGCTGGCGGACGGCAACTGTATCTGCCGTAAGAATTGCAGAAGCCGGGGCTTCAAGGTGTACGACTATGTGCATGGCAACCTCCCCGGCGTGAAGGCGCATCTGGCCCAGGTGGAGCGGGGGACGAAGCTGTGGGATCACTACTTTGTGCCGCGTTTGAAGACGAAGGATAAGAACCAGAAGCTGACGCGCTTCGGCGCGCACCTCTATGTGGCGGAGGACATCGGGCTGGTGGCCTTTACGCAGGTGGACTACAAGATCCTGATATTCGGCAAGACCACCCGCGCCTGCGTGTACCGCATCGCCGATCTGCGGAACTATAAGTATGAGGAGCAGATGGTGAAGAACGGCGATAAGACGGAGAAGAAGTCCACCGTGCGGATGGTGTTCATCAACACCGAGGGCATGAACGCCTTCAACCTTGAGGTGAACAACTTCAAGGAGTATGAAAAGCTCAGCAAGTATTTCGACACGCTGTTCGGCGTGCAGAAGACGCTGGGCAACGCCGCCAACACGTGGAAGCAGCAGATGACCGCCATCAAGGATATGGCCTCGGGCCTCAGCGCCGCTATGCGGGGCGAGGAGGATGCCGGGGAGAAGGCGGCCGCCGCCATCAACTCGCTGGACGCGGCGGTCTACGGCGACCGCACCGAGTGGATCCGCCGGGCAGATGCGGCCCTTGCCGCATTTAACGGATAAAAGTATTTAGGAGGAAGGAAACATGAAAAAGCAATGGCTCAGCATTATATTGGCTCTCTGTATGGTGCTGTGTCTGGCGCCCGCAACGGCGCTTGCGGCGGAGGGTGAAACATGTGAATTAAAAATCACCGTGGAGGTGAACGGACTGATCGGAAGCGCGGAAGGCGCGGAGTTTACATTCCAAATCAAGAAAGCCATAAATGAAGTGACGGCGCAATACTATGAATACGGTACGACGACTGTCACCGTCGGTGCAGACGGAAAAGGAACAAGCACCGTATCGGTCGCACCCGGTAAATATATCGTGAAGCAGGATGTACCCGGTAAGCCGATAGGGGAGTATGTATGGTACAGCATTTCTTATACGGGCGGCAACAACGAAAGCGGCCCGCAGAGCGTGTATGGCGACGGTAAAAGCATCGAATTCAAGGTATACAACACCTATAAACCGGCGAACGAGACAAAGGTGACCACACTGCCGATCACGGTGACCGGATATAAAGCGGACGCAAAGATAGCAGATGCCGCGGTTACGACGACAGAGCCTGGTATTAAACTTAGCTACTTCCAATTTATGGAAAAGGACTCGGCGGGTGATTGGACTTCCGCGCCTCTAACCGGAACCTTCAAGGCGGATACAGAATATAGGGTAGAGGTTTATTTTAATAAGCTCCTGGGGTGCGATTACACCGGGCTGAAAAAGGAGAACGTGACCGTAAACGGAGTTGAAGCGGATGCCTTTGAAACAACATGGAGTGGTTTTCCGTATAACAAGGATTATCAGGTGATCCGTGGCCTTGGCAAACCGGAGGTCGTCAAGACGGTGGAGAGCATCGAGATCACAAAACAGCCGGATAAGACCGAGTACATGGCCGGTGAGGATTTTGACCCGACGGGCATGGTGGTCACCGCGCATTATACCGACGGCACCACGGCTGACCTCCCTGAAACCGGCTATACGATCTTCCGGGGTACGGGGCTCATACAGGGGCAGACGGATGTAACGATCCAGTATAACGATGGCAGCGGCAGCAGTAATATCAAGACCTACCAGAACATCACCGTGAAGCCGTATGTGGGTCCCCATACCCATACCTACGGCGGTCCGTGGTATGCGGACGCAAAGAGCCATTGGCATCAGTGCACCGACAGCGCCTGCCCGGATCCGAGCGGCAGCACAAAGGATCTGGCGTCCCACACCTTCGTGTGGAAGGTAGACAAAGCGGCGACCGAGACGCAGACCGGCCTGAAGCATGAGGAGTGTACCGTCTGCGGCCATAAGCGCAGCGAGAATACGGAGATCCCCCTGCTGCCCGGCAGCGGCACGACTGAGCCGGGCAACAAGCCCGGCAGCGGTACGACCGAGCCCGGCAACAAGCCCGGCAGCGGCACGACCGAGCCCGGCAACAAGCCCGGCAGCGGTACGACTGAGCCCGGCAATAAGCCGGGCAGCGGCACGACCGAGCCCGGCAATAAGCCGGGCAGCGGCACGACCGAGCCGGGCAACAAGCCCGGCAGCGGTACGACCGAGCCCGGCAACAAGCCGGGCAGCGGCACGACTGAACCGGGCAACAAGCCCGGCAATAGACCCGGCGGCACGACGGTCTATCCCGAGAACAGACCGGATAGCGGCACGGCATCTCCCAAGACCGGCGATGCGGGCATTGTCCTGTATGCGGGGCTGTCCCTGCTGACGCTGGGCGGCAGCGGTTGGGCCGTCGGCAAAAAACGAAAAGACGAGAAGAAATAACCATACGGACACGGGGCGGCGGGACACCATGTCCCTGCCGCCCTGCCGAAGCAGGTGAGACACGATCATGAGAAAAAGAAGTATCATTCTATGTCTGTTGGCAATGCTGCTGCTGCCGGTCACGGGCTGCGGGCAGAAAAAGGACGCGGAGCCGCTGACCGTGACGCTGTGGCACGTCTACGGCGGCGAGGTGGATTCCCCGCTGAACGGCCTGATCGAGGAGTTCAACAGCACCATCGGGGTCCAGCAGAACATCCGCGTGAAGGTGGAGCTGGTCAGCAACAGCGGCAGTATCCATAAGAGCGTGCTGGCGGCGGCCAACAACGACCCGGGCGCACCGTCGCTGCCGGATATGTTCGTATCGTACCCCAAGACGGTGCTGGCACTGCCGGATCAGGAGATCCTGGTGGACTACCGGGACTATTTCAGCGAGGAGGAACTGGCGGCATTCATCCCCGCCTTTGCGGAGGAGGGGATGATCGGCGGGCGGCAGGTGATCCTGCCCGTCGCCAAGTCCACCGAGGTGCTGTTCGTCAACCGGACGCTGTTTGACCGCTGGGCGGCACAGTCCGGCGCCAGCTACGACGATCTGACCACATGGGAGAGGCTGTATGCGCTGGCGGAGCGGTACGCCGCGGACACAGGCAAGAACTTCTTCGTCCATGATTATCACTTCAACTACTTCCAGGTGGGCGTAACGTCCTTGGGGGAGACGTTTTTCCGGGGCGATGGTGTGGACTTCGGCCCTGCCTTTGAGCGGGCGTGGGAGCCCTACGCACGGGCGGCGCTGCAGGGGGGTATGTGGCTGCACGACGGGTATGCCACAGAGCCGCTCCGCACCGGCGATACCATCGTCTCCGTGGCGTCCTCCGCCAGCGTGCTCTACTACGCCAACACGGTGACCTACCCGGACAACACCTCGGAGCGGGTGACGATCGAATCCATGCCCTGCCCGGCGTTCGAGGGCGGGGAGAAGCTGGTGCTTCAGCGGGGCGTGGGGATGTGTACGCGGCGCTCCACCCCGGAGCGGGAGCGGGCGTGCATCACCTTCCTCAAATGGCTGACAGAACCGGAGAAAAATGTGGAGTTCGTCACCAGCCTCGGCTATATGCCGGTGACGCAGGAGGCCTTCGACCAATACCTGCCCGCCGCCGTGGAGAAGCTCAGCGATCCGATGTATATCTCGCTGTATGAGACATATCTCAAGACGCAGGAGGCGTATACCTTCTACTATGCGCCCCAGCTGGAGAACTATCTGGAACTGGAGACACGGTTTGAGAATCTGGCGCGGCTGAAGCTGCTGGCGGGACGCACCCAGTATCTGGAGGGGGCCGGTACGCTGGATGAGTTGGTTTGGGACACATTGGACAGCTTTAAGCTGGACTACGGTACATGAGAGAGGGAGAGCACATGCGGTCGATCAGGGAAACGCTCCATAAAACGGTCCATGCCGCCGCCCCCAGCATGGGGAAGCGGCTGCTGCTGTACTGGTTTGCCATGGCGCTGCTGCTGGTAGCGACCATCCTGTCGATCCTGATGGCCACCGGCGTGCTGTCCCACGCCTCCCGGCAGCTGGCGGGGGTGCTGGATATCCAGCAGCGGAACACCTACGCCGCGCTGGATGCGCAGATGAATACGCTGACGGCGCAGGGAATGGCCATGTCAGAAAAGCTGGGCAAGGAGCTGGACGCCTTCCTCGCGGTCAAGGGCATTTCCTTTGACGAGCTGAACAACGACCCGGATGCCATCGCAGAGCTGGAAAAGCGGCTGTATCCGCCGCTGAGCAGTACGCTGAGCGCCGCCTCATGCAGCGGGATCTTCTTCTGCCTGCACGTCACCGCCAACACATCCTTGCCCAACGCGGACGACCTGCGGGCGGGTATGTATCTGCGGTATTCCGGGCTTCAGCCCACGGTGGCCTCGGAGCAGGATATCATCTGCTTCCGGGGGGCTACGGAGGCGGCGCGGGGCTTGCAGCTCCAGATGCACAACCGCTGGAACCCGGAGCTGAACGCCACGCTGATCCCAGGCAGTCGAAAGGTCTCCGCCTATCAGGGACAGCGGCTGGCAGAGGGCTGCCTGTGGACGAAGCGCACGGAGCTGCTGGATACATGGGAGCAGGTCACGCTGCTGTGCGTACCCATCCTGGACGGCAGCGGCGTGGTGCGTGGGTTCTGCGGCATGGAGGTCAGCGACCTCTACTTCAGCCTCTCTCACAGCACGGTGTCCAGCACCTTCGGCAAGATGCTGACGCTGGTGGCGCCGGTGGACGGCGATAAGCTGTCCCTATCGGGGGCCATGCTGGGCGCCACAGACGGGTCAAGGCTGACGGCCGACGGCACCCTGCATATCAGCGAAGGGAAATATTACACGACCTATACCAACGGCAAGGAGACATATCTGGGCCGGCACCAACTGCTGGATGCCGGCACATGGGACGATGTGCCGCTGGCGGCGGTAACACTGCTGCCGGACGAGACCTTCCGCGGCTATGAGCGGGGGGCGCGGGGCGCATGGTTCTTGGGGGCGGTGCTGTTCCTGATGCTGATGCTGGCGGCGGCGACCATGCTGTCCCACAGCTTCGTAAAGCCGATCAACAAGAGCTTGGCGGCGGTCAGAGGCGGCGCGGCGGAGATGGTGGCCTCCGGTATCCCGGAGATCGACGAGCTGCTTGCCGCCATCCGTGAACGGCCGGCGGGGACGCTGCCGCCGGAGGTGGAGGCGCGGCTGCAGGGCTTTGCCCGGCGCGCCGAGACGCTGACCGGCACGGAGCGCACCATCCTGCAATACTACATGGACGGGCATACCGTCAAGGATATACCGGAGCTGGCCAGCATCAGCGCCAGCACAGTCAAGACGCATAACCGCAATCTTTACCGGAAGCTGGGGGTGGCTTCCTTTGACGAATTAAAGGTTTATATCGAGCTATTTGCCGGCTGCGGACGCAGCAGCGAGCTGCTGAGCAGATAGGGAAAGCAATAGACAGAGTACACAAACCGTGGGGGGCGGGATTGTGTACTCTGTCTAAGCCTTAGGGTGATTTTTCCGTTTGCGGGCAAATATCACCCCTGGGGTAATAGACATTTTTGGGGGAAACTGATAAAAATAGGTATAGATACGGACAGAAAAAGTCAGGACTGCGACGTGGAGGAACAGGAGGGAGCAGCGATGCGCCGCATCATCAGAGCGTGTATGGAGGATATAACCTCCGAGGAGGTTTTTCAGTTTTCACTGCGCTGCGCCGTGTGCGGTTCCCTTTGGAAAAGCCAGCCGGTACGGTTTTCCAAGGCGGGCATGCAGCCGGAGAGCGAGGGCAAGCGCGTGATCTTCCAGACACTGTACCAACGGGAGCGGGAGGACGCGTGCAAGCGAGCTACAACGGAAGCACTGGAGTATTTCAGCCTGTGCCCCATCTGCAAGCGGCTGGTGTGCGACCACTGCTTCCTGATGGGAGAGGATATCGACCTGTGTATGGACTGCGCCGCGTTTTTGCAGGAGAGGGGCGAGCCGGTGGCAGATGTGTCCGCAAAGAACGCCTGAGTGGATCGTCAGGAGGGACGCATATGAGATACCGCTTTTGGATAGGAGGTGTACTGTTGGTCATGATGGTCTCCGGAATGGCGGGCTGCGGCAAGCCGGATGATCGGGAGTTCGGCCATATGGTGGACGGCCCGGGCATGATGTATACGCCGGAGGATCAGAGCCCCTTCGCGGGGACGTGGCAGAGCCGGGACGGCAGCATCATCATGGAGGTGGAGAGCAGCGACCCGTTTGAGAGCTCCCGCATACAGGTGCTTGTGGACGGCGAGCCGGATTTTCAGGCCGATATGTGGGTGTACAAAACCGGGACGGTAAAGCTGACGCAGGAGCAGAAGGGCATTCTCATGACGGGAACCTTCGAGAATCTGACATTCAGCCATACGGAAAACGCCTTCCGCATCCGGTACAGCGACGGCAGCGGCCATAGATGGCTGACAAGAGAGGGTGCTGCGTGCGGCGAGGAGGATGTGATCTTCTCCGACCAGCCGCAAACGCCGCCGCCCGCAGCGTGGAGATGTTCCGCCTGCCGGACGGAGAACGAGGGTAATTTCTGCACCAACTGCGGCGCAGAAAAGCCGCTGCTGTGCAGCCGCTGCGGCTGGCAGCCGGAGGAGGGGCGCAGCTCTGTGTACTGCCCCGAGTGCGGTAACCGCCTTAAATGAGGCGCACCGATATATGTGACAGTAAAAGCAGAAAATATGAAAAATGGGAGGAAGAACGATGACGAGCATGAAGAAGCTGACGGCACTGCTGCTGGCGCTGGTGATGGCGCTGACGCTGGCGGCCTGTGGAGGCAAGGGGAACGGCGGCAGCAAGGGCAACCCCGCCGTGGGCAAGTACATGGGCGAGGAGGTTTTCTCCTTCGGTGAGTGGATACCCATGGACGAGGTATACGATCTGGGCGACAACTACATTGAGCTGAAAGAGGACGGTACGGGCAGCTTCATGCTGGACGGCGACCCGACGACCATCAAGTGGAAGCTGACCAAGGACGGCGCCCTGACGCTGGACAGAGACGGATCGGTCTGCAACTGCACGCTGAAGGACGGCCTGATCACGGTGAATGACTACTTCGGCTTTGACCTGCAGTTGACCTTCCGGAAGAGCGGCGGCAGCACCGGCGGGAACACCGGCGCGGAGGAGCTGTCCATGGATGATTTCGCCGCGGTGTACGGCGGCGACTGGCACGGCATGGCGGGGCTCACGGACGCCACCGGCGATTTTGAGAATCTGAACGACACCGCCCACGAGATCCTGGCGCGGCTGGTGTTCGACGGGAACGGCGGCTGCGAGGTATGGCTTGCCATGTATCTGGAGGGTGAGAACGACTTCAACTTTGCGGACACCTATGCGCGCGTTGTACCGGATGACAATACCGGTCTGGAGCTGCGCGGTATGTTCATGGGCGGCGAGATGCAGGACGGCATCCTGTCTGTGGACGAGACCGGCGCGCTGTACGTGAGCTGCGAGGTGGACTCCGATCTGGTGGACGGTTCCATCAGTCTGCTGGCCAACCTGCGGCATCTGGACGACGAGAACTGGACGGACGATGATTATATCCCCATGCCTGAGAGCGCAGTGGAGTATTATCGCGGCAAGACCTTTATGGAGATCGCCAATACCTTTGAGATCGACACCAGCCTGATCCCCGATGACGGCAGCGGCGGAAGCGTCATTGCCCCCCTGGGCGGCGGCGACAACGGCGGCCTGCCGGAGAACTATCCCTACGAGCGCACCACCACCAACGGACTGGGCGAGTACGGCAAGTCCACCCCCGACGCCACCGGTCTGGCGGATCTGCCCACCATGCAGAAGGTGCGGCAGGAGCTGTGGGATATGGGCTCCTCCAAGTCCTCGAAATTGACCTATGACGACATCAAGGCCATGCTGGGCGGCAAGGACGGCATCCCCCATACCGGCATGGACGAGAAGAGCTGGAACAGTGAAAAGCACGCCTACGGCTGGTTCAACGGCGAGGGTGACTACTATGTGCTGTACTTCGTGGTGCGTGACGGCGACGAGTACTACACGGCCGCCACGTTCTCCAGCAGCGTGAGAGGCGACAGCTGACGAACGGTGCGGAAATTAGAGAAAGGAAGGCAGAGATATGCAAGTAACGTTGAATGCGCTGCCAGCCTCGCTGGCGGAATTTCGGAACCTGTCCCTGCGGACACCCGAGGAGGTAGTGGCGGGCTTCCTGTGCGCCCTGCACCTGTATGTGAAGAACCCCAACGAGGGTGTGGAGGCCATGAACCTCCTGCGCGGCCCCCGGCCCATGACCCCCTATGACAGCCAGTTCCTGCGGGATCGCCTGCGGGGCAAGGAGTACCTGCCGCTGGCATACTTTGCCGGCGCCACGCCCCAGAACAGCTACGTTCCCACGCAGCCCTATGTGGTGGATGTACTGCCAGACCCCCGTCCGCAGGACATCGAACCGGGCTATCTGCGGCTGTTCATTGCCACACCCGGCGCGGATTCGCCCCGGCCCATCAAGCTGCGGCAGAAGCCCTCCACCGGCGAATGGTTCCTGTGGGAGTATTCCAGTCCCCTCAGCGGCATCCGCATCCCGGCCGCCCAGGATCCCTGGGCCTGAGCCGTGAAGCGGCGGTGGATCGCGCTGGCGCTTCTACTGGCGCTGGCGGTGAGCCTGACGGCCTGTCAGGTGGAGTTCATCCCCTACGGTCAGCCGCAGAATAACGGCGGCAATACCACCGTTACGGACGTGCCGCCCCCGAATGGCGGCGACACCGACCCGGTGGACGGGCTTGACCCGGTGGGCGGCGATGAAGACTTCTACGATGGCGGGACGGACTACACCATGGAAAAGTACCGGAAGTACCTGAGTGGCGAGTGGATCGCCGTCGAGGGCGAGGTCGAGGGAGACCGGTACAAGATGGAAGAAGTAGGAATGACCGTGACGCTGGAATTCCAGGAGGCTGACGGCGTGACCGAGGACGGGCGCGGCGCATGGAGCATGGCCGCATGGTACGAATATACCAACAAATATGGCGACCACGAAAAGCTGGACGGTCTGCACGTGAGGTTCCACAAGGGAGCCATGTACGACGGCTGCGCCAACGAGGAGTGGTACGTGGAGCTGATGGGCGGCCCGGAGAACACGACGTACACCGTGACCGTGATCGACAACAACTATCTGGAGATGCACCGCCATGTGGAGGATTCGTATGTGGTATGGGTCGTCTACTGCGAGCGGGCGGACGGGCGATGGATCGATGAATAACAGGGGCCTATGAGCCCTGCGGACAAATCACAAACACAGAAAAGGAGAAGAATATGGGACTTATCAAAGCAGCAATGGGCGCCGCGGGCGGCGTGATGGCAGATCAGTGGAAGGAATTCTTTTACTGCGACGCGATTCCTGAAAACGTGCTGGCGG
>ERZ1026848.1208-NODE-1208-length-13851-cov-6.884967_pt1 | contig 13851 bp, 20 predicted proteins | sample MGYA00380154_ERZ1026848 | MGnify/ENA primary metagenome ERZ1026848 (study PRJEB33269, sample SAMEA4719790) | human gut metagenome | biome: human-associated habitat; feature: organic feature; material: feces | place: Cameroon | collected 2013-10 ...
CCCCGTATTTCTCTGATTTCTTAATAAAATTATTATGGCTAACAAGAATTTAAAATCTCATAAGGCTGTGCGTGCCTCTCAGAAACGCATCACACAGGGTGGTATGCTCACCGCTCCCGGACAGCGGCAGCCCGACATCGTGCTGCAGATGCCCGAAGTGTTTTTCTTCGACATGAAGGCCTACATGGCTTCCGTCAAGTCTGCTCAGGGCATCGACTATTCCAACCGTGTCCGCCTCTACGACATGTATGAGTCCGCACTGCTCGACCTACATCTCTCGGGTGTCCTCGCCAAGCGTTTGCGCGGTGTCACCAAAATTCCCATCGAGTTCCAGCGTAACGGTGAGCCCGACGAGGAGATTAACGCGCAGATACGCTCCCCCTGGTTCAAGCAGTTCCGCAAGGACTGTGTGCTCTCCGAGTTCCATGGGTTCTCGCTCATGCAGTTCTGGCGCGATGATGATGGCTTCATACGCTACGACCTCATCAACCGCAAGCACTACGACCCCATACACCGATGCATACTCAAATATCAGGGCGAGATTGACGGCATGCCCGTGGAGCAGTTCCCCAATATGCTGTTTGTCGGCAAGGAGCGCGACCTTGGCATCTTCGCCGAACTCCTACCTGCCGTCCTTTACAAGCGTGGCGACATGGCTGATTGGGCACGCTTCTGCAATATTTTCGGTATGCCTATCCGTGAGTACACCTACGATGCCGGCGACGAGCAGGCGCGCCGTCGTCTCGTGGCGGAGGCTCGCTCGCAGGGGGCCAATGCGGTGTACATACACCCCAAGGACTCCGAGCTCACGCTCATCGAGGCGGCCAACAAGTCGGGCTCGTCCGAGCTTTACAAGACTTTTGCCGAGTACTGGGACTCGAAGATTTCCATCCGTGTGCTCGGCAATACGCTCACCACCGATGCCAAGGAGACGGGCACACAGGCGCTCGGAGAGGTTCACAAGGAGGAAGAGGACGAGATGAACGCCGACGACCGCGACTTCATCCTCGACATTCTCAACTACGACATGCGCCAGATTTTCTCCGACCTCGGCTTCAATGTCGAGGGTGGCGAGTTCGTCTATGCCAAGAAGGACAAAATCAATCCCTCGCAGCAAATCGACATCGTGCAGAAACTCTCTTCCATGGGGCTGCCCATCGACGACGACTATCTCTACGAGACGTTCTGCATCGCCAAGCCCGACAACTACGACGAGCTGAAGGCGCAGAAGGAGGCGGAGCGGGCCGCCATGCGCGACGCGCTCAATGCTCCGCACGATGATGCGCACGATGATAAAAATGGCAACAAAAAAGACGGCTCAAACACTGTTCAAAAATCAATCAAAAACCATTTGAGAGATTTTTTCGGACTCGCCCCGACACCAGGGGCGGCTTCCGACTTCTGATTGACAAACTCTATTATGACGGCTCTTGCGCCTGCTGCTCGGGCCATTTCCACGATGCTGCGCCCTCGTTCACGTTCTCCGCTGATGTGCTGCAACAGTATCTCCGCGCCATATACAACGGCTTTGACACTTCCCGTGCCGTTGAGCCTGCAATGTGGCGTGAGGTGCTGCGCATACTCAATGAGGCTACGGTAGATGGTTTGCTCCAAAGTAGCGTGCCGACACATCGTGACGGTTTCCTCGCTGCCCTCTGCCACTCCAACGAGGTTTTTGCCGCCTTCAAGGTGCATTCCATGTCCGAGCGCATGGCGGCACGCCTCCTCAACCCCGACGGCACGCTCAAATCGTTCCGGCAGTGGGCTGACGATGTGCAGCCCATTTCATCGCATTATGTCGGCGCGTGGCTTCGCACCGAGTACGACACGGCGGTCATCCGTGCCCACAACGCCGCCGACTGGCAGCAGTTTGTCCGCGATGCCGATGTCATGCCCAACCTCCGTTGGATGCCCACCACGTCGCCCGCGCCCGAGAGTAGCCACCGCGCCTTCTGGGAGCGCAAGCTCACGCTCCCCGTCTCCGACCCGTTTTGGGACGAGCACCACCCAGGCGACCGCTGGAACTGCAAGTGCTCGCTCGAACAGACCGATGATCCGCCCACGCCCGAACTGAAGGCGGAGTTCTCTGCCGAGGTTCCGCAGCCGGGGCTTACCAACAACCCCGGCAAGGACGGACACACCTTCTCGCAAGACCACCCGTATTTCCCGAAGTCGTGCGCAGCGTGTGGGTTCTACAAAAAGGCAAGCATAAAAAATCGTTTATTACCAGCGTTTCTTAATATAAGAGCTAAAGACTGCTACAACTGCCCGTACATCAACGGCTGCATAAGTCGTATGTCATCGGACGGTTTTAAGTTGGAGCATAATTTCAAAAATGGCGGCAAACTATATGTGCATCCCGACATCGACAAGGACAAAGCCGACTACAAGGACATGAAGCGTATCTGCCTGCAGCTCGCAAAAATGGGACACGAGGTGCGTATGACTCCGCGTTTACACTGCAAGTCCGAGGAGTACAAACAAATTTACGGATCGCTCATCGGTACGAAATACGAAAAGAAATGCCCCGACTTCTCCGTCGATGGCGTATTCTACGAGTATGAGGGCTTTGTCAAGCCGTGGAACAAAAAGAAAGTCGGACACATGCTATCCCATGGACTGCAGCAGTCCTCACGTGTTGTTATCAATAATACAAAGGGATGCTCCGACCGTTTCATACGAAAAGCGGTCATGGCAAGAATACATTTGCCGGGGCAGGAAGTCAACGAGGTTTGGATTTACGAAAAAGGCAATGTCAGATTGTTCTATAAAGACCGTAAATTCTACTACAACTAAAAATAACTACGGGGAAGCCTTTGCAGACCTCCCCGCGATGCAACGTGCCGTAGCACATGCTAACTTCTCATCGAAGCTGTCGCAAAGGTAATAATAATAATTTAATAAACAAGCGTTATGAACAAATTTTTCTCTTTTTTCGCAGTGTCCAACCGATACAAGCATCTCATCGGTGGCTTCATCGTCGCCACACTTGCCGGTTCTTTCTATGCTGCCATATATGCCGCAGCCGTCGCTGCATCGTGTCTCGAACTCAAAGACCGCCTCTACGGCAACACATGGGACTGGCTCGACTGGCTCTGTACTCTCATCGGTGGTGTCATTGCCGCCATAGTGTTTTACATTCTCATTTTCTGACCATGGACGCAAAGGAAATTCAAAAGCGCATAGTCCGTGTCAAGGACGACATCGAGCGCGAAGTGCGCGACCGTCTGCCGCGCAAGGTGGGCATCGTTGCCGTCAGCCATTTCAAGCAGAACTTCCGCGATGCAGGGTGGCGCGACGATGGACTACATCCTTGGAAAACGACACGACGGCAGCGTGAGGGCGGACCCGACGCAAAATACACGCCGCTCACTTCCCGGCGCGACCACCTCATGCGCTCCATACAGTACACCTCGCAGCCGGGGCAGGTCACGGTCTCCAATCCAGTGCCTTATGCTGCCATCCACAACAATGGCGGCACCGTCAACACGCACCCCTCTGTCACCAAGCGCATGCGCCGCTTTGCGTGGGCCAAGGCTTATGCGCTCGCTGGTGTCAAGGGAAAGGGCAAACTGCCAAAGCATCTCCCTGCCGCTGCTGCCAAGTGGCGTGCTCTCGCGCTCACAAAGAAGTCTAAGCTCTCCATCACCGCCCACATACCGCAGCGACAGTTCATGGGCGACAGCCGCGAGCTGAAGCAGAAAATAAACGCTATTATCAACGACTCTATAAAACGTATTGAAAATGGAATACTTAATCTCTGAACTCATCCCGCTTATTGCCGAGGCCATGCCCGTGCTCACCCTCGTAGACGAGGACTACGGACAGCTCGAAAACATCGACGACTCCGATGACGACCGCCAAATGTACCCCATCACCTTCCCATGCGTTCTCATCGATGCGCCCGAGACCGAATGGTCGTGCCTCGCGCCGGGCATACAGAAGGGTGTCTGCACTGTGCGCATACGCCTCTGCATCGACTGCTACGACGATACCCACTACGGCTCCGACACCACCAGCCGCATCGACGAGCGCAACGCCCTCCGCCACGAGCTCCACGCCGTGCTCCAGAACTTCCGCCCTGCCGACGATGGTGCCCTTGTACGAACGGCATCACGCTTCTACACGTTCAACCATGGCATAAAAGTTTATGAAATGACTTACAAGACAACGGTCTCCGAGTCCGTTGTCACGGAAAAAGTGAAAGTTGACGCGCGTCGCATCTCGCTTTCGGTGCTACGCGGAAACCGCTGAACCCAACGGCTGGTAGCTCAGCACCGTCCACCTTCTCGCCCTCGCGTATCATCTTGCGGATTATCTGCATGATGCGGCCTTCACTGATGAAAAATTCTTCCGACGAGAGTTTCTGCAACGCGTCGTCAAACCGGAGTCTTTTCACCTCGGTCCAATAGTAGTAGCGCTCAAACAGTTTCCTGTCCCTCGCGCTTATCAGCGTTTTGTCTCGTCCTTTGCTCATAAGTCGCAAAGATAAGCCTTTTCCCTTAAACCGCAAGCAAAAAGCCACCTAAATCGCTCGTATTTAGGTGGCTTTCATAGTTTTGTGCCTTTTTGTGCCCTTCCATTCCGTAGGAAGGCTTAAAAAGGCTCAGCAAGGCTTACAATCGGCAGAAACTTGGCTCTATCCGCGTCCACACGCCGTTCTCGGGGTTGCGCTTCGAGAAGTAGTAGTTCGTCGCCGTGGTCTGCACCACGTTGGCCTCCTTGAACAGGCGCATGATTTCTGCGTACTCCTCGTCAAATTTGTCCTCCAGCTCATACAGCTTCGAGATGCTCTTGTAGTCCAGGTCGCCCGTCTTGTTGCGCTCCAGCAGCGTCATCGCCATCTGGTACATCGGGTCCTCCACGCCTTTCTCGCTCGCCTCCATGTAGCGCTTCAGGTAGTCCACCAGTCGCTCCGCAGCCAGGTCGGCACGCTCATCAAAGCCTTTCACCTTGTTGAACTTCACCTCCAGCTTGAAGTCGCCGTCCGTTATCGTATAGCTCTGCTGGCTCTCGTTCTTCACCGCGCCATACTCGCGCATGATTTTCGTGAATGCTGCCGTCTCCTCGTCCAGCCACTTCTTGAAGCCGTTCACCTCGGCCTCCACATTCTCCACATGGTTCTTCACCTCGTGCATGAACTCGCCGCGCAACGCCTCGTAACTCTCGCGTTTCGCCATGCGGTCGTTCTTCACCTCGGTCTGGAGCCGTGCAAATAGTTCGGCACGCTGCTCCTTCGTCATCCCCTTCAAGGGGTCCATTGTCTCGTTCTTTGTTTCCATTTTTCTTACGTTATTTATAATTCAAAATTCAAAACTCAAAATTCCTAATTCTTTTTGCGGTTCATTGCCCGCAGCTTGCTGTTCAGTGCCGCAAGTTCTTCGCTGTCCAAAAAGCGGAATGCCTTGCCCGCTATCCTCTTGTCCTCGCAGAAGCGGTCCACGGCCTTCCAGTCTGCCGTGTTCACGCCCCACAGCTGCATTTGGTGCAGCACGCCGCTCCGCGCCTTGCGCTTTGCCTTCAGCAGGGCGGCGCGGCGCTCGTCAAAACCCGCCACGCGCTCCATCTCCTTGCACATCAGCTCGTACTCCGTGGCTGTCATCTGCCGCAGGTGTTCCGTCCGCCCGTTGGTGAACTGCCGCACAAGCGTCTCCTTGTCTGCCCCGGGCAGCAGCTTCAGCAGCTTGTAGAACTTCCCGTAGTTATCGACGTGGCTCATGCTGCTCCTCCTTTTCTTTCCACTTCAGCCATGCCTCGCGTGCCACGGCAAGCGCTGTCGGCACTTCCCAGGTCAGTCCGTCGGCTGGCAGCAGCGGCACGTTGTTGAAGCACAAATAAACCTCGCCGCTGAACTCTCGCGCCTGTACCACCGTCTCGCTCTCTCTCATAAGGTCGGCTGCCTTCCGTGCCGCCTTTCTCGCTCTGCGTGCCTCGCGCTCCGCACTCAGCCACGCTTTCATGTTTTCAATGATTTTCATTTCTTATCTCGTTTGTTGGGTTTCCACTTGATGGTCACTTCGGCGTCCATCTTGCCGCTGCCCTCGCACACGGGGCACACTTTCCACTCGCTGTCATTCGGACTGCTCCTTTCGCCGAAAAAGCCGCCCTGCCCATGGCAGTACTCGCATTCATATCCTCGGCTCTCAATCCGTTCTTCCTTGCCGCCATACATGGGCGGCGTGAGGAATATCATACGGTGCTTACTGCTCATCGTCTGTCACCTCCTCTCTCATGTATTCCACCATCAGGGCTGTGTGCTCTTCTTCCTGCAGTCGGCTTATCACTTCCTCGTATATCATGTACTGGTCGTCGCCACCGTAGCCGCTCACGGCATCCTTTGCCATCGCCACGATCTTCTCTATCGTCTCGTCCATCATGCTCATCGTTTTTCGTTGTTTGCTCGTTTGTACGTTACTTTCTCGTAGGGCTTCCACTGGATAATCCGTGCCGCAAACATCAGGTCGGTGGTCTCCAACACCACACATCCCTTTGTCTTTTGGCTGCGGTGTACCGTCATGTCGCTCTGCCAGTTGCCCTCCAGCCACTCGTCCATCACGCTCTCCGCCTGGCTCTTCTTCAGCAGGATGTATATCGTGTCGCCCTGCCGGTAGTCGTCTAAGTTCTTGCTCATTGTTTTATATCTTTACTCCAGTACTCCTCGGCTCGTTCCGCCCAGATGGTGTAGTAGCCCTTGTCTCCGAAATATCGTCCCTTCGATATGGCCCGGTAGCCTTCCACCCATATCTTCAGTGCCGCGTCATACATCACGCTCACCGCCGTCCGCCCTTTGGGTCGTGTGCCTTCGGCCTGGCTGATGATGACGAGCAGTTTGTTGGGGTGCCGTGCCTTGAATGCGCGGTAGTCCTCAAAGCTCATGCCCGTGTACTGGTAGGAGTCTATCACCACCGTGTCGGGGCTTTTCCGCTTGGCCAGACGCTTGTCGAGGTCGTTCATGCTCTCGCCGTCCAGCAGCACCATCCGTCGGGCCACGTCCTGCATACCGGCACGGATAAAGGCGTTTTTCATCGTCAGGCTCGAACCTTCCTCCAGGCTGTCGTAGGCCACCTTGCCGAACCGGCAGAGCTCCTTGCACAGCTTCAGCACGAAACTCGTCTTGCCGCTGCCGCTGCGCCCCCACACAAACCACACGCCGTTCTTCTCCGGCTCACCGAAGGCTTCGCGCCACTCGTCGCTCAGCTTGTAGGTCTGCTTCTTCATGGCGAGCAGCTCGCTCACGCTTATCGCTCTTTTCATGTCATTCAATCGTTTGTTGAACACTGTTCAAACATCGTTCAGGCGTTCATCATCTTCACCCGGTGTACGCCTTTCTTCACTCTCCTGAGGTCGAAGTCATACTGCTCAGCGTCCTTCACTACCTCGGCTATCTTCCTTCGGTCGGTCAGCCCATTGGCCACGCAGATGGCATACACGTCGTTGGGGCTGGTCTGCTCCAGCTCGAAGAACTTGCGGCCTATCCTGGAGTGTATCTCGTTGTAGCCTTTCTTGTCGTATCTGAGCCCCATCTTCATCCTCCGCTTGATGTACGAGGTGGAGAAGAACACGATGCCGCATTTGTCCTCCAGGCGGTTGTACAGGTCAATAAAGTAGTGGAATACTCTTTCCGTCAGCTTGTCGGCTTCGTCAAACAGCAGCAGGGGGTTCTCCGTCTGTATCAGTTGCCCGATAATGCTGTCCAGCATGTCCCTTATCGTCATGCCGTCTGTCCGTAGCCCGATTTTCTTGGCAATGTCTCTGATAAAGTCGCTGCGCTTCATGTCCTCCGAGCAGAGTATGTAATAGGCTCCCGTGTGCTCTCTTTCGTACTGCCTCGCTGCCGTGGTCTTGCCGCAGCCGGCTTCGCCCACTACCCATGTCACGTTCTTCCACTCCTGGGCGTCACCCATGGCGTAGGCCATCTCTCTTGCCGCCGTGGTCTCCACCGTCTGCCATTCGCCCGGCGTGGCGGTGCCTACCTGCGAGGCTATCTTCCGCCACATGTCGTCGCTGATGTTCTCCCACTTGCCGCTCAGTATCGTGCTCACCGTGCCGGCGCTCGTGCCGTCTAAGCTGGCTGCTGCCTTGTTCTGGCTCTTGTATTTCAGCACATAGAGGCGCAGGGCCTCGCGTATCTGTTCTTTCTGTTTCTCGTCCATATCGTTGTGGTTTTATTGGTTTTTTATAATTTCGATGCTATCTTCTTTTCCATGAGCAGCGGTAGCCGCAGTTCGTCGTCCTGCCCGTCCTTGCCGTCCATCACCTCCAGCCAGTCGTCCAGGCTTAGCGATTTCGTGTGTCGGCCCAGCTGGTATTGCTCGGGCGGCTGCGAGTACCGCTCCATGCGGTGGTCTATCTGCCGCTGCACGGCGGCTGTCGTGCCTTTCAGCTTCGGACTCTTCAATCCTTGCTGCTCCGCGTCCGTGCCGTGCTCGGCGGCTATCGTCCGCCCGGCCACCGTCCGCTCTATGCGGTCTTGCAGGTTGGCGTCCTGCTCCTGGCGGATGAACTTGGCGTCCTCCGTCTCCTGCTGGTCTTGCAGGGCGCGGTGTATCACCACATACGGCTCGGCGGTACGCTCAAACCTCAGCGAGCCGTCTGTGCCTTTCGTGTATAGTCTGATGCTCGCGAAGTCGTAGGGGTCGTAGGCTACGATAAACCGCTCGTAGGTGTGCTTCCGTCGCCACTCATGGTCGGGCACGCCGGGAGTGGTGAACACCTCGTACTGCCGTTTCTGTCCCTTCACCGTCACCTGTAGTCCTTGGTCGGTGAATGTGGCCATGCGTTTTGTAAAGACCCAGAACATGTCCACCATGTCGTGCAGCGTCACCTCCTGTGTCTCCTCGTTCACGCTCTGCTCGTACATGTCTATGCGCCGCTCGCCGGTGGCGGGGTGCAGACCCTCGTTCCATTCCTTACGTGCCTTGGCGTAGGCATCCTTCAGTTCCTCCAGAGTGTACAGGCTGTCCTTGTTGGCTTCGATGAACTCCACGTTCGGGCGGCTCGACGCTTTCTTGGCAGTCACGTTCTGACCGGTGAACCGCCAGTCCTTATGGAGTATCTGGCTTTGAAAACGTCCAAAGACGCTCTCTATCGTCTTCGACTCGCCGTTGTATGGCTGCGTTGGCCGGTGTACGCGGCATATCTTACCGATAAAGCCGTCCGCGTCCAGTTTCTTGTGCCCTCCCTGGTTGTCATACACTATCTCCCAGGGCTTGTGCCCGCTCGTCTGTATCGCCATGCGGTAGGCGTGGTATTGTGCCTCGTAGTCCTCCGTGTCGCTGATGCAGTAGCCAAGCAGCACCTCGCTCATCGCGTCTATCACCTCATACACCTGCGTGGTTCTCACCTTGCCTTGCTCGTCCCGGTAGTAGAGGTTCAGTTTTGTGCCGTCACCATACCACAGCGTGTCCCTCCTTGTCGGCAGCGCCGTCTTGTGCTTTCTTCCGTAACGCTGCCGGGCGGCTTGCTCGCCATACACGGCGTCATACCATAGCGGCTCCACCGCAGGACTGTTCAGCCACTTCTTCATGCCGCTTAGGCTCCTTATAGGTTTCCATCCTCGCTCCCCGGCTATCTCGTTCGCTTTGTCGAAGAGCTGCGCGTCGGTATATACCGGCACCTTGCTGCGCTTCAGCGCCACTATCACCTTCAGGAAGTCGCCCGTGATCTTCAGTGCCGACGAGTTGCCCAACTTACCGCTCACCACGCTCTGGTAGCCGTCCGCCTTCCATGCCTTCAGCCTCGTTTTCAGTCTCGCCAGCGTGCCGGGCAGCGTGTGCCCGTAGCTTTCGCGCATGCGCTCCGAACTGTCCAATATCAAGTCCCATGCCCCGGCCATCGGCGCGTTCAATGAACTGCGTATCGCTTGCCGTCTCGCCGCCATCTTCTGCAGCTCGCCAAGCACCGAGGCGTTGATGGTGTATTCCTCTATCATCTTCTCCGTCAGGTGCCGCTCCTGCCCGTCCTTGTCCATGTAGGTGTAGGCCTCGTAAAACTCCCTGGCCTTCGCGTCTATCCGTATGCTCGCTTTCATCATGGCCTCCCGCATCTTTTCTTCAGGGTCGCCGTACACGGCCACAAAACGCCGTCTGTACTTCTCCGGAATACTGCTCCACACATACAGTGCGTAGTTGCCTTCACCCTTACCTTGGCGTGCGCACGCTATATTGCTGCGGCACACGTTCTGGCGCAGGGTGCTCGCCTTCATCACGGGGTCAGACCCGCCCGTCAGCTCGGCATACGTCACGCACAATATCTTGTTGTAGTATTCCATTTTCGTTTCTCGTTTGTTTTCCTTTGCGGTTCTCTATTTGCGGCACATGGTTTCCATTCTCTCTTGCACTGCCTCAATGTCGGTCAGCGTGGCACCTTCTATGCTTTCAGCCACCTCGCCTTTCTCATCCTTTATTTCCAACAGACCGGTGTGAAGGTTGCCCTCCCACATCCAGCCGTTCTCGAAGAACTGCTTGAACACGCCGTCGTAGTCAAATACCACCTCGCTCGCAGGAGCCGTTACCAGCATATAGCCGCCACGCTGCACAGCAAGGCGGCGTATCTTCTTTGCCAAGTCACTCTGACCTTTCACTGGGTGAAAATTCAAAGCGTAGCTCACCATTACCTTTGTCACCTTGAAAGTCCTGCACAAAAAGTCGCGCTGCTCTCTCGTTACCGATATTACCTTTTTCATTGTAGTCTCGTTTTTAGTTCGTTATTACTTTGTTCGTGGTGTGTGGGGAAATCGCATCCCCAAATGGTCGTCCTACGCTCTTCGCTTTCGCTTATTCCAACATTCCGGCCATTGCAAACGTGCCACTCCTGCGGTCTTTCCCGCCGTCATCCGAGGCCGCCCATCGGGCGCTTCACGCTGTTATCCTTCAATCTTCTTACCCTCAGATAATTTCTGTAAATTTCGGCTTCACGCTGCATCCGTAGCAACTCATCAGCCGTCTCGTCAAGTTCGTCACATACATTTCCGGAGCCGTGAACACGATGCCGTCCTCCTCCGTATAACTGAAACTTACACCATCCAACATCAAGACCATCGCAACCTTGTGCTTCACACTCTGTGTCTGCCACTCCTTTATTTCAGTATCGTTCATATTCTTTAATTGCTAAAATTTGTAATTCTCGGCCTTTTTCACTATCTTTGGCCGCTCGTTTAATCTTAAATGCGCTGCAAAGGTAATACGCTTTTGCGAATAAACAAAATAAATGCGGATAAAAATATTCGCAATTGGTAATATTTTACGCTTATGACAATAAATGAGAGGTTTGAGGCAATAATAAAAATATTGTTTGGAGGCAATAAGCGAGCTTTTGCAAAAGCCGTTGGAATCAGCCCGACAGTTGTAGAAAATGTTGTCGGGACGAGAAAAGGTAAGCCTTCTTATGATGTTTTAGCAAAAGTGTGTGCAAATGCGAATATTTCTGCAGAGTGGCTATTATTTGGTAGTGAGGAAGACCTAATGACAGAGATGTTCAATATTCGCAAAGACCTCACTTTATCCGTTTCATCTGAAGAAGCAGCAGAAGGAGGAGGAATGCCATTAAAAACAGTCTTTACTAAAGGCAAAAAGGCCACAACAAAGCCACCAACTCCTATTAGTGAGACTGCATATAAAACCCCAGAAGGCAGCGATGATGGTATTCCACTCATACCGCTCGATGCAGTCGCTGGTTTCCCTGCTGACGGTGGCAGTGGCGTGGGGATGGGCAACTGGGAGCGCTATGTCATACCCGAATTTGCCGACAAGGGCGCAGACTTCCTTATCCGCGTCTCTGGCGACTCCATGGTGCCGCTCTATTATAGCGGCGACCTTCTCGCCTGTCACAAAATCACCGACATCCGTTTCTTTCAGTGGGGTACCATCTATGTCCTCGAAACGAGTCAGGGCATCATCGTAAAACGTGTGCAGGAGAGCGACAAGCATGACGATTGCATACTATGCGTTTCCGAAAACGAATCTGTACACAAGCCGTTCCTCCTTCCGCGCGATGACATACGCAGCTTGAGCACCATCGTCGGACTCGTGCGTCTCATCTGACACTCACACCGCACGCATTACGCACACGCCACGCACCGCAAAACGCGTCGCGCACGCACATATATAAGTATAATGGGGCTGCAAAACAACGAATACCCCGATAAACAGGGAGTTCCACGTAAACTACAATGACGGGAACCATGCAAAAACGTGGTATTATCCCCACCCCCTAAACAGCCGAAAACGACATCAATCAAAAATTTTTCGGAAGTATATAGGGGGTCAATCCTTTGTTCTCTATGTTAAAAGTGTCACCCTAAATGTAACCCTAAACTACACGTTTCGTTTTTCCTTGTCACCCTAAACGTAACTCTAACTGTCACCCTAATCATCAAAAACGCCCATTTTAGCCACATTCAGGAGCCCATAAAACGCAAAAACGGCTTGCCCACTGTTCAAATCAGTGTTCAAGCCGTTCAAATGCTGTTATATCAGCGTTTTAACCGTTCAAAGCGCCTCTATTCCTCATTTTTGTCCTCTCTGCTGCCTCTTATCAGTTCTCCCTGCTGTATGAGTGCCTTTTTATTGAGTATTACGCCTCCATCAGCCAGCCCTGCGTGCAGTAGCGAGCTTTTCTTTATCCCTACCTCTTCCTCCGTCAAAACGCTGTATATCGCCGATATGGAGCCGAAGTAGTAGTTCTTCCGTCCGTGCAGCAAATGCACATGTATCACCTTTGTCATATCTGTCCCTTTCTTCTCGTTTTAGTTATCGCCTTTCATATCATTTTTCGTCTGCAAATATACCAAATAATAACTATTTAGAAGAATACGCAAGCATAAAAAGCACTAAACACCCAAAAATAAGAGGCATGACCACAGCCACGCCCTTCACAACTCATCACAAACTCAAATATTCCCCACACAAGCCCTCAAAGCCCCTCCAACGTCCATTTCCACGCCCAGATAATAAAACGTCCACAGAACCAACTAAACACCCACAGAAGCCACTAAACGCGCCCACAAGCCAGCAGAGCCACCTCCAAATCACCCTCCATTATCACCAAAAGCAAACCATCCGCAGCCCCGATGTAAAGCAAAGCCCCTCAAACACCATTCAAAACCCTCTCAAATGTAAGGCAAATGTAAAGCCAATGTAACGTTTCGTTTTTCCACCCTGCATCACGCTCTTTTCACCAACTCTTTGTATATCAACACTTTCACCGATTTCTCCCTCACTCAACATTTACACGTTTCGTTTTATCCCCCTTATGTGGAGACGGAAACACGTATGAAATTAAAGTGGATTATCATACTGAACATGAAAGACCCGTACCTGGCAGTTTGAAACTCTCTACCGTGACGAGCAATTCCATCGGTCTTTATTGGACACATGCCGAAGACAACGAAACTCCATGGGCAGACCTGAACTATGCAGTAAGCTATATAAGAGAAAAGGACCAGGGGTTTAAGGATTGGGAACTCATACCAGTGGGCAAAGCCAACTCATATGTTCTCAAGAATCTCGAGCCCTCCACTGTTTACAATGTCGAAGTGATGGTGGAAGATGGAGCTGGCAACACTGCTCACTATGAAACATTGGATATCATAACGTCAGAATCAGCCGGCATCGAGAGCGTCACCTCCGTCGTTCCGGCAAACAAGCAGGGCACCTTCACCCTTCAGGGCATGAAGCTGACCCGCCAATGGAATGAACTGCCAGCTGGCGTATATATCGTCGACGGTAAGAAATGTGTGAAGAAATGACATCAACCAACTAAAAAATCAAGATTATAAAAAAGATTTTCAAACTTGGTAGACTACAATGGTGTGGGTTCTGAGTACTGGTGAGATGATTCCCGGTTTTACGT
>ERZ1026848.1209-NODE-1209-length-13851-cov-4.093433_pt1 | contig 13851 bp, 11 predicted proteins | sample MGYA00380154_ERZ1026848 | MGnify/ENA primary metagenome ERZ1026848 (study PRJEB33269, sample SAMEA4719790) | human gut metagenome | biome: human-associated habitat; feature: organic feature; material: feces | place: Cameroon | collected 2013-10 ...
ATGATAATAACCCGTCCGAAGGAGCTGTCACTCGCCTTTGTGGACATTCCTGCAAAGAATGCGCCCTTGATATTGCCGTTTATGTCGATGATAGGTCTGTACTGGATAAAGTATTCGCCGTCCTGGAGCTTGGCTCTTCCTGTAACGCTTTCGCCAGTCATAATGGTGTCATAAACGTCCTGGCTTATCTCGGTGCCCACAGCTCTGTCGCCGTTTGCATCGGTGAATGTAGTGGCGATGACGGTGTTGCCTGCAATAAGGCTTACTTCGCTGTTTATCTGCTCCTTGATGGGGTCAAGGACTTCGGAATTTGAAAGGTTGTAGCCCATTACAACAACGCCTACAAGACTTGAAAAGCCGTTTGCATCATAGTAAACGGGAGTTACAAAAACATAGCAGAGGGGAACACCGTCCTCACAGCAGTAGCCCGAAAATTCTTCGTCCGCAAGTGCTCTTGAAACGTCAAAGCTTGAGAGCTTGCAGTTATCCGTTGCCCAGAGCTTGTTTCCCTCAGCATCGGTGAAGTATGCGAAAGTATATTCATCGGTGGTTGAGTTGGAGTACATTTCGGAAAGCTTTCCCGAATAACCGCTCTTTAATGCGCTTGCAACGGCGTTGTTTCTGGAGTTTGTGCCCTTCCAGACCTCAAAAAGGGTCTTGAGATACTCCTGCTTGCTCTCCACCGTGTTTTCGATTACATTAATGCTGATATCGGTGAGAGTGTCGTGAGTCCTGCTGTTATGGCTCGATGACAGCGATATTGATATGATAAGCGTTACAGCAGTGATAATGGCGATTATAGCACCGACTATCAGCGCAACGGCTTTTTCTATTTTAGTCGTTTTAGTCATAATAGTGATATCCTTTCAAGAATAAGGCATAATTACCTGTATTTTGATTATATCATACAAATTTTGTCAAGTCAACGGTAAAAATGCTTGATAAATCCAAAGGGAAATGGGCACAATGCACAGTTGTGACATAACTATTAATATGATGTTTGTTGCATATATAGAAACTGCGGCAGAAGAAAAAACATATCTCCTGCCGCATCGTTATTCTATGCTATATTACAGCTCAACAGGCTCAAATTCAAGTCTGACCTTGGGGAGCTTTTCCATTGTGCAGTAGTAGTTTTCAGCCCAGTCATCGCCCTGAGAGGGATCGTTCTCGCCGCTTGCGGGAGGAGCGAAGAGCTTGAGGGTCATATCGCATTCGCCGCCCAGAGGCTTCTCATAGAATGCGCTCATAAGGTCAATGGTCTTAGCCTTGGGGGACTTGTAGAACCACTTGCCGTTTATTTCCATCATATAGTTGCCGTCATCTTCAAAAACGACCTCGCAGAAATGGGGATTCTTCTCGAAGTGGAGCTTGATAGCGATACCGTCAGCGTCCTCAGCACCGCCCCATCTGAGGGTGAGGGGAGCATTGACATCAGCCTTGGTCTCGGTCATTTCGGGCATAAACCAGTCGGAGTGGATAATCTCCTTGTAGGTCTGCATAACAGGCTGCTCGATACCTACATCGGGGTTGTTGGGGTCTTCAATCTCAAGACCGAGACGGCCTCTGTCTCTGAACTGATACATAGTGAAGCCTGAGAACCAGTCTGCCTTTTCGTCAACGAGGATATCACAGAATTCCCTTACCATTTCAGCCTGATCGTAAGCGCCGGTAACGTCGCCGTCAGCGTTGAACTCGCTCATTACCATAGGCTTAGCCACGCCGCCGTTGAGGAACTTGTAGCGCTCAAAGCTTGCCTTTGTCTTTTCGTATGTCTCTCTTACCTTGCTTCTGGAGTGGGAATTTCCGCCTCTGAGAGCAACGTCATAGGGCCAGCCCCAGTGAAGAGCCATATACTTGTCAACGGACCAGATATCTGCGGAGGGGATAGTTGCCTTGAACTCCTCTTCCTTTTCCATTTCGGTCTTGTTCAGGTCCTCAATGCCGCCGATGCAGATGATAGTCTTGACATTGGGAGCATACTCGTGTATAATGTCGGTGAAGTGAACGAAGAAATCGCCGATTTCCTTGTAGGAAGCTCTCTTTGTGAAGCTGAACCAGTCGCCTGTCGCCTCGTGGTTTATTCTGAGCATCATTCTGCCGAAAGTCCTCAGGTCCTTTGCAATGGCGATGAGCTGTTCATCGGTGCAGTGGGGGTCAACGGTGAGGGTAAGGGTAACGTCCTGACCGTGGCGGCGGACATCACGCATACAGGTGAAAGGCTCATCGTTAAGGTTTCCGCCGATTCCGCCCTTGTATGTGAAATAGTCATCATAGGGGTAGTCCCACTGGAAGGAAACGTTGGCGTCCTTCATGACCTCGGAAATTCTGCCGGGGAACTGCTTGTCAAAGGGGTAGTAGCAGTACATCAGGCTGATGCTGCGGTGGGGTCTGCCCATTTTGTGGAGTATGTAGTCCTGGTTTACATATTCGCCTCTCTCAGAGCCGTCGCCAAGGTCAACGGCACACTTTGCCTTGCCCATATGGACTGTGTAAAGGTTTTCATTCATAGGTATAGTCCTCCTGATCTTTAATTTTTCCCCATAGGGACCCCCGTAACGGGGGATTATAGTAATATTTATTTATGCATTATGCAGATCTATCGAGGTTCAGATTATCTCTGAACAGGCTGCTGTGGGATATTCTGCATAGGCATAGAGTTTCTGGGAGCCTTGATAGTGCCCTTTGTGCGCTTTATCGCAGTGATGGAGGCGGTGAGAGTCTCTTCTGCCTTTGAAAGGGTGTCAACGATATATTCATCGGCAGCGCTCTTTACAGCCTTAGCCTTCATAAGTGCCTGCTTTTCGATCTCTGCAGCCTTTGCCTGAGCAGCCCTTGTTATCTCGTTTTCGGCGATAAGGGTGTTCTTGCGGCTTTCGGCTCTGTTTATGATCTCCTCAGCCTGCCTGTTAGCCTCGTCGATAATGGATTTTCTCTCCGAAACTATCTTCTTTGCCTGCTTCATTTCGTTGGGTATGTTCATTCTGATGTGGTCGATACATTCTCTCAGCTGATCCACATCAACCAGTGATTTCTTTGACGAAAGGGGAAATGACTGCGCCTTGTCGAGAATTTCGTCCATTGCGTCAAGATAATCATCAACCATAAGATCTGCCATATTTCATATTCTCCGATCTGCCCGACGGGCGGTATTTTTTATTTTGCCTGACTGTCGGGGAAGAGTCTTTCCTCGATATCCTTTAAAATGCATTTCGGGACGAATTTGCTTATATCTCCGCCGTAGGAAGCCACCTGCTTTACAACGCTGGAGCTGAGATACATATTCTCCGAGCTTGTGGTGAGGAAAACAGTTTCCGCACCGTCATAGATATTTCTGTTCACAAGCGCCATCTGGAACTCATACTCAAAGTCGGTAACGGCTCTGAGACCCTTTACAATGGCGACAGCTCCCACCTCACGCACATAGTCGGCGATAAGCCCCGAGCACACATCGACCTCCACATTGGGGAACTCGGCTGTGACCTTTTTTATAAGCTCAACACGCTCCTCGGGGGTGAAAAGGGGAGTTTTATGTTTATTGACAGCGACCAGCACTATCACCTTGTCAAAAAGCATTGAAGCCCTGTGGATAATGTCCCTGTGACCGAAAGTAACGGGGTCAAAGCTTCCTGGGCAGACTGCTGTTCTCAAGTCGGATCATTTCCTTTCAAAAATGACTTGTATGTTATTCTTCCTCATTGGGGAGAGGAACACGGTAAACTGTTACTTCTATTTTGCCATAGCGGTATGTCTTTGTTTTTTTAAGCTTTCCGCATTCATCGGGGAGCACAAGACCCTTTTCGTGCTCGCAGACAACTATGCCTCTGTCGGACATTTTGCATTCAAGCAGGGGCAGTGCTGTTTCGATGATGCCGTTTCTGTAGGGAGGATCGAGAAGAGCGATATCAAAGGTCATTCTCACGCCTCTGAGGAAATCAAGGCTGTCGCTTACGGTAACGCCCGATTCGTCCTTAAAGCCGCAGGCTGCGATATTTTCCCTTGCGCAGTCGGCGGACGCAGTGCTTTTATCAACAAAGCGGCAGTATTTTGCCCCTCTTGAAAGAGCTTCGATGCCAAGCTGTCCCGAGCCGCAGAAAAGGTCGAGAACAACGCTTCCCTCTATATCAAACTGGATTATCGAAAAAATGGCTTCCTTGACCATATCGGTGGTGGGGCGGACGTCCTCGCCCTCCAGGGTCTTGAGCTTTCTTCCTCTGGCAATGCCTGTAATTACCCTCACAGAATACGCCTCCCTTTAAAAAATTACAAAACGATTACAATATACAATATCTATTATAACCCATAAAGAAATAATTTTCTATAACAAACAATGAATTTTCACATTGAATTTTGCACAAAATCATAGACCTCTTTTGCAGCATTTTCACTAATTCCCGCAGCCTTTGCGATCTCTTCAACAGATGCATTTTTCAGCGCTTCGGTGGTCTTGAACGCCGTCAGGAGCTTTATTGCACGCTTTTCACCGATGCCCTTTATGCTTGTTATGCCAAGCTCAAAGGAAGATCTCCTGTGCTTTTTCCGCTGATAGGTTATAGCAAAGCGGTGTACCTCGTCCTGAATGCGTGTTACGAGCATAAACGCAGCCTTTGTCTCGGAAATGCTGATCTCGCCGCCGTCAGCGGTAATGGCTCTGGTGCGGTGGTTGTTGTCCTTGACCATACCGAAAACAGGCACTTCGATGTCCATTTCCCACAGCACCTCATTCACCGCCGCAAGCTGATTTCTGCCGCCGTCAAGGAGTATCAGGTCGGGGAGACGCTTGAAGCCCTCGTCGGTCTCTTCGGGGTCGAGATAATGCTTAAAGCGCCGCCTTAATACCTCCTGCATACAGGCAAGATCGTTCTGCACAAGGTTTTCCTTTATGGAAAAGCGCTTGTACATCTTCTTGCAGGGTCTGCCGTTTTCAAAAACTATCATACCCGCAACCATATCCGCCGAGCCAAGGTTTGAGATATCGTATGACTCGATGTACAGAGGCGTTTTTTTCAGTCCGAGCATTTTTGCCAGAGTTTCAAGAGCGGATATCTCAGCGGCGGTGCGTCCCACACGAATTGACAGATATTCCTCCGCATTGGACTTCGCTATTTCCGCCAGGCGCATAAAACGTCCCCTCCGGGGGCACATCACGTCAACTGCACGTCCTGAGCGGTCACGGAGAAGATGCTCGATGTTCTCCCTGTCCTGCACCTCAGTTCCAAGCACGATATTTCGGGGTATCTCACGTCCGCCCGAGTAATACTGGGTCACGAAATCCTCCAGCATTGCGCTTTCCGTATCGTCCTCGCCGAGAAAATACTCCGCCCTGTCAAAAAGCCGTCCGCAGCGGTACATTATGACTGCCGCACAGGCTTCGCCGTTGTTTCGGGCAATTGCCACAGCGTCCGTATCGGGGAGCTTTTCAGCAATGATGTTCTGACTGTCCGCCGCACGGGATATGGCACTTATGCGGTCACGGAGCTTTGCGGCAAGCTCAAATTCAAGATTTTCCGCAGCCTCGTTCATCTGCGCCGTGAGACGCTCAACGGAGGCCTCCGAGCCGTTTCTGATAAAGTCCTCCGCCTCCTTGATTATCTCGGCGTATTCCGCTTCGGAAATTTTTCCCGTGCACACGCCCATACACCTTTTTATCTGATAATTAAGGCAGGGGCGTCCCTTGCCGATGTCACGGGGGAAAACTCTCTTGCAGGTGGGGAGCATAAACGCTCTGCCTGCCTCCGCCGCAGCCTGCTTTGCCACGAAGGAGCTTGTGTATGGACCGAGAAGTGTTCCGCTGGAGGGCTTTTGCAGCTCTGCGGTTATACGTGAATAGGGTGGCGGGGATATGCGGATATAGCTGTAGCCCTTGTCGTCCTTGAGCAGGATATTGTACTTTGGCGAATGCTGCTTTATCATCGAACATTCAAGCACAAGGGCTTCATATTCCGATGTTGTGACTATGAAATCATAATCATAGACATTCTCAACCATTTTTGCAACCTTTGGGGTGTGGTTGGGAGTTTTGGCAAAGTATGATGAAACACGATTTCGGAGATTTTTCGCCTTGCCGATATATATTATATGACCCGTTTTATCCTTCATCTGATACACACCGGGGGAGGTGGTGAGCAGATAGGTCTTTTCTCTGAGCCAGTCAAGCCGTTCGTTCATTTTCGTGACCATTCCTTGTTTTACAGATACATCTATTTTATCATATCCAAACATTTATGTCAAATGCATAAGGGATCGCTTATCAAGGTGTCTCTCACCGCCGCAGGCGGGGAGAGACACCTAAATACAATGTTTAGAAAGCACAGCAAATCAAAGTAATGAATTATTCAGTATTTCCACAAGTCTTGCAAATATGGGGACGGCGTGATATAATTGTTTAAAAATACCACAGAGAAAAGGTGATAATAATGACCGATGATATGAAAAGGGCGTCAGCTCTGCTTGAAAAGGACAGGCTTACCTTTGCCGCAGTAAACGGTGATGATATTATAACGGGCACTGACAGGGGAGTAAAGCCGCTATTGAACCTCATCGACAGCGGCAGGACTCTTTTGGGATATTCCGCAGCGGACAGGGTCGTGGGAAACGGTGCGGCGTATCTTTATGTGCTTCTCAAAGTAAGATCCGTTTATACATATGTGATAAGCAGGGCTGCCCTTGAAACCTTTGCAAAATACGGCATTGACGTTTCATATGACACCCTGACCGATGCCATAAGAAACCGTTCGGGAGATGGTTTCTGCCCTATGGAATCGGCAGTGGCAGGGGCGGAAAGCCCCGAAGCTGCTCTGGGGCTTATCAGAAATAAGCTGAAAGAATTAATGGGGAAATAAATGCAATAAAAACAGTGCCCGCAAATTGCTTGTGAGCACTGTTTGTTATCCATAGCTTTTTATTTCGATATTGTTTCGCTTTCGGCTGTTTTTCCCGAATGGGTCAGCACCGTTCCGCCGAGGACTGCGGTGAGGGGAGCAACGGCGGTAAGCCCTATGCTGCCCGCAACGGTGTGGACTATTTCGGCGGCAACATATTTGTAATTTAAGATATTCACAAGGGGAGTGCCCTGAGCCATAAACACCATAAGCATTGCTATGCAGCTGCCCGTGTATGCAAGGAGCAGGGTGGTGCTTATGGTGCCCATTGCCGCCTTGCCGATGTTCATACCCGAGATGATAAGCTCCTTTGTGCTGATAGTTGGCTTTTTCAGGATAATTTCGTGCATAGCCGAGGTGATGTCCACGGCAAGGTCCATCATAGCTCCCGATGAGCCAATGAAAATGCTTGCGGTGAATATGCTTGTGAGGTTCAGGTTTCCGTAGCCGCAGTAGAGCAGGCTTTCTGACATTGACATAACAGCACCGTGTATCTTGAAAAGATGAGTGAAAACCGCACCGAAAAACAGTGCCACCATAATCCCCGACAGCACTCCCGCCGTCGCTGCAAAGCACCGTCTGTCAAAGCTGTAGACCATTGCGATGATGATGACCGAAAGCAGCGTTATGAACACGGCTCCGCTGATTATGGGGTCAATGCCTTTAAGATACAGCGGCACAACTGCTTTCCACACCGCAAGGATAGTGATGATAAAGGACAGCAGGGAGCGGAAGCCTGTTTTTCCAGCAGTTATTATGAGCACGGCGGCGAATATGAGGGCAAGGATAATTTCATAGTCCAGCCTGTAATGGTCTATCATTGCGGCGGAAAGTATCTCGTCCCCATGGTAGCTTATGATGATGAGCGCCGTGTCTCCCTCGGCAAAAATCTTGTCATTTTCATAAGAGCCTGTGAGCATATTTACGGCACTGTCTATGGTTCTGCCCTTGAATTTCCCTTTCAGCACCTCGACTTTGCAGCTCTGCTCGCCTGTTCTTATAAGTCCGTTGTCAACTATCTGGGTATCATCAGTGGATATGACCCTTGCGGGGACACGCTCGGTACCCTTATATATCTGAGCACCCTCAAAGCCTGTGGGAACGAGAATAAGTACGAGTATAAGTATTATCCCTGCGATGACGGGGGCGTGTTCTTTCAGTTTGTTTTTCACCTGTAAAATGTTCCTTTCGATAAATCGTAAAAACAGGGGGGAGTTTTATACTAATAACCAATAAAACTGTAGACAAAAAATCTTCGCAGAATCCATATATGCAAGATTATGCTCGATTTTTTGTACAGTTTTTAATTGGTTCTTAGTATTATAAAAGCTCCCGCCCTGCCGTAATTTTTTGTGTCAGACCTTACTTGACGCTTGTGAGCATTGCAAGCTTGTCATAGATCTCGGTGTTGTCATAGTAGCCGTTGAAAAGCTCGCTGCCTGCGCCCTGTGCGAACACGCCTACGGGGAGACCTGTGTGTGCATAGGAGGCAAAGTTTACGCCCGACTTGTTGTTGAGAAGATGTGTGATAGTAACTGTGAGGGGCTCATAGGAACCGTAGAGAACATATTCAGCCTGACTCAGCTCTTCATCGCCTGTTCTTGTCATTGTGGCGGTGTAAGCGTCCTTTAAAAGCTGATATTCATACTCAGTAAGCTCGAGAGTGCCGTCATTGTTGGACTCAGGGTGCTTGTCGGCACTGTCCTTCTGCATCTCTCTTTCCGCACTGCCTGCGGGAGCCTTAAGACCGAAGAGACGGGTGATGTCCTTCATAACTGTGTCAAAGCTTGTGTTGTTTTCCTTGTACTTTGCAACATAGTCACTGTCGAACTTTGCATAGGAGAGCTTCTGATTTTTGAGATTTGTAAGGAATGTGTCGTAGTCTGTGCCTGCATAGCCGATGGTAAGACCGCCTGTTTCGTGGTCGCCTGTTACAACGATGAGAGTCTCATCAGGGTGCTGCTTGTAGAATGCTATAGCCTCATTTACAGCACCGCCAAGTGCAACGGTATCGGAAATTGTTGAGCCTGCGTCATTTGCGTGGCACGCCCAGTCGATCTTTCCGCCCTCGACCATCATAAAGAAGCCCTTGTCATTGTCAAGCATCTCAATGCCCTTGTCAACATAATCGGAAAGTGCCCATTCGCCCTTTTTGCGGTCATTTGCATAGGAAAGGGAATCGGAATCCGCAAGGGTCTCACCGATGATAATGGTCTTGCCGTCCTCGGGAGCAAGCTTTTCAGCCTCAGCCTGAGTCATAACAACGTTGTAGCCCTTTTTCTCCGCAAGGTCATAGATATTTGCCTTGTCGCCGTTCTTGCCGTTTGTCTGCTTAAGACCGCCGCCTGCAAAATAATCAAAATCGGAATCTATCATTTCAAGACCTATCTCATAGTAATTGTTTCTGCTGGACTGATGAGCATAGTATGCTGCGGGGGTTGCGTGGTTGAGGTTAACGCTGGAGATGATGCCCACCTTGTAGCCAAGCTGATCTTTGAGCTTTTCTGCGATTGTCTCATAAGATGTGGTAAAGGTCTCGTCCATATTGATGGTTCCGCTGTAGGTCTTGTAGCCTGTGGAGAGGGAGGTCGCTGTGGAGGCGGAATCGGGGCAGAATGAAGTTGAATCGTAGGTTATTGCGGAGCCTGCTGCCTCAAAATGTGTGAAGTTCAGATAGGAGTCTGCTTCAAGGATATCGTTGTTGTTTGTGTCACGGATAGCGGAATAATAATCCTGGGTCACCTGTATCTGAGGGTAGCTCATTCCGTCGCCGATGAACATAAAGATGTACTTGGGTGTCTTTCCCTTATAAGCTGATGCGGTCTGTGCCGAGGCCTCGGCTGCGGATACCTTTCCGTTTTCTGTGAGACATACGCCTGTGTAAACGGAGCCTGCTGCGATGACCAGTGCAGCAGCTGCTGCGGTCAGTCTTTTTGCCATAGTATTCATTATTTTTTTCTCCTTTTTGCATTTGATTTGCTTACAGGCTTATTATACAGCCTATGGGGCGGTGCTTCAATCGCAGTACGGCAAAATCAAAGTAAAATCACGGTAAAGCGGCATTATATTATCTGATTTGAAAAAATGTTCACAAAGGCTAAAGTTTTAACATTTTTATCCGATATAATATGTGTAGAAGTATCTGTATGACTGTTCATCAAATTGATCTGTCAGCATATAATATAAGGTTGATATTTTTTGCCGGAGGTGTGAACTTGTCCGAGAATTTTCATAAAACAAAGCTTATGAATCTGAAATCACAGATAATGCTTTATACTGTACTGCCCGTTCTTGCTATCATAATACTGGCAGGAAGCTTTATGACTGTGACCGTCCGCTATGTCATCGACAGCATTTCAAGGTCGGAGGCTCTTGGCAGCACTGAGCTTGCGTGCAGCCGTGTAAATGACGTTATATCGTCATACGGCGAGGATGCAGTGACTGTTGCGGGACTTGAAGATGTTGAAAGATTCCTCCTTACCGCCGAGGACAGGGATACCATAATTGACAATGCCTATTTCAGCTATGCAATGGGTGAGCTTGATTCCACAGTTTCGAGAGAGCCTGAGAGCATCGAGCGCACCTGGCTTGTTTCAGCCGAATATTCGGGAGTGGCGTTCTCCAATTCCTCTGACGGCTGGGTGGCGAGGCCTGATTTTACATTTTCCGAATTTCCCTTCAGCGAAGCTCTGAGCGGTTCTGCCGGGTATTTCATAACCGATGTCTATACCTCTCCCATATCGGGTCAGACTGTTATATCTGCCTGCGCTCCCGTAAAGGACCGCCGTTCGGGCAGGGTGCTTGGATATTTCGGTACTGACATAAAGCTCGGCGGACTTCGTGAAAAAATATCGGTTCTTCCCGAGTCATCATCTGACGAAATATGCATAGTTTCGTCGGACGGTATGATAATCTATTCCAAAGACCTTAAACTGACCTTCAGAAGCTTTTCGAAGCTTGGGATAGAGAATGTCGGAGCAGGAAAATACCGCAGGGGAAAGACCGAGATAGTCGGTTCCTATCAAAGTCCCGATAACTGCGGCTGGACGGTATATGCCCTCCGTGACTATTCCTCCGCCCGCAAAACCATAAACGCTCAGACCAGACTTACCGTGGGCACATTTATGATAGTGGCGCTTATGCTGGTCGTGACCATTTCAGCTGTGTCAAACAAGGTGGTTAAGCCGCTTCAGGACTATACAAAGAAGATAAACTCCATACAGTTTGCAGGGGATAAGGCCGGAGATGACGATTTCCTTGAACCGGGCGGCTGCAGGGAGCTTGAAAATTTTGCGGTGGGATTTAACGCACTGCTTACCAGAAACCACGAAATGATGTCACAGCTCAGGGATATGAACATAAAGTCCGAAAAGGAAAGGCGGCTTTATCAGACAGCTCTTCAAAGCTCCTCTGACGTTGTATTCGAGTATGATATCGACACCGACTGCCTTATCACCTACGGCTCAGTGTTTGACCCCGAGGTGCCCAAGACTACCGCACGTTCTCACGAAAAGTTTATGAGCAGGCTCATTTCCTGTCAGGGCTTTGAGGCAAAAGACCCTCTCAGCGCATCACGCTTCTTTGCGGGTGAAACGAACTGCGAAGCCATTGTTGCAAGGACAGGGGGCGGCCACCGCATAAGCTGGATAGAATTTACGGGAACTACCGTTTATTCCGACGCAAGAGCCGTTAAGGTCGTAGGTAAAATAAGCAACATCGACGATGTTATAAGTCTCCGTGAAAATGCCAGCCGTGACTGCTTCACAGGGCTTTACAACAAGACTGCCACCGAAAAGCTTATTTCCGAGCGTCTCAGAAAGGGCGGCAGCCACGCTATGATGATAATAGACATCGACAACTTCAAGAATGTGAACGATGTTCTGGGTCACGACTGGGGCGATAATGTCATCAAGGACATTGCTTCAAAGATAAGCTCACTCCTCGGAGACGGCGACATTGCTGGAAGAATAGGCGGCGATGAGTTTATGGCGTTTATTTCGGGAGACAATGTCAGGGAGCGCATCGACGGTCTCTGCAAGGCACTGTGCGACCGCATCAGGCACACATATTCAGATGAAAAGCTCGGCCGTGAGGTCAGCATTTCATCAAGTATAGGTGTAGCCGTTGCCCCCGATTACGGCAAGAACTTCAAGGAGCTTTACACCTCCGCCGACATTGCTATGTACATCTCCAAAACTGGCGGCAAGGACAGATTTACTGTTTACAGCGGTCAGGAAAGGACAGAGTACAAGGGAAACAGACAGGAATGATATTGATGCTCAAAAGCCGCACGCACCCGTGCGGCTTTTTTGGTAGTATAAAATCAGTAAAACCAACGTAAAAATATCACAAAAGCCCTTGATTTTAATGAGTGGGATATGGTATAATAAAATAGTGTAAATTTTCAGTCTCAAATCCTGCACAGGAAAGGATCTTGTATATATGAAAGGCGATCTTCACGTACATACAACTCTGTCTGACGGCTCCCTCGGTATGGAGGAGGTCATAGCACAGGCTAAGCGCATAGGTCTCGACTTTATTTCAATTACAGATCACGACACGATGTCATCGGTCTCAAGGGCAAAGGTCTTAGGAGAGCGCTACGGCGTTCAGACTATCCCCGGAGTGGAGCTTACCGCCTGGGACAAGACACGAAACAGAAAGGTACATATCCTCTGCTACGCTCCTCAGAAGCCTGACAGGCTGGAGGGAATATGCCGCAGATGCAGCGAGATAAGGCAGTCCTGCGCAAAGGAGACTGTGGAAAATGTGCTGAAGCTCTTCCCCATTACCGCCGAGGACATCACAAAGCACCTGAGCGGCTCCAAAAGCATCTACAAGCAGCATATCCTTCACGCACTCATCGAATACGGCTACTCCACTCATTTCTATGGGAAGCTGAATGACGAGCTTTTTAATGAGCAGACCGGCTCCTGCATCGTTGAAAGGGAATATCCCGATGTGAACTATGTTCTGGAGCTTATCCATTCCGCAAGAGGTGCGGCAGTCCTTGCTCACCCTATGGTCTACGATTCCGTTGAGCTTATTGATGACCTTGCCTCAAACGGCAAGCTTGACGGCATTGAGGTATATCATTATTCCGCTGACGAGGAACAGCAGGCTATGCTTCTTGCCAAGGCGAATGAGTATGACCTTATTGTAACGGGCGGCTCGGATTTTCACGGGCTTTACAATATGCGCCCCACACACCTCGGAATGTACACCACCGACAAGGAAAACATTGACCGCATTCTGCGGCTTTGCAGTAAAAAATAACCCATTGTTTCAAAGCGAAAGGAAGTTTTAAAATGACTATTGAATATACACCCAAGGGAGTCTGTTCGAGGAAAATAACCGCTGAGGTTGAGGACGGCATCGTAAAGAGCGTCGTTTTCACAGGCGGCTGCAACGGCAATACACAGGGAGTTGCACGTCTTGCTCAGGGTATGAAGGTGGAAGATGTCATCGCACGTCTGGAAAATGTTGACTGCGGCGGCAGAGGAACTTCCTGCCCCGACCAGCTTGCAAAGGCTCTGAAGCAGGCTTTATAATGGCTATGGCTAATATTTTTAAAGGCACATTCCCGGGGGTGTGCCTTTTATTTTTAGGTGTGCTTTCGGCGGCGTTTTTCCTTTTGTTCCTCATAACGGGCATACGGACGAAGCTCCACACGGGAAATGCTGTGGGAATGGTTATGAGCGGCTTTCTGACTCTCGTGTTCCTTTTCCCGAACAAGACCGGGGACATTGTTTGCAGGCTGTGGGGGAACGGTGCAGGCAGGGTATTTCTTATAATATTTGCATCTCTTGCTGTCGTATCGGTGATAACTGCGGTCATAATTTCGGCTGCGATGATAAGGGCTATGGACAGGAGACCCGAAAAGCCTGCAAATGTGATAATCCTCGGGTGCAGGGTCAAGGAAAACGGTCCCTCGCTTATGCTGGATAAGCGCATTGAAGCGGCATATGAG
>ERZ1026848.1210-NODE-1210-length-13842-cov-10.029811_pt1 | contig 13842 bp, 9 predicted proteins | sample MGYA00380154_ERZ1026848 | MGnify/ENA primary metagenome ERZ1026848 (study PRJEB33269, sample SAMEA4719790) | human gut metagenome | biome: human-associated habitat; feature: organic feature; material: feces | place: Cameroon | collected 2013-10 ...
GCGTTTTCCTATTATAAAATGCTGTCCGGTAAACAATTAGTTTCCCTTATATTGGTTTGTTTATCAACGTTTTATAGTAATATTTGCTAAATGGGCTTGTCTATAACTATGCGGGCTGAAAGCCCAACAATCACATAGCCCAGGGCAACGCCCTGGGTATTTAGTGTATATATTGAGTAGTGCGCCCTGTAAGGGCAACAGCTTAATAATTAGGCTGTTGCCCTTACAGGGCGAATGGAGATGTGGGGTATAATGTTTACCCAGGGCGTTGCCCTGGGCTATGTGATTGTTGGGCTTTCAGCCCGTCTTTGACTGCCTTGTTAGTTTTTTGGTGCACTTGAGACAAGTGCACCCCCTAAAAGCAAAAAGGTGTATCAACATTGTTGATACACCTTTTTGCTATTCTGTGGGTGGTGATGGATTCGAACCACCGAAGGCATAGCCAGCAGATTTACAGTCTGCCCCATTTGGCCACTCTGGTAACCACCCGATAGCTTTTGTCTTAAAAGCGAGTGCAAAGGTACAAATTAATTTTGATAATGCAATAGCTTTACTAAACTTTTTTTAAAAAATTTGTACGACTCCCAAATTAATAGTAAATTTGCAGTAATTCGGAAACAAATCAAAAACCTAAAAACATGAAGAAAACTTTATTGTTAGTGGCTGTTGCAGCATTGGTATGCAGCGGCACTGCCTACGGACAACGCAAGGCGAAGCGTCAGACAAAGAAGGACGTGCCTACGATTGTTCATTCGGTTGAGGTGAAGGACATCGCCGAGGTGGTTGACTCATGGGTGGAGAACGAGCAGAAGTTTGAGGACCAGAAGCTCCCGGCACACGCTACGTTCATACCCTACTCGTCTACATCGCAGATGATGCAGGACAAGTGCTACGCCATGCCGTGGCTCACGCCGGAGCGTGCCGACTACCTGCTGCTCAACGGCGAGTGGAAGTTCCGCTACACAGCCGACTGGAAGCAGGGCAAGCCCGAAGCAAAGGACTTCTATGCCGACAACGCCGACGTATCGGCTTGGGACGACATCAAGGTGCCGCTCAACTGGGAGATGGCTGGCTATGATGTGCCTGTATATAACAATGTGGGCTATCCGTTCCACAACGACCCGCCGCGCATCAAGGCGATGGACGACAACTTCGACAAGAACCCTGTGGGTTCGTACCGCCGCACGTTCAACCTGCCCGAGGGCTGGGAGAAGGAGAAGCGCGTAGTGCTCCACTTCGACGGAGCGTGCAGTGCCATCGTGGTATGGGTGAACGGCAAGTACGCCGGATTCTCTGAGGGTGCGAACACCGACGCCGAGTTCGACGTGACGGCGCTCGTGCGCAAGGGCGAGAACAACGTATCGGTGCGCGTGTACCGCTGGTCGGACGGTTCGTATCTTGAGGGTCAGGACATGTGGCACCTCGCCGGCATCCACCGCGACGTGTATCTCATGGCTACTCCGAAGGTGGCTGTAAGCGACCATTACATAACATCGCAGCTCGGCGAGGGCTACACCGCAGGCTCTATGAACGTGGAGCTGACTGTAGACAACTCGCTGAAGCAGAACGCAAGCAAGACGCTCGAAGTGGAGCTGCTCGACCCCGCAGGTCAGCTCGTTGCGAAGAAGCAGCAGGCTGTGGCGCTGACAGCGAAGGACGCACAGAAGACTGTTTCTATAGACTTCGAGGGTCTGAACGACCTGAAGCTCTGGTCGTCTGAGCACCCGTGGCTCTACACCGTCATCGTACGCCAGCTGAACAACGGCGGCGAGGAGATGGTGTTCTCTACGAAGTACGGCTTCCGCGCCGTGGAGAAGAAGGGCAACCTCATCTACGTTAACGGCAAGCGCGTGTACTTCAAGGGTGTGAACACACAGGATATCCATCCGCTCTTTGGTCACGCCATCGACGTGAAGACGATGCTGCGCGACGTGGAGCTGATGAAGAAGGCCAACGTAAACACCGTGCGCACATCGCACTATCCGCGCCAGGCTAAGATGTACGCCATGTTCGACTACTACGGACTCTACTGCATGAACGAGGCTGACGTGGAGTGTCACGGCAACCAGAGCATCTCTAACATGCCGTCGTGGGAGGGAGCATACGTAGACCGCACGGCACGCATGGTGCTGCGCGACCGCAACCACCCGAGCGTGGTGTTCTGGTCGCTCGGCAACGAGTCGGGCGGCGGCTGCAACTTCCAGGCTACATACGACTGTGTGAAGCGCCTGCTGCCGCGTCGCGACGCATGGGTTCACTACGAGGGATACAACCACGGCGAGAAGTATTCCGACTTCGGTTCGGACATGTACCCCACGGTGAGCAAGGTGATTGAGCAGCGCGACGGACTGAACAACAAGCCTTACTTCATCTGCGAATACGCTCACGCTATGGGACAGGCTGTGGGCAACCTGCAGGAGTACTGGGACGTGATAGAGAACAGCAAGGGCATCGTGGGCGGTTGCATCTGGGACTGGGTAGACCAGGGCATCTACGACACACGCCGCATCAAGGCTGGCGAACCGCTGAAGGATCCAAAGACAGGCATTCCTTACTACACTTCGGGCTACGACTATACAAAGATGAACCGCGGCGACTATGGTTTCCAGGGCGACTTCATGAGCAACGGCATCATCACTCCGGGACGCGAGTGGACGGCTAAGCTCGACGAGGTGAAGTACGTGTATCGCGATGTCGACTTCGTGTCGTTCGCCAACCACAAGCTCACGCTGAAGAACAAGTTCGCCTTCACCAACCTGAGCGACTACCAGCTCGTATGGAGCATCAGCGGACGCGGCGAGGGAGAGAGCAACTTGGCTCACGGCGCAGTGAAAGACCTGCAGTGCAAGCCGGGCGAAACATGCGTAGTAGAAATTCCGTACGACGTGAACGTTCCGGCTGACAAGGAGATTATCATCACCTTCAAGCTCAAAGTTAAAGACAAGACCGCATGGGCAAACCGCGCTCATGTGATTGCAGCACAGCAGTTCCGCCTCACAACAGACGCTGCTGCCAACTGTCCGTCGGTAGCCGACCCAACATACGTGCAGCAGAACCACATCGCTCTGCCTGCTATCAGCGAGAAGGGCAAACTGAAGGTGAAGGGCAACAGCGTTGAGGGCAAGAACTTCAGCATCAAGTTCGACACTGACGGCACCATCGCCGAGTGGACATACGAGGGCAAACAGATTGTCATGCCGTCAGCAGGTCCCGACTTCAACGGTTTCCGCCGCATCGCCAACGACAACATCTCGCTCGGCGCAACGGGTGGCGTAGCCGAGAACGAGAACAAGGAGGAGGGCGCACTCACTGGTCAGAAGACGCTCGTAAAGGCTCCGAAGAAGCAGGGCAACAACGTGGTTGTAGAGACTGCCGTATCGAACGGCAAGGACACTCACCACATACTCTACACCATCTACCCGAACGGCGAGGTGGACATGCGCGTAGCGTTCAACAACTCGTCGGAGGAGACACGCCGCGTGGGCATCACAATGCAGTTCGCACCGGGCTTCGAGGGCGTGCTCTACTACGCTAAGGGTCCGCACTCCAACTATATCGACCGCCAACGCGGTTCGATGCTCGGCTGGTACCGCACGTCGGTAGACAAGATGTTCGAGGAGCTGTCGACTCCGCAGACCATGGGCGACCGTCAGGGCCTGCGCGAACTGACGCTCAGAGACAACGGCAAGGGCTTGCAGCTGAACATGAAGGTGGAGGGTCAGCTCGCCTTCTCGCTCTCTCACTACGATGACCAGCAGTTCAACTACGACGTGTTCTACGGCGGCAAGCACCCGTACGACCTCACTCGCAGCGAGCAGGTGTTCGCTCACTTCGACTTCTGGCAGCGCGGCATCGGCAACCACTCTTGTGGCGGCGACTCTTGTCTGCCGCAGTTCAAGACTCCTACTGGCGAGCATGTGGTGACAATGCGCTTCGCTCCGAAGACTTTCAACCCGAAGGCACGCTTCAGCGCTGACATCGTGAAGAACATCAAACCGATGGGAATTAAATAACAGCATCTTGACGCTCGTTTTTTAACAACGGACTCGTTGGCTGCGTTGAATTAACAGCTGATTAAGCGGATTAAACGGATTTTTATTGATTGAGCAATAAAGTCCGTTTAGTCCGCTTTTTCGTGTTCAGAGCACAGCAATTCCCCAGGGGGTGCACTTGTCTCAAGTGCACCAACACAGCAAGCCATAAACCAACACAGCAAGCCATAAACCAACACAGCAAGCCATAAACCAACACAGCAAGCCGTAAACCAACACAACAAGCCATAAACCAACACAGCAAGCGGTAAATCAACATAGCAAGCGGTGCACTTGAGACAAGTGCACCCCCTTTGAGGATGGGCACGCAACTTTTTGGTTCCGCGTTCGGTTTCTATAGAATGAGCTTTTTTGCGGAAGTTTTCTTGTATTATATTTGCGAGTAAAAGTAAAGGAATAAAAAGGTAAAAAAGTAAAAAAACGCAGGAAATAACATGTTTCTTTACAACAGACTCACTTGCTGAAAACATAGAAAGTGGGTTAACGAATTTTTGAATGCGCCAACCGTAGCGGAGGTCTCTGGCCTCCGCAGCACCAAGTCACAGTAATGATTGTCCTCAGCTTGCTGCGGAGGCCGGAGACCTCCGCTACGGATGGATACGCATCCTAAACATCTGAATTCCGTGGGAGCGCACCCAGGGGGTGCAGCTGTCTCAGCTGCACCAACCGAGCAAAAGGTACGCCCTCTCGGTTGGTGCAATTCTTGATTGTTGGTGCAATTCTTGACCGATTGGTGCAATTCTTGATTGGTTGGTACAATTCTTGATCGGTTGGTGCAATTCTTGATCGGTTGGTACAATTCTTGATTGGTTGGTGCACTTGAGACAAGTGCACCCCCTAAAAGACACCAACATCAGAATTCTATGGGAAAGCAACCAACAATCTACGCTTCCTCCGTGGTATCCTCTGGCGAACGGAACAGCGAGAAGTTGACGCTACCGTAGGCGCGGTGCTCTATGAAGCCCGGCACATCAGAGAAGTCGTTATGCTTGCCGTGCTCGAAGACGAGCAGACCGCCGGGGCGCAGCATTCCCTTGCCAAGGATGAGCTGCGGTATGGTAGGCAGCGTGGGCAGAGCGTAAGGCGGGTCGGCGAAGATGAGGTCGTACTGCTGCTTGCACGACTTGATGAAGCGGAACACGTCGCCACGGATGAGGATATTGTCCTTCGTGCCGAGCTTCGTCATGCACTCGCGGATGAACGACGCATGGTCGCGGTCCATCTCCACACTCACAACCGGAGCGCAGCCGCGCGAGAGCAGTTCGAGCGAGATGCTGCCCGTGCCAGCGAAAAGGTCGAGCGCCTGTGCGCCATCCATATCGATGTAGCCGTTAATCACGTTGAAGATATTCTCTTTGGCGAAGTCGGTAGTAGGACGTGCCTTGAACGAGCGCGGAATATCGAAGTGGCGCCCTTTATATTTTCCTGTTATTATACGCATGATATAATGGTGTTATGGTGAGGTGGTGAGGCGGTGAAGTGCTGAGGTGGTGTTATGGTGTTATGGTGACATTTGCATTGCATATCTCAACACCTCAACATCTCAACACAACACCTCAACATCACAACTCATTTACATTCTTCACAAACTGCCCGAGCTTTGTCTTCAGCGTCTCGGGCTCCTCGGCGTTGCCTGTGATGACGAGAATGTCAGTGGGTCGCATGGCGAGCTGCTGCCACACGCTCATGATGTAGAACACGGCGTCCTGCGTGTCATCGGCGTGGAACGAGTTGCAGAAGCGCAGGCGGTGCTTGCGGAAGGCGATGATGTCGAGGTCCTTGCCGCGGAACACGCAGAACAGCTTCTCCTGGAAACCGCCGTACGCACGCTGGTTCAAGTCAGCGAGCGTAGAGGCGATGCGCGGCTCGAAGCACACGTAGCGGAAGTTTTCGTTGAGCACGAAGTGGAGGTCCTTGTTCACGGCGAACGCCACCACCACACCCAGCGCGTCGAGCGGCGACGTCTGCACCTCGTCGGCTGCAGCGAGGCTGAACGCGTTGCGGTAGAGCAGTGTGGCGCTGCCTGCGCTGTACTCGTCCTCGGGGATGAGCATCACGGGCGTGTCGACCACCACCGTCACACGGTCGTACTGGCGTGGCTGGCGCAGCAGGGCGCACGAGTCGAGAGCCTGTCGCAGGTTGGCAGCCACGGCGATGCCCGAATTGAGGCTGTACGTCTCGCGGTCGTTGGCGCCATCGGCAGAGTCGGTCTGCAGCGTCATCATCGTGTTGTCTATCGTGATGATAAGTTTCATGTTTTTATACTGATATGTTTGCACAAAGTTACTGAAAAAGTTTGGGTTATGCGAAAAAAACAGCGTTCCAATGCCGTTCTATAGTCAAATTTCTGTAATTTTGTAGAATTGAAAAGACAAAAACCACAACGCTTATGCAATCATACAAGACCGACGTAGCAGTACTCATACTCTTCTTCAACCGTCCCGACCACCTCGGCAAGGTGTTCGACGAAGTGCGCAAGGCGCGACCATCAAAGCTGTTCCTCTATCAGGACGGACCGCGCGGCAAGCGCGACATGCCCGGCATAGAGGCATGCCGACGCATAGTAGAGAACATCGACTGGGAGTGCGACGTGCAGCGCCTCTACCAGGAGCGCAACTACGGCTGCGACCCCTCGGAGTATATCTCGCAGAAGTGGGCATTCTCGTTCGTCGACAAGTGCATAGTGCTCGAAGACGACGACGTGCCCTCGCAGTCGTTCTTCACGTTCTGCAAGGAGATGCTCGACCGCTACGAGCACGACGAGCGCATCTGGATGATTGCGGGCTTCAACCCCGAGGAGCAGCTGTCCGACTATCCGTACGACTATCTCTTCACCTCCGTGTTCTCTATCTGGGGATGGGCGTCGTGGCGCCGCGTCATCGACAAGTGGGAGCCCGGATACCCATTCCTCGACGACCGCACGTCGATGCGACAGCTTAGGAAGATAATGCGCCAGCGACGCTACTGCGAGGACACGCTGCGCGCATGCTACGACCACCGCGCGTCGGGTAAGGAATACTACGAGACGATATTCTGGGCGTCGATGGTGATGAACTCAGGACTCGCCATCATGCCCTCGCACAACCTCATCAACAATCTCGGAGCCACCGACGGGTCGACTCACTATACCGGCTCGCTGCAGACCATGCCGCGCCGACTGCGCCGACTGTTCACCATGAAGCGCTTCGAGCTGGAGGGCGAACTGAAGCACCCGCCGTACGTGATAGAGGACGTCGACTTCAAGGAGCAGGTGTACCGCACGTATGCCTACGGCCACCCGTGGATAAAGTTCGGACGCTCTTTGGAGGAGCTCGTGCTCAACATGCGCTACGGCAACTTCGCGCATATATGGCGCTCGATAGGCAACCGCATACGCAAAATATTCGGCAAAGACAGCCATTGGTAAGCCATGAGAAGCAAAAAACTTAATAATCTCACAATAATATTAATAAACAGACGTTATACATACGTGTTAAAACGCGGATACATAATAATAACGATGATATTGTCGCTTGTCTCGATGAAGAGCCAAGCGCAGTACGACGTATCATTCAGCCACTACTTCGACATGGAGCCTTCGTTCAATGCCGCAGCCGTGGGCAAGTCGCCGAAGCTGAACATCGCGGCGGCTTACGCCATGCAAATGGCTGGATTCAAGCGCAACCCTAACACCATGTACGCCGGAGCCGACGCTCAGTTCCTGCTCATGAAGCAGTTCCACGGCGCAGGCGTACAGTTCATGAACGACCAGATAGGTCTGTTCAGCCACAAACGTCTCGCCCTGCAGTATGCGTTCAAGTTCAAGCTGTTCGGCGGTCAGCTGTCGACAGGCATCTCAGCCGGACTGCTCAGCGAGAGCTTCGACGGAACAAAAGTGGATCTTGAGGAATCAAACGACCCCGCATTCTCATCATCAAAAGTGGACGGCAACTCAGTAGACCTTGCCGCCGGACTCTACTACTCGCACCGCAACTGGTACGTAGGCGTCTCGGCGCAGCACCTCAACTCGCCCTGCGTGAAGCTCGGCGAGACCAACGAGCTGCAGGTAGACGCCACCTACTATCTCACCGGCGGCGCAACCATCCGTCTGCGCAACCCGTTCCTCACTATCCTACCCTCGTTCCTCGTGCGCAGCGACCTCTCGGGCTATCGCGGCGACATCACCGGACGCCTCGTCTACACCAACGAGAAGAAGATGATGTACGCCGGCGTAAGCTACGCCCCTACGATATCAACGACGGTGCTCATCGGAGGCAAGTTCCACGGCATCGTCCTCGGCTACTCCTACGAGATATACACCTCTGCCATCAACCCCGGCAACGGAAGCCACGAGCTCTTCATCGGCTATCAGATGGACCTCAACCTACAGAAGAAGGGCCGCAACATGCACAAGAGCGTGAGAGTGCTGTGATGAGAGGGTGGCGTGGTGTTGAGATGGTGTTGTGGTGAGGTGTTGAGATTTCCCCTAGACCACCTAGCCCTCCTAGTCAGCCTAGTAAGCCTAGACCACCTAGCCCACCTAGTAAGCCTAGCTCTCCTAGTCAGCCTAGCTCCCCTAGACCACCTAGTAAGCCTAGCCCCTCCCCCAAAAAAAGAAAACAAAAAAACAACAATAGATGAAAACAACAAAAAGCATATTACTATTAAGTCTCATGGCACTCACCATGACACTCACCGGCTGTTTCGGCAGCAAGGCAGCCTCGTCGGCAGGACGCGGCGGCGAAGTGGTGGGCGTGAGCGGACGCTCGTTCGCCGAGCCCGCACCATACGGCATGGTGCGCGTAGGACGCGGCTACCTGCGTATGGGCCTCGAAAGCCAGGACAGCCTGTGGGGCAAGCAGACACCCGTGAAGGACATCTCTGTAGACGGCTTCTGGATGGACGAAACCGAAGTGACCAACTCTAAGTACAAGCAGTTCGTGGTGTGGGTGCGCGACAGCATCATACGCACACGACTCGCCGACCCGCAGTATGGCGGCGACGAGACATACATGATCACCGAGGACAAGAACGGCGACCCCGTCACTCCGCATCTCAACTGGAAGAAGCAGCTGCCGCGCAAGCCTAACGAGGACGAGCTGCGCGCCATCGAGAGCGTGTACACACGCAACCCTATCACCGGCGAGAAGATGCTCGACTACCGTCAGATGAACTACCGCTACGAGGTGTACGACTACACGGCTGCAGCGCTGCGCCGCAACCGACTCAACCCCGAGGAGCGCAACCTCAACACAGACATCGCCGTAAACCCCGACGAGGTGGTGATGATATCGAAGGACACTGCGTACATCGACGACGAAGGACGCATCGTACGCGAGACAATAAACCGTCCGTTGAGCGGTCCGTGGGACTTCCTCAACACATATATAGTTAATGTATACCCCGACACAACATGCTGGGTGAACGACTTCCGCAACGCAGAGAACGAGACATACCTGCGCAACTACTTCTCTAACCCGGCATACAACGACTACCCAGTAGTGGGCGTCACATGGGAGCAGGCCAACGCCTTCTGCGCATGGCGCACCGACTATCTGCTGAAAGGTCTCGGCCCCGAAGCCCGCTACGTGCAGCGCTACCGCCTGCCGACAGAGGCAGAATGGGAGTATGCGGCACGCGGAAAGAGCGGCACCGAGTTCCCGTGGGAGGACAAGAGCGTGAAGAGCGGCGACGGATGCTTCTTCGCCAACTTCAAACCCGACAAGGGCAACTACACCAAGGACGGCAACCTAATCACATCGAAGGTGGCTATCTACGGCTCCAATAGCAACGGACTCTACGACATGGCGGGCAATGTGGCAGAATGGACAAGCACCGTATACACCGAAGCGGGCGTAGAGGCGATGAACGACCTCAACCCTACACTGCAGTACAACGCGGCGAAGGAAGACCCCTACCGACTGAAGAAGAAGAGCGTGCGCGGAGGTTCGTGGAAAGACCCCGAGTCGTTCATACGCTCGGCATGGCGCACATGGGAATACCAGAACCAGCCACGCTGCTACATCGGATTCCGCTGCGTACGCAGCTTGGCTAACACATCAAGCGGCAAGGTAAAAGCAAAAGGAAAAAAGAAATAAATAAAAAGCTATGACTATTTACAGCAAATTCAACATAGTCTACCACTTGCAGAAGTGGATGGACAGTGTCCCCGGACAGACATTCCTCAACTACGCATACAGCTGGGGTGCATCAGTCGTAATTCTTGGTACGCTCTTCAAGCTCACCCACCTGCCGGGTGCCAATATCATGCTTTTCGCTGGTATGGGCACCGAGGTGTTCGTGTTCTTCATCTCGGCGTTCGACCGTCCGTTCGACAAGACGCAGGAAGGCAGAGACCTTCCAACTCACATCGACGAGGAGGAGATCGACCGCGAGGAGGCTGAAGCAGAGGCTGCATACAACGCCGGCGTACAAGGCAGCGTAATCATCGGCGGCGGCGCAGCAGGCTCTGGCGCAGGAGTCGCTGGATCTGGCGCTGGCGTAAGCGGCGGTGGCACTATTATAATAGGTGGCGGTGCAGCAAGCGCAGCCGCTTCAGCAACAGCACCGGCTTCTGAAGGCGCAGCACAGACTGTTGCCGGCGGTACGCAAACTGTTGCCGGCGGAACACAAACTATTGCCGGCGGAACACAGACTGTTGTTTCGCCCGAAGCAGCGCAGACAGCAGCCGCAGCAGCCGAACTGGCTGCCAACCACGAGGTGGCTATGCAGCTGGCAGACGCGCAGGCTAACTATCTCGACGAGCTCAAGCGCCTCACAGAGACCCTGCAGAAGGTGTCAGATCAGAGCGTGCGTCTCACCCGCGACAGCGAGGAGATGGAGAATCTCAACCGCACACTCACCGGCATCTGCAAGATATACGAGATGCAGCTCAAGGGCGCAAGCCAGCAAATCGGCACTATCGACCAGATCAACGAGCAGAGCAAGCGCATGGCAGAGCAGATAGAGCAGCTTAACGGCATCTATGCACGCATGATTGAGGCAATGACCGTCAACATGAACTTGAAAGTAAAAGAGTAAAAACCCTAAGAATGGCAATAAAGAAAAAACATATCTCCCCACGCCAGAAGATGATCAACCTCATGTATGTGGTGTTGATGGCGATGCTTGCCCTGAACATTTCTTCGGAAGTGCTCAACGGCTTCTCTATCGTGGAGGAGAGTCTGAACCGTACCACTGCCAACTCCTCGAAGGAGAACGAGGTGCTCTACGGCAACTTCGCCGAGCAGATGAAGAAGAACCCGCAGAAGGTGAAGGAGTGGTTCGAGAAAGCTACGGCTGTGAAGCGCATGAGCGACTCGCTCTACAACTTCGCGCAGGCGCTGAAGGTGCAGATTGTGCGCGAGGCTGACGGCAAGGACGGCAATATCTACAATATTAAGAGCAAGGATAACCTCGAAGCAGCAAGCCATGTGATGCTCGCTCCAGGCACTGGTCAGGGCAAGAAACTCTACGACGCCATCAACAACTTCCGCGAGCGCATCCTCAAGATGGTTCCCGACAAGCATCAGCGCGACATCATCGAAAGCAACCTCACGACAAAGGTGCCGAAGAACGCAAACACGCTCGGCAAGAACTGGCAGGAGTACATGTTCGAGGACATGCCCGTTGCAGGTGCCGTCACGCTGCTCTCGAAGTTGCAGAGCGACGTGCGCTACGCTGAAGGCGAAGTGCTGCACACGCTCGTTGCGAACATCGACATGAAGGACATTCGCGTGAACAAGCTCTCGGCGTTCGTAATACCCGAGTCGAAGACCGTCATCAGCGGCGACCAGTTCTCGGCGCAGATCGTAATGGCGGCTGTCGACACCACGCAGCAACCGGAGATATACGTAGGCGGACAGCGCATCACCAACGGACTCTACCGCTTCACGGCAGGCGCTGTAGGCGAGCATCAGTTCGGCGGATACATCACAATGCGCGACGGAGCAGGCAACGTGATACGCCGCGACTTCACACAGAAATACACCGTCGTAGCACCGAGCGCCACCGTATCGGCAGACCTCATGAACGTGCTCTACGCCGGCTACGACAACCCGATAAGCGTCAGCATACCTGGCGTGCCTCTCAACGCCGTGTCGGCTTCAATGTCAGGCGGTTCGTTCCGTTCTATCGGCATGGGCAAGTACATAGCACGTCCGTCGGCAGTGGGCAGAGACGTCACTATCTCCGTCGCATCCAACGCCAACGGCAAGTCGCGCCAGATGGGCAAGTTCACATTCCATGTGCGCAAGCTCCCCGACCCGGCAGCATACATGCAGATCGGCACCGACCGCTTCCGTGGCGGCGGACTCGCCAAGGCTTCTATCATGAGCGCTCCGGGCATCAAGGCAGCCATCGACGACGGCATCCTCGACATCCAGTTCAAGGTGGTGAGCTTCGAGACCGTGTTCTTCGACAACATGGGCAACGCTGTGCCGATGGCTTCGGCTGGCGGCAACTTCTCTGAGCGCCAGCGCGACACCTTCCGCAAGCTCTCAAGAGGCAAGCGCTTCTACATCTCGCGCATCACAGCGGTTGGCCCCGACGGCATCACACGCAAGTTGAACGGGTCTATGGAGGTTATCGTGAAATAAAACAGGGCTTCCTAGCCCCCTAGATATCCTAGAAACCCTAGAAAACAAAAAACAAAACAATGAATAAATTCTTAGCAATACTCCTCGCCGCCCTCTTCTGTGCCGATATAGCTTCGGCACAACCTGCGGCACGCCGCCGCGAGCAGGCTCAGCAGCAACAGCAGAAAGATCAGGGACTGAGCGTGCGCGCCCAGATATCGTTCCCAACGCAGAAAGCGATGGACGAGGACGTGACATGGCGACGCGACATATACCGCGAGATAGACCTCACGGAGGACGCCAACGCCGGACTCTACTACCCGGTGGAGCCGGTAGGTTCGCAGATGAACCTCTTCACGTATATCTTCAAGCTCGTGATGAAGCGTTCTATCACCGCCTACGAATATCGTCTGGATGGCAATGAGGTGTTTGACGATGCAGCGAAGGTGAACCTAAAGTCGCTGCTCGACAACTATCACATCTTCTACGAGCGCACCGACCGCGGCATACGCATCGACGACAGCGACATCCCGTCGCGCGAAGTGACAGCCTACTACGTGAAGGAGGCTACATACTTCGACGACCGCAACTCGGCGTTCCACACAAAGGTGCTGGCGCTCTGCCCTATCCTTAAGCGCGAAGACGACTTCGGCGACGCTGCCACAAGCTATCCGCTCTTCTGGGTGAAGTACGACGACCTTGCTCCGTTCCTCACAAAGCAGACCATCATGACAAGCAACCTCAACAACGCTGCTACAATGTCGATGGACGACTACTTCACGAAGAACATGTACAAGGGCAAGATATACAAGACCACGAACATGCTCGGCAAGACACTCGCACAGTACTGCCCCACCGACTCGGCTATGAAGAAGGAGCAGAAGCGCATCGAGAAGGAGCTTACCGACTTTGAGCAGCACGTATGGGGTGCGGGCGAACCGAAGGACTCGCTCGACAGCATCGCCGCTATAGACAAGAAGACGGCTAAGGCTATCAGAAAGAAGAACCGCCGCGCAGGTGCCTCAGCCTCAACAAAGACAAAGGCAGCGAAGGTGAAGAAATCACGCTCACAGAGCAGCTCTTCGAAGTCGTCGGGCAGCGCAGCACGCGTCAGCGTGCGCAGACAGCGACACTAATTCGGGTGAGAATTGAGGAGGGTGTGTCAAAACTCGCAAGCCGTACGCCCCGAAGGGGCAGAAGCACATAGCCCAGGGCAGCGCCCTGGGTAAAAGGAA
>ERZ1026848.1213-NODE-1213-length-13827-cov-5.393044_pt1 | contig 13827 bp, 10 predicted proteins | sample MGYA00380154_ERZ1026848 | MGnify/ENA primary metagenome ERZ1026848 (study PRJEB33269, sample SAMEA4719790) | human gut metagenome | biome: human-associated habitat; feature: organic feature; material: feces | place: Cameroon | collected 2013-10 ...
TAATAGATGAAATTACGGCCTGCCGGAATATCACGTTGGAGCAGCTGCATATGCTGCTTGAGACGGATGATATGCAGGCGGTTGATTACATGAGAAAGAGTGCAGCAGAGAAAGCCCATGAGACTTATGGCAATCAGGTTTTTATACGAGGACTGATAGAGTTCACCAACTACTGCAAAAACGACTGCCTCTACTGCGGCATAAGGCACAGTAATACTCACGCGGACCGTTATCGCCTGAGCACGGAGCAGATTATGGCATGCTGCGAGAGTGGCTATGAGCTAGGCTTTCGCACCTTTGTGCTGCAGGGCGGTGAGGATCCGTACTACACGGATGAGCGCATCTGTGAGATAGTGTCCGGGATTAAGGCAAGGTATCCGGACTGCGCAGTTACGCTCTCTATCGGTGAAAAGTCAAGGGAGAGCTATCAGAGCTACTTTGATGCCGGGGCAGACAGATATCTGCTGCGTCATGAGACTGCGGATGAAAAACACTACAGGAGGCTTCATCCGGCAGAGATGTCACTTGCAAACAGAAAGCAGTGCCTGTGGGATTTGAAAGAGATAGGATATCAGGTGGGCTGCGGCTTCATGGTCGGCTCGCCGGGACAGACAGTGGAGACCTTGTACGAGGATTTGCAGTTTATAAAGGAGCTTGAGCCTCACATGGTTGGAATTGGCCCTTTCATATCGCAGAAGGATACGCCATTTGCAAATGAGAAGTCCGGCACCATGGATGAGACGCTTCGCCTGCTTTCAATCATCAGGCTCATACATCCCAAGGTGCTGCTTCCCGCCACGACAGCGCTTGGCACAATCCATCCGCTAGGCAGGGAAAAGGGCATACAGTCGGGCGCCAATGTCGTGATGCCAAACCTCTCACCGGTCAATGTCCGCGACAAATACAAGCTCTACGACAACAAAATCTGCACGGGAGATGAGGCGGCAGAGTGCCGCTACTGTATGGAAAACCGGATGAAGAGCATCGGCTATCAGGTGGTGGTGTCGCGCGGAGACTACGCAGATTTGTGATTAATAGTTACGATTAATAATTATAAAACAACACTAGGATATAAAAGGAGATAAAAATGTACAACGTAAAATCATTAAAGGCTGAGGAATTCATCTCAGACGAGGAAATCAAGGAGACTCTCGAATACGCAGAGGCAAACAAAAATAACATAGAGCTCATCGATGAGATTATCGAGAAAGCAAAGCTCAAAAAAGGACTCACACACAGAGAGGCATCAGTGCTTTTAGCCTGTGAGATTCCTGAGAAGCTCGATGAGGTTTACAAGCTGGCACAGCAGATAAAGAAGGACTTCTACGGAAACAGAATCGTGCTTTTCGCACCGCTTTATCTGTCAAACTACTGTGTGAACGGCTGTGTTTACTGTCCATATCATATGAAAAATAAGCATATTGCGAGAAAGAAGCTCACTCAGGAGGAAATCGTAAAAGAGGTCACAGCTCTTCAGGATATGGGACACAAGCGTCTTGCAATCGAGGCAGGAGAGGACCCTGTAAACAATCCGATTGAGTACATTCTCGAGTGTATCAACACAATCTACAGCATCAAGCACAAAAACGGAGCTATCCGCCGTGTAAATGTAAATATTGCTGCAACTACAGTGGAGAATTACAGAAAGCTTAAAGAGGCAGGAATCGGAACCTACATACTTTTCCAGGAGACATATCACAAGGAAAGCTATGAGCAGCTTCACCCGACAGGACCAAAGCATGACTACGCATACCACACAGAGGCCATGGACCGTGCCATGGAGGGTGGCATCGATGATGTGGGACTTGGTGTGCTTTTCGGACTGGACAAGTACAAGTACGAGTTTGCCGGACTTTTGATGCATGCAGAGCATCTTGAGGCTGTTCACGGTGTAGGACCTCACACCATCAGTGTGCCTCGTATAAAGCACGCAGACGATATCGACCCGGATGTATTTGACAATGGCATAAGCGATGATACCTTCGCCAAAATCTGTGCACTTATCCGTATTTCAGTACCTTACACCGGAATGATAATCTCAACCCGTGAGAGCCAGGCTGTCCGCGAAAAGGTTCTGCCACTCGGTGTTTCACAGATCAGCGGCGCATCAAAGACAAGTGTCGGAGGCTATGCAGACCCTGAGGCTGAGAAAAATGCAGAGGCAACATCAGAGCAGTTTGACGTCAGCGACCAGAGAACACTCGATGAGGTGGTAAATTGGCTCATGAAGATGGACTACATTCCTTCCTTCTGTACAGCCTGCTACAGAGAGGGCAGAACAGGAGACCGTTTTATGGCGCTGTGCAAGAGCATGCAGATACTTAACTGCTGTCATCCGAACGCACTCATGACACTGAAGGAGTATCTTGAGGACTACGCAAGCCCACAGACAAGGGAGCTTGGAATGAAGCTCATCGACAGGGAAATCGAAAAGATTACCAATCCAAAGGTTAAGCAGACCTGCTATGAGCATATACATGATATTGCAGACGGAAAACGTGATTTCCGTTTCTAGGGGAGGATACATATGGGAAATTTGAATGAGACACCTTCTGCCAACAGACTTCATATAGGTATATACGGAAAGACGAACAGCGGTAAGTCATCACTGATTAACGCGGTTACAAAGCAGGAGGTTTCCATTGTGGCCGATGTGGCAGGTACGACAACAGACCCTGTGTACAAGCCTATGGAGATTCATCCTCTCGGACCGTGCGTGATTATTGATACGGCGGGCTTTGATGATGACAGTGAGCTTGGAGAAAGACGCATTGAAAAGACTCATCTGGCAGCAGAGAAGACCGATATAGCGGTTGTAGTGCTTGATATTGCAGAGGTCATTGCTGCGAAGAAGGCGGGAGTTCCGTTTAAAAAGGCTTTTAAGGATGAGGCAGAGTGGAGTCTGCTTTTTGCAAAAAAACATACTCCGGTTGTATTTGCCTTAAACAAGATAGACGAGATTTTGCTTTCCACTGAGGCACAGGAAAAGAGCAGGGGAAAGCTTGACAATGCTGCAATAGAGGCTGCAAAGTGCTGGGTTTATGAGGAAAACAGTGCTGTGATGGGCAAAAATGCAGACAATAGCCTTGAGGTTGTCGCAGTCAGCGCGTTAAAGGGCAAGGGAATGGATGCTGTCATCTCTGCACTCACACGCCTTTTGCCGGAGGATTTCGGCCAGGAATTTATACTCGGAGACCTTGTTTCTGAGACAGACCTGGTGCTTCTTGTCATGCCGCAGGATATTCAGGCACCAAAGGGCAGGCTCATACTGCCACAGGTGCAGACACTCAGGGAATTGCTCGATAGAAAATGCCTTGTAATGAGCACGACGACTGACAAAATGACAGATGCGCTTGCGGCGTTATCGCGCGCACCAAAGCTCATCGTGACAGATTCACAGGTGTTTGGCTATGTGTACGAGCACAAGCCGGCGGAGAGCATGCTCACATCATTTTCGGTGCTTTTTGCAGCCTACAAGGGAGATCTGCCATACTATGTGGAGAGTGCAAGGGCAATCGACGCCTTAAAGCCATCCTCAAGAGTGCTCATAGCAGAGTGCTGCACACATGCGCCTCTCGCCGAGGATATAGGCAGGGTGAAGCTTCCGAGACTGCTTAGAAAGCGTGTCGGAGAGGAGCTTACTGTGGATATTACAAGCGGCACGGACTTCCCTGATAATCTTTCTCAGTATGACCTCATTATCCAGTGCGGTGCTTGCATGTTTAACAGAAAATATGTATTATCAAGGATAGACAGGGCACGCACACAGCATGTGCCTATGACAAACTATGGCGTGGCTATAGCACACCTGACGGGAATACTCGATAAGGTGAGCATGCCTTAGAAAAAGTTTTTTAAGCCGGGAGAAAGAGACAATAGCAGTATGACGAAAATATGTGATTTTGACGACAAAGTGAATTATAGTGGTGATTTTAAAGGCAGTTATAGCGATAATAACATCGGCGATTATAGAGACAATTATAGCAGCACCGGTTACTCTCGTCTGGCGAAGAGCCTTATTGACATTGTAAAGGAGCAGCAGGCGAAGCTTGGCTACAGGATGGAAATAGTCAGACTGTATTATCCTCTTTCCACACTCAGACATTTCTTTGAGTGCGCAGGGGCTGACAATAAAATTGCAACCGGCGTGATTTCAGAGCAGCAGATGCTTGAAATTCTTGCTCCAAACAACCTGCCAAGGCAGCTTACTGACACCATAGGTGAGATAAATGTCACTGCAAAAAATGAGCGCTTCTGCATAGAGATACCACCCAAGGGCAGTGAGTATGTGCATGAAAACACCACAGACAATGAGTTTATCAGCGAACTGATAGCGCTTGTCGGCACGCATGGCTGTACCATGGAGCAGATAACAGAGCTGTTTTACAAATACTCGGACGACATCGAGAAAAAGGAAATGCAAAACGGTGAGTTTGACTGCTATATCCGTTTTTTAAATAATCCGGATGACACATATTACTACTGCTTTCATGATGAGGGCTGTCATATCATATATCATAGGTTTCTGCCGCAGGATTATGCGGATTTTGGATTTTAACAGTTATATTTAGATACAGGTCTGATGCTGCGGTGTCGGGTTATTCCACATAGAGTAAATATTATTTGATGCTACAGGACGACAAAGTTTGACAAAAATATAACAATCGTAATATAATGGCGGTTGAGAGTAGGGTTTATGTATAATACGCACAGCAGGAGATATACACATGGCAACATTTACCAGAAAAGCCATAATGCAGACTTTTTTACATATACTGAAAAACAAACCGCTTGACAGGATTACAGTTAAGGATATATGCGAGCAGTGTGAGATAAACAGAAACACATTTTACTATTATTTCAAGGACATATATGATGTACTTGAGGCCATATTTGAGGACGAGGTCAGGCTCGTGATGGATGAGGCAAAGGAGGGCGTGACCTTTCATGATGCATATGCCAGAGCCGCTGCCCTTATTCTTAATAACCGCGAGGCGATAATGCACATTTATGCATCGGAAAACGGCAGGGTATTAAGGACATATCTGGATGCCGTGGTCACACAGGTGGTGCGCCGCTTTGTGCTGGAAAAGGCAGAGGGCTATAGTCTGGATGATAGTGACATTGCATTTATCACGGCATTTTACAGCAACGGAATCGTGGGCAGCACAATAAAGTGGATTGAGAAAGGCAGTATGATGAATAGTCTGCCTGAGACCAACATTACGGAAAAGTGTTTTGGACTGTCAGATGAAAAAAGCGGATGCGTAAACAAAAGAGAGTACAACAAAGATATTGTTAAGAGAATCGGTGACTCCTTCGAGGCCACAATTTATGATATGATTGAGTGCTGCCTGTAAGCAGGCGGATATCGGATGACAAAATAATTCGAACAGATTTGACAGAGTGTCTGAATTTCAGACACTCTTATTTTTTTGTCCGTTTTAAAACCGGTTGTGTTGGATTAGAATAGCAGACAAAAAGGAGGGAGATACTTTATGCATACATTGGTACGTGTGAAAAATGCATACACTGTCATGACAATATGCCTGATTGCATTGGGGGCAGCTTTGTTATTTGCGCCACAGCTTGGACTTAAGACTCTGTGCGTGGTGTATGGAGTGTTTCTCATAGTATACGGAGTGACAAAGCTGTCCGGATATTTTGCAAAGGATTTATTTCAGCTTGCGTTTCAGTTTGACCTCGCGCTGGGTATAGTTTCAATAGTGCTTGGAATCATAATTATAGAGAAATCTGAGTATATTATAGAGATATTGTCCACAGCGATAGGCATTTTTATGCTGGTGGATGGAGCCTTAAAGATACAGACCGCAGTGGAAGCAAAGCACTTTGGCATCGAGAGGTGGTGGCTCATCCTAGTGATGTCGTTTGTAGTGGCATTTGTGGGCATACTGCTTCTGGTGACACCATTCGAGACCGCAGGCATGATAGTTAGACTAATAGGACTGAATTTGAGTCTTGACGGAATACTAAATTTATTTGTCGTCAGAAATACCGTTGAAACAATAAGGAGGAATACAAAGTGGGAAATTTAGGACATCAGGCAGCTAGACTTGCTGCATCAAAAATATGTGACAACATTGTAAAAGGACTTTGCAAGGATCCGGAGACAGAGGTTGTAAAGCTCATCGACATGTGGCAGAAATTCATGGGCGATGAGAAGATTGATTTAAACTATGACAGTGCACGTAAGATGATCTGCGATAAGGACAGTACACTCAACAAGTACATGCATCGTCTTATCAACGAGATAGATCCTCATGTGTTAAAGACTATCGCACTCAATCTGGGCTTTGAAGCATTTGTTTACGGCACCAAGACTATCCGTAAAAATCGTGAAAAGTATGGCTGCAATGTGCCATGGCTCATCCTTATGGATCCGACAAGCGCCTGCAATCTGCATTGTACCGGCTGCTGGGCAGCGGAGTATGGCCACAAGCTGAACCTTACCTTTGATGAGATGGATAAGGTCGTAACACAGGGCAAGGAGCTTGGTGTATACCTGTATATGTTCACAGGCGGTGAGCCTCTCGTCAGAAAAGCAGACCTTGTTAAGCTCTGTGAGAAGCACAATGACTGTGCATTTCTGGCGTTCACAAACGGCACACTCGTGGATGAGGCCTTCTGCGCAGAATTAAAGCGTATCGGAAATTTGTACCTTGCAATAAGTCTTGAGGGCTTTTCAGAGGTAAACGACCTAAGACGAGGCACCGGTGTATTTGCAAAGGTTATGCATGCGATGGATTTGCTTAAGGAAAACGGACTTGTGTTTGGTACATCAATATGTTACACTTCAAAGAACTATGAGACAGTTACCAGCGATGAGTTTATCGATATGATTGTGGAAAAGGGCTGCCGCTATGCGCTTTATTTCCATTATATGCCTGTCGGAAACGATGCATCACTGGAGCTTTTACCGAATCCGAAGCAGAGACTTTACATCAAGGACCGCGTCCGTGAAATCAGAAATATGACAACCGGCAAGGGAATTTTCACAATGGATTTCCAGAACGACGGCGAGTTTGTCGGAGGCTGTATCGCAGGCGGAAGAAACTACTTCCATATCAATGCCAACGGTGATGCTGAGCCATGTGTATTCATACATTATTCAGGAGCCAACATCCGTACTCACAGCATGCTTGAGATTTTAAAGCAGCCGCTTTTCATGGCATACCACGATAACCAGCCGTTTAATGAGAATCACTACAGACCTTGTCCGATGCTCGAAAATCCTGAGATTTTACAGAGGCTCGTAAAGGAAACCGGCGCAAAATCAACAGATTTGCAGTCACCTGAGAGCGCAGAGCATCTGTGCAACAAGTGCAAGGAATATGCGCAGGCATGGAAGCCTTGTGCCGATAAGCTTTGGGCGGAGGAAGGACACAGTAATTAATGATATTTGAAACACATGCCCATTATGATGATGAAAGATTTAAGGACGACCGTGATGAAACAATAAAACGCGTCCATGAAAAAGGAGTTGCCCCGATAATAAATGTCGGGGCTTCTATTGGTTCTACCATGACTACAATGGAGCTTGCAAAGAAATATGACTTTATATATGCGGCGGTTGGAGTGCATCCAAGTGACATAGCTGATTTAAACGAGGAAACCTTTGCATGGCTTAAGGAACAGACGGCCTGGGAAAAAACTGTTGCAGTTGGGGAAATCGGACTGGACTATTACTGGGATAAGGAGCCAAAGGTGCAGGAAAACCAGCGCTACTGGTTTAAGCGTCAGCTTGAGCTTGCTGCAGAAGCAGCTCTGCCGGTTATCATACATTCGCGCGATGCAGCGCAGGACACCATGGAAATCATGACAGAAGCAGCAAAAAAGAATATCCGTGGCGTGATACACTGCTATTCATATTCACCTGAGATGGCGCGAGAGTATGTAAAGCTGGGCTATTATATCGGAGTGGGAGGCGTCGTAACCTTCAAGAATGCAAAGAAGCTGGTTCAGACAGTCTCCGAGCTTCCGCTTGAGAGAATTCTTCTTGAGACAGACTGCCCATATATGGCCCCGGAGCCACATCGAGGCACGAGGAATGATTCGTCAAACATCCCCTATGTTATAAAAAAGATAGCAGAAATCAAGGGCGTTACGCCTGATGAGGTAGAGCGCGTAACGCGCGCCAATGCATTTGAACTTTTCACCCGTGTAAGTGATTGAGCCGCTGCGTGAGGGACGGAAGTCAGGAAACGCCGCCCTGCCATGGGGCACGTACACTCCCGCGTGAGCTACGCTTCGCAGTTAAGATTCTGTACGGATTATGTATAAAGATTTTATATGCTTGACGAAACCGGCTTTTATGCACCGTCCATGGCGCATAACGCCTTGCCCAGCCGTCCATGGCTGGGCATTTCTGCGTATTTAAGCATAATCCTACAGTATCTAAACAGCTTCGCTATTCGCTCACGCGGGAGTGTACGTGCCCCATGGCAGGGCGGCGGTTCGCGGCTTCCGACAAAACTGGGAAAATTCACGAATATAATTGAAATCGAGGTATTTTCTGTGATATTATAAAAGAGTAAATATTCTTAATAGCTACACCAGACGAATTAACACAAGGAGCGCATACCATGGCATATTTGGGAAATCCTAAGAACACGATCGAGGTTCTGCAGAAATACAATTTCAATTTTCAAAAGAAATTCGGACAGAACTTCCTTATTGATACAGGCATTCTGGAGGAAATCATAGACTCGGCCGGCATCACAAAGGACGATATGATACTTGAGATAGGCCCGGGAATAGGCACGATGACACAGTATCTGTGCGAGTCGGCACGTCAGGTAATCGCAGTTGAGATAGACAACAATCTGATACCCATACTGAAGGACACATTAAGCGGATATGATAATGTAAAGGTCATAAACGATGATATACTGAAGGTGGACATAAATGCTCTGGCAGAAGAATATAATAATGGTAAGCCGATAAAGGTTGTTGCAAACCTGCCATATTACATCACGACACCTATCATTATGGGGCTGTTCGAGAGTCATGTGCCGATAGACAGCATTACAATCATGGTGCAGAAGGAGGTCGCAGACCGTATGCAGGCAGGCCCGGGCAAGAAGGATTACGGAGCTCTGTCACTTGCGGTGCAGTATTATTCGCACCCTGAGATAGTGGTCAATGTGCCGCCAAGCTGTTTCATGCCACAGCCAAAGGTAGGAAGCTCGGTTATATCACTCAAGCGATACGAAAAGCCGGTGGTTGACGTAGCTGATGAAAAGCTCATGTTCAAAATCATCAGGGCATCCTTCAACCAGCGCAGGAAAACTCTTGCCAATGGACTCAACAATTTCGGTGGTATGGGACTGACCAAGGAGCAGATACAGCAGAGCATCGAGGCTCTCGGAGTTCCTGTAAATGTGCGTGGTGAGGCTCTAAGCCTTTCACAGTTTGCACAATTATCAAATATAATTGGTGCCGCAAAATAGAAAAGCATGAATAAATCCGTGTGAGAGGGACATACTATCATCAGAACAATTCAGATGATGGAGGTAATGTCCTATGAAAAAACAACAAATTGCAGCAGCGGCATGTCTCGTGGCCGGAGCCATAGGATTTGCAGCGGTATATTCAACACAGAATCACGGAAAAGAGGAGCTGCCCACAGAAATTTCACAGACTTCGTCTATAGTAGAGCCTACAGAGAAGAAGACACCACAGAAACAGACACAAAAAGAAGACACGGAGACTAAGACAGGGCAGGACGAAAACGTAAATCAGAGCAATAATCAGCAGCCTGCGGAAAAACAGCTGCATTTTGTCCCTGAAAATGTGACCTGCTGGCCTGTTAAGGGAGATGTACTATTGCCGTTTTCCATGGACAAGACGGTGTATTTTCCGACACTCGACCAGTATCAGTATAATCGAGGCATGGTAATACGTGCAAACGAGGGTGATGCGGTATGTTCGGTTACAGAGGGCAGGATAATAGACATATATGACAGCGCAGAGACGGGCTGCACGGTAGTGCAGGATTTAGGAGACGGCTATACGGCTACTTACGGACAGCTTGCAAATCTAACCTGCAGTGAGGGCGATGTGCTTGAGGCAGGAGAAACACTTGGAGCAGTTGGAAAGGTGACCAGATACTATACTGTAGAGGGCACCAACGTGTATTTTGCTATGGAACAGGATGGAAAACCGGTCAATCCGATGGATTATTTCGGAGATAAATAGAGGTGAAATAGTGGAGTTTAATGAATACAATGAGAGTGTGAAAAACTGGACAAAGGGCATTCTTGACAACTACAGAAAGGATGCCGAGATGACCATCAGATATTGTCATGAGCTGATAGAGTACGGAGAAAAGACCTCCGATTCAAAGCTTTTAGGCTTCGGCTACTATCACCTTGCCATGACACTTTATTGCCTGAATGACTACGATAACATCTTTGATATCGTGGTCAGGGCGATAGAGCATCTGGAGAAGGCACAGAGCTGGAGCATGCTGGCGCGCGCATGCAATATACTTGGTATCATCACCTCAAGCAGAGGCAATCAGCCGGTAGCGTATGATTATTATCTGGATGGGCTGATGTACTGCAAGAAGTATGGGCTTTTAGAGGAGCAGGGGATCATAAATGTCAACTGCGGAGCCTTGAATATCGAGGTGGGCAGATATGAGGAGGCCATGGAATACTTTAAAAAAGCCATGGAATACATAGCATCCGCACCCGAAGAACCTTCATATCACACCAGGATGATCTCTCTTTATGAGAACATGATAAACTGCAAGGTACTGGAGAATGACTTTAGCGGAATAGATGAGATGCTCGAGATTGTGGATAGGGAGCATCTGCCTTATGCGGATGCAATAGACAGGCTTGGAATGCTCATCAGTAAAACCTTTTACATGCATAAAAGCGGTCAGACAGAAAAACGTGACGAGTGTATCAGGCGCATTGACAGTGTAATCACGCAGGATATGCTTTTTATGGATCTGATAGAGGATTTCTTTGTGTACCTTGAGGTGCTTTTTGAGAGTGAAAAGAGTGATGAGTTTTGGCATCTGATGGATCTGATGGAGCCGATGATAAGCAATCTTAAGGTTACAAGCATGCAGATGAGACTTTTAGGTCTTAAAATCAGATTTTACAGAACACACCACATGAGTGCAGAGTATCTGCAGGCTGCGGGACTGTACTATGAGCTTTCTGAGCGCAAGGAGCTCGAGTCCAGGGCTATGATAAAAGAGGTCATAGAGCTTAGGGCAAATTTTGAGAAGGTAAATCGTGCCAAGAAAAGAATGGAGAAGGAGAATAAGCGTCTTGCGGCGCAGTCTGAGACAGATCCGCTTACAGGCATGGCAAACAGGCGAAAGCTCAATATACAGGCGGATGAGATGTTTCTGCATGCCCTTAAATGTAGGCACAGCTTTGCTCTGGAGATACTGGATGTGGATTATTTCAAGGAGTACAATGATAATTACGGGCATCAGGAGGGTGACAGGTGCCTGATTGCCATTGCAGACTGTATCAGCGAGGTTGCAGAAGCACATGGAGGTTTTTGTGCCAGATATGGCGGGGATGAGTTTGTAGTCATGTACGAGAATATCTCAAAGGAAGAGGCTAAGGAGTACGTGGAGGAGCTTCGCTGCAAGGTTATGGAGCTGGCTGTGCCACACCGGTATTCAAAGATGCTGCCCATTGTCACAATCACACAGGGTATGTATTGTGATGTACCTAAGGAAGAAAACAGAGTGTGGGATTTCTTACATGTGGCAGATGAGATACTGTACAGCGTAAAGACAGACAGCCGTGGCAGCTGCAGGGTGGTCGACAGAGCTGAGTTTATGCTTATGTCTGGTCATGGCGCGGCTGTTCAGGAACAGGCCTGATACCATACGGTCATGTTATAAGCACAGCGTTGATTATTGAGATGGATAAAGCAGACATGGATGAAAACTATACATATATCGTAAGGTGTGCTGACGGCACACTTTACACCGGCTGGACAAATGACCTCAAAAAGCGCATAAAAGCGCATAATGCCGGAAAAGGCGCCAAATATACAAAGACACGCAGACCTGTGGAGCTGGTCTACTTTGAGCATTTTGCCACGAAAGAGGAGGCAATGAGCCGGGAGTATCATATAAAACAGCTTAAGCGTTCACAGAAGCAGGCGCTGATAGATGAAATGGATAAAAAAGACAAAAGTATTTTTACACAAAACGGATAGTCGAAAAATAACTAAAACGACCAAACGCCAGTGTGGGAATACTTATTTTTTTGCAATTTATTTGTGAAAAATTGCCAAAAAAGCCACGACGTTTTTATTGATATGTACAGAAAAGACAAAAGCCTCTTGCGAAACTACACGAAACTGTACTATAATAACTCTTGTGAAAACGTTACCGCAAACATTACCGAAAACAACCAAAAATGTTTGCAAAGACAATTTTAATATTAAATCTTTTAGGAGGGTTTAAAATGAAAAAGAAATTAGTGACAGTATTACTCGCTTCTTCAATGGTAGCAACAATGCTTGCCGGATGTGGATCAGGAAGCGGAGACGGAACAGAGAAAGGCTCTTCAGCAAAGGGCGGCGATGGCTCAGTTTACATGTTAAACTTCAAGCCGGAGACAGATCAGGCATGGCAGGATCTCGCAGAGAAGTACACAGATGAGACCGGTGTACAGGTTACAGTAGTAACAGCAGCTGACGGACAGTACAAGACAACACTTAAGTCTGAGCTTGCTAAGAAGGATGCTCCAACAATCTTCAATATCGGAAGCACAGCTGACTGCGCAGAGTATGACAAATACATATATGACTTAAAGGACAGCGAGATTTACAAGCACCTTACAGATAAGTCACTTGCACTTGAGTACAATGGCAAGATTGCATCAGTAGCTAACTGCTATGAGTGCTACGGAATCATCTACAACAAGGCAATTCTTGAGAAATACTGCAGCAACTACTCAGGAGCAGTTATCAAGTCAGTAGATGATATCAAGGATCTTGATACATTAGAGAAGGTTGCAACTGATATCAACGAGCACATTGATGATATCAATAAGGCTTGTGATACAAAGCTTACAGAGGCATTTGCTTCAGCAGGACTTGACAGCGGATCTAACTGGAGATTCTCAGGACATCTCGCAGGTATCGAGCTTTACTATGAGTTCAAGGATGCAGGATGTGACCTCACAGCAGGACAGAAGGAAGTTACAGGTAAGTACATGGACAACTTCAAGAGAGTTTGGGATATGTACACAAATACATCAGCTGCAGACAAGGCTACACTTGATTCAGGAAGCTTAAATGCAGAGGCAGAGCTTGGTATGGAAGAGGCAGTATTCTACCAGAATGGTGACTGGGAGTACGCTAACTTCGCAGAGGACAACGAGAACGGATACACAGTTAAGCAGTCTGACCTTTCTATGATGCCTATCTACTTCGGTGTAGATGATGAGAACGAGGGACTTGCAGTTGGTACAGAGAACCACTGGACAGTAAACGCTCAGGCAGATCAGAAGGATATTGATGCAACACTTGAGTTCCTCAACTGGGTAATCACAAGTGATGACGGACGTGATGCAATCGTTAATAAGATGGGTCTTTCAGCTCCATTCGATACATTCACAGGCGACTATGCGTCAAAGAACGCTTTTGCTAATGTAGCATCAGAGCTTTCAAAGGAAGGCAAGACATCAGTAGCATGGTCATTCAACGCAACACCTTCAGTAGATGACTGGAGAGCAGATTTCGTCGCTCCACTCACAGAGTACACAGAGCGTAATGGTTCATGGGATGACGTTACAAAGGCATTCACAGAGAAGTGGG